>Ga0209009_1000465_pt1 | contig 14002 bp, 12 predicted proteins | sample BlaSpr_A8_OM3_M2_FD_187979 | JGI IMG/M metagenome (GOLD analysis project Ga0209009, IMG submission 187979) | Forest soil microbial communities from Thunder Bay, Ontario, Canada - Black Spruce, Ontario site 2_A8_OM3_M2 (SPAdes) (version 2) | ecosystem: Environmental > Terrestrial > Soil > Boreal... | reverse complement strand
CATCAAGGTCTCGATCTCTTCCTCTGGATTGCGTCGAGCCCTGTAGGGCCGGTCGCTCGCCAGCGCGTCATACGCGTCGCAGACCGACACAATCCGTGCCAGGAGAGGAATCTTGTAGCCACACAATCCGTCTGGGTAACCACCGCCGTCGAATCGCTCATGGTGATGGCGAATGATGGTCAAGGTGTCCGCGACGGAAGGGTGTCGCCTGACGATGCTTTCTCCGATCACCGGGTGCGCGCGCATCTGCCTTTCTTCCTGGGCGTTCAACGGTCCGGGCTTGCGCAAGATTGCGTCGGGCACACCTATCTTGCCGATATCGTGGATCAGGCCGCCACGATACAAGGCAACCAGGTCCGATTCCTGAAGTCCTAGTCGCGTACCGAGGTGGACAGCGGTATTCGCCACGCGCTGGGTGTGGCTTTCGGTGTACGCATCCTTTGCCTCCGCTGCTGCTGCCAGCGCGAAGATGACGCGTTCCGGGTCCAAGCGAAACGGCAGAGTCATGTTCTCTCACTGGTTTACGCCGGCGCCCTCCAAACGTCGCCATGTTCGGGCACGGCGCCCCGCCCCTGAATTCAGGGGAATTGAAGGCCCTGAATTCAGAGGGTTACGCCTTGACGGTCATGCCACCAGCCTTAGCTGCGGTACCGTGGCCGCCGGCCGTGGCGATTCCTGCTCCTCGTATTCGCGCCCATGGTCGAACTTGGAGCGGTCCTTCAGCAGCGCCGTGGCCGCGAAGCCGATCACGCAACAGATGAGGATGTAGACGCTGATGCTGTAAGGGTTCTTCGTCTGCGCGAAGAGATAGACCGCGATCAGCGGCGCCGGACCTCCTGCGATCACCGACGCGAGCTGGTAGCCCAAGGATGCGCCGCTGTAGCGCAGCCGGCCGGTGAAGCTCTCGGCGATCAGTGCCGCCTGGGGACCGTACTGAATGTTGTGCGGGATCAGCGACAGCAACTTCGGCGATCTTGCCAGCGGTAGGCAGTAGCGGAGTTCTCGTTAGGCGCGGAGGCGATGGACAGTGAGGGCGTAGACGGAGCTGTCGGCGAAGGGGTCCTGATCCCAGGTCGACCAGCGTTCGACCGGCTCCAGGCCCGCGGCCTCAGCCCAGATCGCAAACAAAGCGGGCGGGCAGCCATCGGGCCGGATCGAGTGCCCATTGATGAGGAGGCCGCCCGGATTCAGATGCTGCACCAGATTCTCGAGGGCCTGCCGCCGGAACTCGGGAATGACGAAGTTGATCACATTGCCGGCCATCAACACGATGTCGAACGTGCGGCCAAGATCAATAGCTCTGATGTCACCCTCGATCCATGACGCTGAGGGGCACCGAGACCGGGCCGTCTCGAGCATCTCGGCGTCGAGATCCACGCCGACCACGTCGACACCTCGCCGGTGCAGCTCCCTGCCCACCCGCCCCGTTCCGCAGCCCGCATCCAGGACGCTTCCGGGCGAAAAACGGGTGACGAAATTGGCCTCCCCATGGACGTCCTCGCCCGCGGCAGCTCGCACCTCGTACGAACGCTCATACAAATCGCCCCGACTCAGGCTCGATCCCACCCGATGATTCTCGCTGACCAAATGCCGTGGGGCCTTAGCTCGAGGCGCCGGCGATCAACGGGAACGTCACGCGCGGCGGTACCCTGGGCCGGGCGAACCCGGCCCAGGGAGCGGTGACTACGCGCAGGCGGGCGGGGCGGTTTCGATCCTGAACGGGCTTCCGGCCGGCACGACGAGAGTTGCGTACACGACGGCCGTATCGGTAGCGCTCTCATTGCTGACCATGAAGGGCTCGGTTCCGCTCTCCACGAAAGACTGGTGCGGGCCGAACGTTGCGGTCTGACAGCTCGCATCGTGCGTGGTGACCTGACCCGACTCGACGACCACGATCACGACGCCCGGGTGGAAATGCCAGCCCGAGGTGCCGCCCGGCTGGAAGGTGATCGTCTGCACCATGACATCCGTCGGATCCTTGGTCTGGAACTTGACGCGATCCTCGTTCACCTGGACGCTATCGGAGAGGGTGGCGCGGTGGCCCAAGATCGTGGATGTGATCAAGGTTCCCGAGTTGGCGAGCGCGATCGTCGCGCCGGTCGCAGCTACGACCGTGATCGCGCCGAGGACGAGTACCAGCTTCCGATAGAGCTTCATTGCGTTCTCCTATTTGGTGTGAATCAGACGTTGGTGGTGAGTTGCGCGCCGTCAGCGAGGATGAAGGTGGCGACGACGATCAGCTCTGTGCTTCCCCGATTGAATGCCTGCAGCGTCTGACCCGGAAGCTCCGTGAAGCTGTCGCCCGCGTTGTACGTCTTCTCAGCCCCGTCGGTGTTCAACGTGAGCTGGCCCTGGAGCACGGTGATCACGCCCGAGCCGCCGTGGTGGTGCTTGAGGGTTTGAGCGCCGGGTGCGAAGTCGAGGACCTGCTGGATCAGGCTGTAGGCGCCGACGATGTTCGGCGAGGCGAGGGTGTAGCTGTAAAGGGTCTTGTTCGGCGTTGCTGGGGCGGGCTGCCCAGCGATGGGAGCCGTCGGCTTCGCGCCGTGCAGCACCGAGAACGCGACCGCGACCATCGCGTCTCCGGATCCCAAGTTGACCGCCTGAACGGGTTGGTTGAGGGGCTCGACAAGCGCCTCCCCAGCGGACGCCTGCTTGTCGCCGGAGGCCATCTTGATGGTGACCTGGCCCTGCAGCACCGTGCCCAGGTTGGATGACGTGTGCATGTGAACGACGCTCGCCGCGCCCGGGGCGAAGAACAGGATCGACTGGATGAGGTCGATCGGCGCGACGGCGGTCTGTCCGGGCAGAGCGTTCCGGTACTTGGTCACCGGCCCGGGCGGCGTCGACGGTTTCACCGCGACGTTGGCGGTTGCGGTTCCGCCGCACCCCGCCATCAGCGCGGCGACCACGAGCAGTACGGTGAGTCTCTTCAACTCGCGATTCCTACTAACCCTGAGTCGCCGTGCCCACGGCCCGGCTGTTGATCTGGAGGCTAGGCAGGCGACGGGGCCCCGTCATTCGTAGAAATACCGGGATCGGTACCGGACTTCGGTACCGGTTTCTCGGATCGCGTTGCTATGCTCCGACGCGAATCCTGTGGTGCCGCCCAGTCTCACCCGCCGCGAGCAAGAGGTGGCAACCCTTGTCGGTCAGGGGCTGACGAACCGGGAGATCGCCACCAAGCTATTCATCTCCGAACGCACGGCGGAGAGCCATGTCGAGCAGATCCGAGGCAAGCTCGGGTTCCGTTCCCGTACCCAGATCGCAGTCTGGGTGACCGCGGGCTCGGTCGGCGACGCCGGCCCTATACCCAGCCTGCCCGCGGCCGCCCCTCCGCCGCCGCGTGCTCGGGGCCGAGCTCTGCTTCGCCCACCGAGACGCCTCGCCGTTGCGGCCGGCGCGGTCGTGATCGGCGCAGCGCTCTTGGGAGGGTTCGCGGTCGCGTATAACTCGCTGTCGTCAACCACAGCCGGTGGACCGCCCGCCGTAATCGTGGCGGGCACGGGCGAGCGCGCCTTTTCAGGCGACGGTCGCCCAGCGTCCGCATCGCCACTCGTGCGTCCGCTTGCGCTCGCGGTCGGACCGGCCGGCGAGATCTACATCGCCGAGGGAAACCGGATTCGCGAGGTCAAGAAGGACGGGCTGATCTCCACCTTCGCCGGCACCGGCACGGCCGGATACAGCGGTGACAGGGGCCCAGCCGCGCAGGCGCAGCTCAACACCCCCCAGGGCCTGGCTGTGGACAGCGCGGGCAACGTATACATCGCCGATACGCTCAACAACCGGGTCCGGCGCGTCGATGCGGATGGCACGATCACGACAGTGGCCGGCGCCGGCGCAGCCGGATATGCGGGCGACGGAAAGCCCGGTCCAGAGGCCCAGTTGAATTTGCCCACCGGCCTTGCCATCGGATTCAGCGACACGCTCTTTATCTCCGACACAGGTAACAACGTAGTCCGTCAGCTTGGGCTGGATGGCGCGATCCATACGGTGGCCGGGACCGGCGAAGCCGGATACCGAGGTGAGGCCGGGTCTGCGCTGGATGCGGTTCTCCACGCCCCGGGCGGCCTCGCATTTGACAGCGAAGGCAACCTTTACATCGCCGACACCTTGAACCAGCGCGTGCGCCGCGTCGACGTCAATCAGCAGATCGAGACCGTGGCGGGCACCGGTGTGCCCGGCAACCTCGGCGACGGGCGCTCCGCCATCTTCGCGGAGTTGAACCTCGCCACCAATCCTCTCGAAGGAATGGGCCAGGGCCTGGCGGTGGATTCGCAGGGAGACGTCTTCATCGCAGACGCGCTGAACCACCGGGTAAGGCGGCTTGACGTGACGGGAATGATCAGCACGATCGCGCAGATGAAGACGCCGCTTGGTGTGGCGGTAAACGCGCAGGGGCTCGTCTATGTCGCCGATGGCGACGACAACCGGGTGAGCCGCCTCGGGTGATCAGGCGGCCGGTGGTTGCTGGAGCGGCACCTCAAAGTCTTTTCCGACCGCGGTGGTGACGAATTCGAGGAACACCGCCTGACCAGGCCCCGCATTGACCTCCTGCAGCGCGACGTCTGGCATGTAGGCGGCACCCTGGCCAGCGTCTAGAGTGACCGGCGGCTTGTGGGCGCTCTTGATCGTCACCGATCCGGCGAGCACATAGAAGGCAGAGAGGCCGCCGAATCGATGAGCTCCGGGTGTCCCGAGCTTCGCGAGCGTGACCTGTCGGAGCACCTGTGAGTAGGTCACCTGCGGCAGAGAATCACGAACGATGTCATCGCTTTCAAAGGCGGCCTGCGCGATTGGATCGACCAGCGGTTGGCCGCGAGCTGAGCTCGGCCAGATGGCGATCGAATACCACACGCTGGGGTCCGGCCCGGGGTTGAGATGGGTGTGGGCCACGCTCTGGTGAAACGCCGCCTGCCCTGCCGCCAGGTCGATCGGAGGCTGGCCGGCGAGCGTCAAGCGGTGTACGCCGGTCTCGACGTAGACGACGCTGGGGACATGCTGCTTCGAGTTGATGACTTTCCCGGGCGGTGACGCGAAGCGAATTACTCGAATGTAGACAGGACCAGTCGGCAGGCTGCCGAGCTGAGCCGCATCGAGAGTCTTGACCGTTGCGCCACGGGCGAGCGCGTCGGAGCTGGAAGCAGCGGTGGCCGGGGCCCCGCACGCAAAAAGGGCAAAAGCGCTCACCAGCAGCGCGGTCAGCTCTGTCTTCACGGCACCTGTGGGGGTAACCCTAACGTAGGTACTCAGGACTCACATATCACCCTTCCTTCAAGTCGTGGGCTAAAGCCGGACGAGCGCTGACGAGCGCCTTCCTACTCGCTAGGACACAGACTCAGAAACGCCGGCACCGACGACAGCGACGCGTCCATCACCTCCTGCGGTCGCCGCAGCAGACCGCAGCTCGGCGGCGCTGCGCAGGGGCAGGTCACGAAGGATCAAAGTGCAGGCCAGCCCCAGCGCCCCGGCCACGAGCGTGATCCAGAAAAGATCACCAATCGACAGCGCCAGGGCATTGTCGGCGCCGGCGATCACCTTGGGAATCAATGCTTGCAGCGGCCCAGGCAGCGCCTGATCGAGCAATGCGCGCCCGTTGCCAACGTTCTGTAGGGCACCCGACAGCTTGACCAGCTGAGCGATCAGGGACTGCGGAACACCCTCTTCGGCAAGGTTCGTCGGCAACCGGTTGGCGAAGGATGAGGAGAAGATGGTGCCGGCAGCGGCCAGTCCAACCGAGGCGCCGATCTGACGTAGGAAGGTGAGGGTGCTGGTGGCCACACCGAGACGATCCATCGGAACCGAGTTCTGAACCACAACCGTGTAGCCCGCCATCGCCGGCCCGATGCCGAGGCCAAGCACGAGCATCCACGACCAGAGCACCCAGTCGGAAACGCCGGCCGTCAAGTGCGTCATCAAAAAGCCGCCGACCAGCATTACCACCGCACCGGCAGTCATCAGCCACTTGTATCGTCCGAGCCGGCTGATCAACAAGCCGGTGCCGATGCTCCCTCCCATCAGGCCGACCAGCAGAGGCCAGATGTAGTAACCGGAGGCGGTGGCGCTGATGCCACGAACGGTCTGGTAGAAGCGCGGCATGAAGATCACTGCCGCGAACATCGCGATGCCGAACACGAATACCGCCGCCATGCTCACCGAGTAGTCGCGGCGCTTGAACAAATCCAGCGGGAGGATGGGTTCTTTCGCCTTTGACTCGACGAACAAGAAGACCATCAGAATCACCAGACCAAGCGCAATTAGCCCACCGACGTTGAGGTCGGTCCAGCTGGCGAGCTGACCCGAACTGGTCACGTTCCCCTTGTTGGTCAGCCCGAGCATGAACGGCACCACCCCGGCCGTGAAGAAAACGATCCCCAGGTAGTCGAGATCTCGAAGCGATGCCTTCCGGCGCCCCGCGCTAGGAAGCACTGTCGCAAGAACCACCAGCGAAGCGATTCCAAACGGCACGTTGACGTAGAAGACCCAATGCCAGCTGATGTGGTCGGTAATCCAGCCACCGATGAACGGCCCGACGATGAAGCTGAGGGCGAAGACGGCGCCGAACAAGCCCTGGAATCGGCCCCGCTCACGAGGACTGTAAAGATCGCCGATGATCGCCATGACGATCGGGAATAGAGCCCCGGCCCCGAGGCCTTGCACGGCCCGGAAGGCCACCAGCTCGTTCATGTTCTGGGACGCGCCGGAGAGCCACGAACCGGCCAGGAAGAGGCACACACCGATCATCAGCATCAGCTTGCGACCGAAGACGTCGGAGAACTTCCCGTAGATCGGAACGGTCACCGTCGACGACAACAGGTAGGCACTCACCACCCACGCATAAAGGCTGGCCCCGTTGAGATCGGTGACGATGCGCGGAAGGGCGGTGCCAACCACGGTCTGGTCCAAAGAGGCCAGAAACATGGTCAGCAGGATTGCCCCCAGGATCGTCAATTTCGCGCGTGGGGCCAACGACATCAGCGATGGTGGTGCCGCGCTCGGCTCGGTGACGACCTCCTGTGCGGCCGCCGGACGACGTTCCTCGACTGTTGCCATCTTCTTAGTCCTTTGCTTGCGTTCTAGCGTTGGCCAGCCGCTGCTGTACCTAGGGCTGAGGGAATCAAGACGCTAAGGCTCACGGTGCGGGCCAGCCGTCGAGCTCCGGCTGTGGTCCAGAAAAAATCGGCATGGACGTCGCGAGATCCTCGGCTCATGCCGAAACTTGCGCCGTGGCGGCGGCCACTGGCCCTTCCGCAGCGTGGACTTCGGGATTCGAGACGACATAGCCCTCTCGCGGAAGCATTCCTTTTATTGTGGAAACAGCGACGTGTTTGGCGGCGGCCTCGGATTCAGCCGCAACATTTGCAATCGTTATGGTGAATTGGGCCGAGCCTGTGACCGGAGCGATCGAAAAGCCGCTGCTCGCAAGCCGTTGAAGCACTGCTCGATCTCCTGGCCGGCCAGGCTCCGGCTCCAGGAGGACGCTGACCGAGAATGTTCTGCCGACCTCAGCGCCGGACGTGGCGGCAGCCGCAAGTACGGATCCCCGACTACCAATGGGTTTGAACCTGCGCTCCTGGGCGGCGTCCAGCAGCTCATCCAGGTCTTGAGTGGAGCGACGACTGGCGAAGCGGGACACCAGCGAGTAGAGGACTGGGACCAGAACCAAGGTCAGCACCGTGCTGGTGAACAGACCGCCGATGACGACAATCGCCAGCGGGCGGCTGATGAATGCGCCGCCAATGCCGCCACCACCGCCGATCACCGCTAGCGGGACCAAAGCCAGCATGGTGGCGAAGGCGGTCATCAGGATCGGGCGCAGGCGGTGCCGGCCGCCCTCGATGATGGCGTCGTGCAGGCTCAAGCCGCGGTCGCGGTACTGCTCTATGAGGTCGAGGAGGACGATGGCGTTGGTGACCACGATGCCGGTCAGCATCAGGATTCCGATCAGCCCGGGCAGTGATAAAGAGGTGTTGGTGACCACGAGCGCGATGATCGCCCCAGTCGCCGCAAAGGGAATTGCAACCAGCAGCACCAACGGCTTCAACAGGGAGCGGAAGGTCGCAACCATGATCAGGTACACGAGCCCGATCGCCGCCAGCAGGGCAAGCGCAAATTGCGTAAGCACGGTCGAGAGTTGGGCGAAGACGCCGCCTGTCGAGAGCGAAGTGCCCGCCGGCAGTCGTACGCCGTTGAGTGCGTCGGTGACGCTGCTCTGAACCGCACGCGTGTCGTTAGCGGTGATGGTGCCGGTGATGGTCGCGTCCAGGGCGCCGTTGACCCGATTCACGGTCTGCGGGCCAGTCACCTCCTGGATGGTCGCGATGGTGGACAGTGGCACTATCCCGAGGGCGGTCGGGACCGGCAGCGAAGCTAGAGAAGCTGCGGTGTCGGCGGTTCCGGGCGGCAGCCGGACGCGGACGATCATCGTTCCCTGGGCCAAATTGGCCTGAGTCGCCACCTGCCCGTTGACCGACTGAGCGACGATCGCGGCCAGGGTTTGAATGTTCAGGCCCGATGCGGCCAACTTGTCGGTCGGGACGAGCTGGTACTGCGGCTTGGAAACCACCAGGTTCGACGCAAGTTCAGCCAAGCCTTTCACCTTCGAGAGGGCGGTGAGCACCTGATCACTGGCCACCTGCAGGGTGGCGGTGTCGCCAGCCCGAACGTCAACCTGCATCTGACTGCTACTGGCGTTGGACATGTTTCGCGCCTGTCCTACGAGCAGTTTGGCTGGACCCTGATAGGCGCCTAGAGCACGGTTTACCCCCGCCACCGCGTTGTCGTACTGCCCGTTCTGGACCAGCACCAAGACCGATCCCTGGCTCGGATCTGCTGGCGCCGCGCCCGCAAAGGGGCCTCCTTGGCCGCCCACTGTTGCCTGATAGGCGGTGATGCCGGGAACGCCCGCAATGAGAGCCTCGACCTTCTGCGTCTCGGAGTCCGTCTCCGAAAGCGTCGAGTTCACGGGCATCGTGATGCTGATCGGGAAGGTGGGGCTGGAGGATTGGTCGAGCAGGTTCACGCGCAGGAGCGGGATGAGTGCCATTGAAGCGATGAAGAACGCCACCGCCGCGCCCAGCGTCACCAAACGATGGCTGGTCGCCCACTGGATCACGGGCACGTAGACACGCTGCGTCCAGTTCCAACGCAAGCGGCGCTCGACTCCCTCGGCGCGAACCGCCGGGAGCAGCTTTGAAGCCAGCAGCGGTACGACGGTCACCGCCACCACCAGCGAGGCGAGCAGCGCCACCACCACAGTCAGGGCGAAGGGTCGAAAGAAGCTGCCGGCGATGCCGGTCAGGAAGATGATCGGCAGGAAGACCGCCACCGTGGTCAGGGTGGACGCGGAAACCGCGGTGATGATCTCGCGGGCGCCTGTGTAGGCGGCGACGAGAGGGCGCTCGCCTTCGCTGACATGGCGGCTGATGTTCTCGAGCACCACGATGGAGTCGTCCACCACGCGCCCGATGGCGACCATCATCCCGCCCAGGGTGAGGATGTTTAGGGTGATCCCCTGCCACCACAGCACGATCAGGGCCACCAGCAGAGAGAGTGGGATCGAGATCCCGGCCACCAGAGTCGCGCGCGCACTGCGAAGGAAGACGAATATGACCAGTACCGCGAAGACCGCGCCCAGCAGTCCCTCGCGAAGGATGTTGCCGATGGCCTGGGTAATCGGCGTCGCCTGATCCTGGATCGATTCGAAGTGGACGCCGTGGCCGACTGACGACTCGATCCCCGGAAGCGCATTCCAGACCTCATTGGCGACAGTCACCGTGTTGGTGTTCGGGCCATCGATGATCTGCAGGCCGATGCTCAGCTTCCCGTTGGTTCGTGTGATCGTGTCGGCCGGAACCGAGACGACCTGCACCGTGCCCAGCTGGTCGATCGCCAGCGGCGCCGGCGGCCGGCCGCCCGCCGCTGGGTTGAAAGGCGGCGTGACTGTGACCTTGCCGATCTGGTCGAGGCTGGTCAGCGACCCCGTGACCTGGAGCGGAATCGTTGCCGAACCCTGCTTTAGGGAGCCGACCGACTGCACGACGCTGGCCTGCTGCAGCGCTAAGGCGACCTGGGTGACGCCTACGCCATGGGCCGCCAGCTTGGCGGGATCAAGGGTGACGTCCACCTCGTTGGTCGGGGCTCCGCTCAAGACGACCGATGAGATACCCGCCAGACCCCTTAACTTCGGCACGGCCAGGGACTGCAGTTGACCGGCTAGATCACTGAGTGGCTCGTCAGCGGAGATCGCGTATTCGAGGATCGGCAGGCTGTTGGTTGAGAAGGTCTGAACACTCGACGAGGAGGCCTGCGGAGGTAGCAGAGATCGGATCCCCGCCAGGGCGCTGTTGGCGTCCTGCTGAGCCGACTTCAAGTCGGTGCCGTCCTTGAACAGGACGATGACGAGCGAAGCGCCCTGACTCGAAGTGGACTGCACAATGTCCGTTCCGGCGACGCCCTCCATTGCATTGACCACCGGGACGGTGACCTGGACGTCAACGATTTGCGGCGAGGCACCCGGGTCGGGCGTGATGACGAGGAGTGCGGGCACTGAGATGTTTGGTAGGAGGTCCTGCTGAACCTGTGTCGCTGCGAAGATGCCGACTCCGAAGAGCAGCACAACGGCGAGGAGCACGACGGCGCCAAGACGAAGTGACAGTCGAGTCACGAAATGCACTCTGGTTCAGCTCCCTTGAGCGTCGCCGCTAAGGTTCCGGACCAGCAGCAGGCAAAGGTGGCGAAGCTGCACCAGTTGGTCAGCGGTGAACCCCTTGGCGATGGCCGCCTGCTTCGCCAAAGCGTCCTGGCGCATGGCGTTAATGCGCTCCAGTCCCGCGTCGGTAATGAGGGCCAGCACCGAGCGGCGATCCGCAGGGTCGGGAACGCGCCTTACCAACCCATCCCGCTCCAGGACATCGATGATGTCGGTCATCGTTCTTGGCGTCACGTTCAGGCCCTCGGCAAGCACTCCCAGCGGCAGCCGCCGGCCTGGGCTGTAGTACAGCCGTGTCAGCACCCGGAGGCGACTGTCCGAAAGGCCATGGCTCTCAGCAAAACGCTCCATGTGGTCGTGGATCTGCTTGGCAGCCAGCCTGAGCGCTGCCAAGGCCTCCAGCACTTCGACCGAGCCCCTACCACCCATCTCGATCACCGCCCGTCGCATGGCCGCGTCATGGAGGTATCCGGAGGCGTCGCCCTGAAGGTCTCCGTGCGTCAAAGCAGGGTGGGATCTCAAATCGGGTTTCCCCATAGTGAGGAAGCTTACTATACTCAGTTAGGCGCCGATCCCGTGATAAGCGTTTCTTCGCTCGCCGCCTTCTGTGGAGCCGGGTGTGGAGTTGGTTATGGAGGATTCAGCGGCCATGGCAATGCTCGAGCAGCGATCGATCTTCGAGTTGAATATGCACCTTCTCGACGGCCGGCAGATCTCGCTGGACCAATTCCGCGGCAAGGTGCTCCTGGCCGTGAACGTGGCTTCCAGGTGCGGGTTTACTCCCCAATACGCCGGCCTGCAAGCCCTTTATCAGCGCTATGGCCCAGAGAAGTTCGCGGTTCTCGGCTTCCCGTGCAATCAGTTCCTATTCCAGGAGCGGGGAAGTTCAGAGGACATTCAGCGCTTCTGCAGCGACAAGTACGCGGTAACCTTCCCGCTCTTCGTCAAGCTCAACGTCAAAGGCCGGGGCGCCGCCCCGCTGTACGAGATCATGAGCCGGCATCCTGACGACGACGGCAAGGCGGGCAACGTGGGTTGGAACTTCGAGAAGTTCCTCCTCAATCAGGAGGGTCACGTGATGCGTCGGTTCCGATCCAAAGTCAGGCCGGACGATCCGAAGGTGATCTCCGCGATAGAAGCCCTGCTGGCCGCGTGAAGTGTTGAGGACGTTGTCACGGCTCCGTCCAATCAGCTGATATGACAAGCATGATCGAAGTCAAAGACCTGGCCAGGCACTTCGGCAGCATCGAAGCCGTCAAGGGGGTCACCTTCGAGGTCCAGGAGGGCGAGGTATTCGGCTTTCTCGGCCCCAACGGGGCAGGCAAGACGACCACGATCAACATGCTCTGCACGCTGCTGCGGCCGTCGAGCGGCAGCGCTCGCGTGAACGGTTTCGACGTCGCCCATCAGCGGAGCGACGTCCGACGCTCGATTGGACTGGTGTTCCAACAGTCCACCGTCGATGAGTACCTCTCAGCCGAGCAGAACCTGCGCTTTCACGGCTACGCCTACGGAATCTCGGCTGATGTACGAGAACCGCGTATGCGTGAACTGCTCACCATGGTGGAGCTGTGGGACCGGCGCAAAGGCAGCGTGCGCACGTTCTCGGGTGGCATGAAGCGCCGGCTCGAGATCGCGCGCGGGCTCCTGCATCACCCGCGCGTCCTGTTTCTCGACGAACCGACGCTGGGGCTTGATCCACAGACACGGCAGCACATCTGGACCTACCTTCATGATCTTCGCCGGCGCGAGAACCTGACGATCTTCATGACCACCCACTACATGGACGAGGCCGAGAATTGTGGGCGGATCGCGATCATCGATCACGGCAGCATCGTCGCCCTCGACACGCCAGACAGACTGAAGGACGCCGTCGGTGGTGACCTCGTCACCTTCTCGACCGCGGACAACGCGGCAGCCGCCCAGCAAGTCCGCGAGCGCTATCACGTCGAACCGATCGTCCAGGACGGTCAGGTGCGCTTCCAGATCGCCGCCGGGGAGACCTTCCTGCCCGACTTCGTCCGTGAGTTTCCGCAACGCCTGCTTTCGGTTGGAGTGCGGCGTCCAACCCTGGAGGATGTGTTCCTCGCCCTCACCGGGCGCGAGATGCGCGACTCCGAGCTCGATGCCAAGGAGATGCTCCTTGCCGGTATGGGTAGGTGGGGCAGATGAGCGAGGTCTGGCGGGGCACGTGGGTGGTGGCATACCGCGAGATGCTTCGCTTCGTCAGTGACCGGTCGCGACTCCTCTCGAGCTTTGCGATGCCGATCATCTTCCTGGTCGTCTTCGGAGCCGGCTTCACCAAGTCGATGGGGGCGCTCGCTCCGGGTGTGAACTTCATCCAGTTCATGTACCCCGGGATCATCGCGATGACCGTGCTCACGAGCTCGCTCTTCGCAGGCATCTCGGTGGTCTGGGACCGCGAGTTCGGATTCCTCAAGGAGATCCTGGTCGCGCCGATCGGGCGGACCGGTATCGTTCTCGGCAAGGCGGCCGGCGGAACCATGGTCGCCCTGGTGCAGGCGCTGGCGATGCTGGTCCTGGCCCCGTTTCTTGGGGTTGCACTGAACCTCAAAATCGTCCTGCTCCTCATTCCGATGGTTGCCATCCTGTCGCTGGGCCTGTCCGGCCTCGGGATCCTGATCGCCTCCTTCATGCATTCCCAGCAGGGCTTCCAGGTCCTCATCCAGATCCTGATCTTCCCGCTCATCTTTCTGGCCGGAGTCTTCTTCCCGATCAATAACGTGCCTGTTTGGATGGAGGTCATCTCGAAGGTGAATCCGCTCACCTACGGCGTGGACGCAATACGTCAGATCTTTCTCGGCAGCGCGCTAGGGCTTGGAGTGACCGTCTTCGGACATACGATGACGTTGCTGAATGAGGTGCTGCTCGTGGGTGCTTTGGGGGCGGTGTTGCTAGGCGCTGCGGTTCTAGCCTTCAACCGCCAGGAATAGTTCGCTTCAGCCTACGGTCGCTTCCCGCCGACTGTTCAGCTGGTAGAGCTTGGCTTTGAGGCCGGCTCCCTACGCTGGGGCGGCGGACCAGTCCCCGTAACCGCGGCCAGCATCACATCACGAAACCGGGTCTGCTCCTTGGCGGGCAACCGGCGAAAGGCCTCTGGAGGCTCGAAGAGGCGGTCGATCAGCTCCGCCCTCACCTGCTTGCCCTTGGGCGTGGCGATCAAGACGTTGATGCGGCGGTCCGCTGGATTGGCCTTGCGGATGACGAGGCCAGCGTCTTCGAGGCGGTCGGTCGGATCTACCACCGTGGACGGATTGCAGTGGAGGCGGG
>Ga0209009_1000464_pt1 | contig 14006 bp, 9 predicted proteins | sample BlaSpr_A8_OM3_M2_FD_187979 | JGI IMG/M metagenome (GOLD analysis project Ga0209009, IMG submission 187979) | Forest soil microbial communities from Thunder Bay, Ontario, Canada - Black Spruce, Ontario site 2_A8_OM3_M2 (SPAdes) (version 2) | ecosystem: Environmental > Terrestrial > Soil > Boreal... | reverse complement strand
CCTGTTTCGCTTTCGTCATTTTCAATTCAGTGGGATTTCTACCGTAAGACGCGCCCCGTGCCCGGGATTCGACTCCACCGTTAGCGTCCCCCCTACGCTCCGTGTTCGCTCTTTGATCGAAATTGGCCCGAGACGCAACCGGTCCAGCTCTTCGCTCTTAAATTGCCCCGAGAAGCTGAAACCACGGCCGTTATCGTCTACGACGAGTGAGACTTTCGCCTCGTCTTGTTCTAGTTTTACCACGACGTGGCTGGCCGACGCATGCTTTTTTACGTTGTTAAGTGCTTCCCTGTAAATCTGGAACATCTCGCGGCAAATGCGGTCGGGCATGCGCAAACTGCGGTCCTCTATAAAAAGATCCACAGCCAGTCCCGATTCGTTGCGATATCGCTCCGCAAACCCGAACATCAATTCGCGCATGTCGGCACTCTCCACCCGCACCGGCCGCAGATCCGTAACCATCCTTCGTAGCTCTTCGCTTTCTTGTTTTATCGTGTTTTGCAGGGTTTCCAGCTCTTTGCCGGCCTGTTCTGGAGCCCAGGGGAACTTGCGTTGCAACACGTCGAGCTGGATATTCAAGCTGAGCATCGTTTGCAGGATTCCGTCGTGCAAATCTCTCGAAATGCGGCTGCGTTCCGATTCGACTGCCCGGGCGCGCAGATGCCGAAGCCGAAAGACGTTTTCCATGGGCAGGGCAATATGGCGAACAATTTGCTCCAGCCAATGCAGGTCGGCCGGTTTGAATCGCTTCTCCGGGTTGATCAGCAGAACCCTGCCGGCTGGACGGCCGCTGGCGTCGATCGTGACGGCTAGCAATGAGCGAGCTCCGACCTCGTCGCGCGTGGAGCTTGGCGGCGCGAGCAACGTGCGAATTCGGTGGCCTGTGCGCCGGTCCCAACCAAAGCCCGTATTTTTTCCGTCTTTGTATTCCCAGCACATGGATACTTCGAAGGCATCGGCCAGAAAAGTGTCGGACCGCGAAGGTGGAAGAGTTTCCGGACCAGACGGCTCGGTTTCCGCCGCGCGAACTTTCCACACAAAAATGCGCTCCAACTCGTCATCACGAATCGCCAGGCAGGCTTGTTCGCACCGAAATTCCAGCAGCAGCTCTCCCAACGTTTGACGAATCGACTCAGTCAGCCCTCGGTCGAACTGCAAGAGCTGCGTTGTTTTTTCCAGGAATTGCCGACGTTCCAGATGGCTTCTTTCGCGCGCGCCCAAAAATCCGATTCCCAGCCCGGAAATTAAGGTGCCCAATCCAATCGATAACCAGTGCCAAAGTCCGCGCCAACTGAATGCCTCGGTAGCGGCTACGCGCAGCACAACGCCGACAGCCGCTGCGCTCACCAAACCAAGCATAGCGTTTGTGTTACCGCGGGTGGCCAGGGCGAAGACCACAAACAAGAATAGGAACCATGATACGGAGGCGGGCGGATCGAAAATTAGAAAAACAGCCAACGCGGCAACGTCCGCGGCCAGTGGGATCTGAAAATGTGCTTCGCTCACCACGCGCTGATACAAAACAACTGCCAACGCTACAAACAAGTAAACGGCCAGGAACAATACGGGCGCCCGTCGCGCTCCTCCGGACATTTCCAAAAGCGCCACCAACGCGAGAGCTACAAGGACGACTCTAGCCAGGGTTACCTGACGCTCCAGATACAATCGTTCGGCGCTTTCGAGAGCCATCGTGGCGGGCGATTCAATCTAGTCTAACAAGCGCAACCTACAAGCCGGCCGGAACGCACAGCTCTCTGTATGCTTCTAGTAATCGGCGGATTGGCAACCTTTTTCGTGTGAATGAATCCATGTCCACACGAAACTCGTCCACACACGATTTGACAATGGGTGCATAATCATTCGCAGAAAGTGTTCCGCACGTGGGGGCTGGGCGCTTGACGAATCGTTATACCCGTACAGAAGCTGGGCGGATCTTGGGGCTTGAGACAAACCGTCTGCGCTATTGGGAGCAGTTGCGTCTCGTGCGGCCCGAAGCACGCTGGGGCGAGCGTTTCTATAGTTTTGGCGATCTGGTTGCCTTGCGTTCGATTCAACGGATCACTCAAAATCACATTCCCGCGAGAAAATTACGCCGCGCCGTTGCGCTGATAGAAAAACAGTTCGGCGGCTCTTCGCTTCCGCTACAAGAATTGCATTTGGTCGAACTTGGCCGCGATGTCTTAGTTATCCCCCCCGGCGCGGAAAAACCAATCAATCCAATTCAGGGACAATGGGCATTTCCCTTCGACATTCCCACGCGGACGGCGAAATTGCACTCGATGGCCGGTCCCACGCCGGAACAATTCTTCGAAACTGCTCTCAGTTGCGAGACGAAACAGGAAATGCTCCCGCAAGCAGTTGAGAACTACCAGCGTGTCGTGGAACTGGCCCCCGATTGGATCGAAGCGCACATCAATCTTGGAGTGGCGTACTACCAAATGGGCCAACTTTCCGACGCACGCGACGCTTTCGTCGCTGCCGTGGCGCTCGACCCTTTGAATGGCATCTCGCGTTACAACCTGGGCTGCACTCTGGAGGAACTCGGCGAGTACGATCAGGCCATCGACCATTTGCGTCGCGCCGCTCGCGCCATGCCGGCCCACGCGGACGTGCACTTCAACCTTGCTTTGGCCTATGAAAAAAGGGGAGAACGCCGCGCCGCTCGCGACCATTGGACACTTTATCTTCGTTACGCACCCAATGGCGCCTGGGCCGAACAAGCCCGCGCGCGATTGAGGCAATCTTCAACCCGGCGAAAAAATGCTGCGCCAATTCCCTTCCGCCGTCCCAGCTAGACGCATGCTTCTATTCATTTGAAAGGAATCTCTATGATCCGTGCGATGATTTTGTCAGTTTGCGCTACTCTGTGGCTGGGCTTTTCCGCAATGTCGGCAAATCCGCAAGAAACAAATTCGTCGGCGAAATCGTCCCAGGGCGCCTCGACGCAGAAATTTGCGGCGCTGAGCGATCGCTTCATGAAGGATTCTCTGGCGCTTTCTCCCAGTAGCGCTTCACAGGCTGGCTATCATAAGCATATTGACCCCAAAACCGGCAAGACACTCGAACTCGATGCGTTGCTCGACGATATGAGTTTGGAATCCATAGCGGCGCAGCGCGCATTTTACGCACAATGGCGCGAGCGCTTCCGCAACGAGACACCGGTTTCCGCATTGGACCCGCAGGACGCGGCGGATTGGCAACTCATCGACGATCAAATCGGCTTAAACTTGCTTGAGTTCGACAAAATCCAGAACTATCGTCACAACCCAACCGTGCCCGTCGAGCTAATTGGCAACGCGCTCTTCCTCCCGCTAACACAAGACTACGAGCCTCACGATGTTCGAGTCGGCCACGTCCTCGCAAGGGTCAGCGCTGTTTCGCTCCTCTTGAGGCAGGTGAAACAATACCTCCATGACGCAGATCCGATTTTCATTTCTACCGCCGTTCAGGAAAATGACGGCAACATCGATCTGATCGAAAACACTATCGCCGCAGAAATTCCGCCCGGATCGCCACTAAAAGCGGAATACGACAAGGTTGCCCCGTCAGCCATCGCCACGCTGAAGGATTTCTCTCAATGGCTGCAAAACGACCTGGCCAAGCGGCCTACGCATGCAACTTGGCGCCTGGGCAAGGAGCTCTACGATCAGAAATTCCGCCTAGTAATGGAAACACAGGTCACGCCTGAGCAAGTGCTCGCCGACGCCGAAGAAGGACTCCGCTCGGTACGCGCCGAAATGCTCGAGATGGCTCTGCCGATGCACAAGCAGATGTATCCGGACCACAGTGATCACTCCGACCTTAGCGTTCACGATCGCCAGAACCTCATCATTACCGAAGTGTTGCGCAAGATTTCAGACGAACATCCGCGTCCCGAAGATTTGCAGAAAACAATCGAAGCCGAACTCGACAGCATCAAGCAATTCATCCGCGAGAAAAAGATCGTTTCGCTAGGCACGCGCGACAATCTGAAGGTGATTCCAACGCCGATGTTCGAGCGTGGAATTTATTCCGTAGCCGGATTTCATAGCGCGCCGCCGCTCGAACCTCAAGCGGAAGCGGAATATTGGGTGACTCCCATCGATCCCAAGATGCCGGCAGATAGAGTGGAATCTAAGCTGCGCGAATACAATAATTACACCCTTTATTGGCTGAGCATCCACGAAGCTCTGCCCGGCCACTATGTTCAATTCGAGCACTTGAATAATATTCAGCCGGAGCGCCGCCGCTTGCTGCGATCGCTGTACGCCAATGGAGCCTATGTAGAAGGCTGGGCCGAATACATCGCGCAAGTAATGATGGACGAAGGTTTCCTGAACAATGATCCGCGTTTCCGTATGGTGATGCGCAAAATCCGTTTGCGATTGCTGGCCAACACGATCCTCGACGTAAAAATGCAGACCATGGGCATGACCGATGAGCAAGCCATGGATTTAATGACCAAAGATGTGTTCCAAACCCAAGCCGAAGCAGAAGGAAAACTTGTACGCGCGAAGCTGAGTTCCACGCAGTTGCCTACATATTTCGTAGGCCTTCGCGAGTGGCTCGCTTTCCGCAAAAAATACCAGGCTGCCGCCGGCAAAAATTTCGACATGCTCAAGTTTCACGACCTGGTGCTGGATCAGGGACCGCTAGCGGTGCCTGTGGTTGAAAAGCTCGTGATGCGAACCACCCAGTAAACCTGTTAGATCGATCATTCATACGAGTAGGGGCTCAGGTTTGGCAGTCTTGCCCACGCGATCATCGACGCGAGCCTGCCGCATTCATTAATCTTCTGGGTATTCGCACGGTACGGCAGCGTACTAGGAGGTGCATAAATCGCAGTAAATTCAACCGGCAAAATCCTGTATTCCAAGGATATTTTAAACCAGGCTCATAAAATAATGGTTGCTAAATGTAATAGCTAGGTTATAAACATTGCCGGGCTTGAGTATGTCTCTATTGGTCCTGGACTATGGTAGACAAAAAAGTCGAAGTTCTTCTGTATTTCCAGAATCGTTTAGTTAGAGAGTCGATCGCGCGGATACTAGAGAAAAAGATTGATCTTCAGATCGTCGCGGCGAAACCACTAACGTCCCTTTCCGAACAGGAAATCAGCCAGTCAAGCGCTGACGTACTTGTTATTGACTCGCTGCAATTCATCCTCGAGATGGCCGCGTCCATCCCGCGATTGGGGTCCAAAGAACGCCCCTTGGGCTGCGTTCTCGTCGCCATGGCTGACGAGCCAAAGCGTTTCCTAATGGCGGTAAGCCGGGGTGTAAGCGGATATGTGCTGCAAGATGCTTCCGCGACGGATGTAACGGCGGCTATTCGAGCGGTCGCGCGAGGAGAAGCAATCTGTCCTCCGCACTACACACGCTTGCTTTTTAATTACGTGGCAGAAATGATGTCAGATCTTCCCAGTGGCAGGAGAAGGTCGAGTGTGGGACTTACTGGCCGGGAACAGGAATTGATTCCTCTTATTAGACGCGGGCTGACTAATAAGGAGATTGCTTCTCGACTCGGTTTATCCGAGCAGACCGTTAAAAATCATGTCCATCGAATCCTTCGCAAGCTAGGAGCAGAGGATCGCCTCGAGGTATCCGAAGCTTGTGTAACGCAGATGCTAGCAATCTAAGATTATCTTCAAGTACCTCATTTATAGCGCCTCCGGTATTACATTGGTCCGCTTTCGTTCATTGACCCTTTTTACCCTTAAGTCTTACCCTCTCCACCTGGCAGAATCGCGTTCGCGGAGGAGGCTCGGCACAGTGCCGGTGGATGAGGAAAAGCGACACCGCGATTCCATGTACCGAGACACTCCGTTGCAACCCGAAGCGCGTGTTCCTCATTCTGAGACTTACATGCTTCCGCTAAATCACGAAGGAGGGCTGAAGTCTCAAATGGAATTGCAGGTTCATGACGGACCAGCCATATGCCGCTTGCCATAGGTTCCGCGCAAGTTAGAACGATTGGTTCGCGCAATCGTTCACCTGGCCGCAAACCGATTATCTTTACGCCGGCTTTCGTGTGGGCTGTTCTCGAAAGCCATTCGTTTAAACGTTCAAGTAATTCTCTCACTGTTAATTCCGGACCTAGGTTAAGCCAATAAATATCTCCGCTCTGGCCAACACAATTTGCACGAAGAAGGAGGGTAGCAAGCTCGCGGGCAGTCAGATAGTATCGGCACGCATTCATATCGGTGACCGGAATTTGATGACCATTTCGAAGCGATTGCGCTACTACCTCAAGAAAACTTCCGTTGCTGCCTAGAACGTTTCCTGAACGTATAGCGAAGCTTCTTGCGCCTCCAGATGCGTGGGCATTTGTGATCAGTTCAGCGAGTCGTTTGCTCATGCCCAACAGTCCCGTCGGTTGTTCAGCTTTATCCGTAGAGATCAAAATAAATGTTGCACCAGCTTCAGCAGCTTGGTGGGCCACGTACTCCGTTCCCAGCACATTCGTCCTCAGGACAGGGATGCAGTACCGCTCAGCGAAATGCACATGCTTGTAGGCCGCGGCGTGATATACAAGGTCTATAGAGTGCTCTCTGAAAATTCTACTGACGTCCGACTCACGACTTATGTCAGCCACAATAGGCTGAATTACCACGTCTAAAAGCAACGAAGAAAGTTCTGATTCTATTCGAAAGAGATTTGATTCTGCGCTGTCCACTATCACTAGGGATTTCGGGTGAGATCGAGCAATCGCGATTGCAAGTTCTCTACCGATTGAGCCACCAGCACCGGTTATCAGGACGCCACGACCCCGAATCGATTCAGGCTCTGCTTCCACCTCACAATATTCAGGTCGACCGAGTAGCATTTGGATCAGGCCTGGATCCCTAATATCGATGTCGATCGAGGCTGTTGCGCTAAAATTCATAGGCGAGTTGTACTCCGCGAGTTGACGGTCAGAGTGAACTATAGACCTTAGTGAGTTTCGTACAAAACACCATTCCGAATGCGGCTAGATTCTCTTTTTGACAGTTTTTTTTGTACGGTAGCGGACAAAAGCCCCACCGGCTAGAATCGAATCCACCAGACCTTGCAAAATCTGTCGGAGGCCTCAAATGCCAGACTCGTTTCCTGGAAAGAGCCCTACCTTGCTGCGCTTAAAGAATCCGATAAAGAAAAACTGACCGAGCTTGTTTATGCCGCAGAGGAGGCGATATTCCATCGCGAACAGGAACTGACAGGCTCAGATGACCATCATGCAGAACGACTGGAGCTGAAGGCGGATTCCTAGTTTGCGCAGCCACTAGCCTGTATCCCCCCGTTATTTATCTGACTCTGATCCCGGTCGCGCATGCAGATTTCATAGCTCCGGTGATCGAACGAAATCTCGTTCGGTTGCGCCCAGGCCGCGGTCATCGGTAGCACGTCATTGGGGCGCCGTCCACAATTTGGGCGTCCAATGATCCGGCTGCAAGACGAGAACCTGAGACACTTTTGTCATCTCCATAACATCAAACCTCTGTTCCAAAGAAATACGACGCTGTATTAACAAGCCTGCAGTGGTACCGCGATTCGACTCTCTCGCGTAGATGCCGTGCCTGTTGCAGCTTGTTGCTGATTGAAATCAAAGGAAGAAGTAAAAGGACCTCCATTGAGACGGACCACTTTTTGTGCTTTTACTTTGTTGGGCCTTATTTCGACTACTAGTCTCTACCAAGCTCCGAACGTAAGCGCAGGCCAAACCGATACGCCCGCATCAAATGGAGAGGTGAGGATCGCGATGAAAAATGTTGAATATCAACTGACGGACCGAATCATCGTGCACATCGCCACGTTGAACGGAAGAATGAAGCCCAAGCCTGGAGAAATACCGGTTTTTGATGACAAGCAATCTTTTACGATCGATGTCAATTCGGCGAATGTTACCTTGAGCATGACTGCTTTAACCAACGATCTGAACGACTACGTTTTTGCAAAACCCGGCGCTCCGCTGAAAAAGCTCAGTGCAAGCACACAGGGTAAACAGCTGGTGGTGAAGGGATTGTTAGTTAGCAAGGGCGGGATTCCTTTTGAGACAGCCGGCACGCTATCGATCACGCCAGAAGGAATGATCCGAGTTCACACAACAAAAGTGACGGCGTTGCATCTGTCCGTAAAAGGATTGATGGACATGCTCGGGCTGGACACCGCGTCGCTGCTCAGCACAAAAAAGGTTGAAGGCGTCAGCGTGGACAAAGACGACTTGATTCTCGACCCAGGAAAAATTCTCCCGCCTCCGGAATTGAACGGACATTTAGTAAGCATCGAGGTAGAAAATAATGCGATCGTTTTGGCATTCAAACCTTTCGACGGAGCGGGAAAACAGACCGCTTTAACAAGCAGTTGCGGTGGACGAAACTATCTGTTGTTTAAAGGAGGATCAGTCCGTTTCGGGAAGCTCACCATGAGCGATACGGATCTGGAATTGATCGATTCAGACCCAGCCGACCCATTTGCTTTTTCGATCGATCATTACCAAGACCAACTCGTTGCAGGATATTCGAAAATGACTCGGAAGGGCGGTCTCTGCGTCCACGTTCCGGATTTCGACAAGATTAAGCAGAGCCCTAAGCCAAAATAGCAATTGCGATCCACTTGAATTTTGGGGCCTTGGTTTGGCGGAAGAGTACCAGCCGCCATAGACTCCGTACGGCAGACTGACAGTTGCCGCAAGGATGACCGCCGACAATCGCATAGCGGGCTCTCCAAATGCGACTGCAAGGGCAAGCATAAAAATAAATAACGCGCAAGCAATTCGAAGCGTCCAAGATCTCCGAAGCCGTGGTGGCCGGGGGATAGGGCTGGAATCGCTTCCGCGTTCTTCCTGGGCGCGCGAGCGCGATTGGCGCCGATAAAATGCGATTCTCAGGCATCTGGCGGCGTTTAGCTGGTCGCCCGCTGGAATGCGAATTTTAACTTCTCCGGTAATCCGACTCGCAATAAACTTTGTCTGATAAGTTCTCTGGAATCAATAAAACAACAGTGCACCATATCACATACTTTGTGCGCAATTGTGACGAGAGGCGTTCCCGGTGCAGTCTATAGTTGACGACCCTTCCCTAGTCGCGCGTCCATTCCCGCCCTAAATTCCTTTGAAATTGGTTTCGAGCTCGGTACTGGGCGAGATTTTGTAGATACTTGCTTTGACGCACGGGGTCCTATTACGTGTTCTTAAACGACAGCGTCGATGACGACGTAAAGAGTTGGCAGCAACGAGATGCTATAGTGATGAACTAACTAAATTATGATCTCCGCCAGTGATATATCCAATTTTCTGGCTTGCCACCATCTCACTAGGCTCGATTGCGCCGAGTCAGCAGGGCAAATTAAGAAGCCATTTTTCGACGACCATGGCATCGACCTCCTAAGAAAATTGGGATTGCGGCACGAGGAACATTACCTTCAGTCCTTAGCTCAGTCCCACAGAACCATATGTAAAGTGTCGCGCGATTTGCCTTGGGCGGTTGCCGTTGCTGTTACGCTCGACGCCATGCGTCAGGGAGTTGGAGTTGTATATCAAGCGACTTTCGAAGAAGACGAATGGGGCGGGCGCGCCGACTTTCTGATTCGTGTCGAAACTCCGAGTTTACTGGGCGCGTGGTCGTACGAGGTGATCGAAACCAAGCTTGCTCGGTCCGCAAAGGCCGGTGCGATTATGCAGCTCTGTTTCTATTCTGACTTGGTCTCAAAGATTCAAGGCAAGGAATCGCAATGGATGCATGTAGTCCCGGGCGGCGGGAGGGATTTAGAGAAATTCCTAGTTCAGCGTTATATCGCATATTTCCGTAATATCAAGACAGATTTCATCAGCGCTTATAAAGTCGCCGACAAAACCTATCCTGAGCCAAACGAGCATTGCAATGTCTGTTCTTGGTTTCCAGTATGTGATGATCGACGCCATGCTGACGACAATCTGTGTCTAGTCGCCGGTTCGACGGGTCATCAGAGAAAGATTCTGACTGAGCGTGGCGTTACCACTGTCGCCGGCCTTGCTCAGTTAATACTCCCAGTCTCTCCGAGGATCGACCGTATTGGTGAGGCCGCTCTGCTGCGCATTCGGGAACAGGCGAGATTACAAGCGCAGGGCAAAAGGGAAGGCCGACTTATTTATGAACTCATCGATCCTGTCCCTCCTGAGACCGGGCTTGCTGCTCTTCCCACCCCATCTCAGGGAGATATGTTTCTGGATCTAGAAGGATACCCATACGCTTCAGAGTTGGGTTTGGAATATCTAATCGGCCTTGTTACTCCACCAGCGAAGCGAGGAGAAGGACTTCAATACACTCCACTTTGGTCTTTCGATCGAGCGGAAGAGAAGAAAAGCTTTGAGAAGTTCATCTCAATCGTGATGGATCGATGGAGTCGTTATCCGGACATGCACGTTTATCACTATGCTCCGTACGAACCAACCGCGATAAAGCGTTTAGCGGGACAGCATACGACCTGCGTAGAAGAAGTGGATCAAATGCTGAGAGCGGGTATTCTCGTAGATCTATTTAGAGTTCTTCGCCAGGGTGTCCGTGCGTCCGTAGAAAGCTATTCCTTGAAGAAGGTTGAACAGATTTACAACTTTACCAGAGCCGTTCCGTTGCGTGATTCGGTCCTCGCATTGCAGGCGATTGAAGAGCTTTTGGCATTTGGAAATGCACAAGACGCCACACAAGAACTATTCGACAGCATCGCAAGCTACAACCGAGATGATTGCGTCTCGACATTCCAGCTAAGAGAATGGCTTGAAAGTCGGCGGTTCGAATGTGAAAAGAAAATGGGAAAGCCCTTGCCGCGCCCCGCGAGAAAAGAAGCAGAAGCGGGCGAGGAACTTGCTGCAGAAATCCAGCAAACTGCTGTACTTGCCGAACGCCTGGCCGCCGGTCTATCTACGAATGAGTCAGAGTGGACGAACGAACAGCGAGCCAGTTGGCTGCTGGCTCAGATGCTCGAATATCACCGTCGAGAAGATAAATCGGCCTGGTGGGAATACTATAAGCTTTGTGGAATGACTGATGAAGAATTGCAGCAAGATAACACCGCATTAGGGGGCCTTTTTTACGTTGGCGAAGTCGACCGCGTTGCGCGCTCCATTATTCATCGATATGGATTTCCACCGCAGAATCATGCCATCGATCGTGCACACCAAGTTAATGACCCAAGAACGGGTGAAAGTGCGGGCACGAAAGTGGCGATTGATGACCTACGCAGCACAATAGATCTAAAGCGCGCTGCAAATTCTGCTAAGCCTCATCCGACCGCTCTGATTCCATTTGAAATCGTGGGTACCGAAGCGTTGAAGAGGAGTCTTTTTCGATTAGGCTCGTGGGTTGCAGAACATGGTATCGACAACAGTGATGATACTTTCTTGGCCGCCAGAAGACTCCTTCTGCGTCGCCGTCCAGAAGCGCTGCACGAAGACATCCAGTCACTCATAGGTGCTGACGGTCGTTTGACCGAGGCCGGGAAGGGTCTTATATACTCGATTACCGCTTCTCCTACAATTCTTCCAATCCAAGGACCACCAGGTACGGGGAAGACCTTCACCGGTGCTCGTCTCATTGTTGAACTCGTCCAAAAAGGATTTCGGGTGGGACTGACAGCGGTAACTCACAAAGTGATCACAAATTTGCTCCAAGAAACTTGCAAGGCAGCGCGTGAGGTCGGCTACGCACTGCAAGCAGTTCAGAAGCCAAACGAATCTGATGGTTGCTCGGACACTCTGGTGATGTGCTTAGATAAAAACGATGAGGTCAGCGACGCACTAAGGTCTCGGAGCGCAAGCGTGGCAGCCGGCACGGCTTGGCTTTGGGCGAGCCCGGAAATGGCCAACTCAGTTGACGTGTTGTTTGTGGATGAGGCGGGACAGATGTCGCTAGCGAATGTCCTGGCTATCTCCCAAGCTGCACGAAGTATCGTCCTATTGGGGGATCCTCAACAGCTAGATCAACCTCAGCACGGTGTACATCCTCCAGGCGTGGATGTCTCGGCATTGGCCTATGTTCTCAACGGGCGCGACACCATCTCCCCCGAAGAAGGAGTGTTTCTTAAACAAACCTGGCGTCTTCATCCCGATATATGTGCTTTTACATCCGAGATCTTTTACGACAGCAGGCTTCTACCAAGATCAGAAAATAAGAATCAGCGGATTAATACGCAAGGATTCTTGGACGGAACCGGACTTAGATTCGTTCCGGTCGAGCATGCGGGAAATCAGAACGAATCGCCTGAAGAAGTTGAAAAGATCAACACTCTGATTACGAAACTCTTGAGCGCTAAAGCGACTTGGACCAACAAGAATCTTATTACAGAACCCCTTCGCCCCGAACACGTCCTTGTAGTTTCCCCATACAATGCTCAAGTTTCGGCTTTGGCACAGAGGCTTCCACATGGGGTAAGAATCGGAACAGTGGACAAGTTCCAAGGACAACAGGCTCCGATCGTTTTTTATTCCATGGCCACCTCTGCTCCAGAAGACGCACCAAGAGGAATGGAGTTCCTCTACAGCTTGAATCGTCTTAATGTGGCAACGTCACGCGCCCAATGTGTCGCTGTAATCGTCGCGAGCCCGGCTCTGTTTCAAGTGCAATGCAAGACCCCGCGTCAGATTGAACTAGCTAACGCCTGTTGTCGTTATCTCGAAATGGCTCAGCTTGATCAGATCAGTCAAGACTTGCACGGGAAGGAAATCGTACACAGTTGAATCCCACGCAACTTTTAAAAGCAATCGCATTTGCCGCTACCAAGCATCGTGGTCAACATCGTAAGGATGCAGAAGCATCCCCATGTATGAATCATCCTATCGCGGTCGCCACTGTTCTGGCAGCCGAGGGTGGCGGCTCGCTATCTTTGGGTCTTTGCTTGTAGATAACCTCGATACCTTTGCCTTTGTCTGACACCTTGATTTCAGCATCACCATAGAGAAAATCCTTTGTTATGTAACTCAGTCGAAAGTGCATTTGCTCCGAAGACGCTAGTTTTGCCGTTTAGGTGCATGTTGCAGATGAGCAGTGCTCGAACGCGTGAGGCGAGATTGTAGCCCCAAAAGCTCGACGTAGAAATATTTGAGCTGCAGGAGTTTCTACCTGGTTCGCAAAATCGTAAGGAGCGGCTCCCCCGGGCTAGATTCGAACTAGCAACCCTTCGGTCAACAGCCACTTGAGTAACTTAATCACGATTTGCCGGAGCGGGAGTTTTCCGAGGAGGATCAGCGAGTTGCGATGAAACCGGACGAGTCAACTTCTCTTCTTTATTCACCTTTTATTAGCAATTTCTCACCATTTGCCGCGACTACCGTGACATTTTCGTGACAGCCGATGAGGTACGTAGCCATTGTTCCTGATACCCCGTAATCGGTCCAGTTTCGATGCCACCCGAGGGATCACTTCCTACAAGCCGACTTTTGGTTACCTATCGGATCTCGGTGAGTGCCTTGGCGATCATGCACTCACCGTCTCCTTGTCGAGTCGCTGGGAATCCGATGTGTCGGTCTGCCCCGGGCTCAGCACGTTCACCCGGATATTCCTGCCCTTCAGTTCGTTGAGCCACGTGCGTGCGAATGAGCGCTAGGATCTGAGAGCGCTTGGGAAGGCGCGGCTTTTGAGATGCCCCAGCCGGGAGATCCAAGTTGATCCCCGTATCGACGAACACTGACTCGTCAGGCGAAGTAGGTCATGCGCTGATTTCGGTGGGGTCTTCGACCGCCAAATGAAGATCGCGATGCGCCTGATGGATGCGGTCCACTTCCGATGCCTGAACGCGCGCGGCACGCTGTTCACGGTTCAGAAGGCGTCGTCGCTGTTGAACGTATTCGTAGACTTTACGAATCGTTTCGTGTGGTATCGGTGTCGATGGGTCAGGACCTGGGGTTCGCGGCCATATCGGAGGCCCGCGCCAGTGCTAGCGTGTCGATATACTCCCGGACGTTCGTCAATTTGCCATTTCGAACGGTAATGGCGAAGACCCAATGGTCCTCAAACGTCTTATTCGTGGCTTTGATTCTTCCCGTAGCGAAGCCGACGACCAGAACCCGGTCTCCCTGCG
>Ga0209009_1000463_pt1 | contig 14063 bp, 8 predicted proteins | sample BlaSpr_A8_OM3_M2_FD_187979 | JGI IMG/M metagenome (GOLD analysis project Ga0209009, IMG submission 187979) | Forest soil microbial communities from Thunder Bay, Ontario, Canada - Black Spruce, Ontario site 2_A8_OM3_M2 (SPAdes) (version 2) | ecosystem: Environmental > Terrestrial > Soil > Boreal... | reverse complement strand
CGAACTCGTTAGCGAGCTGCTTACCAAGCGCGGCCACTCGGTCACCACTGCCGCCGACGGAATCGAAGCTCTCGCCGCACTCGATCGTAATTCGTTCGACGTTGTCCTGATGGACGAGGAAATGCCGCGCATGAACGGCTTGGACGCCACTCGCGCGATTCGCAAAATGGAAACTTCCACTGGCCGCCACCTTCGTATTGTCGGCTTCACCGGAAACGCAACGGACGAAGACGCGCGTCGCTGTCTCAACGCGGGCATGGACGCCTTCATAGCCAAGCCCATTCACATGGACAAACTGTATCAGGTCGTCGAATTCCAGACGGAAAAGTCACAGCAAATCGGTGAAGCGCAATCCGCTCCTGACCTCCCGGCTCCTGCCAGCGCCAATCAACCCGCGGTAGAAGACGAGAGCGTCGCCGGGCATCTGCATCGCGCTACGGGAGGAAACAAAAAACTCCAGCGCTCCCTGATCAAAACATTTCTGGCCGACGCGCCCAAAACTCTTTCTCGAATCTGCCGCGCCATTGCGAACAGGGACGCGCAGAAACTCGCCAGCGCCGCACATGCCTTAAAAGGCTCCATCGCAATCTTCGGCGCCGCGAAAGCAGTTTCAATGGCGCGCGGTCTGGAAGCCATGGGACGTTCCGGCCATTTGTTTAACGCTGGACCCCAATTTCGCGCGCTCGAATCCGAATTCGCACGGATAAAGCCGGAACTTCTCGCGATTATTCCATCGCCAAAGCCCAAATCGAAGACCAAGCAAAAAGCAAAATCAAAATCCCGGCGTGCTCGCTAGGTCCGCAGTAGGTCAACTCCGCCGCATGCTGACTAACGCGGCATAGTCTTCGCGCCCGAACTTGCCCGCCGCCGCCTCCAGCGCCATACTTCAAATATATGGTTCTTGTTTCACAGTTTCGCCGGGGGCTGACGCGCGCAATTTCTATTGCGGTGCTCGCGTTTTTCGCATATTTGCCCGCTGGGCGCGCCGACGAGCTAAAACTAAAAGACGGCACAACCATAAGCGGCACCATCGTCGGATTTGAAGAAAATTCGTTCAAAGTGAAAACAAGCTACGGCTTCGCCGAAGTGCAAAAAGACCAAGTCGTATCGATCGTGATATCTGCCGGCTCGAAAAAGAAAGAATCGGAGAAGAAATCCGAGCCCCCGTCAGACCCATCAGCCGCCGCGGACGCGTCCGCCGCCAAACTCTCAAAGCTAGGGCCGACTGTTGCAAACAATTCAGCGGCTCCAACAAATTCTGCCGCATTATCCAGCTCAAGCTCGCCAAACCCTGCGCCAAAAGCCGCGAGCAAACCCGCAAGCAATGCTGTTGCGCCCAATCCCGCCACTGCAAGCGCTCCGCCAACAGCTCCGCCTGCCTCGGTAAAACCTGCGCCGCCCGAACCTATGCGCGAGGAAGTAAACGGCAACAGCTACGTCAACGACACTTACGGTTTTCGCATGTACAAGCCGCCCGCGTGGAAAGTGATTGAAGGCGCGCGCGCGCTTCTGCCCGGCTCAATCACCGCGATGGGTACCGATGATCAGACGACATATCTTTTGATCGGCCAGCAGAGCGGCGCATCACAATCCGTTGCCAACAGCATGGATGCTACCGATCGCCGCCTCCGCGAAATTATCGAAAACTTCCGACCGCTGGACGAAAAACACATCACCATTTCCGGCGCACCCGCCGTCGAGCGCCATTTTCGCGGAAGCGTTGACCAGCGCGATTGGTCCGGCGTGGTCGTGTACATTCCCCACGACTCGCATCTCTACACGATATTCGGCATGACCATCGCAGATACGGACTTGGTGCAGATTCAAGAAAACGTCATCGCGCGCGCCATCTCCAGCCTTCAATTCACCAAATGAATAGAGATATCTGGCGCTTGCAACCAACCCTTGAGAATGCGTAACTAATCTTCTTGTGCCGCTGAAAATATCAACCCTCGCCACAGCTATTGTTCTGATGATTTTTGCCGCCGCGCAAGCCCGCGTAACAACAGTACAGGCGAAGCCTAATGGAGTTACGCCGCCAGTTTTCTACCGCGACCTTCTTCCGATTCTTCAGCAGCACTGCCAGAGCTGCCACCGCAGCGGCGAAATTGCGCCGATGCCCCTAGTTACCTACGACGAGGTCCGCTCGCGCGCCCACGAAATTGCGATGGCCGTGGCCAAAAGAAAAATGCCGCCATGGTTCGCCTACCCGCGCTTCGGCCATTTCTCAAACGATCCTTCGCTAACCGAAGCGGAAATTCAAAAGATAGTGGCGTGGGCCGACGCGCACGCGCCAGCAGGAGATCCCCAAGACGCGCCGCCTCCGCGCGAATGGGTACAAGGATGGAATATTTCGCAGCCTGACGTAATGGTCAAAATGCCAAAGCCAATCGCGCTGCCCGCTCACGGCGACATCGAGTACACCTACGAAATCGCGCCGACCGGTTTCGCGGAAGATAAATGGGTCCAGATGTCGGAAATTCGCCCGTCATCCCGTGAAAATGTGCATCACGCCGTGGTTTATATTCGTCCTCCCGATTCAAAATGGCTCAGGCATGCGCCCGTGGGCGTGCCGTTCACCGCTTCCGATATGACGGATGAAGACAGCCGGCACGGCGCGCATTGGACTGACAGCGATATTTTGCTGGTGTACGCTCCCGGAAGCTCGCCGGATAATTGGCCCGCTGGCATGGCCAAATTCGTTCCCGCCGGTTCGGATTTGGTTTTCCAGATGCATTACACCACGCACGGCCACGCGGCCAGCGATCAGACCAGCGTCGGGATCGTCTTCGCTGAGAAGCCGCCGACGCAACGCGTGATCACCTTGCAACTGACCAACGATCACTTCGTGATTCCACCGGGCGCGGATAATTATCGGGTGGAAGCGCGCGGCACTCTCCCCAACGACGCGACTCTGCTCAGTTTTTTTCCGCATATGCATCTGCGTGGAAAACAATTTGAATACAATATTGTCGGCGCCAGTGGGAACATCGAAACTCTTCTGCGCGTGAATTATGATTTTTACTGGCAGCTCAGCTATCGGTTAGCCGAACCGCGCTTGCTGAAAGCCGGCACCATGCTGCAGGCCGTCGCGTTATACGACAATTCACGCAACAACTTGCACAATCCCGATCCCGATGCTTCCGTGCGATGGGGCGACCAAACTTACGATGAAATGATGGTGGGATTTTTCGACGTCGCGGTCCGACCCGATCTGGATAAGTGGAAATACTTTATCCGCCCCGGCGCGCAGCCCGCTAAGCCGTAGCGGGAAGACTTAGAATTTCGTTACTTCGCTGAAATGGAAGTCGCGCACCTTCATGGCCGGAACCACCATCTCGAACGATTCTTCTCCGGCAGCGCGCACAGCTGGACCCAGCATCTCCACGTTCGAAAGCATTTCGATCACGCTTTGATTGAAGCGGAAATTTCGAATTCCGCTGGCGATGCGTCCGTTTTCAACGAGAAAGGTGCCGTCGCGCGTCATGCCCGTAAGGATTTTTTCATAGGGGTCCACTTCGCGTATGTACCAGGCCCGCGTCACCAGAATGCCGCGCTCGGTAGAACGCACCATGTCGTCCACGGACTTGTCTCCGCCCGCGAAAACCAGGTTCATCGGCGCTTCACCGAATTCGTTTGGCAACGGCAGACCGTGGCCGGTCGGCTTCGTTTTCATTTTTTTGGCGGTTGCGCGCGAGTAAACAAGGTTGTTTGGAACGCCGCGGTCCACCAACAGGATTTTCTGCCTCGGCATTCCCTCGCCGTCGTAGGGCGCGCCAAGTTGGAGAGGATGGTGCACGTCATCCCACAACGTGATGTTCTCTCCAAAAATCTTTTTGCCCATGCGATCATTCAGGCAGGAACGTTTATCAGCCACAGCGGTAGCGGAAAAATCGTAAAAAAGCGAACCGATAATGTCGAGCACGGCGGAAGGTTCCAAAATCGCCGTATAGTGTCCCGGCTCCAGATCGCGCGGCTTGCGCGAAGCGATCGCTTTGTTGCTGGCTCGCTCTGCGAGTGCGTCGGGATCGATATCGCGAATGTCCGGCGAGTTCGCTTTGGCCCAACCTGATGAAGTATCTTCCAGAATAGTGATCGAAAATTCAGCATCGGTGTACTGATGGCTGGCAAACAATCCCTCTGAATTCGCCAAAATGGATTGATGCACGCCGCTGGAAAAAATCCCGGCCGCAGTTTGCTTCGCTTTTTCCGCCATTTTGCATACGCGAGTGACGGCACGGGCGCGGTCCATGGGATTTTCCGTCGCCGTAGCCGGGAAATAGCGCATCACCTTCTGATATTTTTGCGGGCCAAGTATTGGCAGCAAATCAGGATTTTCGGGCTGGTGACGCGCCAGTATCGCCGCAGCCGCCGCTACACGCCGCAACGATTCTTCGTCAGTTTTGTTGGTCGTAGCACGCGCAGTGCGTCCATCCACTACGGCTCGAACCGAAATGGCAAGCATGTGCTCCGCTACGTTTTGGTGAATCGTATTATTTGCGAACCGTGTAAGCGCATCAGTGGTCGAATCGATTTCAATTTCCGTTTCGTCCGCTTCGCTGAACCCGATCACTCGGTCGGCAATGTGTTGCAGTTCCGAAAGCGTAAATCGCGCGCTGTTTTCAGTTTTTGCGGCCGAGCCCAGCGTAGTTTGCGGGTGTGTCTTGGCGCCTTTCGAGCCGCGGGCGCGCGACGAACGCGATTTTTTCTTCCCACTTTTCATTTTTGGTGTCGGTTCCTACTTGGCGAACGCCACTCCCACTTTTATATTCCGAAATCTCGACGGCGACGCCCCATGCCCGGTGCCCATTGTCTGCATCGGCTGGCCTTTGCCGCAATTCGGCGTGCCCCACAACGTCCAATGATCACGAGAGCATATCGCATCGCAGCTATTCCAAAACTCGGTCGTAATGCCGCTATAACTCGGGTTTTTAATCATGCGGCCCCTCTTGCCGCCCTTAATTTCCCACCCAATTTCTGTTGAAAACTGAAAATGATATCGCCGGTCATCGATGGACCACGATCGATTCGTCTCCATCAGAATTGCGTCGTCGGTATCGGCGATCAAGTCGTCATATTTCCATGTCCCCGGATTCAAACTGATGTTCGTCATACGAATAATTGGCAGCCGGTTCCAATTTTCCGTGCGCATGGTCCCGCTCGAGCGCGTTTCGCCAATCGCCGCCGCAGTTTCGCGATTGCTCAAGTACCCGGTAAAAAGTCCGTTTGTAATAATGGGAGTGCACTGCGCCGGCACGCCTTCATCATCGTATGCGAACGTGCCAAGTCCCGGCCCGTGCTCCCATCGCGCGTCTGCCACCACATTCACAATGTCTGATCCATATTTCAATTTGCGCAGTTTATCCACGGTAAGAAAACTCATGCCCGCGAAATTCGCTTCCTGACCAAGAACGCGGTCCAACTCAATCGGGTGCCCCACCGATTCGTGAATCTGCAATCCAAGTTGCGAACCGGTCAGAATAATCGTGCTGCTCCCCTCCGGACACTGAGCCGCAGAGTGTAGCGCGACAGCTTCCCCGCCAATGCGCTGCGCATTGCCCACCAGATCAAACGATTCGATCAGCTCGTAACCTTGCAATGAATGTTGCCCGCCAAAACTATTCGGATACGACCGCTTCTGAATTTCGCTCTTCGCAAATGAAGTGGCCACAATCCCAGCGCCCGACTGCATTTTCACCTGCTGAATCACCGACCCGCTGCTGGATACGAACAGCTGATCGATTTTGCGGAACATCATGGACCCTTCCGCCAGCGTCACGCCTTTTACCGCAAGCATTTCCTTGTCCGCGCGCAGCAGCAAATCGATTTGGCGTTCCACCGGAATGCGGAACGGATCTTTTACGAACGGGTTTTGCCAGGTATCCACATAAACTTCTTCGCGCGCGAGCGTAACGTCCGCATGTTTCGCGAGCGCGGAAGCTTTCGCAATGTTCACAGCTTGCGCCGCGCAAGCTTGCACCCCTTCACGCGTTAACCGGTCGGTGGACGCAAATCCCCAAGCGCCGCTCGCGATCACCCGAATCCCGATTCCCAGCGACTCGGATTCCAGCAGCGTGCCAACTTCCCCATTTTTTGTGGTGATTTCGCGCTGGCGAGTGTCCATCACGCGCGCGTCGGCGTATGTAGCTCCGCGAAGTTTTGCAGTTTCAATTGCCCAGGCGGCCCAATCCCGCATCATGCGCGCCACGCCCGCATGCTAATTTTCCGTCGACAATTCATCCAAAGCATCTTAGGGATTGCCCAACCGGAATACAAGCAACCTTCCGCAGGAATGTTCGTGTGGCGCCGCCATCTTGGCGGCTCTTTTGATTTGATGCGAAGTTGCGAATTCGGGGCGAGTTTCCGGGCTCAGAAGACTAATTCTCTCGGTCGAGAATAAAATCGGGGACAGCCAGCAGCGCGCGCCGATATTCGGTGTCAGGCAATTCGCTCAAACTCGCCTTCGCGCGGCAAACATAGTCACGCGCCAACTTTTGCGCCCGTTCCAGCGCGCCCGTCTCTTTCACCAGTTTCGTAATCTGTTGCGGACGCACGCTCTGAAAATCCCGCTCTTCTAAAACTTTCGCCACCAGCCGTCGTCCATCGCCATTCGAACGCAAGTGCGCCTGCCCCGCACCATCCCCATTTCCGTCCGCGGAACCCAGCGCTACAGCCTCCAACGCAAAAATCAGCGGCAGCGTAACTTTCCCCTCTTTCAAATCGCTCAGCACCGGCTTGCCCAATTTTTCCGGCGACGCCGTAAAGTCCAGCAAGTCGTCCACTAGTTGAAATGCCAGCCCTGCATTTCTCCCGTATTCCGCGAGCGCATCCTCCACCGCTTTCGGCTGCTTGCCCAGAACCGCGCCGAGCCGCGAACATCCGCTAAAAAGACAAGCGGTCTTGCGATAGGCCAGCTCCGTGGCTTCCACTTCGTTCAGATCGATGCGCCCCAGCCTGGTAAGCTGCAACAGTTCGCCTTCCACCATGTTTTGCGTGAGGTCGATCAGGATATCGAGAATCGAAAAATTTCGTTCGCCTAGCGCCATTTCGAACGACTGCATGTACAGCCAGTCGCCCGCCAATACACTCATGTGATTTCCCCAGCGCGCATTCGCGCTAGGACGCCCGCGCCGCGTATCCGCTCCATCGATCACGTCATCGTGAATCAACGTGGCGCTGTGAATCATTTCCACCACTGCGCCCAAGCGGATCGCGCTCTCGCCGCGATATCCGGACGCGCCCGCAGCCAACAAAAGCAGCGCAGGACGCAGCCGCTTTCCACCGCCTTGGCACAAATAACTGGAAATTTCGCTTACCGGCTCAATCGCCGCGCCGTTTTGCGCCGCAATTTCCCGCTCCACGAGCGCCAAATCCTCGCGGACTAACTCGAAAATCCCCTTCACCATCTGGACAGCGAATGCCATCCTGAAAATTACCTTGGCGGCGCCGGAGAGGCCGGGGCGCTAAGCCCAAAAAACCTTCTGAAATTCGCAGCGGTCGTGGCCGCGACTTCTTCTGCCGTTGAGTTTCTCACATTCGCCAACGCTTGCGCTACCTCCACGACGTTGGCCGGCTCGTTTCTTTTTCCGCGTTTCCCCTGCGGCGGCAAAAACGGCGAATCCGTTTCCGTCAGCAAACGCTCCATCGGCAACTCGCCCGCCACGTCCCGCAAATGCTGCATCTTCGGATAAGTCACGTTCCCCGCAAACGAAATCATGAACCCCATGTCCAGACCGCGTTGCGCCTCCGCGATCGTTCCCGTAAAACAGTGCAGAATCCCGCCAAGCCCGGTCGGCTTCCAGTCCTGCTCCATCAGGCCCAGGCAATCGTCCCACGCATCGCGACAGTGAATCACGATGGGCAGCTTGGCCTCGCGCGCTTGCCCAAGTTGCCGCCGAAAAACTTGCTGCTGCGCTTCGCGCGGCGAATGATCGTAGTAATAATCCAGTCCCATCTCGCCCCACGCAATCACGCGCGGATGCTTCGCCAGCTGATCTAGTCGCGCAAAATGTTCTTCCCTAGCGAGCTGGGCCTCATGCGGATGAATGCCAACCGTCGCGTAAATCCAGTCGTACTCTTCCGCAAACGGAATCGCCGCGTTCAGCCGCTCCGGCCCCGTCCCACTTCCAATGGCCAGCAGAGCCTCAATCCCCGCAGCTCGCGCGCGTTCGAGCATCGCCGCCCGGTCTTCATCAAATTGCGGAAACTCCAAATGCGCATGTGAGTCAATAATTTCCAATGTCGATCCTGCTGTCTCGCGAAGCTAGAGATATTGTAGCGGCGGCCTTCCGGCCGGCTGATTTTTCCCCGGTACTTACTCGCTTCTTCTTATTCTTCTAGTTCTGCATTACGTCACCACGCACGAAAATCGGGGCTGTGCATTGTGGGTCGCGGCTCTAGCCGCGACATAATAGAACGGCGCAAAACGCTTACCTTTGCGCAGATTCACCGGCAGCAAGCGTTCCCGCTTGGTCGCTGCGCCATTCTCAAATGCAGACCGTCATTTCACCTTTGCGCCAGCCGGAATTTCCTCCGCAAACGTGCACAAAACCGCCTTCCCATCCGGCCCCGCCGACGCCGCCAGCAGCATCCCATTCGATTCCACGCCGCGCATCTTTCGCGGAGCCAAATTCGTCACCACCACAACTTTGCGCCCCACCAACTCCTCCGGCGCGTACGACGGCGCGATGCCCGCCAACACCTGCCGCACCTCGTCGCCAATATCCACCAACACCTTCAAAAGTTTGTCGGCCCCCGCCACCTTCTCCGCCGACTTTACCACGCCCACCCGCAGCTCAACTTTCGCGAAATCCTCAATTCCAATCTTCGCCGGCACAGCAGGCGTGGCGCCAGCCGCAGTCGCCGCAGCCGCCGCTCCAACTCCCGACGCAGCAGGCGCCGCTCCTCCGGCGGACGTTCCCCCTCCCGGCGCGTCAGACGGAATTGCCGCCGCTCCCACCACCGAAGTTCCAGTGCTCGCTCCTTCCGCTGGTTTTTTCGTTGTAGTCGTTGATGCGTCTGGCTGCGTGCTGCCCGGATTCCGAATTTCGTTTTCCATGGTTTCAATCCTCTCCAGTGCTTCGTTTTTGTCAATGCGCGGAAAAACCCCTTCAGGCTTTCCAATCTTCGTTCCAGACTTAAGTCCGCCCCACTGCAATTGATCAATTCGGACAGCCTCAACTTTCCCGCTCTGCCCAAGTTGCTCCCAAATCTTTTGGGTCGCATCCGGAATTACCGGATAAGCTAACACCGTTACGAATCGAAGCGCTTCTGCCGCCCTCCATAAAATCCCGTTTAAACGAGCGCGTTTCGATCCATCCTCGGCAAGTGCCCAGGGACGACTCTCTGTTATGTAGCCATCGCTACGAGAAACGATCGTCCAGATTTTTTCTAGCGCTCCACTAAAATCGAAATCGCGATACATCGTGTTCGAGAGTTGAACGGCATCGCCGGGACCACGGTGGAAGAGCGAATCTATCTTAAGCTCCTGGGCAGTCTCTATCCCACGGTCATCTTCATTCGGAATCACGCTATTGCAATACTTTCCAATCATCGTAAGAACGCGATTAGCCAGATTCCCCAGCCCGTTCGCCAAATCCGCGTTGTAACGCGTAATCAGCGACTCGCGCGAAAAATTCCCGTCTTGCCCAAACACAACATCCCGCAGCAAGTAGTACCGCAGCGCATCATTCCCAAGCACTTTCACAATTGGCTCGGGGTATGCCACGTTCCCCTTCGACTTGCTCATCTTTTCCTGCTCAAACAGCAGCCACCCATGCGCGATAATCTGCTTCGGCAGTTCCATCCCCGCAGCCATCAAAAACGCCGGCCAATAAACCGCGTGGAAGCGAATGATCTCCTTACCCATCGCGTGTATGTCGGCAGGCCAAAAACGCCCGAATTCAGCGTGCTTCTGCGGGTCCTCACTCTCAAAACCAATGCCGGACATGTAGCTGGTCAGCGCGTCATACCAAACGTAAAACACATGCTCAGGATCGTCCGGCCACGGAATTCCCCACTTGATCGATTTCCGGCTGATAGAAATATCTTTCAGACCGCTCTCCACGAAGCTCTTCACCTCGTTGAACCGAAAATCCGGATGCACAAAGTGCGGATTATTTTTATAAAGCTCGAGCAGCTTTTGCTGGTACGTCGAAAGCCGGAAGAAATAATTCTCCTCGGAGACAAGCTCCCCCGGCCGGCCGCAGATCTGGCAATCTGCCGGTTCAGGCGTATCGCTTACGTAAAGGTTGTCGTAAATGCAGTAGCGGCCTTCATACTTCTTTTTGTAGATCGCCTGCTTAGAAGTCTCTAGGTCCTTGTCTCGCTCGATGGTCCGCCGCACCAGATTCTGCACCGCCCGCGCATGCCGCGGTTCCGTCGTGCGAATGAATTCCGTGTTTGTGATTCCCAGCAGCTTCCACAGTTCACGAAAAATCTTTTCATTCTTGTCCACAAGCTGCTGCGGCGTAATTCCCTGCTTCTCCGCCGCTCGCTCGATGTTCACGCCATGCTCGTCTGTCCCCGTCAGATAAGCCACGTCGTAGCCGCACATGCGCTTGTAGCGCGCGATCACGTCGCACACAATCGTGGTGTAGGCTGACCCCACGTGCGGCCGCGAATTCGCATAATAAATTGGCGTCGTTAGATAAAACTTCGGCTTCGACATTCAGTTTTCTGTTTCCTCTTCTGAAATTAAAACATGTACGACAGGCTGCTCGTCGCGACGGGCCGCTCGGCACGGGCGATGACGCACACTCCGGAGCACGTCGAAATCACGAATGGAGCTCCGCAAACTACTTGTGCGATTCTTTCTGCTTCTGAAATTCGAACGACGCTGCCGCAATCACCCGCTTCAAGGGAATCCCCTTTTCCGCCGCCAGCCGCTGGCAATCATCGTACTCCGGCGCCGCGTTCAGCACCGATCCGTTCATACGTGAAACTTTCATGCGCACTTCGCCAAACTGTGTCGCCACGCGCACAATTTCCCGGTCCAAAACCTTGCGCCGCACATCATACGTCCGCACACCAATCGTGGTCGTCTCGCGAAACACCAAATCCATCATCTTCGCCGTATGGGCGGATTCGCAAAGAATCGTCAACAGCACTCCTGGTCGGTTCTTCTTCATCTGCACTGCGGTCGAAAACACGTCCAACGCCCCCGCCGCCAGCGCCTTCTCGACAAAATACCCATAAATCTGCGGGCTCATATCGTCCAGATTCGTTTCAATCACGCTAACTGGCTGGTCCCAATGCTCGCCCGCCTCGCTGCTGGCATTCTCTCCGATCAATATGCGCAGCACATTAGCCTTCTCGGAAAAATCCGCGCTTCCCGCTCCGTACCCCACCGCGCGCAAAGTCATCTCCGGAATTTGCGCGTAACGAGACGAAAGCGTAGTCGCAATCGCCGCGCCAGTAGGCGTCACCAATTCCCGAGCGATACCGCTCGTGTACATCGGCGCGCCCCGCAGCAATTCTGCGGTGGCAGGAGCGGGCACTGGAAGCAAACCATGCGCCGTCTTCACCTGCCCCGCGCCCACATCCAGCGTCGAGCACGCAAACTCATCGATTCCCAACATCTCGAATCCCACCGCCGCTCCTACAATGTCCACAATCGAATCCACCGCGCCCACTTCGTGGAAATGCACTTCTTCCACCGGCACGTTGTGAACTTTCCCCTCCGCCTCCGCCAGTCGCGTAAAAATGCGGCGCGCTCGCTCCGCAGCCCGAGGCGCAAGCCCAGCCTTATCAATCCTGCCTAAAATAACGGACAAGCCGCGATGGTGATGCCCCTCGGATGATGCAACCTTCACATGCATCGCAAAAATCGCGCCGCGCTTCACTTTCTCCGCCGAAATCGCCCAGCCCTCCAGCCCGAGCTTGCGCAACTCCTCTTCAATCGCGCGCAGGTCCGCTCCAGCATCGAGCAGCGCCCCAAGCACCATGTCGCCGCTAATCCCCGAAAAACAATCGAAATACGCGATCCGAGCAGTCTTCATATTGGTACGCCGCTAGTCGCCGCAAATGCTTGAAAAAACGATACTAGTCTGGCCCTGGAAGAGTGTCAATTGCGCGATCTTTGCTTCTTTAGCTGAAGGGAGGCGTGTTTTGCTGTTAATGATTTTGTTTTGCGCTGTATATACTGGTTAATTGAGGCTGTTGGCGTCTTCTGGCTTCGCAGGAATCACTCCGTCATCAGAAATACTCAAATTGCGGGCCGTTGTGGTATCAGGGCAATCCGCATCGCTCTGCCCGCGAACGAAACCGAGACTGTTATTCCGCGATAATTTGATCTGTAGGGGACAAGACGTCACCGGCTGTCCCTGATCCCCCGAATCTGCCAACTTCCTTCCAGGTCATATTGATGCGAAAGCTCCACATCGAGTAACGCATCGAGAAAGCCGGGCTTGCGCTCGACCGCGGCCGCGAACGGTTTCGAGCGGCCACTGCCACAACCCACACACACGACTCCTTGAATTTCGTTTAACGACGTGCTACCGTCCGGCGTGATAAAAATTAGATCATGGATGATAGAGTTCGGCGACGCCGCAGAGTTGCCCGTCTCCTCCCGCACCAAAATCAAATTGAACGAGCACTTCTCGGCCTTGCCAACCCCCAAATTAAATCGCCAAAAAATTCAATTCTACCTTACGCGTTTTTTCCACCCTTCCGCGCTCATCACTGGATTCGTTTCTCGAAGGGCGGCGCATGTATAAAGTCCTCGAAAATCGAATCCGCAAAGCGCTGAAGCACCACATCCACGAGCGCTACAAAATTGACGTCCCGGTCGTCCTCGCCCGCCCCCCGCAGCTCTCTATGGGCGAAGTGGCCTCCCCGCTCTGCTTCGAGCTAGCTAAGCAGATGAAAAAGCCGCCTCGCGTCCTGGCGCAGGAGATTGCAAATTCGCTGAAGCCAATCGGAGGAGTAGCGCGCATCGAAGTGGCCGGCGCAGGCTACCTGAATTTATTTTTCGACCGCGCCCAATTTTTTCGCGACGCATTGGACGAAGCGGGACACGAATCCGCTGCACCCGCCGCGAACGCATTCAAAACAGTCGTGGAGCACACCAGCATCAATCCAAACAAAGCCGCCCACATCGGCCACGTGCGCAACGCGGTCTTGGGTGATACCTTCGCGCGCCTCTTGCGTTACACCGGCCGCCTGGTCGAAGTCCAGAATTACATCGACAATACCGGCGTGCAGGTTGCCGACGTACTTCTCGGCTTCATCCACCTCGAAAAAAAATCTCTCGCCGAGGTCAAAGCCTTGGCCGCCGCGCCCAAATTTGACTACGTCTGCTGGGATCTCTACACCCGCGTCACGCAATGGCTTGCCGAAGACAAATCGCGCCTCGAACTCCGCAATCAAACCCTAAAAGAAATCGAAGAGGGCCGTGGCGACGCGGCGAAAATGGGCGAAGTGGTGGCAACCGCAATCGTGCACCGGCACCTGCGCACACTCGACCGTCTCGGCATCGATTACGACTTGCTCTCGCAGGAAAGCGAAATCCTGCACCTAAAGTTCTGGGATGCCGCTTTCAAGATGTTGAAAGAGCGAAACGCAATCCAGCTTGCCACTTCAGGAAAAAATGCCGGCTGCTGGGTAATGCAGCTTCCGTCCGAACGCAACAACCAAGACGCGGAAGAAAAAACCGCCACAGAAAATCCGGAAGCAGCGCCCGACGAACCGCCGGAAGAAGCCGAAGCAAAAATTATCGTGCGCTCAACAGGCACGGTTACCTATGTTGGCAAGGACATCGCACATCATCTTTGGAAATTCGGCCTGCTCGACCGCGATTTTCATTACCGCCGTTTTCACAAACATCCCGACGGTCACGAAGCCTGGATCACCTCCAGCGACCGCGACGACCCCGGCGCCCCGTCCTTCGGCCACGCGCACGATGTTTTCAACGTGATCGATTCGCGCCAAGCCTACCCACAGCAGGTTGTCGTTGCCGGGCTGCGTGCCCTCGGGTACGACGAAGAAGCCGACCACCTGAAACATTTTGCCTACAACGTAGTCGCGCTCACCCCGCGTTGCGCCCAGGAAATGGGCTACGAAAT
>Ga0209009_1000462_pt1 | contig 14092 bp, 16 predicted proteins | sample BlaSpr_A8_OM3_M2_FD_187979 | JGI IMG/M metagenome (GOLD analysis project Ga0209009, IMG submission 187979) | Forest soil microbial communities from Thunder Bay, Ontario, Canada - Black Spruce, Ontario site 2_A8_OM3_M2 (SPAdes) (version 2) | ecosystem: Environmental > Terrestrial > Soil > Boreal... | reverse complement strand
GAGCTGGAGGCGTCGAAGGGGGCTTTCTACCACTACTTCGACTCCAAGCAGGCGCTGCTGCAGGCGGTCGTCGAGCGCTTCGCCGACGGCGCGATGGCATCTCTGGCGCCCGTCCTGGATGACCCTGACCTGCCGGCTCTCACCAAGCTGGAGAGAGTCTTCGCGGGCATCGCCAGCCTGAAGGCGGAACAGAAGGAGCTGATGCTGGCGATCATCGAGGTCTGGAACTCGGACGGCAACGCGATTGTCAGAGAGAAGGTCCGGCGGCTGAGTGAGCGCATCATGATTCCGCTCTTCACCGCGGTCGTGCAACAGGGTCTCGACGAAGGAACTTTGCAGGTCGATTCGCCCGACCTGACGGCGGCGGTCCTCGTATCGCTAATGCTGGGCTTTCAACAGCAAGCAGCCGATCTCTTCATCGCACGCGAGTCCGGCGCCGTCACGTTTGAGGTCGTGCAGCGTTCTGTCGCGGCACACACTGAGGCATTCGAAAGGATCCTCGGCATTCCCAAGGGGTCGCTCACGCTCACGGATGAGAAGACCCTGCGTTTCTGGTTCGGCTAGGAGAAAGAGGTAAATGGCAGCGATCATCGAGGTCGAAAGGCTCACCAAGAGCTACGGTTCCAAGCGCGGCATCGCCGACGTCTCGTTCCAGGTCGACGAGGGCGAGGTCTTCGGCTTCCTGGGTCCGAACGGCGCGGGCAAGACGACCACCATCCGGCTGTTGATGGCGCTGCTGCACGCGGACAGCGGCGCCGCGCGGATCGCAGGCCTCGACTGCTGGAAGGAGTCTCTCCAGATCAAGCGCCTCGTCGGCTACTTGCCGGGCGAACCCGCGCTCGATCCCAACCTGACCGGCGGACAGATCCTCGAGTACTTCGCCAACCTGCGTGGAGGCGTCGACCAGGCGTACCTCAAGCACCTGATCCAGCGGTTCGACCTCGACACCAGCCGTAAGTTCCGCCAGTACTCGACCGGCAACAAGCGCAAGGTGGTTTTGATCCAGGCCTTCATGCACCGCCCGCGCCTCCTGATTCTCGACGAGCCGACGAGCGGCCTCGATCCGCTCAACCAGCAGGAGTTCGACCGGATGGTCAAAGAGGCGCGCGACGAAGGGCGCACCGTCTTCCTATCGTCACACGTCCTGAGCGAGGTCGAGAAGACCTGCACGAAGGTCGGAATCATTCGCGACGGCAGTCTTGTGCGCATTGGTGATGTGGCCGAGGTGAAGGCGATCAAGCGCTACGAGATCACTATCACCTTCGCAAACGCGATTCCAGCCGAGGCGTTCAAGGCGCTCGACGGTGTCATCGACGTGGAAGCGCTGAATCACGGGCACGGTGTGCGCCTCACGATGCAGGGGACCGCGGATGCGGTGATCAAAGCGGCCGCGCACTACCCGGTCGTTTCGCTGACCAGCTACGAGCCGAGCCTCGAGGACATCTTCCTGCGCTATTACGAGGCGGACGGCGCGCCCGCGAAGGAGGCCCAAGGTGTGGTTTAAGAGCGTCTTTCTCAAGACCCTCCGCGACTACAGGATCGCAATCTTCGGTTGGGGCATCGGAATGGGATTGGTGCTGATCTCGCCGATGGCGAGCGTGGCCGCGCTGGTCACCACCCCTCAGGCCAGGCAGCAGCTGGTCAGCCTGGCCGCAACTTTCGCCTGGAACGCCGACCCGGTCGCCGTCGACACCATCGGCGGCTACGCGACGTTCAAGATCGGCATCTTCATGTTCCTGATCGCGATCTGGCCGCTCCTGGCCGGCAGCCGGATGCTGCGCGGCGAGGAGGATCGCGGCTCCCTCGATGTGCTGCTGTCGCTTCCGCGCCGCAGGCTGAACGTGGCGCTCGAAAAACTGGCCGCTATGTGGACGGCGCTGTTCGCCATGGGCGTGCTGATCGGGCTGCTGGCGTTTGTGGGCGGCAAGAAGTTCGGCGGCGACTTCGGCCTCGGTGATGCCCTCCTCTTTGGCTTGAACCTCGCGTTGATCTGCGCCGTGTTCGGCGGCCTGGCGCTGTTGATCTCGCAGTTCACGCAGGAGCAAGGACCGGCGGCGGGCTGGACCGCAGGCCTGCTGTTGGTCTTCATCGTGCTGGACATGGTCCATCGCGTCGTTCCCAACACCGAGTGGATCTCGCGCCTCTCCCCCATCTACTACTACAACCTGAGCAAGCCGCTGATCCCAAGCTATGGCACCAACCCCGGCGCGATGATCTTCCAACTCGCGCTGGCCGCGGTCCTCGGCGGGGCTGCGATCTGGCTCTTCGTCCGCCGCGACGTTGGAGGGACCGTGCCGCTTCCCCGGTGGCTCCGGCTGCCCGAGCGCCAGGCGAGCCGGGCCCTGCCCGTCGGAGACTGGTCGCTGGGCTCGGTCTACGCACGCAGCCTGGGCATGATCGCGATGCCGACCTTCTGGTGGACGCTTGGCGTTGCGGCGTTCGCGGGCTGGATGGTTTACGCCGTCCAGCTGCTCGAGACGAAGCTGTCGACCTTGCTGTCGGGCTCACCCACGATGACGAACCTGATCAAGAACCTCGGCGGTGGCGACGTCAGCGTCAACGCAGGCTTTTTGAGCGCGATGTTCTTCTTCCTGCCGCTGTTCTTGATGGCGTTCGCGGTCACCCAGGTCAACGGCTGGTCCGCCGACGAGCAGGACGGAAGGCTCGAGCTCGTCCTAGCGACGCCGCAACCACGGATGGCCGTGCTGCTGGGTCGCTTCGCGGCGCTGGCGACAGGCACCATCGTCATCGCCGTGGTCACCCTGCTCGCGTCAGCCGCGGCCGCGGCCGCCGCAGGGCTGAAAATCGATGAAGGCAACCTCGCAGCGGCGGTGCTCGGCACGATCCCGCTCGGCCTCCTGATCGCGGCCTTCGGCTACCTGGCGTCGGGCTGGCTAAGAACCGCGGCGGACACCGGGCTCCTTAGCTTCGTGCTGGCGGCCTGGTTCTTCATCAGCTTCATCGGACCGGAGCTCAAGTTGCCCGATGCCACGCTCCGCCTTTCGGCCTTCTACTACTACGGAACGCCCCTGCTGCACGGCTTGCAGCTCACGTCGGTGCTGGGAGTCCTCGCGGTCGCCGCGGCGGCGTTGGTGCTCGGCACTCTGAGGTTCGCCAACAAGGACATCGGCGTGTAGGCTGCGAACATGGCTCGCGAGTTCACCGGCTGGAAGGGTGACTTCAAGGGCTTCTTCGTGGGCCTCCAGGTCAACAACTCGAAGGCCTATTTCGAAAGCCATAGGAAGCAGTACGAAGGCGACGTGAAAGCGCCGATGGTCGCCCTGCTTGCCGAACTCGAGCCAGAGTTCGGCCTGGGTCGGCTTTCGCGGCCCAATCGCGACATCCGTTTCTCGGCCGACAAGTCGCCCTACAAGACGAACATCTACGCGACCACCCAGAGGGGCGGGTATGTCGCGCTCGACGCCGATGGGCTGGTGGCCGGCGGCGGCCGGCACATGATGGAACCCGCGGACCTGGCCGGCTTTCGCGAGGCTGTCGACTCGAGTGTCTCGGGCGAGAAGCTCGTGTCAATCGTCTCCGCGCTCCGTGCGAAGGGATACGAGGTCGCCGGGCAGGAGTTGAAGCGCGTGCCACCGCCCCATCCACAGGACCATCCGCGAGCTGACCTCCTCAAGCACAAGCGACTCATCTACTGGCGACGCTGGGCGATCGAGCCGTGGATCGCGAGGCCAGAGGCGCGCGTCCGAGTCGTGGAGGCGTGGCGCGACGGTGCAGACCTGGGCAGATGGCTCGCCCGTCATCTCGGCGAAGAGGCCGTCGTCCCGACTCGGACGGCGAGCACCAACAGCAAGGCGGGGACGAGCAAGAAGGCCGCGCGCAGTCCAATCGCGTCCGACATCTGAGCCAGCAGGAAGGGCGCAATTCCGATCGCCAGGCCAGAACCAAGCGCGGCACGGGCGGCTGCCCGGTCCGGCGCGTGAGGCCACGCCGCAATGACCCTGCTCACGGTGGTCGGGTAGAGGAGGGCGACTCCGAGCCCGGCCACGAGTAGCCCAGCGGCGCCGAACGCCAGCACCGGCGCGGCCCAAAAAAGCGCAAAACCAAGCCCTGCAGACGCGGTGCAAACCAGCATGAGGACGCGCGGATCGGGTATCCGCCGGATGATCCGCGCCGACATGGTCCGGGCGACGGCCATGCCGACAAGGAACAGCGAGGCCAGTGCGGGCGCCTGGCTCAGAGAGGCGCGATCCCATGCGATGAAGCCCGATGCAGCCCAGAAGACGAAACAGAACTCCACGCTCACCGCGACCACGAGGTCGAACCAGCGACCCAGCATGGGCGCTGGATCCGCAGACGACCGGCCCGGCGTTGCGCTGGGGCCGTTCGGCAATGCGAGTCGCCACGACGGGAGAGTCATGGCACCAAGCGCGAGCAGAGGAATCGCCAGGTAGCCGGTGCGCCATCCGAGACCCGCAGCCAGCGAAGTGGCGACGGCCAGCGGCGCAAGGACAGACGCTGCGCTGGCCAGCCCGTTGGCCTCTCCGATGACGGCCGCCGGCGCGTGCGGTTGAATCGCGGCCAGCACGGCCGGTACCAGCTGGATCAGCAGCGCCCCTCCCAGGCCCAGCAACAGCGCGCCGAGCAACGTCGCGATCTGCGCGGGAGCGGCGATCAACAGCCCGCCGACGAGCATCCCGGCGATGGCGAGCCGGAGGGCCGCCGCCCGGCCAATCCTGCCGACCAATGGCCCGCCCGTCAGACCGATGACGACAAGACCGGCCGCAAACAGGCTCGGGTAGAACGCGACCTCGCCACGGCTGACGTGCAGCTCCTTCTGCAGGGGCACGAGCACAGCTCCCAGCCCGTTGAGCAGGAAAGCCATGCAGCTGAACACGCCGTAGAGCAGCCATGTCGCGTACCCGCGCGAAAGCAGCCCTGCGGGTCGCTCCACGACTGCGAACGTTACAGGCGCCCTTGGCGCCGGGTTTCAGACGGCGCGCGGAGCCATGTAGGAGACGATCCGTTCGACTTTGATCTTTCCGCTGTCGTCCAGCAGCCATGTCTGTGCCGAGGGAAAGACCTTCCTCGTCTTCAGGACGACGCAAATGAAGTTTGGTTCGATACGGTCACGAATGCGATGTCGGCGGGCGAGATCTGCTTATCCTTCGGTCATCCTGACCGCCAGCCAGAAGATCCCCAGCGTCACAACGAAAAGCAACACGGATACCACGCGGGAGACGGCGATCGCACGACGAGAATCCGTGCGGCGCCCGGCCATGGTGTGAACGGCGGTGAGCGCTACGACCAATGCAGCAAGGCTCGTCTTCGTTTCCAGGAGCCGGCCGAAGTCGGTTCGCGGCAGCGCCGAGAGGCTGTAGCCGAGCCGAGGCCACGCCATCGCAGCTCCCGAGACTGCGATCAGGGCCCACGCTATGACGGACCCGAGCAGGAAGGCTCGCCCGGTTCGTGACATCAAGCGCCGGAAGGTTGGCCGGTCCAGAGTTCGCGCCGCGATCACGGCGACCACCGCGAGGAAGATCATGCCGCCGAGCCAGAAAGCCGCAGCGACCAAATGAATCAGCCGCCAGGTCTCGTCCAACCTCTCCACACATGATGGGGTCCCGGCGGCGGGGAGGTCAGGCGGCAGCGACCTCGAGTCACCGTGAACAAGAGATCAACTGATTCGGACAGGCGTTTCCTCGGCAGCCTCGGCATCAGAACGGCAAGACCCAGCCAACCAGGGCCGCCACTGCAAACAGCGCTTGGACCGCGTTGGTTGCTCCGGGTCGCGCAAGCCCTCCGCGAAGTGGTCCCCAAAAGGCGAGCACCAGCCAGGCCAGCGGCATCGCCCCCAACTCCGCGATTCCAGCGGTGGTCGCCTGCCCGGGGTAGCTCGGATAGACAAAGGCGTTGGCGAGCTCAGCCAGCACGATGGGCCACATCACCACGTTGGCGGCGATGAAAAGCGCTGCTTTCCGAGCCCCGCTGAGCTGGGGCACCGCCCAGCCCATGGCACCGCCTCCGACCAGCAGCGTCACGTGCGCGAATATGTGTGCCACTTGATTGGTCTCGGCCCAGCTGAGCAGAGGCGGCAAGTGCCACGCGAACGCGGCAACCAGGCCCGCCCAGGCCACTAGAGTTCGCCCCGGCAGCCTCACCAGATCGCGGAAGTGGTAGCCAACGATGGCTCCGGCGACAACCCACAGCCAGTGCGCGAAGTGATGCACGACCAGGCTCTGAGCACTCAGACCAGCCACCGTTGGCGACACCAGAATCAACAACAGCAGCGGCCCGACAGGCCAACCTCGGGAGCCCGCAGACGCCGCTTTAGACCTCGCTGGGTACAAGCTCAGGCAGGTTGTAGTGGGGCGAGGCCAAGAAGACGTCGATCAGGTCCTTGCAGACCATCACGGCCCCTGTCAGCGCGACCGCGGCGCACGCGACCGCGATCCACGCCAGAACCTCTGTCCCGGACAAAGGATAGAGATACCGCCTGGGCGCAGACATGCTCCCCGAGATGTACCAGCACAAGACCAGACCGTAGCCGCCGAAGCCCATGAGAGCCGCCGCACGACGCCCGACGTTTTCCTTCATCTGCCGGCCAGTGAGTGTCGGAACGACGTGATAGGTGGCGCCGATCAAGAAGAACATCACTCCCAGCGCCATATAGGTGTGAAAGTGAGCCGGCACCCAGAGCGTGTTGTGAAAGAACTGGTTGAGCGAAATGGTGGAGTCGATCACGGCCCCGAACCCACCGATCGCCCAGCCGGCCATGGCCATGAGCGTGAACAGTGGAGCTGCGCTCCATCTGATGCCGGAACGCCATACCAACACCAGCCCGCCGTAGATGGTCACCGTCATCGGAGGGATGGCCGCCGCATAGGAGACGACGTTTCCCACCCACTGCACGGCTTCGGGCTGGGCGAAGTCCTGGTAGAGGTGATGGAAGAAGGCCAGCATGACGATCGCCAGCGTGGCGAGCCAGCCGGCAACCAGGGCACGGCTCAAGCGCCAAGGGCGCTTCGTGTACAGGGGTAGAACGCTGTAGGCGATGCCGGCGGCCACATAGATCTGGAGGTTGGCGAGCGTGTGGCCGGTGAAGTAGATCATGTTCTTCGCCACCAGCGCGTTCAGCGTGAGGCTGGGGAAGACCAGGCTGGTCAGCATCAGCACCACGATCAAAGCGCCGATGACGCAGGCGCTGAGGCCGAGGATCGCACAAACGGTGCCGGCGATGAGGCTTGGGTTGGTCGTGGTCGGATCGTTCTCAGCAGAGTGACCGTGGCCTGCCGAGCCGAAGACGTAGAAGCCGAGAAGCCGCTGGAGACTGCCGCAGCGCTTGAGGCCCGCCCGCAAAAAGTCGAGGCACCAGAGCAGGAAACCGACGACCGCCAGCGCCAGCCCGATCAGGTAGGCGGCCGCGCCGATCGCCGCGGTCGCTATTCCTGAGCCAGGGTGCTCGGGCAATGGGTACAGGAACGTCCAGGCGGATGAGTACCCGAAAACCATGACCGCGAGCACGATCATGACGAGGCCGCTCAGAGTCAGTAGAAAGACGATTCGGTTGACGGTGACGCTGAGCTCGACCTCATTGCTCACCAGATACCAGAGCACCCCCGCCCCGGCCATCAGGCCCACAACCACCATTCCACTGCCGTGGACGCTCATCACCTCGTAGAACACATCGGCGCTGACTAGGTTGCCGCCGCCGGCTTGAGTTAGTCGCATCGAGCCTCCGGCCAGGGCCAAGCCCAGCAAGAGCAAGCCGCTGGTCACCAGCCAGATCCTGGTGATCCGCTGGGCGCGGAGCAGCCTCAGCAGCAGCAGCCGGTCTTGCATGTGGAAACGTGAAGGGCCACGAACATGGAGCTGTGCCCGGGACCGCAGTACTCGAGGCAACGGACGGTGTAATCACCTTGCTCGGACAACTGCAGAACCAGGTGGTTGGTGTATCCGGGCATTGCTTGCACCTGTCCGACCAGGTGACCGGAGGGGTCGTAGAGCCCGAAGCCATGATTGACATCGAGGCTGGTGACCGCGAAATCCACCTTGCCCCCAGTTCCGACCGTGCCGTCGAGCCGCCAGGAGTACTGGCTGCCGGCAACATTGACGTGCATCGCCGCCGGTCCCGAGGCGAGTCGGTAGTTCGCGTATGGGACGTAGGGCAACGCGGTAAGGAACACCGCCGCCAAGATGCCGCCGAGTGTGAAAAACCAGAACAGTCGCAGCCGGTAAGCCCGTCCGGCCACCTCCGGATAAGGCGTCGGACCACGGCGCGCCACCTGCGAAACAACTATGAAAGCGCAACCGAGTACCAGCGCGCCGGCCAGGAAGATCCTAAGGGCCAGGTAGGTGATCATCAGCTCCAACCTCCAGCACCGCCGGTGGTGTCGGCGTCATTTTCGATCTTTATGGCCGTCACCGTCCAGCTCTGATTTTCACGCTATCCATATTATTCACTATTGATATCGTATAATTCAAGCGTCGATGACCGACGTCTCCGTGAAGACGCACAAGGCCCTGGCTGACATCAGCCGCTTCCGGATACTCGAGGAGCTGCGTGGGCAGGGCCCTCTCGACTCGCGCGAGCTCGGGAGGTTGGTCGGGCTCCACCCCAACACCGTCCGCTCGCATGTCGACCAGCTCATCGAGGCCGGCCTGGTCCGCGCCGTGACCGCGCCGGCCGCAGGCCGCGGGCGCCCTCGCGTCCTTTATGAGGCTGTCGCGGATTCCACCTCAGTGAAGCAAGGCGGTTACCGACTTCTGGCCCAGATCCTGGCCAGCTATCTCGCCAACACCGCCCAGCCGCAGGCCGTCGCCGAGAGCGCAGGCCGCGCCTGGGGCAGATACCTGACCGAAAAACCGCAGCCGTTCAGTGGGATCTCGGCCGAGGAAGCCACGCAGAAGGTGGTCGAGCTCTTCGATGAACTTGGATTCATGCCTGAGGCTGTGGAGGAATCCGAGGAGCGCAGAATCCTGCTTCACCGCTGTCCCTTCCGAGAGGTGGCCGAGTCGAATCAGAAAGTCGTGTGCGCCGTCCACCTGGGCATGTTGAAAGGTGCGCTGGCGGAGATGGGCGCTCCTCTACAGGCCACTCGTCTTGAGCCTTTCGTGGAGCCAACCCTCTGCGTCGCCCACCTTCGAGAAGGCGCCACTGCGCGACCGTCAGGAGGTGTCCGCCTTGCACGTTCAAGACATCCAGCCTGACCCCGAGTTAATCGAGTGCCTGCGATGTGGGCAGCCGGTCCTCAAGGACAGCCTGTCACGGCAGTGGAACGAGTGGGCTCAAGTCTGCTGGTGTGAGTCGAGCGGCTCCTTTGAGGCGGGCTGCCATGCGCTTTGACGAGCCAGTCCCAGCGCCGATTCCCGACCTGCAGCGTCTGCCTGACACGACCCAGAGGATGCTCGACACCGTGCGGCAGCTCATTCGGGACCGCACTGTGATTCCGGCGCGCGTCTTCACTTCAAGGCTCGAGGCCTTGATCGACGAGCTGGTCTCGAGCCTGGTGCCACTAGTGGCCGCCGAGGAACGCCTTCTGTGCCAAAGGCTGGGCCGCGCTCTTGGTGACCCACTGAAGGCAGACCACTGGGAGATGCGCCGGTTAGTCGAACGGTTGAGCATGCTGTCGGAGGGTCTCGAGCGGCGCTCCCGTCGCGCGACCAAAATAGAGCAGGTGCTGCTGACGGCTCTGCAGCAAATGACGATCGCGCTGGACGCCCTGCGCACTCACCAACAGGCGGCCCTACGCCATCTCAGTGACACTTTGCCGCTTGATGAGCAGGTGCGTCTTGCGGCGACGTTGGACGCAGCCGCACTCGACGCTCGCGAACACACGATGTTGATCGTCCGGCCTGCAATACCGCCTACGGCCGCCCACGTACTTCGTAACCGGCCGGATCTAAACGCCGCTTACGCTATGAGCCTGGCCGAGATCGAGCGGCGGGTGCATGGAGGCGCAGCTTCCGAAGGAGAAACGAACCATGTCGCAGGACCACCCTCTCGATGAGTTGGCCGGATCGCGTCCGGCCGGCCGCATTTCGATTCCGGTCGTCACCACAAACATCGACTCCGAGCTCGCGGCGCTCCGGCGCTCGGCCTCCTACCGACGCAACGATCACGCGTCGACCACGATCGTGAATCGTCCCGGCCTCGGCGTCGTGCTGGTCGCCTTGCCGAAGGGTGGACACATGGCCGAACACCGGGCTGGTCGGCCGATCGTGCTGAGGGTGCTGGAGGGCAGAGTCCGCCTGGCGCTCGCGGACCGGACGCTAGAGATGTCGCCCGGCGACCTGACATCGCTCGCCCCGAACCTCGCCCACGAGCTGAGCGGCATCGAGGACAGCGCTTTCTTGCTCACGATCGGAGGCGGAGCCCGCCAGACCCCCTCCCAGTAGCGATCCTCTTCCTTATTCACCGCCAAGGAGCGCCCATGCCGCACATCGCAGTCGCCGACGCAACCAGCGCTGTAGCGATCCAGCACGGCGCGATCGTGTCAAAGGTCATCCACCGCGATGGCCAGTTGAATGTCACGGTCTTCGGCCTGGACGCGGGTGAGGAGCTCACGCAGCACCGGGCCTCGAGCGCCTCCATCGAACCCAGGGCGGTTCACACCCGAGGCCATTTTCGAGGGTTTTGAACTCGTCCCAAAAACCGATGAGGGCAACCTCGTGCTGGTTCGACCTCCCGCTCTCGGCACCACCGATCGATCAGTGCGGGCGCAGTAGCACGTCCGTGAGGAGTCCGGACAGCCACGATTCGTAGGCGGCCGGCGTCCAGCCCTCGCCGTCAACCAGCTCCGAGTAGACCTCCGCTGCCGACAGCGCACGGATGAGCGCCCCGGCCCGCTTTCCATCGATCCCGTCGCGAAGCTGCCCTTCGAGGCCCTCCACGAGCTGGTGGAACGAGCGCGCCCGATCGTCGGTCCAGCCCGCGATCATCCTGGACACTTCAGCGTCTGACGCCGCGGCGCTGCCGAGCATCCACCGGACGCCGCGATCGGCCTCCCATTGGCGGCGGCTCGTCCGTGCGACAAGGAGCAGCCGGCGGCGCAGGTCGGGCTCGGCCATGCCGGTTGCGATCGCCTCCATCACGCCCGCCTCCATCAGCCACTCCTCGCAGATGGCGCCCAGGATCGCCTTTTTGGTCCCGAAGGTCGCGTAGACGGTGCGAGGCGACACCCCGGCATCCGTGGCGACGGCCTCGATACTGGTCGCCGCGTAGCCGTGCTCGGTGAACAGCGTCCGCGCCGCCCGCGCGATCAGGCGGCGGGTCTCGAGCGCCTGCCGCTGGCGGTAAGAAGGCCGTTCCGACTTGACGTCAGGCATCCTGGCCGCTACAGTACCACCGCAGAGACTGCAGTAGTACTGCAGTGATTGCATAGCTACTGAAGGGGACGAGCAAATGGGCGACGTTGAGAAGCTGGACGCGGTGGTGATCGGAGCCGGCCAGGCTGGCCTTGCGAGCGCCTATGAGCTGGCGAGGCGGGGCGTGAGCCAGGTCGTGCTCGAGGCCGGGGACAAGGTCGGAAACCAATGGCGGAATCGCTGGGACTCGCTGCGGTTGTTCACGCCGGCGCGGTTCGACGGTCTTCCGGGCTCGAAGTTCCCCGCGCCGCCCGACAGCTTCCCCGACAAGAACCAGTTGGCGGACTACCTCGAGGCCTACGGTCGTGAGCATCACCTGCCGATCCGCACCGGCGTCCGGGCACTGAGCCTGGAGCGGAGTGGCGACGGCTATCGCCTGGAGACGTCCACGGGAACGATCGCCGCCGGCCATGTCGTCGTCGCGACCGGCTACCAGGGCCCCAGGCTCCCCGCCCTGGCGTCGGACATCAAGCCCGAGATTCGCCAGCTTCATGCATCCGGGTACAAGAACGCGTCGCAGCTGATCGGTGATGTGCTGGTGGTCGGCGCCGGCACGTCAGGGGTCGAGATCGCGATCGAGGCAGCAAAAGCGGGTCACAAGACCGTGCTCGCCGGCCGCGGAACGGGCGCCATCCCGCCGATCTTCTATGCGTTCGAGGGAAAGTTCTTCTGGTTCTACGCCAACAAGATCGCCTCAGTGCGAACGCCCATGGGCCGTCGCATGAAACCGCTGGTCCTTCACCATGGCGCGCCTCTGATCAGGGTGACGATGCGCGAGGCGCTTGCCGCCGGCGTCGAGCGCGCCCCAAGGGTGACAGCCGTCGACGCCGGCTTTCCCGTTTGCGATGGCGGGCGCCAGCTGCAGCCCGAGACCATCGTGTGGTGCACCGGGTTCGCTCGCGACTACTCGTGGATTCGATTCCCGGTCGCCGGCGACGACGGCTACCCGAAACACGTCGGGGGAGTCGCCGACGGTGCGAACGGGCTTTACTTCATGGGCCTGCCTTTCCAGACGCGCCTGGCGTCCGGTTTGATCGGAGGCCAGGGCCCAGATGCTGCGTTTGTCGCGGAGACGATTGCTACGCGGTTGGCCGAGGCAGGGCGAGTCGCCCTACCAACTACCGCCACCGCTACCGCCTGAGAACCCGCCACCGCCAGAAAAGCCATGCTGCTGCCCGCGCTGGGAGGCGTGTACGAGATGGCGCTCGAGATGATCGAGTTCATCGACTCGAGGCTGTTCGCGAGCAGGTGGAACGGCCCGGTGCCCGAGTACAAGGTGTTGGTCGCCGACGTCTCGATTCCCTCGATGGCCTTCGCCCACAGGGAAACGCAGCCGAACACGATCGCGTACGGGAGCAGCTCCGTGAAGATGCTGGCCTTGGCCGCGAACTGCTGGCGGTACTTCTCCGCTTTGGAGGGTGGAGCCGAAGTCCGCGCGTCTAGCACAAGCTCGAGATAAGGTCGGCCACGACTGATCACCCAGTAGCACTTGCGAAGGGCGCTTCCCACCCGTATTGACCATTTGTCGCAGGACTTCAGGCTGCAACTCCAGCGCTTACTGCACAGGCGCGTCAATTTTCCTTGACAGTTGCGCCATCCGAGCAAGTTAGTACGCGTACTGCAAATGATTCAGCCAGAACGTAATCATTCGGCGGCGGCCATCAACCCGTTCAGGCCCGGAATGGGGCTGGACCCACCCTACCTGACGGACCGACGCATGGCTTCAGGCGGCTGTCCCCTCCCTTAGGGAGTTCGCCGACAATAGGCCAACACGACCTACTGAAGGGCACTCAATCGCTACGTGTGGCGCACCACCTCACGTCGAACTGATCCACCCCAATCATCAGGCGAATACGGGTCAATGGGCCTGAGCTCCCGATGTTACGCAGGATTCCCTCAAGCTCCGCTGCGAATGCGCTCGGAAACCGTTCTTGATAGAACCGTTCTTGATAAAACGGTCGGACTGAAGCGGATTTCCCAGGCGAGACAAATCTCCCAAAAATATTCGCCGTCTGGATTGTGGCCACTCAGATTCATTCGGCCACGCACGGCTGGTCGCGGACGGGTCCCTCAGGGTCCCTTCTTCCCTCGCGCCGAGGGACGGGACGGCTTCTTGGCCGGTCCGGGGGCTTTCCTGCCCTTCAACTTGGAACGGTTGTAGGCGATAGCGGTCCGGACGAGCCGCCGGAGCGCCGCCTCGTCGAGCCGGTCCTTCTCGAAGATGTCGATCGCGCGCCAGGTGTTCCCTTCCAGCCCCGCGTTGAAGAGGTGGTCCGCGTCCGGGAAGTTCGCCCCTTGGCCGAAGGTCCACTTCACCTTCCCTGCGTGGGGGTTCGCGAGCGCGACCATCCCGTCGCAGTACCAGACGGGCGTCCCCATCCACTTCCAGTCCTCGGTGACCCCGGGGTCGGACTTGAGCATGATCCTCCGGATGGTGGCCAGCACCTTGCCGCGCCAGTCCGGGATCCCCGCGATGTGCTGGTCGATGCGCTCCGAGGCGTTCACGCGCGACCCCCCCCGCCCCCTCACCGCTTCCGACGCCGCTGGGGCGAAATTCACCTTCCGATATTAGGCGCGCGCGCTAGCTGTAGCTCCCAGAGAGGTTGTTGACGGAGGGGGGCTGAGCACACGCCCCCTGACGGCGTAGCGTTGCACCGTGAGCCGGGAAGTCGGGGACTTGAACCGGCGCCTACTGCGCGCCCGCGACGCCATGGACCGCGCCTACGCCGAGCCGCTCGACGTCCGCGCCGTGGCCGCGGTGGCCCAT
>Ga0209009_1000461_pt1 | contig 14103 bp, 12 predicted proteins | sample BlaSpr_A8_OM3_M2_FD_187979 | JGI IMG/M metagenome (GOLD analysis project Ga0209009, IMG submission 187979) | Forest soil microbial communities from Thunder Bay, Ontario, Canada - Black Spruce, Ontario site 2_A8_OM3_M2 (SPAdes) (version 2) | ecosystem: Environmental > Terrestrial > Soil > Boreal... | reverse complement strand
CCGGTGGGCGGCTCCCTCTCGGAGGCACGCGCCGGCCTGCCGCGAAGAGAAACAACCGGCCGGCGCTGAGGGTTCCTCGCAGAGACAGCAAGGCGCAAGCACCTGACTACCATGCTCGTCACCCATCACCTCTTACGTGAAACGCCGCCGGCTCCGGGGCTCACTGTCTGGCTTGAGCCGGAATGACAGGGCCGACGGGTGGCGCCGCACGAACTCTCTCGACCGCCGTCCGCACAGCGAACGCCGCGGTCGAAAGCCTGCGACGACAGGATCCGTCGGCTCGGGCTATCCCGCATTAACAGAACTACCGAACCCTCGCGGTTTTCCGCGTCGCGGCTCGGAGCAGCCACTCGAGGGCTCCGAAGGCCGCGGCGAGTGAGGCCGCCAGAAGGAGTTGGCCGCCGGAGAGACTCTCGAGGCCGAGAGCCGAGCGGAGCCATGGCACCTCGAGGGCGAGCGGCAGGGTCACGAGCGTGCCGAGGGCGACCGGCAGGAGCGCGCGGTTCTTCCGCTTGCCGGAAAGCGTGCCCCAGCGGCCGGCGAGGACGAGGAGGGCGAAGCACACGAAGAGCGTCACGATGGCCTGCGACCGGGCCACCGCCGCTCCGCTCCCGAGCGCAAGCTGGAAGGCGAGGAGCGACACGGCGCTCATGGCGAGCCCCGAAAGCACGGCGTGGCGGACCTGCCCGGGGCCGAAGAAACCGGACGTCGAGGGGCGCGGAGGCCGGGACATCAGGTCCGCCGGGGCCGGCTCGAAGGGAAAGACGAGGCTCGACGTGGGGTGGATCAGGAGCTCGATCCAGACGATCTCCGTCGGGAGCAGCAGCAGGGGCCATCCGAAGAGCGGAGGCAGGAGAGCCAGGAGAATGATCGGCACGTGCACCGCCAGGAGATAGACGAAGGCCTGGCGGATGTCGTCGAAGACCTTCCGGCCTTCCTTGATCGCTTCGACGAAGGTCGAGAAGTCGTCGTCCAGAAGAACGATCCTCGAGGCCTCGCGCGCGACCTCGGTCCCCCGGCGGCCCATCGAGATGCCGATCGCGGCCGCCTTCAGGGCCGGAGCGTCGTTGATACCGTCGCCGGTCATGGCGACCGTTTCCCCGCGAGATGTCAGGGCCTGGACGATCCGTAACTTCAACTCCGGCGTCGCGCGCGCGAAGACCGCGACGCGGCGGCAGGCGGCGGCGAACTCCTCCGGCGAGAGGCGTTCGGCCTCCGGCCCGGTCAGGACCTCCTCTTCCCCCGCCGCGATTCCGACTTCCCGGGCCACGGCGAGCGCCGTCTGCGGGTGGTCCCCGGTGATCATGACGACGCGGATCCCCGCGGACCGGCAGGCGACAACCGCGGCTGCGGCGGTCTCGCGCGGCGGATCGCGGAACGCGACGAAGCCGAGGAGCCGCAGAGAGGATTCGTCCGAGGCCCGGTCCGGCGCGGAATTCGAGCCGTCCGTCTCTCCGCGGGCGACGCCGATCCAACGGTGCGTGTTCCCCCCTCCTTCGATCCGCTCCTGCAACGCCGACTCCAGTGCGGCCTTCCCATCCTCGGCCACCGTGCGCGCGGCCAGCGTCTCGGGAGCGCCCTTGGACGCCGCGAACACGCTCCCCCCCTCCCGCCAGGTGTGCGTGTGGTACTTCTCGCGCGGGTCGAAGGGATGCTCGCGCAGGAGCTCGTGCCTCGCGTGGACGGCTGCGGGATCGATTCCGGCCGCGCTCGCGAACCGCGCCAGGGCCTGGTCCACGGGGTCGTAGGGCTGCGGCTCGGAGGCGAGCACGAGGGTTTCCAGCATCTGCCGCGCCCACGGAGGCGGCGCGCCGTCGGAAGGCTCCCATGCGCCGTCCCGGCCGATGAGAAACGCGGCGTCCAGCCGCCCCTCTGTGAGGGTGCCGGTCTTGTCCACGCACACGACGGTCGCCGCGCCCAGGGTCTCGACGGCCGTCAGCTCGCGGACCAGCGCCCGCCGCCGCGCCAGGCGAAACGCACCGAGCGAAAGGAACAGGGCGAAGACGACCGGGAACTCTTCCGGCACGGCCGCCATCGCGAGCACGAGACCGCCCAGGATGGATCGGGGCCAGGGCAGCCCGCGAAGGCGCCCCGCGACGATGACCGCGGCGCAGAAGAAGAGAGCGATCGGAAGAAGGCGCAGGAGCAGCCGGTGGAGGAGGACCTGGAGCGGCGTCGGCTTCTCCTCCACCGACGAGACGAGGCGGGCGATCTTCCCGTACTCGGTCTTCTGCCCCGTGACCTCGACGGCCGCCGCGCCTCGCCCGGAAAGGACCGTCGTCCCGGCGAAGAGACGCGAGGACGATTCGCTTCCTGCCTCCTTCGACACCGCCTCCGACTCTCCAGTCAGGGCGGACTCGTCGAGCTGGATGTCCGTCGACTCGACGAGCCGGGCATCCGCGGGAACGAGGTCCCCTTCCTGGAGGACGATGAGGTCTTCCGGCACGAGCCCGGTCGCGGGCATCTCGCACAGCTTCCCGTCGCGCCAGACGCGCGCGCGCCGGACCGTCAGCTTTCGCAGCGCGGACAGCGCGGACTCGCTCTTCCACTCGAGAAAGACGTCCATGCCCGCGATCGGGAGAATGGCGGCGAACAGGATCGCCGCGTCGCGCCGCTCGCCGAGCGCGAGCTCCACGGCCGCCACGGCCGCCAGCAGGAGCACCATCGGATCGGCCGCGGCGCCCGCGATCCGGCGCCACGCGGCGCGGTGAGCCTCCGGCACTATCTCATTGGACCCGTAGTTTCTTCGAAGCTCCGCCGCCCGCTCCGACGTCAGGCCGTAGGGAGAGAAATCCCCGCTTCCGATCTCTTTCAGGTTCGTGGCAGAGAACTGAACGTCACGCCGGAGCGAGGAAGGAACATCACCGCTCCTCGACCGTCTCGTTGATCAGACGGAAGAACCCGACCAGGGGATGCAGAATCGGATAGTCAGCGCTCCGCTTCCTCGTCGCGACGGCAGCCACGTCGCTCAAGGACACGATTCCCACCAGCTTTCCTTCGAGATCCACGACCGGAAGACGCCGGACATGATGCTCGGCCATGAGATCGACAACCTCGGTCAGGCCAGTCCGCGGAAAGCAGGTCAGCGGACGGGGCGTCATGACCTCGTGAACCGAAATCGCGGCGGGAAACCGGTTTTCCCGGGCCGTCGCCATGCAGATGTCGCGGTCCGTCAGGATCCCGATGGGACGGCCCTGCTCGTCCAGGACGGGCAGCGCGCCGCACCTGTAGTCCCGCATGACGATGGCCGCGGCGGCAAGACTCGTGTCGGCCGTGCACGAATGCGCCGGCGAGCTCATCACTTCCTGGACCTTCATGGGGTCCTCCTCTCACCGTCCGATCTTCCCCCGGATCGCGCCCCAAACCAAGATTCAGACGCATCACGGAGAAAGAAGTCGATAGTCCATAGTCGATAGTTGATAGTTGTCAGGGCCTCCTGCTATCGACTATCAACTATCAACTATCGACTCTTTCCACCCTAATACGCAATCCGGCGCGACGGCTGCAACACCGGCGGCCGGCCGACGCGGATGCGGGCATCCACGACACTCAGGCCGGTCGTAAGAACCTTGACCGGGTTCAAGTCCATCTCGCGGACCTCCGGGCAGCTCTCGACAAGCGCCGACACACGGAAGAGCAGGTCCTTCAAGGCGTTCTCGTCTCCCCGGGGCGCGCCGCGGTATCCGCGCAGAAGAGCCGTCCCCTTGACCTCGTCCAGCATCCTGGCGGCGTCGGTGCCGGACAGGGGACACAACCGGAACGCCACGTCGGCCACGAGCTCGACCAGGGTCCCGCCGCTTCCGTACACGATGAGCGGACCGAACGTCGAATCCTGGGTCACGCCGACGATGACCTCGGTCCCGCCCGTGACCATGGCCTGCACCAGGAATTCGGTCAGTGCCGGGCCGAGGCGCTTCCTGAGATCCTGGCAGGCCGCGAGGACCGCGGCCTCGTCGGGGAGCCCGAGCAGGACCGCGCCGACCTCCGTCTTGTGGAGGATGGTCGGCCCGACGGCTTTGATGGCGACGGGAAATCCGAGAGCCTTCGCCGCGGCGACCGCCTCGGAATCTTCGCGGGCGAGCCGCATCGCGGCGACCGGAATCCCGAAGGCCGTCAGGAGCTCCCCGGCGTCGAGAGGATCGAGCCACCCGGCGCCGCGGGCGAGCGCCCGGCCGACGACGGCGCGCGCGATCTCGACGTCGATGCCCGTCAGAGCCGGGACCTTGCCCGGTGGCTCCTTTCGCCACTCTCCGTACGCGGCGGCGCGCGCGAGGGCGATCGCGGCGGATTCCGGGAAGGGATAGGCCGGGATCGGCGCCAGCACCGGGGGAATCCCCTTCGCGCTCATGAACGTCGCGAGCACGGTCTTGCCCGACCCTTTGGCCCCTTCGACGATCGCGACGGCAACCGCCTCCGGCATCGTCGCGATCGGGGGGATGAAGATCACGAGAACGCTGTCGAGATTTTCCTCGTCGAGCAGGATCTTCAGGGCCTTGCGATAGTGCTCGGGCGACGCCGACGCGAGCATGTCCACGGGATTCCCGACGCTCGCCGCCGCGGGTAGGAAGGAGCGCAGCTTCGCGACGGTCACAGCAGACAGAGGCGGCAGCTCCAGGCCCTGCGCCTCGCAGGCGTCCGCCGCGAGGATGGCCGGGCCGCCGGCGTTGGTCAGGATGCCGACCCGGCGCCCGCGCGGAATCGGCTGGTGGGAGAGAAGCATCGCGACGTCGAACAGCTCTTCGAGCGTCGCGGTCCGGATGACTCCGGCCTGGCGAAAGAGGGCGTCCACGACAGGGTCCGATTCGGCGAGCGCTCCCGTGTGCGAGGTGGCCGCGCGGGAGCCCGCGCTCGAGCGGCCCGCCTTCACGGCGATTATCGGCTTCTTCCGCGCGATCCGCCGCGCGATCCGGGAGAAGCGCACCGGGTTTCCGAAGTTTTCGAGGTACAGCAGGATGACGTCCGTGCGAGGGTCCGAGCCCCAGTACTGGATCAGGTCATTGCCCGAGACATCCGCCTTGTTGCCGACCGAAACGAAAGTTGAGATGCCGAGGTTCAGCTTCTTCGCGTAATCGAGGAGCGCGAGCCCCAGCGCGCCGCTCTGGGAGGAGAGCGCCACGCGCCCCTCCGGCGGATAGATCGGCGCGAACGACGCGTCGAGGCAGACGTTTGGATCCGTGTTCACGAGGCCCATGCAGTTGGGCCCGACCATCCGGATCCCGGCGGCCCGGATTTTTTCGACGAGGACCGCCTCGCGGCGGCGCCCCTCCTCGCCCGTCTCGGAATACCCCGCCGTGATCATGATGATGGCCTTGACCCCCTTGGCGACGCATTCGTCCACCGCCGCCTCCGCCTTCGCTGCGGGGATCGTGATGATCGCGAGGTCCACGTCGCCGGGGACATCCAGGAGTCGCGGATAGCACCGGATCCCGAGGATCTCCTCCGCGTTGGGATTGATCGGGACGACCGTGCCCTTGAACCCGTTCGAGACGAGGTTGTAGAAGAGCTCCGCGCCGATCTTGCCGCGCTCCCGGCTCGCTCCGATGACGGCCACGACCTTCGGCTCGAACAGGCGCTTCATCGAGGCCGCCGCCGCGCGGCCGGACCGTTCGGCGTACTTCTCCTCGAACCGCGTCGTCGGCGTCAGCGAGAAGACCACCTTGCCGACGCCCCCCTCGAAGCGTTGCGTCAGCTCGAAACCGCAGTTGCGGAAGACGCCGATCATCCGGCGGTTCCGGGCGAGGACGTCCGCCTCGAAGGTCTTGATCCCCCGGGCCCGGGCGATCTCGGCCAGCCTTTCCAGCAAGCGTGTCCCGATGCCCTGGCCCTGGAGCGCGTCCTCGACCGTGAAGGCCGCCTCCGCGCGTTCGGGATGTTTGTCGTTCCGGTAGAAGTGGGCTACCGCGACGATCCGGCCGGCCGCCTCGCCCACCAGGGCGAACGTGTTCTCGTAGTCCACCTGGCAAACGGTCTCTGCCTTCTTGATTTCGAGCCTCGGGACGGAGAAGAACCGGAAGTAGAGGCTGTCGGGCGACAGCCGCTTGAAGAACGCGAGAACTTCGGGCGCGTCCGCCGGCCGGATCGGGCGAAGACGCAGCGTCGACCCGGATTTCAGGACGACATCGGACTCTTCCTGCGCCGGATAGCCTGCCGGGACCGTGGCAACGGCACCGCTCGTGACTCTATCCGACATAAGAACCTCCCGCCGTCACGATCGCGCGTAATTGCATGCGCGCGTTGATACAAATGGATCATACGGCAGGCCGCGTTGCGCGAATCGCCGCGCGCCAACGGGCCATGGCGCCAGCAGGAGTCCAGATTGATGCAGGTATATCTGGCAGTCTCTGCTCCCTCGAACGATGCTTATCGTCGGGAGGAGAGGTCATGAATGTCCAGACTATGATGAATCCCCGAGTCAAGTTCGCGGGGACTGATGCCTCCGTGGCCGATGTCGTCTTGATCATGGAAAAGCACGACTGCGGCGCCGTTCCGATCCTGAACGCGGCCAATAAGCTTGTTGGCATCGTCACCGACCGGGATATCTGCCTGGCCCTGGGATTCCGTCCGCTGCCGGCCGCCGGGATTCCGATCACCGACGTGATGTCGAAAAGAGTCTACGCCTGCACGCCCGAAGAGGACGTCTCGGCGGCTCTTCAGACGATGCGGAGCAGGAAAGTGCGCCGGCTTCCCGTCATCGACGCCAACGGCCGTCTCGTCGGCATCCTCTCGATGGACGACATCGTTCTCCATGCCGAGGACAACTTCGGGGAGACGGTGAAAACCCTCAAGGCGATCTACAGGCGCCCCGTTCAGAGAAGGGAGCTCGCCGCTCGGGCCTCGTGAACTCGGTCGAGAGGAAGAGGTCGATAGTTGATAGTTGATATTCGATAGGTACCGGTTCCTCTGGCTATTGACCATCAACTATCAACTACCGCCTCGCTTCGGCTTGCGGACCCGTCCCTTCCCCGCTCCGCTCTTCGACCCCTCCGGCGGGTGGACCGTCATCACCGGGCAGGGCGCGGTCGCGATGATCTTCTGCGCTACGCTGCCGAGCAAGAACCGGGACAAGCCGCTGCGGCCGTGCGTCCCGAGGACGATGAGATCGGCGCCATCGGCCGCCGCCGCTTCGGTGATCGCGGAGTGGGCCACGCCCCGAAGGACGCGGGCCGTGGCCTTCACGCCCTGCTTGCGGGCGTCTTCCGCGAGAGGTTCGAGACTCTTTTCTGCCCCCATCCGCAGGGCCTGCTCGATCTCGTCATAGAGATTTGCCGACGGGATGTAACCGCCGAAGGAGGCGGCGCCCGGCGGTTCGTAGACGTGCACGAGGAGGAGCTCCGCCCGGGCCTCCCGGGCCAGCTTCACGGCCTCGGCGACCGCAGGCGCCGAAGCGGGAGAAAAATCCGTGGCAACGAGGATCCGGCTGAAGATTCCCATCGTCGGATCTCCTTTCGCTCGAGATTTCGCCCGACAGACCCCGCCGAGGATACGCCGGAGCCCGAATCCGCACGATGATTCAAACTCATTGCTTCCCGCCCGCGAGTCAAAAGCCTTCAAAACGATGCGTTAGGCTCTGAGGCCGCGCCCGGTCGGGACCGCCTCGAGATTCCCTGATCAGCACCGGAGGAGACAGCGGGATGAATGCGATTGTTGGAGTCACGGGAAACACGGGCGGTGCCGCCGCGAGGACGCTCCTTGCGCTCGGGGCGCCGGTGCGGGCGGTCGTGCGCAATCCCGCAAAGGGCAGCGCCTGGGAGGACCTCGGCGCGGAGGTCGCGGTCGCCGATCTCGCGGACGCGGCCTCTCTGGCCGCGGCGTTTGCCGGGGCGCGCGCCGCCTTTGTCCTGAACCCGCCCGCCTACACGATGCCGGACATCTTCGCCCGCGCCGAGGCCCTCGCCGCGAGCATCCTGGTAGCAGTGCGGAAGAGCGGGCTCGAGAAGCTCGTCGTGCTGTCCTCCGTCGGCGCCCATCTCGCATCCGGCAACGGGAACATCCGCACCAACACGACGTTCGAGCGAGTCCTCGGCATCCTCGGCCGGTCCGTCGTCTTTCTCCGCCCCGCGTATTTCATGGAGAACTGGGCCTGGGTCGCGGCCGCTGCGTCTCACGAAGGCGTCCTGCCGAGCTTCCTGTCCCCGCTCGACCGGGCGATCCCGATGGCGTCCGCGGCGGACATCGGACGCGTCGCGGCGCAGGCGTTGCTCGAAGGGGAAACGGCGACTCGCGTGATCGAACTCGCCGGACCCCGGGACTGTTCGCCCAACGACGCCGCCGCGGCCTTCACCCGGGCGCTCGGCCGGCCCGTGACCGCCGTCGCGCAGCCGCAGAAGCAGTGGCCGGAGGTGCTGGCTGGCTCCGGGTTCAGCCCGGCAACGATCGCGTCCTGGGTGGAGCTCTTCCGCGGCTTCAACTCGGGTTGGATCGACTTCGAGAGCCCGGCTTCCGCCCTTCGCGGCCGCATCGGCCTCGACGACGCCGTCGGCGCCATCGTGCTCGGAAGACCGGTTCCGGCCGATGCCTGAGTCGGCAGCCGGAAAGCGCGGCGTCGTCCGGCGCGCCTGGCAGGTCTTTCGCGCCGCGTGGAAGCACTTCCTGGTCCCCTGGCTCTTTTCCCGCGGCGCTGCCCCGCGCGCCGAGCGCGCCCAGGCGGCTCTCGAAGAGCTCGGCGGAACCTGGGTCAAGCTCGGCCAGGCCCTGGCCCTGCGCTTCGACATCCTTCCCGCCGACTACTGCCTCCAGTTCTTTCAACTCTTGAACCAGGTCAAGCCTTTTCCCGCCGGGGACGTGCGCCGGATCGTGGAACAGGAGCTCGGCCGGCCCGTGGAGACGCTCTACCGTTCGTTTCAGTGGGAGCCTCTGGCCGCGGCTTCCATCGGCCAGGTGCACCGCGCGGAGCTTCCCGACGGCGCCGCCGTGGCGGTAAAGGTCCAGCGCCCGGGCATCGAGCACCTGGTCAGCTCCGACCTGCGGCTCATGGGATGGATAGCCGCGCTCCTGGACGCGACTCCTTTCTTCGGATATACGCGCGCGCGTGAGCTCGTCTCAGAGTTCGCGCGGTGGACGGCGGAGGAGCTCGATTACCGGATGGAGGCGCGCCACGCCACGGTCCTGCGGCGCAATGCCGCCGGCGATCCGCTCGAGCGCAACCCGAAGGTGTACGTCGAGTACACGACGCGCCGCGTTCTCACGCTCGAGTATCTGGAGGGTGTCCCGGTCCTGGATATCGTGACCGCGCTTCGCCGCGGCGACGAGGCGTTTCTCGAGGCGCTGGCGGCCGGAGGCCACGACACGCGGCGCATCGCGAAGCACATCGTCTGGAACGCGCTCAACCAGATCTACCGGTTCGGCTACTTCCACGCCGACCCTCACCCGGCAAACGTGATCGTCCTCGACGGAGACGCCATCGGGTACGTCGACTTCGGGATCGTCGGGAGGCTCGACGACAGGACGACGACCGCGCTCCGCTACTTCGCCCAGAGCCTCTTCGCCGGGCACACGGGGAACGCGGTGGACGAGTTCCTGACGTTCCTGACCCCCTCCGACCGGACCGACATGATTGCCGCCCGCCGCGACCTGATCGAGGCCATGAACAACTATGTCGAGAGCGCGAGGGTCGGCCCGGAGGGACTCGCGCTGTCCGAGGATATCTTCGAGATCGAGATGCTCGCCGTCGTCCGCGCCAACTTCATGGCGCTCGCGCCAGACGCTGTGCGTTACCTGAAGGCCGTCCTGACAGCGGAAGCCATGGTCAAGGAGCTCGACCCGCGGTTCGACCTGCGGGCGCACGAGAACCTTTTTTTCGGACGCCTGATGCGGATCGAAGCGGTCGAGAGCCTCGACGTCCGGCGCATGGGCCAGGCGATTCTCGACGCCCGGCTCCGCTTGCGCCGGCTGCTCGAATCGCTGGAGAACGTGCGGGAGACGCCCGGCCGGGTCCTCTCCGTGGCACACAGCGTGCGGCGCCGCGTGCAGCTCTTCTCGGTCCTGACGATGCTCGGCTGGGGCGCGGTGCTCGCCGCGATCTGGACCGCGCGGGCGCGATCCGGGCTTCCGCTATTCGGCTATCCGGTCAAGATCGTCGCGCTCGCCGGCGCGCTCGTCAGCCTCCTTCTGCTCGTGTTCTCGATCCTTCAGGTCCGGCGGCTGCCGTCCGAATCCGAGATCGGCCGCCTGTACCCGTACCCGCGCCGCATGCGCTGAGAAGGAAGCGGGAACCCCCGGCTCAGAAAGGAACGCGGCGACGGCGAGGCTGTGTCGAGAGCTCCTCTTCGAACTTCTCTCCGGCGCGCACGAAATACGACCAGAGCGCCATCGGGGCGCGCGACAGCGCGTAGAGAGAGCCCTTCCCCGCGAGCTCGGCTTCGCGAAGAAGGCGGTGCGCGGCGTCGAACATCTCCGACTCACCCGAGGGAGGGCGCATCCACTCGCTCCACTCGGACAGGAGGCCTCCCGCCTGGCGGCGGGCCCATCTCCGCCGTTCTTCCTCCGAGGGGCCGGCGAGCCACTCGCGGCGCCGCTGCCCCTCGCGCGCGGCCCAGGCCTCGACGTCCTCCGCGGTCGGCGGCAGAGAGGACTCCGAGACTCCGGTGAGGGTCCGGCGGCGATAGCGCCGCGCCCAGTCCTGCTTCTCTTCCTCGGTCGGGCCTTCCAGCCAGGCCTCTCGCCGCTTGCGCTCGCAAGAGGCCCAGAGCAGGACGTCCTCCGGGGACGGAGGCAGACGCGACTCCGCCAGACCCACGAGAGCCCGATACCGATAGCGCCGCGCCCACTCCTGCTTTTCGGCGTCCGCCGGGCCGGCCAGCCAGGCTTCGCGCCGCTTGTGCTCGCGCGAGGACCAGGCGTCGATTTCTTCCGGCGTCGGCCCGAGCGGCTCGTCGCGGGGATCCGCGGGCGATTCCGAATCCATCGTTCCCCCTCGGGTCGATACGACCCCGATCGGCGACGGATTATAACGAAGGCCTCCAACGAAAGCGGAACTGTCCACGCGAGAGGCGCCTCCCCTGATCCGAACGCATCTACCGGGGGAACCGGCCGCCGCCTACGCTGGCCCTATGAAGATCCTCGTGGCGACGGACGGGTCCGAAACAGCCGGCGCCGCCGTGCGCTTTGCCGCCAGCCTGGCCGCCAGATGTCCGAAGAGCAGCCTCACGGTGATCACGGTCGGGAGCCTTCCGACACGACTGTGGCAGCGGCGCGCCCGTTCCGACCGGCTGGAAACTTCGATCGAGGAAAGAGAGCGCGTCTGGTCGGAGAGAGTCCTGGAAAGGGGCCGAAGCGACGCGGAACGGCTCGGGGCGCGGGTGCGCAGCGCCTACGTCGGGATCAATCGCCTCGAGCCGTTTGCCGAGACGATCGCCCGGGCTGCCGGCCGCGAGAAGGCGGACCTCGTCGTCGTCGGCAGCGGCGGGGCGAAGGAGCTGGTCCGCTACACGCTCGGCAGCGTCACTCACCGGCTCGTGCACGTGACCCGGCTGCCGGTCGCGGTCGTGCGCGCCGGCGCCCGCCTCAAACGAGGCCCCGTCCGGATCCTCGTCGCGACGGACGGCTCGAAGCCGTCGCGCGAAGCGGTCCGTTTCGCGGCCCGGCTCGCATCCGACATCCCGCGCGCCCGGCTCGTCGTCCTGACCGTTTCGACCGTCGCCGCCGACATCGCGTTGACCGGCGCGAGTCTCGTGCGCGCGCTGGGAATCCTGCCGGACCTCGATCGCGCGGAGCGGGAAGCCGGGGAAAGAACGCTTCGCGCGGCGGCGAAAGAGACGCGACGGCTCGCCAAACGCGTCCGCTTCGTCTATCGAAAACCCGGCCGGCCCCTGCGGGCGGCGCAGGCCATCGTCCGGGAGGCCGCCCTCCAGTCCGCGGACTTGATCGTCCTCGGCAACGCGGGCAGGAGCGCCATCAACGACCTGGTGCTCGGCAGCGTGGCGCAGCGGGTCCTCGACCTTTCGCGGCGGCCGGTCGTCCTCGTGCGGGCCGCCCGAAGAAGAAGACCATGACCCTCTTCCGCGACCGCCGGGAGGCCGGGCGCGAGCTCGCGCGGCGGCTCTCGGCCTATGCCGGCCGGGGGGACGCCGCCGTGCTCGCTCTCCCCCGGGGCGGCGTTCCGGTCGCGTTCGAGGTCGCAAAGGCGCTTGGCCTTCCTCTCGACGTCTTCCTCGTGCGCAAGATCGGCGTGCCCGGCCACGAGGAACTGGCCATGGGCGCCATCGCCTCGGGCGGCGCCAGAGTTCTCGACTCCGAGGTCGTGCGAGCGTACCGGGTGTCGGAGGAAGAGCTCCGCCGGGTCACGGCGGTAGAACGCCGCGAGCTTGCCCGCCGCGAGATCGCCTATCGCGGAGACCGCCCGCCGCTTGAACTGAAGGATCAAACCGTCATCCTGGTGGATGACGGACTCGCGACGGGATCCTCGATGCGGGCCGCCCTGGCGGCTCTCGAGCCGCTTTCACCGGCTCGCGTCGTCGTCGCGGTTCCGGTCGCCCCGCGCTCGACGGTCTCCGCTCTCAGAGACGCCGCGGACGAGATCGTGTGTCTCAGTATGCCGGAGCCTTTTCTCGCCGTCGGGATGTTCTACGAAGACTTCCGGCAGACCAGCGACGAGGAGGTTCGCGATTTTCTGGCTCTCCCGATTCCGTCGCGGAGAGCCTCCTGAAAGCGAGGAGACCCATGCGCAACCGCCTCGTTCCGCGCGCCGAGTGGTTCAGTTTCCTGCGGAGCTTCAGCCGGCGCCACAAGGACCAGCCGGTGACGGTCCGGGTCATGAGCCCCGGCCTGGGCGACCAGGTCGAGGTCCGCGACCTGCCCCTGGAAGGCATCGTGGCCGGCCGCCGGCCGACCGGGCCGATCTCGATCTCGCTCGGCGGGAGTCTGACCCGGCACGTCGAGCACAACGTGCCCGATCCAATTCAGGCCTGGGTCAAGCTCTCCGAGGACGGAACCGAGGAGGCGCTCGACATCGAGTCCCAGGATGGGACCAGGACGATCATCCAGTTCCGCTCGCCGGAGCCACCGCGGCCTCTGGACGGGTTGCTCAATCCTTGACCTGATCCCGGACAGATGGCGCCGGGCTCATGACTCCGATCATGCCTCCCATCGTGACGCTGACGATGAACCCGGCGCTCGACGAGAACAGCTCGGTTGAATACGTCTTTTCCGGTGCGAAGCTCCGTTGTCAGGCGCCGCGCCAGGAGCCGGGGGGCGGCGGAATCAATGTCGCCCGAGCCGTCGCGCGCCTGGGGGGCGAGGCGCTGGCGATCTACGCGGCCGGAGGGCCTTCGGGGGATCTGCTGGGAAAACTGCTCGAACAGGAATCCGTGCCCCGGCTCGTAGTCCCGATCGCCGACTGGACCCGCAGGAACGTCAACGTCCGAGAAAACGCGACCGGGCGGCAATACCGGTTCGTTTTCCCCGGTCCCATGTTGAGCGAGAACGAATGGCGCCAGTGTCTCGACGCGTTGAAGCGCGTGCGGCCTCGTCCCGAATTCGTCGTCGCGAGCGGGAGCCTGCCGCCCGGCGTCCCTGTCGATTTCTACGCCCGCGTCGCCGGCATCGCCCGGGAACTCAAGGCCCGCTTCGTTCTCGACGCGTCGGGAGATCCCCTGCGGCTTGCCATCGAGGAAGGCGTCTTCCTCGTCAAGCCGAGCCTGGACGAGTTCCAGCAGCTGACGGGAGGCGGCGCCCTTACCGAGTCCAGCCTCGCAGAAGCGGCCCGCCATCTGATCGCGAAGGGACATTGCGAAGCGGTCGTCCTGTCTCTCGGAGGTGGCGGCGCGCTCTGGGTCACCGCGGCGCAGGAGGAGCGGCTGGGAGCGCCGGCCGTGCCGGTCGCGAGCAGCGTCGGCGCGGGAGACGCGATGGTCGCGGGAATCGTCCTCTCCCTGACCCGCGGGAAGTCACTCCCTCAGGCGGTCCGATTCGGCGTCGCCGCCGGCGCCGCCGCGGTGATGAACCCGGGAACGCAACTCTGCCGCCGGGAAGACACGGAGCGGCTCTTCGAGCACATGCGCCCTTTCGCGGTCTGATGCCGCGATTCCCTTCTGGAGAACGCCGAGCCGCCGCGCTCTCGCCAGTACCGGTTGCAGAAACCCGTCTGCCGCCGCCGGAAGTGGCAGG
>Ga0209009_1000460_pt1 | contig 14131 bp, 10 predicted proteins | sample BlaSpr_A8_OM3_M2_FD_187979 | JGI IMG/M metagenome (GOLD analysis project Ga0209009, IMG submission 187979) | Forest soil microbial communities from Thunder Bay, Ontario, Canada - Black Spruce, Ontario site 2_A8_OM3_M2 (SPAdes) (version 2) | ecosystem: Environmental > Terrestrial > Soil > Boreal... | reverse complement strand
CACGCTGATGATCCCAGCTCGCCGATACGGGGCGTGCGCGGTCATCGCCTTTGTAAGACTCGACCCGCCTGAGTAAGCGTGCCGCAGCGCCACTACGTCATAACTACCGGTAGACATGCGTGCCAGAAGAATGGCTGCTTCGTTGGCTTCGCTTCCAGAGCTGGTAAAGAAACTTTGTTGCAGGTTGCCCGGCGTGATTTGCGCGATTTTTTCCGCCAGCGCCACGATGTGCTCGTTGGGGTAAAGCGTGGAGGTGTGCTGCAGGCGATTGACCTGCGCGTTCACTTTCGAGGTGATCTTGGGATTGCAATGCCCGACGGAAACGGTCAGGATGCCGCCAAAAAAGTCCAGATACTTGTTCCCGTCGAGATCCCAGATGTGTTGCATCTCGCCGCGATCGGCCACCAGCGGCTGTTCAAAGTAGTTGGTGACCGAAGGCCAAAGGAATTTTTTATGTTTGGCGACGATTTCCTGACTGCGCGATTTGGCGGCGCCCGACGCCGCTGGTGCTGGAGTTACTGGAGTGGTCACAATGCTGTCCTCTCAAGCTCGGTAGGATGCCGAAGAGTGTATGACGCGGAGCTATTCACGGCAAGCAAGAGGAAAGTAGAGCGAATTAAACGGACCCGTCAAAATGGAGGAGGATTCCCAGCGAGCAACTAACTGCTTAAGGGGCCACTATAGGACACGAACTGCGATCCAGTTCTGCCAATCTCTGTTTGCCCTCCAGGCTCCCTCTTTTGGCAGCGCCCGCGAAGAGACGCCGTGCCTGATAACAATTCCTGGTCACTCCGTGGCCCGTGAAATACATGTTGCCTAAAGTAAGCATGGCGGTCACGTTGCCCTTGGCAATTTCATCCCAGTAAGATTTGATCATTTGAAGCCGCGCACTATTATCTTTAGGGATCGGCTGCGAATCGGCCGGCGCGGTCTGGGCTTCTTCTGCGGGCTTGGCATGTGGTGGTTTGGCTTCCGGCACGGATGGCTTCGCTTCCGGAACCGCCGCCTTTGCTTCCGGTGCGGCCGGTTTGGAATCCGCAACCGGCGGCTTCGTTTCCTGGACGGGTGGCTTCGTTACCTGGTCGTGGTTAGTCTTGGCTGGCTCTGAAACCGGAGCTGGCTCAACCATCTGCTGACCCAACCAGATAAAGCCTCCGGCAGCTTCACGCCGGAAAACAAAAAGCCCGATCAGCAGCATCACCAGCACAACCGTCACAATGATTCCCGACGAAGTGCGAATCCTGCCCGGCAGCAAACCCGCACTGTTGGTTTGCGTATTGAATTGCTCAAAGACCGCTTCAGAACGCCGCCGCAGCTCCATTACGTGCGCGTGGAGAATTTCCTGAACTTGGCTCTGAAACCGATCCAGCGCCTGCTGTTGCGCCCGCTCCAACAGGGCCGGGTAGCGATCCAGTACTTTCACCGAAGCACCCGCGGAGGAGACCGCAGATTCCAGACTCTTCATCTGTGCCTGGGCCGCTTCGCGGATCGGAAATAACTGGCGCTCTGAATCACGCAGCACCCGTGCAGCAGCCTCGCGAAACGTCGCCAGGGCCCGCCGCTCTTCATGCTGAAAGTGTTGCAGCAACGCCTGGGCATGCTCATTGAGCGCGCGCGCGGTGCGATCTTCCAGCGACACTAATGGATCTTCATGAACCTGCGCGGCACTGTCCTGAGCCTCTGCCAGAGTCCCAGAGGGGACGTTGGGGTCCTCAGACAATTCAAAGTCCCCAGAAAGATCGGGATCTTCCACATCCTGATGATCAACTGGATCCAGCTTATAAGCCGTTGCAGCCGAAAAATCCGGGCCGGTCTGTCCTGCGAGCCGTGGGCCGGCCGGAGTGGGTCTTCTCTCCGCTCCGACCGCTGGCGGCAGCGAAGCCCACGCGCCACGGCCGCCGTCGCTCTTCTTTGACCCTTCGCCCTTCTTTGACGCCTCGGATGAAAGGGGCTCCGCAGGCAGTTCAGGCACCAGCGGAATGGCAACGCTCGGCGCAACCGAGGTTATAGACCGAACCGATTTTGCGGTCTGCGCGGCCTTGTCGTGGCCGTTATCGGATGGCGAGTGACCCGTGAGTGCAGGTGATTCAGAGGAGGTCAAATTACCACCATTCGTGGCCGCCGAAGCGCTGGGCATAGGACTCTTAGAACCAGGCCCCGAGCTCTGCATCATGGGATACTCAACCGCGTTTGCCATCCAATTTCGCATCTCCACAAGAAACTCGTCCGACACCTCGGTGAATTGCACACCTGCAACGCGGCCCTCTTTGTCCGACCATTCGAGTCGGCCTCGACCTTCCAGACGTCGCTTTTCGTCCAAATTGAAGGCGAACTTTACTTCCTCTTTGGGCCGCACGCGTCTAACGGCACGGAAACCAAAGCCTTGCTCCGACAAATTAAGAACCATGCCGCCGTTCCCCGGCTCGACTTCAACATAGAGAAGGTTTTCAAATCGTTTTCGGGGAGACTGTCGGCGTTCGAGATTATAAGTCATTCGCGATCAAGCCCCACGAGCAGCGTGGAAAATACGACGTGTCAAATGGTAACGATGGTGCTATCCCCACAGCGCCCACTGTTAGGATGCATGTTGCTGCCATTACACGGCTAGCGATAATGGATGCGGCTATTCTGAACCAGCGCTGTCGCAATGACAACCCCTAGTTCACTTGACGTAAGACGCGCTGTTCCAATGAGATACACTAAAACCAAATTGAGATCGGGCGACCGCTTGGGCAGATAACCATTGCTCTATGTCGGTTAAGGAAGTCAGTGGGGCTCTCCCGTTTAGGGACGCCGTCCTGCAGTGAGTGCTTTTCGTGTGTCCGCGATCTCGGTTACGCTCTAGCCACCACGACGCAGGCGTGGTACTCAATTAATACCTGTGGTTTTCCTGGCTGCGCGCCGGCCCGTTAGAGAAGCGACTGCATTGCCTGCGGCCGCCGCGAATAACGCCGCGCAATTAGCTCAGTAAGCAGTCGAGTAACTGCTTCGTCTTGCATACATGCCTAGTGAACGTAGTAACCGCTCTTCGCCAGCATCACGTAGTCGTGCCCCTTCTTCCCAAATGATGATTTGAGTCTTATGTCGAGTTTGTGTGGCTTGCCGGTGGCGCCGTTAGCCTGCGTGTAGTAACCCAAGGTATAGCGAGTCTTGATGCGCTGGATCAGTGCCCGGAATTCGGTATCCAGATTGTCGACATTTTTGACGTCAAAGATTTCCCCGCCGGTTTGGTCCATAACTTTCCGGATGTTCACCAACCCGGGGACCATGGCGGCGTAAAAGAGAGTCGACGCCGGGTTGTATCCCGGTATTTTCAAATTATATAAAACGGCGTCCGATGCAATCGTTTCGGTCACGATGTCATGGGTGCCTTGTCCGCCGGCGTCCGTGCCGACATCATCGCTGATCAAAATAATCACCCGGCGGCCCTTGGGAGGCGCGCCCAGAAGGTACTTTGCGGCGACAAATATTCCGTCATTGATATTGGTGGCCCCGCCGATTTTAAAACTACCGAATTGCTCGGCAATCTTGGATTTATCGGTGGTGAACGGCACGCGCAATTCGGCTTCGGTCGCAAATGTAAAGAGCGCCACCTGATCTTCCGGCTTCAGTGCTTCAAGAGCGGTCGTGGCCGCCTCCCGCAAGGGCCCCATAAAAGGACCGATCGAATCACTCAAATCCAGGACCAAAGCGACCTCTAAAGGAAGCTCATCGCGTCCAAAGATCTCCATCTTTTGCTCGACACCATCCTCGCGTATCTCGAAATCCTCTTTTTTCAGATCGGCCATGATCCGGCCGTCTTTGGTCTTCACCGTGGCGTCCAACAACACCAGATTCACGCTAACGCGTAGCGTGCTTTGGCCTTGGCTCTGATCCTGCGCCAGCAACGGTCTTGGGCAGGTCACGACTACAAAAAAAATCACGGCCGACCATCGCTGTCTCCTTATCCTAAGTACAGTGGTCATCATTCCTCAAAATCCTGGAAACCAGTTCGGCGTCGAATGAAACCATAGGTCCACCGACCCGTTACCTTTTAGACGAAGCATCGCCCACCTTATCTTTGCACACAGACCGCTTGCGAGGTGACCCATACGACCTTGCAACAACTTGAGATGTGCACTCGAGGAAACACACCAGCAAGCGACGGTGCGCTCCGTTGCTATGTATCTAACTAACTGTGAATACCAACCGGTATCTGAACTCAGGCGATCTATCACTTGATTTAAATACATGCTTCGGAATGGTAGCCGAATATTAAATGGCTGCGGATCCCAATAAAGATCAATCCGTCGCCCCCAACGGAAGCGAACGCCGGAAACACTCGCGGCATCGGTTCATCGTTGATTTAAACATTTCAAAAGAGAACGGAACGACGAGGCACGGCATGGGCTTTGAGATTAGTGTGGGAGCTCGTCGGCAGTAACTTTGGACCAACTGGAAGGTGGAGATCAAGTACTGTTGTACCCCATAATTCGGAATCGCGTGACGGCTACGGTTCGCCGTAAAAATGATCCAATGTATGGATTCGAATTCCTCGCACCGACCCCTGAGTTTCAGCAGCAAATTTTAGAGTTGTGCAAAACCTTGCCGCTTTTTGAGACCATGGCAGACATCTAAAGCGAGTCCGTTAGCTCACGCAGTAAAGCGCTGATCAGTGCTTTAGTCCCAAGAGTGACCACACAGCAGGACTGACTCTTCCCGTAACGCCTTTAATTATGGACTGAGTACGTCCGCAATTCGCCTCGTTGACTTGCCCGTGAGCCCAACCCTAAGATGTTCGCGGAATGGCCGATGCTCATTCGCTTATCGGGGATACCATCTCGCATTACCGCATTGTGGAGAAGTTGGGCGGTGGCGGCATGGGTGTTGTATATAAAGCTGAAGACACACGTCTTCAGCGCTTCGTCGCTCTAAAGTTCCTACCCGATGGCGTAGCCGCAGACCCACAGACTCTGCTGCGATTTCAGCGAGAGGCAAAGGCCGCGTCCGCGCTGAACCATCCGAACATCTGCACCATTCACGATATCAGCGAAGACAGCGGCAAAGCCTTCATCGCCATGGAGTATCTGGAAGGCAAAACCTTAAAGCACATTATCGCGGGTCAGCCCATGGAGTTGGAAGCGTTGCTGGGTGTGGCGATTGACGTGGCCGATGGGTTAGATGCCGCGCACTCCGAAGGTATCGTGCACCGCGATATCAAGCCCGCGAATATTTTTGTGACCAAGCGTGGCCATGCCAAGGTTCTTGACTTCGGTCTGGCCAAATTAACTATGCCCGGCAAAAGCGCCCCGGAAGCGCCCACGGTAGGAGCTACGGCGGAGATCAGTGAACACGACCTGACGAGCCCTGGAACCACGCTCGGTACGATCGCTTACATGTCCCCGGAACAGGTTCGCGCGAGGGATCTTGATGCCCGCAGTGACCTTTTCTCTTTTGGCGTGGTCCTGTACGAGATGGCGACCGGGCAATTGCCTTTTCACGGCGAAAGCTCGGGAGTAATTTTCAGCGCAATTTTGGAGCGAGCGCCGGCTTCCCCAATCCGCCTGAATCCTGACCTGCCACCGAAGCTGGAAGAGATCATTAATCGAGCGTTAGAAAAAGATCGCAATCTACGATACCAACACGCCTCCGATTTGCGTGCAGAATTGCAACGGTTGAAACGCGACATGGATTCCAGTGGGCGGATGGTGCGTACCGTTGAGCAAAAGGAAGACGTTCTAAGCCCCTCCGGGTTCTCAATCCCTTCAAAATTGACTGCCTCACCCTCAATATCGGCGTCGATTGCAAGGCCTTATAGACGGAGGGTGATCGCGGGTGCATTCGCAGTTGTCGCGATTATGATCGTGGCAGGGTATGGCCTTTACCGATTTCTCAACCGAAGAGCTCCAGTCCCGTTTCAGAATTTCACGATTACCCAGGTCACCGATTCTGGGAAGGCTTCGAGAGCCGCCATCTCACCAGATGGAAAGTATCTTCTGCGCGTGCAGAGTAACAAGGGGCAAGAAAGTCTGTGGTTGCGCAATGTTGCGACGGGAAGCGATACGCAAGTACTTCCGCTATCTGCTTCCTATTACAGCAACCTGACTTTTTCGCCGGACGGCGATTACATTTATTATCGCGAGGCGACGGACAAATCTCTCAATGCGTCAAATCTTTTTCGTGTTCCGGTGTTGGGCGGGAGGCCGCAGCTCATTGTAAAGGATATCGACACCAACGTAACTTTTTCGCCTGACGCTTCACGTATGGCCTATGCCCGTTGGGAAGATCCTGAAGCGGATAAATATCGTCTTTTGTCTGCCAGACCTGATGGAACCGATGAACAGATTCTGCACATCGGTCCTTTCGCGAACATTCTTGCCAACGTCGCGTGGTCCCCAGATGGGAAGCGCATTGCATGCACTTTTTCGCGGCCAGATAACGCCTTGGGCGAAGTCGATATGTTCGAGTTTGCCAGTAACAAAATGAAGGTTTTCCAACGATATGCGGACAAAAGTATTTTTGACGTCGTTTGGACGCCCGACGGGCGCGGCCTTCTGATCGTCTATCAGCGCGGGTTCATGACCCGCGCAGACAATGCGCAAATCGGATTCGTTTTGTACCCGGAAGCAAATTTCCGGACTGTCACCAACGATACCAACAGTTATCGCGACATTACTTTGTCTGCCGACGGTAAAACTCTGGTGGCCGCTCACGTGCAAGTCTCGCATGAACTCGATTTACTACCGGGCATAGGTGGTGATGCTTTGCTATCAATTCCTGGAATCTCGAAGAGAGCCTCGATCGCTGACGTCGCTTGGCTTAGCAACGAACAACTTTTAGTTTCCCTGAACGACCGCATTGTCCAAATGGCCACCGACGGCACACACCAGATGATGCTGCTCAACGATTCCTTGTCCGACATTAATTCTGTCGCGGTCTGTAACAACAGCCCCTTCCTGATTCTCTCCTGGTATGTCCCTCGGGGGGGCAGTGGCAGAAACATCTGGCGGCTCCGCGCCGATGGTTCGGACCTCCAGCAAATTACTCATGGTAAAGACGATGTAAGCCCAATTTGTTCGTCGGACGGAAAATGGATTTATTTCACAGACATCGCAGGATTCCGGCTGATGCGCGTCCCATTGAGTGGTGGCAAAGACGAACCGCTCCCCGGCAGCGTGGTGCCCAACGCTATTTTTAATTTCACCGCGCTCTCCAGCCAAGCGGGCCTTATAGCCTTTATGGCGTCGATTGAAGATCCTTCGAATCAAATCGTGCGCCAAATGCTGGCCTTAACTAAACTGAACGCGAATTCTGAGATGTCTCCGCAGTTATTGAACGTCGAGCGCCCCTCCACAGGCGTATTGCAATTCACACCAGATGGAAAAGCAGTGGCGTATGGGGTCGAGGATCAGGATGTCGGTAATATTTGGGTGCAGCCTCTGGATGGTTCGAAAGGTCGACAGATCACCCATTTCACTGCTGCGTCCGTTGGCGGATTTTCGTGGTCCCCGAATGGCAAAGCCCTTTTAGTTTCTCGCTCGGAACGCGCTTCTGACGTTATCCTTATCCGTGACATCAGTTCCGCGCCCCGGTGATGTCGCTCGTCACCAGCGTTCGTGTACAGTCCGTATCCAATAGCTCTTAGAGAGCAGTCTCAACAGCGTTCTCCGTATCCGGAATAACCGGTCGGCGAGTTTAACGTATCACTCCATGCGCCATGCAGAACGCTCCGGCCAGCGCCGTAATTCTTCAGTGGCCCAGGCGGTGGTCTTGTCCGCGTGGCACGTCGTGCAAGGATTGGGAATTTTATATTTGTCGGTCAACGCCGGGGTTATAAACGCAAACGTGTGAGAGCGCACCTTGACGTCCGCAATGGTCGTCGCGATTTTCGGCATATGACAGGCAATGCAACTGCTCCCCGCCGAACCTTTTTTATGATGCGTATGCTCTTCCAGCGTGCCGGTGCGCGGGCCGTTCAACGAAAGCGGGCCGTGACAATCCAGGCATAGTTGGTCGGCCGGTTTTCGCAATTGTGCGTAGTTCTCCGTGCCATGCGCGTCGTGGCAGCTAAAGCAGGTAACCCCACGGCGGTACATCACACTCTGCACAAAATCATTCCCTTGCATGCGGTTCTTGTGCGCAGTGCCGTCGGGATAGTGTGTGAAAGTCGTTTGCCCCAGCGTGTGCTCTTCCAGTTGCCAAAAATCCTGCAAATGCAAACCCACATGATAGCCAACGGGCCAATCATAATATTTGCCTTCGATCGGGCTCACAGGCGGCCGGCCCTGCGAATGGCACTGAATGCATGTATCGCTGGCCTGAACGTAATCCATTCGCGCTGGATTCAGAATGTTTGTTCGAGATGGATGCTCCACGTGTTCGCTTCCAGGGCCGTGGCATTTCTCGCATCCCACGTTCCACTCCGCGACCTGTTTCGTGTGGATGTTGTAGTCCACGGAATGGCACCCATCACACGTCGTGCCCGTAGGGCGCTGCATATTGTCCGGTGGGTAAAACGGCTCCCACCAATCCGTTCCCTTGGCCACGAAATATTTTCGCCAAACATGCCCGTTAATATCCCACTGCGCCGGCTCCGGGAAATAATCGTCGCCTCGTTTCGTGAAGTAACGCTGCTTCCAAACGCTGCCGTAAACCAGCGCCACATCATCCTTGGCGAACTTGGCAATGGTATTCGTCGAAAGATCAGGAATAATCGCGTCCGGATGTTCTCGCGGATCGCGCACCACATTCGCCATCGGCGTTTTTTGCCAGCGCTCGTAAATCTGCGCGTGGCACTTCTCGCAGGATTTCGACCCCGTGTAGTGAGCCGAATTTGCCGTGGACACCTGCTCTTTTTGTTCGCTCTTGCTTAGAATCCCCAGGCTGCGAATAAAAAGCACCAGCTTCCAACTATCATCGCCCTGCTCGTCGTGCGGCTTCGCCCAGCCCGGCATGCCCGTCAAGCGCACGCCATTGCGAATGATGTAACGGATCTCCCCATCTGTGAGCTTCTGCGTTCGCGGTGAGCGCAAATCCGGAACTTTAGGATAAAGATTGTTGCCAACCTGGGTTTGTCCGGCGCCGTCCGGCCCGTGGCAAACCGCGCAGCGAGCCAGGAAACTCTCGCGTGCTTCTTTAAGAACATCTGCGGTCGCCGGCCACGGATTCGCTTCCATCCGCGCCTTCCGCGGAATCGACAAATTCCGCGCCGTGCGCGCCACAACCGTTTCTAAAAACGACGGCGGGTCTGCGGTGCTAAACCCACGCCTAACCAACAGCACTCCATAAAAACCGAGCGCTATCAATATCGCGCCAGCCAGCAAAAGAAAAAGTTTCCGCAGGTTCATACGGACAGCATTACAGCGTCAAGGCCAGCCTCAAAAATTTTGCACCATCCAAACATTGCACTCCGTCGTGGGCGCTGGAATAGCCACGTACTTCCCGTTGCGCGAAGGAATCGCCCAAGCCGCCTGGAAGTTTTTCACTTGCCAGAGTGGCGTCGCCTTCCCAGCCAAGTCCACGTACAGCAACGTGTCCAGACGACCGGTAGGGTTGCTGGAGATAAAAAATCCTTTGCCGTCCGCCGCCCAGTCAACGGACATGAAATTGTTCCAATCTTTTACGGTGATCGTTTGCGCGGGCTGGCCTGCCAGCGACACCAATCGAATCTGATGCTGGGTGGCGCCTACTTGCACTGCGGCAATAGCTGTTCCATCTGGAGAAAGACCCCAATTCCAGCCGCTCGGAGTTTCTTCAAGCTTGGCGGCCTGACGGAGCGTGCCCTTCATGGGATCAAATACTGAAAAGGGATAATCCTTCGGTTCTGCTTGGCTTAACACGCAGACGCCCGTGCCCCTTCGCGAACATTGGAAATTAATGATGTTAGGCGCTTCCAGAACCAGTTGCGACGGACCTCCCTGGATCGGCGCGCGCATCAACCGCACAACTCGCGACCCTTGCTGAGCTTCGGACCGGCGTTGCCCTCCAGCGTCTTGCGAACTCAACGATTCCAAGTACAGAATCTCAGATCCGTCAGCATTCAGCCGCGTTACCGCTTTTTGTTCTGGACCTGAAACCAGCATTTCCGCGGAGCTTGCATCAATTCGCTGCTGGAAGATGTTAAAGATGCTGCCGGCGTTCGTTCGATTTGATGTGAACAGTACGGAACTATCGTCAAGCGTCCAATCGAAAGGCAGGTCGTCCGAGTTGTCAAGCGTCAGCCGGCGAGGCGTTCCGAGGTGTGGACTCTTGGCGAAAAATTCCGCCACGTAAACATCCAGTTGTGGCTGGTAGCGGCTAAACACAAGTTTTTTACCGTCGACAGTTATGCTCGGCTGATTTACGTGGTCGTCGCCGCTGGTAATTTTCCCAGGAACACCCGTGGTGCGTCCCGTGGTCGGATTGACATTTACTGCCCAGAAATTCGAACTGTTCTGGCTTGGAGGCGGTTCGGCTATGGCATAAAGCAACCGCCCGTCAGCCAGCCATTCGACTCCCCACTCCAGTTGCGGCTCAGTAATGATTACGTTTCTGCTTGCGTGCTCCAGATTGAAAAGTTCGACCCACGCTTCATTGCTATACGCTCCAAAGCGAAACTTGTCATACGCGATCCAGTGTCCATCCGGCGACCACACCGGCGAGGAGTAGGCGGTGCCATCGCCTTCGGCTGTAATTATCCTGCGTTGCTCGCTTCCGTCGGCCCGCATCAACCAAACTTCCGCGCCGGTCTCGCCAAACATTGCGGCCTTGAGAAATACTATTTGTGATCCATCCGGAGACACGGAAGCGGACCAACCTTCATCAGAGAGCTGCCGCGGATTTCCCCCCACGATGGGCAGCACCCATAGCCCCATCTTTGCGGCTGGCGACGGCGGCCACGAAAGCAACAACCGCGTGCTGTCCGGATACCAACTCAGATATTGAACGTCGTTATTCTTTGGCAATAAAGTGTGCACTTCCCCTGTGGCCATCAGTCGCAAGTAAGTGCCAGTCCGGTCGGAATACGCCAGGTACTTTCCATCGGGAGAAATTGCCGAGACAGCGATGGGATTTTCGATGGGATTGGAAGTTAAGCGTCTCGCAGTGGATGTCGCTTGCGAGCCTTTCGATGTGCTCCCACGATGCGAGACAAACCATATCGCGAGCGCACTAACAATGACCAATGTTGCGGCGATGGCGCCCCCTATTTGCCATTTCTTTGAAGGAAGCCCGCTGACCTCGACCGGTGTCACGTGCGCTGCGGTTCCGGAGATGGAATCCCGCTGCAACCGCTTCAGGTCCGCTTTCAGTTCCGCAGCCGACTGGCAGCGCACCTCGCGATCCTTCTCCAGCGCCTTATTGATAATTTCTTCTAGGCGCGCGGGCACGCGCGAATTCAAACGCACCGGCGCGACCGGCGCGCGATTTAGAATCGCCTCAAAAATTACTCCCGAAGTCTCGCCCTGAAAAGGTAGCGACCCCGTGCACATCTCATACAACACCGCACCAAAGGAAAATAAATCGGTGCGCGCATCTAGTTCTTTGCCGCGCACCTGTTCCGGGCTCATGTACGCCACGGTGCCGATGGCCGTGCCCGGACTGGTCAAATTTTCTTCAGTGATCGTCGGCGCCGAAGTGGCTCCCGCATTTTCGTCGCGGGTCAGCTTCGCCAGCCCAAAATCCAGCACCTTCGCTTGCCCGTGGTGAGTTACAAAAAGGTTCGCCGGCTTGATGTCTCGGTGCAGGATGCCCTTGCCGTGGGCCACCTCCAGCGCCGCGGCAATCTGGATCCCCAGCTCCAGTACCGTCTCCACTTCCATCGGTCGGCCGGCAATCAAATGCTTGAGAGTACTGCCTTCCAGCAACTCCATGGCAATAAAAGTCTGGCTTTCACTCTCGTTTATTTCATAAATGGTGCAGATGTTCGGATGATTCAGAGCCGACGCCGCGCGGGCTTCGCGCCGCAATCGTTCCAAGCTCAGCGGATCTTGCGCGACATTCTCCGGCAGGAATTTCAGAGCAACGAAACGGCCCAGGCGCGTATCCTCAGCCTTGTACACCACGCCCATGCCGCCGCCGCCCAACTTCCCTACAATTCGGTAATGAGCAATGGTTTGGCCAATCATGGAGCAAGCGCAGCCATCTTAGGAGCGCGACCAACTCAAGTCAATTCATCAGCGGATTTCTTCGGCATAAGGGAAGATGCCAGCTCGACATCGCAACCCTTTATTCCAGCAATCCCGTCAGCAGCACAATATCCGCATCACCGTCGCCGACGGCCGCAAAGATTGAACCGTTATCGCTTGACCACGACACGTGCCGCGCTATAAAAACCCGCCGCTCGCCAAAGTCCGTGGCTGCATGCATCCTGCCGTCAGCAGCGGACAGCAGCCAAAGATTGGTGCCGAATTTATCGTTCAAAGTCAGTGCCAACCGTTTGTTATTGGGTGACAACACCGGATGCAGCCCCTGCCACGCCGGAACACGCGACACCGCGATGGTGGCCAGCAGGGAAGAAGCGCCACTTTTCGGGCGCGCTAGTCGTATTTCATAATCCGATAGCCGTTCACGGTCTGCAGCGTCTTGCCATAAAAAAGCGCACCGTCAGAGGACGGAGCGGCGGCCAAAGCCTGATCGGTGCGAACCTCTTGGGTCTTTCCATCTGCCACCGATTTCTTCATCAGTCGAAAAGAACAAGGATTTCGCGGGTCGGCAAGTTCCGAGTAGTACGCCCAGCGCCCTAACATGCCAGCACCCCCTCCAGCACTGAAATTATCGTCAGCGTATTTTCCGCCGGCGTTCCATCCAGTTTCCACAATCCCCACGGATTCAAATCCGTCATGCTTTCCGCATAAATCGTGGCCACATTCGGATATTTTTTCGCCAGCTCTCCGATCGCTTGCACGTAATCCTGCGCCAGTTTTTTCAAATCTGGATTCGCGCCTCCCGAATATCTTTTCGCCAGCGCCGCTGCGTAATCTTTCTCGTTTTCCCCGCCAGAGGCCGTCGCCAATACGCGCGCTTTCTGGATCGCATCAAACGCCGCCTTCTCCCGCTCCGGATCCACATCCACGTTGTAGTTCGGCCCCAACGCTAGCGCCACGCCCCACCATGGCATCGCCGCTTTCGGATCAAGCTCCGCCGCCTACCGGAAAGACCGCACCGCTTCATCATGATTAAATGCGTACACCAGCGTCAGGCCCTGATCGAAATAGCGCTGCGCCTCCGGGCTTGAAGTCGAAATGGGATGATGCAGCGATCCCATTCCCTCCAGCAGCCGCGCCGCTTTCGATTCGTCAGTGGTGCCATGCATGTTTTGTGCCGCAGCTCCGGCGCAAAATATGACCGAGCCGAGCAAACAAATTGCCCATCGATTTCTCATAAGGATCGATCCTGAACGTTGCGTAAGATTTGTTGCCCGGATTCTTAGGAAGGCCTGCAGGTCTTGTCAATCAACAAGCTCAATCGACTTGAAACTCATAGCGTGTGTTGGCAACCTGACCTTTTCGAATGTGAGGCCGGGAAGTCTACAAAGCTGCGGCGTGTCTTCCGCCTCATACACCACGTATGTTGGAATTGTTAATGATGATGACTGCCGCATAGCTCGCTTCAGTAAGGACCCGATGGCAGAACCACGTGATTTCGAGTATGGTTCTACCCTAGCGAAAACTCAGGAGCGAAACTATGTCGAATTCCAAGTTGGAAAGTGGCGCGCTGATCACCCGCGATGCGCACGTGGCGCTCACCGAACTCAAGATACTTGTCGATAGGGCTGCGGAAAGGCTTCGCGTAGCAGAACGTGAAACCGTTGGTGTCGCCATCGGCCATAGCCACAACGAGAATCCGCTGCAAACGTTGCGCGATGCGGCAGACACTCTGCAATCGCCAAAATTCGAGGCTGCGGTGTCGCTAGCAAAAGAAAAGATGCAGACTGCGGTCAATTGGCATTTGGCACTGCAAAGAGCATAAGACTTCGCATTGTGCTGGCTGAATGAGAAGATTAGCCAGTCTGCAAGCCTCGTCCGGACATCCCGTTGGCCTGCGCGCGAAATATGACTTAAACGCTTGATCAAAATAGCTTGCGGAAGGTAAAAAATAAAAACCCTGACAGCATCATAGCCATGGGCAAAGTCAGTACCCACGCGAGCAACAAATTCCGCACGGTGCTCCGCTG
>Ga0209009_1000458_pt1 | contig 14136 bp, 8 predicted proteins | sample BlaSpr_A8_OM3_M2_FD_187979 | JGI IMG/M metagenome (GOLD analysis project Ga0209009, IMG submission 187979) | Forest soil microbial communities from Thunder Bay, Ontario, Canada - Black Spruce, Ontario site 2_A8_OM3_M2 (SPAdes) (version 2) | ecosystem: Environmental > Terrestrial > Soil > Boreal... | reverse complement strand
CCGGCGCTGGGAGGCGCTTGCCCGGCCGGGACGGCGGGCAAAACGAGACAGGACCATTCGGTTCGCCGAAGACCTCGAGGGCCGCGTCGAGCAGGTCCGTGAGGATGGCCGGCGCGAGATCCTGTTCGGCCGGGACGTGGACGCGGAACTGCTCGAGCGGATCGGGCGCGTTCCGCTTCCGCCCTACATCCGCCGCGAGCCCGGAGCGCCCGACAGGCCCGAGGACCGCGAGGGCTACCAGACCGTGTTCGCAAAGGAGCCGCTCGCCGTCGCCGCGCCGACCGCGGGCCTCCACTTCACCGAGAGGCTTCTTGCGGAGATCCGGGAACGGGGCGTTTCGATCGTGGACCTGACGCTCGCGGTCGGCGCGGCGACGTTCAAGCCCGTCACGAGCGAGGAGACCGGGGAGCATTCCTTCGATCCGGAGGACGCCTTCATCCCCTCTGCGACCCTCCTCGAGATCGCCCGCGCCCGCGAGGAGAGCCGGCGCGTCATCGCGGTCGGAACGACCGTGGCGCGGACGCTGGAGACGGCCGTGCGCCTCCCGGAAGGCCTCGAGCCGGGCCGGGACCGGCGTTTTCCCGCGGACATTTTCATCACGCCGGGCTTCGAGTTCCGTGCCGTGGACGCCCTGCTGACGAACTTCCACCTCCCCCGCTCGACGCTCCTGATGCTCATCTGCGCGTTCGCCGGCCGCGCAAACGTCCTCGCCGCCTACGACGCAGCGATCCGCGAGGGCTATCTGTTCTATTCCTACGGGGACGCGATGTTTGTGACGTAGGAAGTCGATAGTCACTCCGGGAACCTCCCGGGCTCTTCGGTGTCTGACCATCCGATGGAGGACATATGAGCTTGTGGAGGACGTCTGCCGCGGTCGCGTTGATTGGACTTCTGGCCGGGTTTCAGGATGTGAAGGCGCAGGGCTCTCCGAAAAAGAGCGCGGGGCCCCGTCTGCGGATTGAAGCACCGTTCGAAAGCCGGAATCTGGCCATCTACGTGGTCCGGGGAGAAAAGACGGACAACCGGCGCTACGTCACGCTGGACGAAGCGATGCGGGCCGGGTCCGTCGTGCTGCGGGAGCGGGGCGCCGGTTCCGGACAGGATCGCTCCGAGGTCAACGAGCTCGAGATCGAAAACAAGTCGGGAGAGTGGCTCTTTCTCCAGGCGGGAGACGTGATCGAAGGCGGCAAACAGGACCGCACGATCGCCATCGACATCGCGATCGCACCCCGGTCGGCGCCGCAACCGATCAGCGCCTTCTGCGTGGAGCACGGCCGGTGGACCGCGAAGAGCGCGACCGGGATGGCCTTTTCGAGCAATACCGCGATTGCCGGGAGCGGCGAGCTGAAGAGGAAGATTCAGGGAGAAAAGAGCCAGTCCGGAGTCTGGGCGGAGGTGGCCGCCGGATCGGCGAAGGCGAGCGCTTTCGTGGAAGGTGACTCGAGCCGGCCGGCCAGCGCGCTTTCTTCCGCCGGCACCTTCAACGCGATCGTGGAGAACCGCGACATCCGCACGCAGCGAGCCGATTATGTCAACCCGCTTCTTCCGCGACTCGAACAGTTCCGCGACGCGATCGGCATCGTGGTCGCCATCAACGGGGAGATCACCGCCGCGGACGTCTACGGGTCCCCGGCCCTCTTCCACCAGCTCACCCGAAAGCTCATCGAGTCGTACGCCCTGGAGGCGCTGCTCGCTCGAAACGACAAGAAAGCCGCCGCGAAATCTCCCTCAAGGGATGCGGCCCTGGCCTTTCTCACCGAGGTCTCTCTTGATTCCGGAAGAGACGAGAAGGTCGCCGCTGCGATCTTTCGAACGACGCGGGAAACTCCGAAGGTCGTGCTCTACGAATACACTCAGGCGGACCAGAGCACCGGCGCGGCCCGGCTCCTCCACAAGAACTTCGTGAAAAAATAGTCCGCGCCTCGGGGCCCGGCGCCCGAACTCTCAACTCTCAACTCTCAACTTCTCCATCATGAGCCGCATTGCGGCAGTATGCGCGGCCGACGTTCCGCAGCAGCCGCCGACGATGCGGGCGCCGATCGTGAGCCACTCCCGGGCGAGAGCGGCGTATTCCTCGGGCGAGACGGGTTCGGTGAAGACCGTTCGACCCTCGCCGGTGGGCGGGCCGAGGTTTCCGTAAGCACCCAGGGGCACACTGGGCGCCGCGCGCGCGAGGCGCGAGAGATCTCCGGCAAGGCGTCGGGCCGGCACGCAGTTGATCGACAGAGCCTCGAGCCTCAACGAGGCCAGCGATCCGACGGCCTCTTCGATCGGCTCTCCCGACAGCAGGCGGCCCCCGCCGTCCGTAATCATGGAGGCGATGACGGGCAGCCCCGTCGCCCGGGCCCATCTCGCTGCCGCGGCGAGCTCCCGGACCGAGTTCTGCGTTTCGACGAGGATGCAGTCCACGCCGGCCGCAGCCAGGGACTCGGTCTGGAGAGCGTGCTCCCGCTCGATCGCCTCTCCGGAAGGGACGAGGTCCGGCCTGTAGCAATCCTCCAGGGGCGAGAGCGAGCCCGCCACGAAGACGGCATGCCCCGCCCCGCGCGCGGCCTGGCGCGCGAGCGCGACGGCCGTTCGGGTCAGCTCGGCCGACCGCCCTTCCAGCCCTTCCCACGCGAGCGTGCGACGGTGCGTTCGGAAGGTGTTCGCCGTCAGGATCTCGGCGCCCGCGGCAACCTCCTCGCAGTGGATGGCGAGGACGAGCTCCGGACACTCGTAGAGCGCCCGGGCGCTCCAGAGGGGCAGGCCCATCGGTGCGCCGCGCCGTTCGAGCTCGGTCCCTATGGCCGCGTCGAGAAGAACAGGCGGGCCCTTGCGGATGCGGGCGCGGAGTATCGCCGCGCGTTCAGAACCTTCGGTTGGCATAAAAAATAAGGCCAGAGCGAACTCTGGCCTTACAAGTAAAGCGTTCAGCCCGATCTTGTCAGTAGGCCTCCAGGTACCTGTCCACCTCCCAGGGCTGCACCCGGGAGATGTATTCCGCCCACTCGCCCCGCTTGGCTTCCAGGAAATGCGACAGGATGTGGTCGCCGAGCGCGTCGGTCACGACCTCGTCTCTCTCGAGATTGTCGAGCGCCTCGGAGAGGTTGCCCGGAAGCTGATCGATCCGCAGCCGCCGCTTCTCGCGCTCGCTCATCTTGAACACGTTGCGGTCCACCGGCTCGCCCGGGTCCATCTTGTTCTTCACGCCGTCCAGTCCCGACGCCAGCATCACGCAGAAGGCCAGGTAGGGGTTGCAGGACGGATCCGGCACCCGGACCTCGATGCGCGTGCCCATGCCGCGCCGCGCCGGAACGCGGACGAGGGGCGACCGGTTCCGCATGGACCAGGCGACGTTGACCGGCGCCTCGTAGCCGGGCACGAGCCGCTTGTAGGAGTTCACCAGCGGGTTCGTCACGGCCACGAAGGACTTCGCGTGCCGGAGAATGCCGCCCGTGTAGTAAAGGGCCGTCTTGGAGAGCTGGTACTTGGCTTTCGCGTCGTAGAAGACGTTGTTGCCCTTGCTGTCGAGGAACGACTGGTGCGTGTGCATGCCGGAGCCGTTGACCCCGAAGATGGGCTTCGGCATGAAGGTCGCGTGCAGGCCGTGATCCATCGCGACCTTCTTGACGATGAAGCGGAACGTCGAGACGCGGTCGGCCGTCGTCACGGCGTCGGCGTACTTGAAGTCGATCTCGTGCTGCCCCGGCGCGACCTCGTGGTGGGCCGCCTCGACCTCGAAGCCCATCTGTTCGAGCGCGAGCACGATGTCGCGCCGCGCTTCTTCCCCGCGGTCCACGGGCGTCAGGTCGAAATAGGCGCCCTGGTCGTGCGTGTCCACGATCGGATCGCCGTTGGCGTCCCGCCGGAAGAGGAAGAACTCCGCCTCCGGGCCCGTCACGAGGACGTAGCCGAGGGCCGAGGCCTTGTCCATCTGCTTCTTCAGGGTCATGCGCGGGCAGCCCCCGAAGGGAGAGCTGTCGGGGTTGTAGATGTCGCAGATCAGCCGGGCCACCTTCTCCCCGCCGTTGTGCGCCCAGGGGTAGATGGCGAAGGAGTTCAGGTCCGGCACGAGGTTCATGTCGGATTCCTCGATCCGGGTGAAGCCCTCGATCGACGAGCCGTCGAACTGGATCTCGCCGTCCAGCGCCTTCTCGAACTGGGAGCGCGGGATCTCGACGTTCTTGATGATGCCCAGGATGTCCGTGAACTGCAGCCTCATGAAACGCACGTTCTCGGCGTTGCAGACCTTCAGGATCTCCGGCTTGGACAGGCCCGGCCCCGCGGCGTCGAACTTCAGAATCTTCGCCTTTGCCATTCTGCTCTCCTTTTTTTGCACTTTTGGCACGATTCTAGTGTCATTCGCACATAAATCAACTCTTTTTTTCGAGAATTATGCGAAATAATTACATTCGTGCACAGTTTCTTGTGCAAACCCGCGAAGGGAACGCCGTCCCGGCTCCTGGATGAGGCCGGCGGGCTCATGGTGTAATTTGATCTTCTCTCCAGGGGGGAACGATGAGTGCAGTTGAAGTTCTTTCGCCCAGAACGGTCAGGGCTCGATCGATTGTCAGGGACCTGCCCGGGGAACGCCTGCGAGAGCTCGCCCGCGCCGGCGAGCGGCTGACCGAGTACGGCTCGCCCGTCTACTCGACCCGAGTCAAGAACCGGTCCGCGAAGAACACCTACATCGTCTCCGACGGCGTTGAAGTCGGTGTCATGCAGCAGGCGATGGACACGGAGCGCGCGCAGGAGACGGTCCGTCAGGTCCAGGAGACGCTCGCGGGAATGGATCTGCTCCAGGTGGACCGCCGGATGGGCGACACGCCGGAGTCCACGCTGCGTTGCCGCCTCTTCGTCCCGACGAACTACGCGCGCATCGCCTTCATGTGGCACAACATGCTCTTCCCGTCCGACTCTACCTTCGCGCCCGACTTCGTGTCCGTGTACGTGCCGGACTGGCCGGAGCGTCTGATCTTCTGCGATGTCGCGCAGGGCTACACCTACATCCTCGGGACGGATTACCCGGGAGAGGCCAAGAAATCCATGCTCCGCCAGGCCATGTACTGGATCAAGCGCCGGGGGGGTCTGGGGCTCCACGCGGGCTCCAAGATCCTGCGCGTCAAGGGGCCGGATGGCGCGTTGAGAGACGTGGGATTCCTCCTCTTCGGGCTCTCCGGGACCGGCAAGACGACCCTGACGCTCCACGATCACGGATTGGTCGAGCCGGAACGCGCGATCATCAAGCAGGACGACGTCGTCCTCCTGACGCCGGAGGGGAGCGCATACGGAACCGAAGACGGCTTCTATATCAAGACGGAGGGGTTGGAGCCGTCACAGGCCGTCCTCTGGGGCGCGGCCACGCATCCAACCGCGACGTACGAAAACATCAAGATGGACGACGGCGGGAAGGTGGACTTCCTCGACACGTCGATCACGTCGAACGGCCGGGGAGTCGTGCTGCGCCGGTACATCCGGGGGACGGGCGACGGGATCGACCTGCCGAAAGCCAACAAGGTCTTCTTCATTACTCGCAGGAACGACGTCGTGCCCGTCTGCGCGCGGCTGACCGCGGAGCAGGCCGCGGCCTATTTCATGCTCGGTGAATCCATCGAGACTTCGGCCGGGGACCCCACCCGCGCCGGGCAGGCCAAGCGCGAAGTCGGAACAAACCCGTTCATCGTGGGGCCCGAGGCGGAGGAGGGCAACCGCCTCCTGGAGATCCTCCGGGAGAACGCGGACATGCAGGCCTACATCCTGAACACCGGCTCCGTCGGCGCCGGCGACGGCTTCCCGGGCGAGAAGGTCACGATCAAGGTCTCGACCGAGATCATGAAGCAGATCGCCAAAGAAGGCGTCTCCTGGCAGACGGACCCCGACTGGGGCTACGAAGTGCCCGCCGGCGTCCCGGGTGTCGACCTCGAGAAGTACACGCCGGGCCGCTACTACTCGGCCGACAAGTACCGGGAGCTCGTCGGGAGGCTGCGCCAGGAGAGAAGAGACTGGCTCGCGAAGTTCCCGGGCCTCGATCCGGTCATCCCGCAAGCGATCGAAGGTTAGGCACAGCCCATGGTCGAGGTTCGGGGCCTCGAGGACGTCATCGCGGCGGACTCCTCGATCTGCTACATCGACGGAGCGAGAGGCATTCTCTCCTACCGCGGCATCGACATCCACGAGCTCGCGGAGAAGTCGAGCTTCGAAGAGGTCTGTTTTCTCCTTTGGGAAGGAAGGCTCCCGCGAGCCGGGGAGCTCTCGCAGATCCGGGAGGCGATCGGGCGGGAGCGCGCGCTGCCGGCGGAGACGCTCGAGCTCCTGGAACGGTTCTCCGGGCGCAGCGCCCCGATGGACGCCTTGCGGACCGTGGTCTCCTCACTGTCGGCGACCGACCCCGACGCCCGGGACATGAGCCCGGCGGGCAACCGCCGCAAGGCCGTACGCCTGACGGGACAGATCGCCACGGCGGTTGCCGCGTTTCACCGGCTGCGCCAGGGAAAGAACGCCGTGCCGCCCGACCCGGGCCGGACGCACGCCGACGACTTCCTGAGGATGTTGAACGGCGAAACGGCCCGGTCCTCCGCGGTGCGCTCCCTGGACATCGCGCTCGTGCTGCACGCCGACCACGAGTTGAACGCCTCGACCTTCGCCGCGCGCGTGACGGCCGCCACGCTCTCGGACATGCACTCCGCGATCACGTCGGCCATCGGGACCCTCAAGGGGCCGCTGCACGGCGGCGCCAACGAAGAGGTCCTCAAGATGCTCATCGAGATCGGATCACTCGACAAGGTGGACGACGACATCCACGCGAGGCTCGAGCGCCGGGAAAAGATCATGGGGTTCGGCCACCGCGTCTATACGACCGAGGATCCGCGGGCAACCCACTTGCGCGCCATGTCGAAGGACGTCGCGGAGTCCTCCGGCGAAACGAAATGGTACGACATGTCCCGCCGCGTCGAAAAGATCGTCAACGAGGAGAAGAAGCTGAACGCGAACGTGGACTTCTATTCCGCCTCGCTCTACTCCATGCTCGGGCTTTCTCCCGACCTCTTCACGCCGATCTTCGCCGTCTCCCGCATCTCCGGCTGGACCGCCCACGTCCTCGAGCAGTACGCCAATAACCGCCTGATCCGCCCCCGCGCCGAGTACACCGGCCCGCCCTACCCTCAGCCGTACGTCCCGATCGAGAGCCGCTGATCATTCCCCCGTGGGTTGAGCGAAACACTCCGCCATGACGCTCGCTTCCGGGACCCTGGTCGGACGCTATGAGATCCTGGAGTTGGTCCGAGGCGGACGTCTCTCAGAGGTTTATCGGGCGCGCGACACCTCGATCGGCCGTCCGGTGGCCGTCAAGGTGCTCCCCGGCTCGCTCTCCGCCGACCCCGTCTGGCTGGGGCGCTTCGAGCAGGAGGCGCGAGCGGCCGGCCAGATCGATCATCCCAACATCCTTTCCATCCACGATGTCGGCGTCCACGAGGGACGCCCGTACATCGTTTCGGAATGGCTGGAGGGCGAGACCTTCCGGCAGCGGCTGGCCGCCGCAGAAATGTCCTGGCGCAAGGCCGCGGCCTATGCCTCGCAGATCGCGGAGGGAGTCGCCGCTGCCCACGAAAAGGGGATCGTGCACCGGGATCTCAAGCCTGAGAACCTCTTCCTCACGAAAGACGGCCGGGTCAAGATCCTCGACCTGGGACTCGCCCGGGCGGTGTCGCCGCCGTTCGCCGTTTCCGCGGACACGTCGGCGACCGCAGCCGCCACGGCCACGGAGCCCGGCGAAATCCTCGGCACGGCCGGCTATATGTCTCCAGAGCAGGTGCGCGGGCAACCGGCCGACGCCCGCTCGGACATCTTCAGCTTCGGCGCGATTCTCTACGAGACGCTTGCCGGGCGGAGGGCCTTCCAGGCAGCCTCGCCCGTGGAGACGATGATCGCGATCCTCCGGGAGGATCCCCCGCCCGTCCCGCGGACGCCCGACTCTCCCATCGGTCTCCAGCGAATCATCCATCGTTGCCTCGCGAAGAATCCGGAAGACCGGTTTCAGTCAGCGCGCGACATCGCCCATGCGCTTGAGGACATCCTCGCAGGAGGCGGGGAAGGAGCAGCTTCTTGCGCTCCGCCGGAGCCGGCCGCAAGCGACCGGTCGGCCTCCGGCATCCCGAGGGACCGGCATCGCGGCGGCGAGGACCGACCCCCCGAGGACTCGGGCTTCCGGTTGGCCCTCCGGGATCGCGAGCTCCAGCTCCGGGCGGGAGACACCGTTCTCGGACGCGGCCGGGACGCGACGATCCGCCTTCACGAGAAGGGCGTTTCGCGCCATCATGCCCGCATTACGGTTCAAAACGGAGAAGCGACGATCGAGGACCTGCGCAGCAAGAACGGCACCTATCTTCGCGGTGAGAGGATCGCGTCGCCGAGACAGCTTGCCGACGGAGACGAGATCCGCCTGGGCTCTCTCCTGCTCACCCTCCGGATCACCCCCCCGACGGCGAGCACCGAAACACAAAGCAGGGCATGAGTGCCCGCCGCTCGGCGAAAGAGGAGGACCCCTTGAAGAAATACGTTCGCGGTCCGGCGCCGGACCCCCCGCCCGTCCTGATCGAGGCCGCGCCGAAAAACAAGTTGGGGTGGGACAACGCGACGGTGGACCCCGTGCAAATGCAAAAGCTGGAGGCGCCGGGGGAGAAAGAAGGCGAAAGGATCTTTAAGGGATCGCTTCCGTAGCCCCGGCCGGCGTCTCCGCGAGCCCGGGGGGCGAGTCCTCGGACTTCAAGTAGGCGTTCGGATCGTGCTGAAGCGCTCCCGCGGGGAGCCACTCCCAGAACGGCCCCAGGTCTTCGCGCACTTTATCGGCGTAGAACGCGGGGAGGTCGGTCGTCTCCTGGTCGACGTAGCGCCGGATCTCCTGGTCGGCATCGAGCCTCCGCCGCAGCTCGGCGTAGTAGGCGAGCCTGCCGAACCCTTCCGAGGAAACGGCACGGACGACGTTCATCCACCGCGGGGTCATGGTTCGCGTCGCCCGGAAGCGGTTCCCGATTGCCCGCCAGGAGAACGTGTAGGCGGTCAGATCGATGACGTGATCGTAGAAATCCCGCCACGCGTAGTTTCTCGGCTTGACGTTCATCGCGTGATTGTTGTCGAGGAAGTGGAAGGGAAACGGGAGCACGCGGTTCGCGCGCTGGTATTGCAGGTTGAGCGGCGCCGCCCTTCCGAACGCCGAAAGAAGCGAATACCCGGGGAACGCACCCGGCGTCAGGTCCACGAAACGCTTGGTCAGCTCGAACGGCTCCGCCCCTTCGTCCGAGTCGAGCCCGAGCACGAAGTTGGTCTGAACGTAGGGGACATACCGCAGGATCATGTTGACGTGCTCGGAGACCTGGCGGACCTTGTCCAGCCCCTTGTTCTGTCCGGTTTTCGATTTGTTGCCGAGTTCGTACCAGGACTCGACCCCGGGCAACAGGGCCTTGAACCCGCTCCGCTCGAGCCTTTTGAGATGCGGCTCCGACAAGAGGGACAAACTGCTCTCGGCAAGGAATTCGACGCTGTGGGGCGGCACCGCGGCGTCGATTGCGTTCAGGGAGTCGTCGAATCGAACGCCGAAATTCGGATCGTGCCAGGCGACACGCGGGTGTTTCATCGTCCGAACCAGGAACCGAAGGTCCTCTTTCAGCACGGCGAAGTCGAGCGGCTGAAAAGGGACGACCGAATCGATGCAAAAACTGCAGGTGTAAGGGCACCCCAGACTGCCGATCATGGGTACGATCTTGAGCACCGGGGCCTTTCGGAGAGTCTGCTCGATGAACTTCCAGCGCTCGCGGACACCCGGAAGCGTCGCGGGCTGTTGCCGGGCCTGAAGGTGCACGCCGACCGGGCGGTGCGGCGCACAATCGAGTAACACTTCCCGAATGACCGCCTGGTCGGTGAAGCCGACGACGTAGTCGAAGTACTTCCGGGCGTCCTCCGGGTAGCAACGCGCGTGAGGGCCGCCCAGGACCGTGACCGCTCCCTTCGATCGGAACAGGCCGCTCAGCGCATAGGCGAGAAACGCCGCCTCCGTGAACGCTCCGATGAAGACGAGATCGACTCCGTCCGGCAATTCCTCGGCCAGATTCTCGAAGCCCGTGTAGCAGGTGAACGTCACGTCGTGCCCTTCCGCCTCGCACCACGCCGCGACGACTTGAGGCATGATGCTGGCGAGATTGGCGTTCATCACGCGCGCATACAGGGCACGCGTCGGCCCCTTCGTGACCAGGTCGATGACCCCGACGCGCAGCTTACGAACCGGAACCTCCACCGGCTCGCAACACCCGTTCCGGGAGGATTCCGCGAGCCTTTCGGATCATACCTCCTCCCCGAATCTCCCCGGCGCGAGCATCCTGGCGAAGCCGGCCGGGTTCTTGATCTTCTGGTTTCGCATCCAAGTATCCGCCGAGTCCGCGAGGGCCCTCCCCTCCTCGCCGCCGAGGATCGAGCCCAGCCGGCGGCGGCTGACGGCCGCGTAGAGCCCCATATCGGCCATCGCAAAGTGGCTCGCCGCGAAGCCGAGCCGACGGGCCGCTTCCTCCCGGTTTCCCCGCGAGGACGCGATGCTCGCCCGGACGAGAGCGGCGAGGGCGTCGGCCCAGTGCACGCCTTCCCGCTCGATCCGGCGCGCCGTGGCCTCCGCCTCGCGCACGAGGGACTCGGACTCGGCCCCTGCCGATCGGGTGCCTTCGCCGGCCAGGCTGCGCGCGTAGAGATGGAGCCACTCGATTCGCAGGTGATGCACGCGCAGAAGCCTCGAGCGGTCGAGCGCCGGCTGCCGGTCCCGGAGGATCCGTAGCGCGGAGGCCGGATCGCCCCCGTAGAGAGCGATGTCCGCCTGCGCCACGAGCGCGTAGTAGTGCTGCATGTAGAAGGCTTTCGTCGACCAGCGCGCGATCGAATCCCGCAGTTCGGTTCCCGCCCGATCCGGCCTGTCCGCGGCGAGCCAGGCGACGTAGCCGTGCCGGGTCCGCAGACTGGTCTCCGCGAAGAGATCGTCGCGCTCTCTGGCCTCCCGGAGAAGCCTCGGAAGACGCGCGCAGAGCTCGGCGATCTCACCCAGATAGAAGAGGCCGCGGAGCGAGTAGATGTGCGTGGTGTCGAGCTCCCAGGTCACCCCGGTGCAGCGCTCACGAAGGATCGCCTCGCCTCGCTGGGCGAGCTCCCACGCGGCCTTCCAGCGGCCTTCGGCATAGGCCGTTATCCCGACGGCGACTTGCGTAACGCCGATCGCCTGAGGATGACCGACCCGCGCCGCCAGCGCGGTGGCCCGCTCGACCAGCTCCGCGGTCCGACGCGCGCTCGGGGGCCCGCCCGTCGCCGAATACCCGGCTTCGTTCGCGATCGCCCGCGCGACCCGGTACGGGTCGCCGGCCTTCAAAGCCAGGAGCAGATGACGTCCCTGAAAATCCCGTCCCCGAAGCGTGTCGATCATGCTCAGGCCCAACGAGACGGACCACAATGTGTCGATCCGGATCAGTTGCTCCGGAGCGATCTGCGACTCGTCTCGTTCGCGGAATTTGAGCCCGCGAAGCCGGATCTGAATCCGGTGGAACAGGAAGAAGAGGAGAGACCCGAGCGTCGAGTCGGGGTAGTGGAAACCGACCTGCCGGAGAACGCTCCGGAGCAGGGGAAGGCCCTCGTCGAGGTGGCCGGTGCGGACGAGCTGCTCCGCGGAGCGCCGCTGAAGCTCCAGCGCCTGCGCCGTGGGCGCTCCCTCGGCAGCGGCGCGGTAGGAGTTGGCGGCTTCCGCGCCGCGGCCGTCGTTGGCCAGCGCGTCCCCGAGGTTGACCTGAAGCGAGCGCCGCGTCTCCGGTTCCACCGCGCCGGAGAGATCCAGGGCGAGGCGGTAGAGACGGGCCGCGCGCTCGAAAGCCAGCGTTTCGGAAGCCTGCCGGGCGGCTGAAGTCGCGTACTCGGCGGCGCGCTCGAGGTTTTCCGCCTCCTTCCAGTGCATGGCGAGCCATTCGGGATCCACCTGGCCGGAAACCTCGAGCGCGAGCGCCAGCCGGCGGTGGTGAGCCTTGAGCTCCCCGGCAGAAAGGCCCGCGACGATCACCTCGCGAATGCGGTCGTGATAAGTCTCGATTTCTTCCCGGGTCTCGATCTCACGCGTTCGGATGAAGTGGCTTATCCGCAGGACTTCGATCACGTTCTCGCGGGGGTCCGGTTCCGCGGCCTCATTGACCACGACAAACCTCACGGGCCGGCCCGCGACCGCCACGATCTCGAGGAACCGTCTTGCCCCGTCGGAAAGGCGGGAGAGACGAGAACGAATCACGCGATCCAGCGTGATCGCGGCCGCAGGGGCGCCGTCCACGGAAGGCATGACCCGATCCCCGTCGGCGCGCACGGAACGGGCCAGCTCGGAGAGGAAAAACGGATTGCCCGAAGACTCGCGGGCGACGGCATCGACGAGGGCTTCGGGTTCCCGCGCGCGGGCAAGAAGGGCGCGCGCGAGGTCCCGCGACTCCGAGGGGTCGAGCGGTTCGACTCTTATTTCCTGCCACTGCTCCGATCCGAACCGCTCGGGCAGCAGCTTGCGCAGGACCGTGCTGGTTCTGGCCTCCTCGCTGCGGTAGGCGACGACCAGCAGCAACGGCGGGGGCTCCGGGGGGCGCATCAGCTCTTCGAGCAGCGCCGCGCTGTCCACGTCTCCCCAGTGCAGATCGTCGATGAAGAGGACGAGCGGAGCCTCTTCCGTGAGCCTCGTCAGAAGCTCCCGAAAAGCCCCGAAAGCGCGGCGGCGGAGCTCGTGGACGTCCCGGATCTCGAGCACGCGTCGTCTCGCGCCCGCCACGGCTTCCACGCGGCGGAGCACGGGGAACAGCCGCGCCAGCGCGAGAATGTCCCGGGGCATGAGCGCTTCGACGCGGGAAGGGGAAAGACTCTTCAAGTGATGGGAGAGCGCGTCCATCAAACTGTCGAGCGCCTTGTAAGGAACGGACTCCCGCTCGAAGCACCGCCCTGCGAGAATCACCGCCTGCGGGTGACTCGAGCGGATCCCGCCGAGAAAGCGCCGCACGAGGGCGCTCTTGCCCATTCCCGAATCCCCGTGGAGAGCGATTGTCAGGGGCTTTCCCTGCTCCACCTTGCGGAACGCTTCCAGAAGCCGGGCGAGCTCGACCTGGCGCCCGACGAAGGGCGAGCCGCGGCGGCTGGCCGCGGAGGGCGAGGCGAGGTCTGAGTGGGAGGGATCGCCCCCGAGCCTCTGGAGGATTTGAAGCCCCTTCGGGCGCCGTCGAGGGTCCCGCCGCAGCAGCTCGCAGCAGAGGCGATCGAGGTCTTCGGGGATTCCCGGGACAAGCTCGCGAGGCGGACGGGGCTCCCGGATCTGTTTTTCGCGCATGATGTCGGAGGACGTGCCCGCGAAGGGGCTCTGGCCGGTCAAGGCTTCGTAGAGCATCACGCCGAGGCTGTACCAGTCGCTCGCCTCGGAGGTCGGTTTGCCGGCGCCCTGTTCCGGCGACATGTAAGTGGGTGTGCCGGCCATCGCCAGGCTGTGGTCTTCCTCGGCCGCGAGCTCGAGCTCGGTCACCAGGCCGAAATCGAGCAGGACGACCCGTCCCGAGCGTGTCACGAGGACGTTGGAGGACTTGATGTCGCGATGGAGCTTTCCGGCGGCGTGCAGAGCGCGGATTCCGGCGGCGGCCTGACGCAGGGCCGATCGCAGACATTCCGGGTCAAAATGCGGCCGCGGATCCTCGGAAGCGGGGGCACGGCCATGCTGCACCGCGGCCCTTCCATCCCCCGGCGCCGCGGTCTGGGTGTCCTCGGCGGAATCCATTGCGCCCGGGGAGTCGGGGTATTCGCTCAGCGACTCGTCTCCCCTGTTTCGGACGTGGTCGTGAAAGCTCCTGCCCTCCACGAGCTCCATCGTGAAGAACCACTGCCGGCCGTCGGAAAGCAACTCGTAGAGCGAGACCAGGTTGGGATGCGCGATGTCGGCGAGCGCGCGGAACTCGCGCTTGAGCCGATAGAGAGCTTCCTCGCTGGCGTGGCGCAGCGTTTTCAACGCGACCGGCGAACCGCGCTCCTGGTCGAGAGCCTCGTAAACGACGCCGAACGCGCCCGCCCCCAGCCGGCGGCGAAGCACAAACCGCTCCGTGCCGTGGAAGGCGTCTTCGGTCGCGTCCGCTA
>Ga0209009_1000457_pt1 | contig 14174 bp, 10 predicted proteins | sample BlaSpr_A8_OM3_M2_FD_187979 | JGI IMG/M metagenome (GOLD analysis project Ga0209009, IMG submission 187979) | Forest soil microbial communities from Thunder Bay, Ontario, Canada - Black Spruce, Ontario site 2_A8_OM3_M2 (SPAdes) (version 2) | ecosystem: Environmental > Terrestrial > Soil > Boreal... | reverse complement strand
CCCAATCCAGGTGAATGGTGAAAAGAAGGCGGATTGGTAGTTGGCCAGGAGCGGCTTTCCCCCAAGCATGGTTGGGTTCCACAAGGGAAGGTGGCCGTTAAAGAGGGCCTGTCGCTCCAGGCCCAGCCAGGGCACGAACTGGCGCACCACGTCGGCGGTCAGCCAGTTGGTCGAGTGGTGCGCCTGCGGTGAGCCATGCCAGGGCGGATAGTCGTAGAGAACGTCCCCGCCCACGAGCACTTTGTCGCCGATCAGCACGCGATGCCAGATCACGAAAAAGAGGATGGCGATCGCGACCGCAAACAGCAGGGTCAGGTGGCGCCGACCGGCGGCCAGCACCGCCGCAACCCTCAGAGACATATCGCCGCGAATAGTATCCTCGGGAGGCCCTGTCGACTTTTCCCTCTCCTCGCCACCGCGAACGATGCCTGGTCACCGGCGTCGCGGGCTTCATCGGGTCGCACCTGGCGGAGCGCCTGCTCGAGGCCGGTCAGGAGGTGCTCGGCGTGGACCGATTCACAGACTTCTACCCAAGACGCGTAAAGGAGCACAACCTCGCCGGGCTCAAAGGACGGGCCGGGTTCAGGTTCGGTGAGGACGACCTGCTGACCGCCGATCTCGCTTCGCTGCTCTCCGGCGTGACGTATGTCTTCCACCTGGCCGGCCAGCCCGGGGTGCGTGGGAGCTGGGGATCGAGCTTCCCCGTCTACGCGGAGAACAACATCGTGGCCACGCAGCGGCTGCTGGAAGCGGCGCGCGGTGCGACCGTGAAGAAGTTTGTGTTCGCCTCATCGTCGTCCGTCTACGGCGAGGCGCCGGCCCTGCCGACGCGCGAGACCACCCTCCCCCAGCCGGTCTCGCCCTACGGGGTCACCAAGCTCGCGGCCGAGCATCTCTGCTCGCTCTACGGCCGGAATTTCGGCGTGCCGACCGTCTCGCTGCGCTATTTCACGGTCTACGGTCCCCGGCAGCGGCCCGATATGGCCTTTTACCAGTTCATCCGTGCCTTGCTGGACGGCGGGGAGCTGGCCGTCAATGGGGACGGCGAGCAGACGCGCGACTTTACGTATGTGGCCGACATCGTCGCCGCCACGCTCGCGGCCGCGGAACAGGAGGAGCCGGCCGCCGACCGGGTCTATAACATAGGCGGCGGTGCGCGTGTGAGTGTAAACGAGGTCATCAACCTGCTGGAGCGGATCACCAAAAAATCCGCCCGGATCGTCCGCCGGCCGGCGCAGCCGGGCGACGCCCGCGATACGTTTGCCGACTGCTCCCTGGCCAGGTCCGGCTTGCGATTCAGTCCGGCGTTCGACCTCCAACGTGGGCTGCAGGCGGAGGTGGCCTGGCTCGAGCAGGCTCATCGCAATGACTGAGGTGGCTGAATCAACGCGCACCGGGCGGGTGGCGGCGGCCGACGCCGAGTTGGATGTATCGGTCATCGTCCCTGTCTTCAACGAGGAGGAGAACATCCCGCTTCTCCACCAGGAGTTGACGGCGGCAATGACCGCGCTGGACATTCCGTTCGAGATCGTCTACGTCGACGACGGCAGCTCGGACGCCAGCTTCGCGCGGCTCCTGGCCGTGGCCGGTGGCGACGCGCATGTCAGGATCGTGCGCCTGCGGCGCAACTTCGGCCAGACGGCCGCCCTCCAGGCCGGCATCGAGCATAGCCGCGGCGAGACGCTCGTCTTCATGGACGGCGATCTGCAAAATGATCCGGGCGACATCGGCCGGCTGCTGACCAAGCTCGATGAGGGGTACGACGTGGTCAGCGGCTGGCGGCAACACCGGCAGGATGCCCTCTCACGCGTCATTACCTCCCGTGTCGCCAATGCCCTGATTTCGCGCGTCGTCGGCGTCCGGCTGAAGGACTACGGCTGCACGCTCAAGGCCTATCGGCGCGAAGTGCTGCAAGACGTAAAGCTGTACGGGGAGATGCATCGCTTCATCCCCGCGTACGCCTCGGCGGCGGGCGCGTCGGTGACGGAGATCCCGGTCACCCATCATCGACGCCGGTTCGGCCGGTCCAAGTACGGGTTCTCGCGAACCCCGCGCGTCCTGCTCGATCTCCTGACCGTAAAGTTCCTTGGCAGCTATGGCACGAAGCCGCTCTACCTCTTCGGGTTCGTCGGGTTCGTGTTCTGGCTGCTCGCCGTGCTGTTCGGCCTCGTCGTCATCGTCCAGAAGCTGGTCCCACCCTACGTCTACGCGTACCGAAATCCGCTGCTGCTGCTGGCCGTATTCCTGGCCGTGCTGGGGCTCCAATTCATCATGATGGGCCTCCTCGCCGAGCTGATCATCCGCACCTATCACGAATCGCAGGGCAAACCGACCTACGTCGTCCGGCAGGTCGTGGAGGGTGCCGCGTCGCCCGAACTGGTCGAGCGGCTGCCCCGCCAGCGGGTCCGCAGCCTCTCGTCGGGCAACGTGTCCAACCCCGGCTAAGCCGATGTGCGGCATCTGCGGGTTCGCCGGAACACCGGTTCCGGGCTCGCCGGCTGAGCTCCTCGAGCGGATGTGCGCGCGCCTGACGCATCGGGGACCCGACGACCAGGGGACGCTGCTGCTGGACGGCCTCGGGCTCGGCATCCGGCGGCTGTCGATCATCGACCTGGATGGCGGACACCAGCCGATCCATAACGAAGATCAGACACAGTGGGTCGTGCTCAACGGGGAGATCTACAACTTTCGCGAGCTTCAAAAAGAGCTGAGCACTGGGGGCCATACCTTCTATACACGGTCGGACACCGAGGCGATCGTCCACGCCTACGAGCAGTGGGGTGAGGACTGCGTCGACCACCTGAACGGCATGTTTGCGTTCGCCATCTGGGACGGGCGCCGACGGGCGCTCTTCCTGGCGCGGGATCGGCTCGGCATCAAGCCGCTCTATTACACGGTGGCCGGCGGGCGTCTGTTGTTCGCCTCCGAGCTGAAGGCGCTGCTGGAGGATCCGCAGGTCTTAAGGGAGGTCGATCTGACGTCTCTCGATCAGTACCTGCGATTGGAGTACGTCCCAAGCCCGCGCAGCATCATCGCCGGAGTCTTCAAGCTGCCGCCCGGGCATACGCTGACCTGGCATCCGCAGCGGCGCGAGCTGCAGGTTCGCCAGTACTGGGACGTCAACCTGGAGCGAAGCGAGAGCGACCTTCCGCATCGTTCTCTCGACGAGCACGCCGCGGAGCTGCTCGCCGTGCTCAAGGAGTCGGTCCGCATGGAGCTGGTCAGCGACGTGCCGCTCGGTGTCTTTCTGTCCGGCGGGATCGACTCGAGCGCGGTGGCCGCGATGATGGCGCAGCTGTCGCCGGGCAACGTCAACAGCTTCTCGATTGGATTCACCGACCGGTCGTTTGACGAGTCACGCCACGCAAGGACCGTCGCGGTGCACCTGGGTCTGAATCACCGCGAACTGATCCTCGAGCCGCACATGATGTCGGACCTGGTGCCCACCGTGATGGCGCGCCTGGACGAACCGCTCGGTGACGCGTCGATCATTCCGACGTACCTGCTCTCGCGGTTTGCACGGGAGTACGTCAAGGTGGCGCTGGGCGGTGACGGCGGCGACGAACTGTTCGCCGGATACCCGACGCTGCAGGCGCATCGGGTTGCCGGGTTCTACGAGGCCCTGCCTTCGGTGCTGCGGGATTCCGTCGTGCCGGCCCTGGTCCGCCGCCTCCCGGTTTCCAGCAACAACATCAGCCTGGATTTCAAGGCGAGACGCTTCGTCAGCGGGGCGGGGCTGCCGCTGGGCGAGCGGCACGCGCGCTGGCTGGGATCGTTCGGTCCCGAGCAGCGAGCCGAGCTGCTGACGAGCGGCGTCCAGGACGAGATTCGTAAGACGGCCGCGCCCGACCCCGTCATCGAACACCTCGCGGCCCACACGCTTGCTGATCCGATCAACCAGGTGCTGTACCTGGACATGAAGCTGTACCTGGAGAACGACATCCTGGCGAAGGTCGACCGGGCGAGCATGATGGCGTCGCTCGAGGCCCGCGTGCCCTTGCTCAACGTCACCCTGGTCGAGTACGTGACCGCCCTACCGGTCGACCTCAAGCTGCGCCGGTTGCGCTCCAAATACCTGCTCCGGTATGCACTCAAGGGTCTGCTCCCCAGGTCAATTCTCGAACGACCGAAGAAAGGCTTTGGGATCCCGGTCGCGCACTGGGTCCGTGGACCGCTGAAAGAGCAAGTCCTTGATTCGCTAGCCCCTGAGAGGATCGCACGCGAGGGTTTCTTCGAGCCGGCGGCGATCCGCAGCTTGCTCGACGACCACCTGTCCGGCCGCACGGATAACCGCAAACCAATCTGGACATTGTTCGCCTTCGAACAGTGGTACGGGCATCACGTTGCCGATCGTGAGCCGCTCGCGCAGCCGGCGCGGCGGACAATCATTTCCCCTCCCCCTCTGGGGGAGGGCAGGGTGGGGGCCCGTCAGTGAAGCCCCGACTCCTCGACTACCTGGCCTGTCCGCTCTGCCAGGGAACGCTCGAGCTCGAAACTACCGCCGGCACCGCTGGCGAGGTGATGGAAGGAAATTTGCGCTGCCAGCAATGCCGCCATGACTTCCCGATTCGCCGCGGCATTCCTCGCCTGCTCCCGCCGGAGCTCTCGCGGGAGAAGCGCCGGACCGCCGCCGCCTTCGGGCACGAGTGGCAGCATTTCGTCGAGCTTCACCCGCAATACCGGGACCAGTTCCTCGATTGGATCTATCCGCTGGAGCCGGACTTCTTCCGCGACAAGGTGGTGCTGGACGCCGGTTGCGGCATCGGCCGGCACGCCTACCTCGCGAGCGAGTTCGGCGCCAAGGACGTCATCGCCATGGACCTGAGCGCCGCGGTCGAAACGGCGTATGAAAATATCGGTCACCTCGAAACCGCCCACGTGATCCAGGCGGACATCTATGCGCCGCCATTCCGCCGTTCTGACGATGGCGGCCCCTTCGACTTCATCTATTCGATCGGCGTCCTTCACCATCTTCCCGACCCTGAGGGCGGCTTCCACTCGCTGGTGCGCTACCTGACGCCCGGAGGAACCATCTTCGGTTGGGTCTACGGTCACGAGAACAACGGCATCGTCCATTACGTGATCAACCCGCTTCGGACCCGGGTGACGAGCCATCTTCCGCCGGCCCTGTTGCGCGTCCTGAGCTGGCCGCTGGCGCTCGTGACCCATGGTGCCGTCAAAGGCATCTACCGGCCGCTGCGCGGAACGCCTGTCTTTCGGTTCCTTCCCTCGCATGACTACCTTCTGAGCCTGGCGGCGTTCAATTTTCGGCACAACTACAGCATCGTCTTCGATCACCTCGTCGCACCCACCGCCTTCTACTTCCGGCGCGCCGAGTTCGAGTCGTGGTTTGCGCGTGAGGGTCTCGATTCCGTCGAGCTGTCCTGGCGCAACCAGAACTCCTGGCGCGGGCGGGGGCAACGCCGAGCGCTCTCCCCCTCCCCCTCTGGGGGAGGGCAGGGTGCGGGCACTTCCCGGTGACCGCACGCCTCGACGTCGCGCCTGAGCGCGGCTCCGGCACATACGAGCGCACGCCCGGTCCGTCGGTTCGATCGCCGTCCGTGCAGACGATCCTGGTCGTCAGCGCGCTGCTGATTCTTGGCGGGGCGCTGCGCTTCTACCGGCTCTCCGGCCGCAGCCTCTGGCTGGACGAGATCCTGGTCTGGGACTTCAGCGGCGGCACATCGATCGGGGCGGTGGTGCGTCGGCTCAGCGCCGTGCCGAGCCTGATGCCACTGCACTTCGTCATCAGCTGGATCATCCGGCGATTCGGTGACAGCGAAATCTGGCTTCGCCTTGTTCCGGCGGTGGCGGGCACGCTTTCCGTTCCGGCGATGTTCCTTCTCGCCCGGGATCTGTTCGGGCGGCGTACCGCGGTGATCGCGGCGCTCCTGGTCGCCGTCGCGCCCTTCCTGATCTGGTACTCGCAGGAAAATGCGGCCTATTCGATGCTGACGCTGCTCACCATCGTGCAGATGCAGCTCGCCTACCTGGCGGTCACCCGCTCGCGGCTGATCTACTGGCTCGGCTTCTCGATCGTGACGCTGGTCAGCCTGTACAACGATTACTTTGCCCTTCTAGCGACGGCGGCCGCGTTCGCCTTCATCGGCCTCGTGCTGGCGAGACGCGTCCTCAGCCCCCACCCTGCCCTCCCCCAGAGGGGGAGGGAAATCTTGGCCGGGGTCGGCTCCGGACTGATCGTCCTGCTCGGCTACCTGCCGTGGCTGCCGATCCTGCGGACCTTCCTCCACCACCAGGAGTACGGGCTCTCCAGGTTCTCGCCTTCGCATCACGCCACGATGGCGGAGGTGCAGTCGTACCTGGCCATTTTCGGCCTGGAGGGCGTCGTGCTCATTCTGTTTGTGGCCGGCCTGGTGGTGGCGGCACTCTGGACGGTGCGGCGCAAGCCCGAGGCCGTGCTCCTGACGGTTCTCTGGCTCGTCCTTCCCGTGGCGGCGTTCTTCTATTCCCTGCGCGGCGGTCTGGTGACGCTGTGGCCGCGCTACCTCATCTTCGTGCTACCGGCGGCCCTGCTGCTCGTGGCGCTCGCCATCGATGAGGTCTCGACCTGGCTTGGCCGAATCGCGGGTCGACGCTCGACGCTGATCTCGGGGCTGGCGACCATTGCCGGCGTCACCGTTGTCCTGATCCAGGTCGTCCCGAGTCTCGCTGCCTCCTACCAGCTTCCCAAGGATGACTGGCGAGGCGCCGCCGCGTTCGTCGAGTCGAACACTTCACCGGACTCGGTCGTCATCGACGTCGGTAATGACTCGTACTGGGTCCAGGAGGCGATGGGCTATTACCTCCACCACCAGCGGTCGCCCATCCTCCATGTCGATGCCGGGCAGCCGCTCGATCCCACGCTCATCAGCCGCCTGGAATCGAGCCGTGGCACGGTCTGGGTCGCCTTCGTCACCGACGACGCCCCGGACGACTTCCGAAAGCAAAACCTGATCGCCGCCGCGATCGACAACCACGTGAATCGCGTGACGACGACCGGCGTCGATATCCGACGCTTTACCGGGGTCGCGGTCGTCCGTCTACAGCGACAGGACCTGTCGCCGACGGATCAGGCGAGGGCGCTGCTGGGCTGGAGCCTGCAGTTCCAGCCAAGCCTGGTCTCAGTGCTCAAGGTGCTGGGCGGCACCTGAGGCCGGCTTCTTCCGCCACTGACAGACGACAAAGCACGAGATGCCGCGACGCAGCACCTTGTTAATCGCGGCCTCGGCGGCGAGCAGTGGGGGCGCGTACACCCGCTTCCAGCGCAGCGGGATCCGAAAGACCATCGAGTTGTAGACCAGCAGGTAGGCGAGGCTGCCCGCATACCGCGTCGTGATGAAATCGAAGCGGGCCGCGTTCTTCGACTTGATGTCGTCGACGTCGATTGCTTCCTCGTTGCGCTCGAAGAGGCGATCAACCTTGTACCAGAGGCGACGAACGGTGTCGGGAAACGAGCGCGCATGGGGCTCGGCGAAGCAAAAGTATCCGCCGGGTCGGAGGATCCGGTAAATCTCGTCGATCGCCGGGTCCAGGTGCGGCTGGACGTGGTGCAAGCCGCCCACGACGAAGACGGCGTCGAACGACTCGTCGGGGAGCCCGGTGTCCAGGATCGAGCCGCAGATGGCGGTGGCCGTCGGAAACTTCTCCTTGAACGTCTGCATCAGCGCCGGCGAGATGTCGAGGCCGGAGAGGCGAGCTCCCTTCGACAACAGGTACTGGGCGGTTGAACCGCTGCCGCACATCGGCTCCAGGACATCGCGACCGTTGAGGTCGATCCCCTCGGTCATCGGACCATTGACGAATTGCTCGCGGTAACGCTCACTGGTCTCGTCCGAGTAGTGGCGGTCATACTCGCGGGCGATCTCGTCGTAGTGCGCGCTCTGCAGACGCTCTTCGTCTCGCGTCGATTTCATCACCAGTCAGGTTATCAAGCGCCTGGCTAGTTGCTGTAATAGCCCTCGATGTCGATGATGGCGTCGACCCGGCCGGTGGCGTTGAAGAGCGCGACCTTGCCGTCAGCGCCCAGTCGTGAGACCGCATGGTTGGCGCGACTCTCGCCCGAACTGAAATTGATGTCAGAGGTGTTCGGGAATGCGACGTCACTGGGGTAGAGGCTGAGGAAATCGCTTGGCGCTGTGCCGTTGGTGGCGGTCAGGTTCATGATCACCGCGGCCGCACCTCCCGGCGGGATCCCTCCGATGCCGGCGATGCTAACCAGGGTCTGGCCGGAGCCGAGAGTGCCGACGCCACCGATGCCCAACCGGGTATCGAGCACGCGCGTCGGGAGGAGGCCGAGATAGCGGCCGGTGGTGCCGGCGGACGCCGAGGCATCACTGAACCAGCCGACCACGTCGACGATCACCTGCACCGTGCCTGCCCCGTTGTGGACCGTGACCTTGCCATCCGGGCCGACCCCGGTGACGACCCGGTTCGCGATCGTCTGGCCGGCACTGAAGTTCAGGTTGGAGGTGCCAAGACCGCTCCCGCTCGGACCGACCGAGAGCCAGCCGGCGGTGGTCGGGCTGGTGGCGGTCAGGTTGAGGATCACACCGGTGACGCCGGTGGCGGGCACGCCGCCGCGTCCCGTGACCTGCAGGTCCTCCGATTGATTCGGGCCAGGCGCCAGCGGCAGCCCAATGGCGGCGCGACTATCGGCAATGCGGGCCGGCGTCAGCGGATGGTAGAGCCCGTTGCCAGTACTGAGATCACTGACGTAGTAGCCGACGACGTCGGCGATCACGTTGACCGCGGCCCCGCCCACATAGATCGAGGCATCGCCGCCCGTCCCCACGGGTGCCTGCACCAGGTTGGCCACCGTGTCCCAGGCCTTGTAGTTGATCGAGGAGCTCGCCGGTTGGGGGCTGCCCGTCGGAAACAGCGTGAGATATCCAGGCCCTCCCGCCCCCGTCACCGTGATGTTGAGGACGACGGCGGCCACGCCGCTGGCGGGCACGCCACCGGTCCCGACCACCGGGACGTTGACGGTTTGGCCGCCGCGGATCTGCGTACCGATGCCGCCGATGTTGTTGCGCGTGTCGAGGATCCGCGCGGGCGCCAGCGCCCGAAACTGGCCGATCCAGGCGGACGGCGTGATCGCATTCGACGAGGCGGAGCCGGTCCAGCCGATTTTCGTCAGCGCCGCCACGGTGAACGTATACGCCGTGCCATTGGTGAGGCCGGTCACGACGGCGCTCGTCACGTTGCCGGCCACGGTCACCGTCGGACTGGTCGGCGACGGGGTGACGACGTAGTAGGCAATGCCGGTGCCGCCATCGAAGGACGGCCGCGTCCAGCTGACCGTGGCTGACGCGTTGCCGGAGATGGCGCTGACATTCGTCGCCGCGGTCGGCAGGGGAAACATGGCGGTGCCGGTCAACCAGAGGGTGCCCGGATCGCTGGGCCACGGGTCGGCGCCGGGCGCTCCCCACCATCCCCAGGGATCGACGGCGGTCCAGGAACTATTGATATAGACGCCAAAATGCAGGTGCGGGCCGCTGCTGCACCCGGTGTTGCCGCTCAACCCAAGGATCTGGGCCCGGTCGACCACCTGCCCGACGCTCACCGCAATCTGGGACATATGCGCGTAGCGCGTGCTGTACCCGTTGCCGTGGTCGATGATCACGTTCTGCCCGAAGCACGGATTGATGGAATCGATCCCCGCCAGGGTGACCGTCCCCGGAGCCGCCGCCAGGATGTTTTCGTAGTTGAGGGCGTAATCCCAGCCGTTGTGGCCGTCGTAGTAGAGGTAATCGTGGCCCCCAACCGTTTGGGCGTAGCCCAACGAGAACGATGGATCGACGCCGTTGGACCTCAGCCCCACCGATCCGTCGAACTCGCACACGCGGCCGTCCGTCGTGTAGTCGGGGTTGCAGTGATCGAAGACGGAGGTGATGTTGTGCCAGGTCAGGTAGGGCCGGGTCAAGAACTGCGGCGCCGAGCTCGTCGTCGTTTGCGCCTGCGTCGTCAGCGCGGACGTCGATGACGGCATCCGGGTCGCGACGCGACCGGCAAGTTCGCTACGCATCTGGTTCTGGGGCATCGTGGCCAGGCGTGCCGCGGGCTTGCTGGTCGATGGCATCGGTCGAAGGTGCTCGTCCTTGATGTAGGCGGGTTGGACGGCCAATGAGGTGGTCGCGACGGCCGCCATCGACTGGCTCGCGGCGGGTTGCGCTGGAATGCGCGCCTGGGCCGCCAGCACCTGGGCACCGGCCGCGCCGGCCGCGATCAGCACTGCACTCAGCGTGGTGAAGCGGAAACCTGATCCCCTCAAGGCTCAGGAGGATAACGCCGATGCCGCCGGGTTGCCTGCGTCGGCGGTCCCCCGAGACGTTAGCCAGCCGCTGTCAGGTTAGTTGTACCAGCCGAACACGTCGACGATCGCATCGGCGCTACCGGCGCCATTCAGGAGGGTGATGCGCCCATCCGGTCCGAGCCGGGCCAGCACCAGGTTCCCGACCGTCCGACCTGCCGGCCAGTTCAGGTCCGAGCTGCCGGGGATGGCGGCATCGCTGGGATAGACGGCCAGGTAGCTGGCCGCCGAGGTATTCGTGACGGTGACGTTGATCAGCACCGCGCGTGGCGGCACCGCCGCCGACATCGCGGGCACGCCGCCGAGACCGGCAACCTGGGCGGTCAGCGGCGCGCCGGCCCGGACCTGCGCCCTCGGGACGCCGCCCGCGCCGCTCCGGGTGTCGATGATCCTGGCCGGTCCGATCCCGCTGAAGCGGCCGCCGCCCGCCGTGGGGTCGGATGCATCGGTGAACCAGCCGGATACGTCCACCAGCACGTCAATCGTCCCGGCCGCGTTGGTGACGTTGACCTGTCCGTTGGCGCCGACGCCGACGATGACTCGGTTCGGTACCGTCTGGCCGGCCATGACGTTGACGCTCGAGGTGGTCGGGATTGCGCCGCCTGCCGGAAAGACCGTCAGGTAGCTGCCGCTGCTGGGGTTGGTGGCGGTCACGTTGAGGACCACGGCCGAGACGCCGATCGCCGGAACGCCGCCTCTGCCCAGCACCGTCACACCGGCGGTCTGCTGCGGCCCGAGGCTGGCCGACGTCCTGGTGTCGAGCAAGCGGCTCGGGGTCAGCGGCCGGTAGAGGCCGGCCGTGTTGGCATCGTTGCCGGTGATCGAGGTCCAGCCCGAGACGTCCAGCACGACGTCGGCGCTGCCCGCGGCGTTGAAGATGCTGATCGCGCCGTTGCGGCCCAGGGTAACCGGGACGAGGTTAGCGGCCGTCGTGTTGGCGGCGACGTTCAGGTTCGATGTCGTTGGTCGGGCGGCACCCGCCGGAAAGACCGTGAGATAGCTGGCCGCGGTCGGACCCGTGACCGTCACGTTCAGCATCACCGATGCCACGCCATTCGCGGGCACCGGGACGCCCGGCTGGCCGGCGACGATCAGGCTTCGGGTCTCGCCTGGCCCGATCCGCCCGGCTCCCGCGCGCGTGTCATAGATGCGGGCCGGCGCGACCGGATGATATTGCCCCGGCCAGGGATTGCCGAACTTGACCCGCAGCGCATTCCAGAGATCCTGGGAGGTGCCGTCGTACCCGAGCGCCCACATGCCGGTGCCGAGGAGATTGTTGTTGATGACGAGGTCGTACTTGTCGCCCAGCGAGGCGGCGTTGTCGTAGTACAGCTCGCGCCAGCTGCCGTGGTTGCCGCCACAGGGATCGTTGCTTGCCGGGCTGTACCACGACGCCCACGGCGAGGCCGCGATGCTGTCCCACGACTGGGTCAGCTGTTGGGCCCCGCACGTTAAGTCGGTGAGCACCCCGGCATAAGTGTCGGCCTGCGCGCCGCCACTGGCGGTCGAGTTCGGCGTGTTGTCGACCGTGCTCCACTTGTAGCCGTAATAGGCGACGCCAAGCAGAATCTTCGATGCCGGTGCCTTGGTCAGATATTGCGTAACGGAGGTCGTGTCGTTATAGGTCCCACCATTCAGCGGTGAATTTGCGCCGGCGTGGCCGGACATGTTGCCGAAGGCCATGTCGTACGCCATGATGAAGAAGGCATCGACATTCGGGGCCAGGTCGCCGATCTTGAAGATCCCGCCGTCCCAACTGGCCGATCCCGAGTAGGTGTCGATGCTGACCATCGCCTGCGGCCAGCGCTGATGCACCTGCGACGAAAGCTGGTGCATGAAATTCGTCAAGCCACTCTGCATGCCCGGATAGCCCGAGCTCGAGGATCCCTCGAAATCGACGTTGACCCCGTCGAGGTTCTTGGCCGCGATCGCATTGATCGTGTTGGTGACCGCCGCCTGGGTCGCGCTCGGCGTGGTGACGATCGAGTTGATGGTGGCGTTGTCGAACGCCTTGATGACGACCACCACCCGGTCACCGGCCGCGTGCGCCGCGTTGATGGTGTTCACCAGGTTCTGGCTATTCCAACCTGTCCAGCCGTTGGTCGTGGTGCTGATGCTGCCATCGGCATTGATGTCCAGGCCGAAGTAGGCGACCGTCGTCAGCAGCGAGAAATTCCACTGCGACGAGTTGGCGATCGCCCAGTAGGGCGCGAAGCCGAACACCTCGCGGTCGACACCGCTCGCCGGATTGATCGCCGTGCCATTAATGGTCCCCCTCTGGGGGAGGGCACGGAGGGGGCGCGCAGGGAGGGCGCTCGTAGTAGCCGGAGCCAGTTGCAACTTGTCGTGAGCATGGCGCGCCTCATCCCTCGCATTTGGCCCGACACCAGGATCGGCCTGAGCCACACTAGGTGACGCGGCAACGCCGCTGAGTGGCACCGGAACCAACATTCCTACAACTAGAACCAGAGACGCGACCAACCTACTCATGGAGGCCCGACGATACCACGCCATCCCGGATCCTACAAACCCAATGACCTCCCCCTCTGGTATGTAGGCTCCTCCTGATGACGTCGAGGGGTCGCAGGTCGGAGCGAATCCTGATGACAACGGCGGTGGCGCTCGTTGGATTGTCGTTCGTCCTGTATTTCGTGCCACCCCTCCTCTCGCAACTGGGCCGAGGGTTGAGTTGGCTCTGGGTAGTGGCTGCGATGACGCTCCTTATCCCGTTCCTCATGTTGATCCCGGCCGCGATCCGACCGCGATCCGTCGTGGCTGGAGTGGTAGCCGCGCTACCGCTTGGCTTCCTTCTGATGCTGGGCATGGAAGCCGAGCCGATGTCATTGCTTCGCTTTGGCGTCCACCTCGCCGCGATCCTGTGCCTCGCCGCGCTGATGTTGCGGGTCATTTGCGGCGTTGTCGACCGTCAGTTCCGCGTCCTGTGGATCGTGCCCGCCTTGCTTCTTGGCTTCGTCATCGGCTACCTGGGGGCAGCCACGCTTGGGTTCCACATCAGGACCCAGTTCTGTAACTGGCCGCCCCTCGGCGCGGAAATCTCGTCGTATCTGTGCAGTGGTTAGGCGGCAGCGCTGTCCTCTAAGAGAGCAGCCGGCACCAAGAGGTCAGCAACTTTACTAACGTTACGGAGCTGGCCAGTGCGACGCGACGAGCCCTCGCCGACTCGCTAACTCTCTAGCGCCCCGTAAGCCTCCGGATGGGTCCGGAGGTGCGCCTCAAACCTCGCTACCAAGAGCCTATCTGTCGGCACGGCTGCCGCGTACGCCGCATCCAATTTAGCCTCTGCCTCTTCCGCGGCCTCAGGCGGCACTGACCGCCCGTTCTCGATTACCCCGGCGCCAGCATTCAGTTCGAAGTAGCGGTAGCCGTGGAGAGCCGAGTCAAGCTCCTCTGTTGACAGCGTTTCAACGCAGTGCAAAACACCACCGTTCATGACGAGGTTGTGAGCCAAGAGCATTGCCGAGAGCTCCGTGTCACCCGACTTCGGTCCAGGCCGCCCGACCAGCTGGCAGGCACGGTTCCAGACCTGGTCGGCGACTGAAAGCGGGCTCATAGGACCAGCCTACCGACTGGAAGCGCGAGCCTCGACGACTCGTCGAATTTTGTCCGCGAGGCCTACTGATACCAGCCGGCGACATCGATGATCACGTCTGCGCCCCCGGCCGCGTTATAGAGGTCGAGCTTGCCGCCGCTGCTCAGCTCGACCACCGCGAGGCTGGGCATCGTCTCGCCCGCCGTCCAATTGAGGTCGGATGCCAGCGGCCGAGGGCTCTGGTCTGGCCACGCGGTCAGGTAGCTCGCCGCCGATGTGTTCGTGACCGTGATGTTCAGGATGACGGCTCGCGCC
>Ga0209009_1000456_pt1 | contig 14188 bp, 10 predicted proteins | sample BlaSpr_A8_OM3_M2_FD_187979 | JGI IMG/M metagenome (GOLD analysis project Ga0209009, IMG submission 187979) | Forest soil microbial communities from Thunder Bay, Ontario, Canada - Black Spruce, Ontario site 2_A8_OM3_M2 (SPAdes) (version 2) | ecosystem: Environmental > Terrestrial > Soil > Boreal... | reverse complement strand
ATCTGATGTTGTAGACAAAAACCTGGTTACTGAAAAAGTCGACGACGTATAGGCGATCGCCATTTACGGCCACACCGGTCGGTTGAGCGCCGGATCCGGTCGGCAACGCGAACGTCGATAGCGGTACCGACGAGCCGTTCAAACCGTGCTCGGCGAAGACCACAATGTCCCCGTTGGGATAGCCGTTTGCAACGAACAGGTCATCGCCCCCGACCGCGAGAGCGTTAACCGACGTAATCTTGCTGCTCGGCCCGTTGAGGGTCGCGATGGCCGGATTCGCCGGCGATCTCGTGTCGAAAATCGACACCGATCCGTTTCCGGTCGGATGATAGCTTGGCGCCGGCGTGTCGCCCAAATTGCCAGCATACAGGTAGTCGCCGTCGAGGGCGACGGCATCCGGCTGATTGAGATGCGAATCGGCGAAGATCGCGAACGGCGAAATCGAGCCGCCTTTCGAATCGGCGTCGTAAACGTTCACGACGTTGCTCGTCGGGCTAGAAACGAATAGCGCGTCGCCCGGGATATGACCGCCCGCCGGCGGATGGACTCCGAGCGTTTGTCGCTGCGTATCGAGCACCGACGGGTCCCCGAGGAACGTCGCGCGCGTGCGCGACTGAGTCGTTGTCGAGGAAGTTGACATCGCGGATTGGGGTGTGACGGTATTTCCCCCGACACCGCCGCCGCTGCACGCGGAAAGTAAAAAAACGCCTCCGATAAGAGACGCCGAAACGATGGATTTGATAATGCTGTCCTTTCAGACCAAAAAGAAAAACGCTTTAGTTTTAAGTGGACATAACGGCCCGGCCAACAACGTCGACGTTCAGACCCGTTCGCTTGTTGGACCACACCAAGCGTCCGACGGTTGCGTCGATTAGGAATCGACCTCGGGCGATTCACCCGCATGGGCCCGACGGACTATACACCGCCTTACCGGGAAGCAAGGGAACGAGCGGTTGAGTGCCGATTGTACGAAAGACTAACCCGGGGTGGGGGACGCATGCACGACCTCGCGCAGCAGATCGTCAGCGGTTTAGCGACGGGCTCGATTTTCGCTAGCGTGGCGCTCGCGCTGGTGTTGATCCACCGCTCGATGGGCGTGATCAATTTCGCGCAAGGCGAGATGGCGACGTTTACGACGTACGTGGCGTGGCAACTAGCACAGCAGGGTATCCCGCTGTGGGCGGCATTTTCGTTGACGATCGCGCTTGCATTCGCGGGCGCCGTCGCGCTCGAGCGAATCGTGGTGCGGCCCGTCGAACGCGCGGCGCCGCTGACGATCGTCATCATGACACTCGGTCTGCTCATCGCGTTCAACGGCCTGACCGGCTGGATCTGGGGCTACGTCGTCCAGTCTTTTCCCTCTCCCTTTCCGACGGCGCCGCTTCACATCGGCTCGGCCGCGTTCAGCAGCCAAGACCTGGGCATCATCGCCGTTTCAGTTGCGACGCTCGGCGCAATCTCCGTTTTCTTCAAAAAAACGAAACTCGGCTTAGCGATGCGCGCCACCGCGCTCTATCCCGAAGCGAGCCGCGCGCTCGGCGTGCGCGTCGGGTGGATGCTCGCGCTCGGATGGGGGATGGCGGCGGCGGTCGGATCGCTCTCGGGGCTCATGATTGCTCCCGTCGTCCTGCTCGATCCGAACATGATGCAAGGCATCCTCGTCTACGCGTTTGCGGCGGCCGTCCTCGGCGGCATCGACAGCCCTTTGGGCGCCGTGGTCGGTGGGCTGGCGCTGGGCGTCGGCCTCAACCTCATCGGCGCGTATGTCCCATTCGTCGGCACAGATCTGCAGCTCGCGGTCGCGTTCGCGATCATCGTCGTCATCTTGCTCTTCCGTCCCGCCGGCTTGTTCGGGCGCGTCAAGTTGTTGCGGGTATAACGCAATGCGAGCGTCTACGATAAAGCGCTATTGGAGCGTCGCGCTGGTCGCGGTCATCATCGCGGTGTTGCCGCGCTTCATTCCGTCGTATGGCGCGTTCGAGTTGACGTACGTCGCCGCGTATGCAATCGGTATCCTGGGGCTCGTCATCTTGACCGGAGCAAACGGACAGATCTCTCTCGGGCACGGCGCGTTTTTCGCTATCGGCGGCTACACGGTTGCGCTACTCGGTCAAAAACTCGGCATCCCGTATTGGGTCTCCGTGCCGCTCGCCGCACTCCTGAGCGGCGCAGTCGGCCTCGCGCTCGGCCTCGTCGCGTTGCGCCTCGAGGGCATCTATCTCGCGCTCGCCACATTCGCCCTCGCCGTCGCGACGCCGCCGACCCTAAAGCACTTCAAAATGCTCACCGGAGGTTCGCAAGGCGTCATTCTAACGCCGGTCGGCGTGCCTTCGGCGTTGCACGGGATGTTGACGCCCGAGCAATGGCTCTACTACGTCACATGGGCGCTGGCCGGCGTCCTCTTCTTGGCGACGTCCCTCGCGCTCCGCGGGCGCCTCGGCCGGGCACTTCGCGCACTGCGCGACAATGAGGTCGCAGCGATCTCATTCGGCGTCGACCCGCATCGATATAAGACGCTCGCTTTTGGCTGGAGCGCCGCCTACGCGGGCATTGGTGGAGCGATCGTCGCGATAGCGACCGCGTTTGCCAGTCCCGACGCCTACGGCATCGTGCTCTCGCTCGCGCTGGTGACGGGCGCGGTCCTCGGCGGGCTCGATACGCTGTGGGGCGCGCTCATCGGCGGCCTGATCGTCGAGTATCTGCCGCTCTTGGCGCAGAACATAAACCCGGCGGCCCCTTCAGTCATTTACGGCATCGCCTTGATTATTTTCACGATCTTCCTGCCAGGCGGCATAAGCCGCGCCGTTCAAACTTTCGTCACTTCGTTACGTCGAGGAGGAAACCAACATGCGCGCACTTAGTCGACCGCTCGCCGCCGTGCTCGCGGCAGTCTTCGCAGTGTCACTTGGAGCCGGGATGCCGACTTCGGCCGGTGCGGACGAACCGGGCGTCAGCTCGACCGAGATCATCCTCGGCGGCTTGCATCCTTACAGCGGTCCCGCTTCGTCGTACGGGGCGATCGGCAAAGGCGCTCAGGCGTACTTCGCCTACATCAACGACAACGGCGGCGTCAACGGCCGCAAGATCGTGTACAAAGACCTGGACGACGCCTACAGTCCGCCGCAGGCAGTCCAGCTCGCGAAGCAATTGGTCGAACAAGACCACGTCTTCGCGATGTTCAACACGCTCGGGACGCCCTCGAACACCGCGATCCGACCGTACTTGAATCAGAATGCGGTCCCGCAACTCTTTGTCGCGACCGGGGCGAGCACGTGGGGCGCCGACGCGGCGAAGTTCCCGTGGACGATCGGCTGGCAGCCCGACTATCAATCCGAAGCGATCATCTACGCGCACTACTTGATGAAGGAAGATCCCAACGCCAAAATTGCCGTGCTGTACCAGAACGACGATTACGGCGAAGATTATCTTAACGGCCTCAAGCAGGGTCTCGGCTCGAAGGCCGCCGCGATCGTCAAGACTGCGACCTACGAAGTCACCGATCCCTCGGTGAGTTCGCAGGTTGCCAGCCTAAAGGCCAGCGGAGCCAATACGTTTTTCATTTTCGCTACGCCGAAGTTCAGCATCCAAGCGATGGTCGCCGCGGCGCAGCAATCGTGGAAACCGCGAACCTTCCTCAATTCCGTCTCGAACTCGCAGACGACGATGAAGGCGGCAACCTCTGCCGGCGGCGTCGCGGCGACGCAAGGCATCATCTCGGTCCAGTACCTCAAAGATCCGGCCGAACCGAAGTGGGACGCCGACGCGGGGATGAAACTCTACCGTGCCATCGTGGCGAAATACATGCCGGGCGCGGATCCCAACAACGGCTACCACCTGTACGGAATGGGTGCCGCGTTCACGTTGGTCGAGTGCTTGCAGCGAGCCGGTAAGAATCCGACCCGGCGCGCGCTCGTGGACGCGGCGATCCATCTGAACGAGCGCAACAATCCGTTCCTCATCACCGGCGTCGTCGTGCAGACCTCGCCGAACAACCGCTTCCCGATCGGACAGGAACAGCTCGCTTCATATGACGGAACGCGCTTCTCGTTGTTCGGTTCGCTCATCGGCGCTCGCGGACGCTAAGAGCGGCGTCCGCGAGCTTGCCCGCGCTTCTCGAAGTCCGCGACCTTTCGATCCGTTTCGGCGGAATCGCGGCGCTGAGCGATGTGTCCTTCGAGGTCGCCGAAGGACACATCTCCGGTTTGATCGGACCGAACGGCGCGGGCAAGACCACCTGCTTCAATTGCATCACGCGTCTTTACCAACCGGACTCGGGTCGCGTCTTGTTCGCGGGGGACGACGTCCTACGGCACTCCGCTCACGAACTCGCCGGCAAACGCATCGTGCGGACCTTCCAAAACGTCGCGCTCTTCGATCGTTTGACGAGCCTCGACAACGTGCTCGTCGGCTGTCATTCGCGCCGGCGGGACCGCGCCGGCGCGAGGCGCGGCGAGGAAACGGCGCGGCGCGAGGCACTCGAGGCCTTGGACTACGTCGGAATAGCGAGACTTGCCGAACGCCCGGTCCGCGGTTTGCCGTTCGGCACGCGGAAGATGGTCGAATTGGCGCGCGCCCTGGCGGCGCGCCCAAGGCTCCTTCTGCTGGACGAACCGGCGTCGGGTTTGAGCAACGAAGAGGTCTGGGCACTCGCTGAAATGATTAAGCGCATCGCTCGCGATTTTTCGACAACGATTCTCATGGTGGAACACCACATGCGCTTGGTGATGAGCATCACCGACCACGTTATCGTCCTTGCGTCGGGGCACAAGCTCGCCGACGGAACGCCGCGTTTGGTGCAAAGCGACCCGGCGGTTATCGAAGCCTATCTCGGTGCGGCCTGAGCGGCTGTGGCATTCTTCGAGGCGCGCGACCTGCGCGCGCGTTACGGCGAGGTTGAAGCCCTTCATGGAATCAATCTCGACGTTGAGCATGGTTCGATCGTCGCACTGCTCGGAGCCAACGGTTCGGGGAAGTCGACCACCCTCCGAGCCCTGACGGGCGCGATTCGAAGCAGCGGCAGCGTCGTCTTCGATGGTCGCGCAATCGAGCGGCAAGCGCCCGAGGACGTCGCGCGGCTCGGTATCGCGCACGTCGCCGAGGGTCGCGCCACGCTCGGCGCGCTCACCGTTCGCGAAAACTTGGCGATGGGCGCATACACTCGGGGCAGCGGCGCGCGCGTCGAGGCCGCCCATCAAAGAGTCATCGCGTATTTTCCTTGGCTCTGGGAACGCCGAAATCAGGAGGCTGGAACCTTGAGCGGCGGCGAGCAGCAGATGCTCGCGATCGCGCGCGCCTTGATGATGGAGCCGCGGCTCTTGCTGCTCGACGAACCATCGCTCGGTCTGGCTCCCAAGATCGTCAGCCATATCTTCGAAGTCTTGCGCACGATCAACCGCGACGACGGCGTCGCGATCTTGCTCGCCGAACAAAACGCGGCGGCGGCACTGGCCCTCGCGGGCCATACGTACGTCCTCGAAACGGGCCACATCGCGCTCAGCGGACCGAGCGCCGAACTCGCCGGTAACGAGCGCGTGCGCACGTCCTACTTGGGATATTGAACCGGGGCGCCTAGCCTCCGACGATGGCGGGTTCGCTCGGCATCGGCTTGTGAACGGTAGCGCTGGTGTCCGTCAGCGATTTGCGCTTCTCGACCGGGACGTAGTCGCGTACGTCTTCCCCGCAATAGAGCTGGCGCGGGCGCGCGATGCGCTGGTCGGGGTCCTCGATCATCTCTTTCCACTGCGCCAGCCACCCGGCCGTCCGCGCTATCGCGAATATGGCCGTGAACATCTTGACGGGGATTCCGATCGCCCGCTCGACGATCCCCGAGTAAAAATCGACGTTCGGGTAGAGTTTGCGCTCGACGAAATATTCGTCGGCGAGCGCGATATGCTCCAACTCGCGCGCGAGTTCGAGCAACGGGTCGTTGTCGGCGCCGACCTCGTGTAAGACTTCTTCACAAATCTTCTGCATCACGCGCGCTCGCGGATCGTAGCTCTTGTAGACGCGATGCCCGAAGCCCATCAGCCGGAACGAATCGTTCTTGTCCTTCGCGCGCTTGATGAACTCGGGGATGTTTTTCTTGTTGCCGATCTGTTCGAGCATCGCCAAGACGGCTTCGTTGGCGCCACCGTGGAGCGGTCCCCAGAGCGCGGCGATCCCGGCCGAGATGCTGGCGAACGGATTGGAGCGCGTCGACCCGACGGTGCGCACGGTCGAGGTCGAGGCATTCTGCTCGTGATCGGCCTGAACGATCAAGAGCGCGTTGATGGCGCGCGCGAAGACCGGGTTCACCTTGTAGGGTTCCGCCGGAACGGCGAACATCATGTTCAAGAGATTGGCCGAGTAATCGAGATGATTCTGAGGATAGACGAAGGGCTGACCCACGGAATTCTTATAAGCCATCGCGCCGATCGTCGGCATTTTTGCGATCAGCCGATGGATCGAGATCAAACGCTGCTGAGCATCGAAGATGTCGGTGCTGTCGGGATAAAAGGCGGAGAGCGCGCTCACCACGGCGGCCATGATCGCCATGGGATGCGCTTCGCGAGGGAATCCGGCATAGAATCGCGTCAGCTGTTCGTGTACCATCGTATGGTACGTGATGTCCTTGACGAACTGCGCGAGCTCGCTCGCGCTGGGGAGCTCGCCGAAAAGCAACAAAAAAGCGACCTCTAGATAAGTCGCTTTCTCGGCAAGTTGATCGATCGGGTAACCGCGATGCAGTAAGATGCCCTTATCGCCGTCGATGTAGGTGATCGTCGAGCGACAACTCGCGGTGCTTCCAAAGCTCGGGTCAAAGGTGCAATAGCCGGCCTTGTCGAGCAGATGACGGACGTCGACGACTTCGAAACCGAGCGTACCCTTGAAGACTGGCAGCTCGCTGATTGTCTCGCCGCGCTCGTCGACGAGCCGGAATTTCTTGTCGGTCTGTGAGTTTTGAGACATGGCAAGGCAAGGCTACCAACGATGCCCGGTCCACTCCTCCAGCAGGCTGCGGAAGAACCCCCGTACCACAAAGCCGCTCGGGATTTTTCGTCGGATCAAGGAGACGACGAGGGAGCAATGCCGCACCATTGTAACCGAGTCGGCGACGATGAGCCGGCGGAAAAGACCAGCGGCGACTGGTGCGCGGGGTTTTTCCGCAGCCTGCTAACCGGACAAAAGTCGCTCGGAGCGTTAGGGAGCCTAACCGGTTTTCGCCCAGGCAAGCTCGCGAGCGTCGCTCCACGTCCGGAATTGCGCCGGCGGCATCGGCCGCTGGATAAGGAAGCCCTGAGCCCCGTCGCAGGTCGCCCCGCGCAACCAGTTCAGCTGTTCTTGGTTCTCGACGCCTTCCGCGATGATCCGCCGCCGCAAGTCGTGGCCGAGCGAGATCACGCTGCGCACGATCGCCGCGTCTTGCTCGTTGAACGGTAAGTCCGCAACGAAGGATTGGTCAATCTTGATCGTGTCGATCGGCAACTGTTTGAGATACGTCAGCGACGAATAATGCGTGCCGAAATCGTCGAGCACGATCTCCATGCCAAGCGCTCGACAGCGCGAGAGCAACTCGGTCGCGGCATCTAAATCGGCCATCGCGGCCGACTCGGTCACTTCGAGCCGAAGTTGCGAGGGCTTGACGACGTGGTAGCGCAGCGTCTCGCGCAGGTGCTCGAAAAAGTTCGGATCGCGCAACTGGCTGACCGAAACGTTGGCCGAGATTTGAACGCGCCGCCGCTCGCTGTTCCACTGCTGCAATTGCCCGATCGCCGCCTCGAGCGTCCATCGACCGATCGATTGCATCAGACCGCTCTCTTCCGCCACTCGAATGAAGGTCGCCGGTGCGATCATGCCCTTGTGAGGATCGTCCCAGCGAATGAGCGCCTCGGCTCCCTCGATGCGCCCGGAACGGAGATCCAGCAGCGGCTGGTAGTGCAGCGTGAACTCGCGCGCTTCGATGGCTCGGGCAAGCGCGCTGCGCAGGTCGCGACGCTGTTCGCGCTCTCGCCCCATCTCGTCGGCGGAGTGCCGGCGGCAGTTCCCACCGTCGCGTTTGGCGCAGTACACGGCCACGTCCGAATGATGGAGCAAATCGCGCGCGGTCGTTCCGTGTTCGGGGTACTGCGCGATCCCGATGCTCGCGCCCAGCGTAAAACTTCGGTCGTACGCGACAAACGGACGGCGCATCGTGCGCAACAACCGATCCGCGATCTCCTCCGCCTCCGCCGGATGCCGCAAGCTAGGGAGAAGCACCGCGAACTCATCGCCCCCCAGTCGACCGATGACGTCGTCCGGCCGCAGTACGTGGCGGATCCTGCGTCCCGCTTCGATCAAGACGTCGTCGCCGCGCGCGTGGCCGAGCGCGTCGTTCACGTCTTTGAAATTGTCGAGGTCGACGAAGAGCACTGCGAAGCGCGTCCAGCGCTCGGCTCGAGCCTCGGCGCGTTCGGTGCACGCTTCCAGCAGCTCTTGCCAGCGACTGCGATTATGAAGCCCGGTCAGCTCGTCGTGATAGGCAAGGAAGACCAGCCGCTCGTGCGTTTGGCGGCGCTCCTCTTTGTTGGCGTTTCGTAAGCTGTCGTTGACCGAGGCGAGCTTTGCATTGAATTTCAGGATCTCGCGGATATAGCCGGCCAAGACGACGCCCGCGGAGACGAGGCCGAATAGCTTACCGAGATACCACGCGAGCGACGCGGCCGGACACGCCAGCGTGAGGACGGCGTCGAGCAGGAGGGCCAAGACCGCGACGCCGAGCCAAACGTTGGTAACGGTCGCGTTCTTCCTTCCAAAGAGCAGTCGCATAAGGACGAAACCGTCCAGAGCGCAGATCGCCGGAAGAGCGATCCAGCGTACCCAATCGTAGAAGGCGCCGTCGGCCGCGATGATCGGAAACGTTCGGCCGAGACCCATCAGCGTGAAAGGCAGCAGCATGCCGCTGAGGGCGCAGGCGGCGATGGCGGTCAAGGCGGCGATCGTCGTCGCTTGGCGCCCGATGGTCAACGCCGAGCGTTGCGACGAGAAGAAGGTCGAAACCCACACGAGCGCAGGAAATCCGACGTGCCAAGACAGCCACAGATACGCAATCGTTTGCCCGTCGGCGCCGAATATGCCGCGCGCGGTCAAAGCGCCCGGGAACGTCAACAACGTCGAGAATGCAATCAGGCCGGCGAAAAGATACGACGCACCCAAGAGCAACGCCGACCCCGCGCGAGTCGTCGAGAAATAGCCGAGGAAAACGTACGCCGTTATGAATTCCAGTACGGCGGTCATCGTCGTCAGAATCGGATAGAAGCCCGGGACGCTTGGAGCGGGGCCGCGGCCGAGGATCAGCCCGACGACGGCGACCGCGGCTAGACAAGCCCCAAAGGAGAGCGCGGTGGCGACGTCCCGTTGGGTCGCCGCCTGCGTCGCTAGATCTGTCGCGCGGCCGGTTTCAGGCTCCGGACCGGGCTGTTCGCTCGCGATGCAGCCGACGAACTCTCGGATGCCGCGATAAGACATCGCCGCCAGCTGATTTCCCTCGGGAACGCGTGACAAATCCCCTCGGGAGAGATACTGCGCCGAGCGCGATTGCATTGATCCTCCGTGACGTTATGCTCATCCTAACGACCAACCGGCCCCAAAAAAAGTAACCCGCGTCACTACCACGGCCCATCCACGCGCGCTCAACAACGTCCGCCCAGCAACGCGCGACGTCGCATCCCCAACCCCGCTCCCCTAGCGAGGCGATTCGACGTTAACGCAGCACCTGATCGGCGCGAAGCGGCGCGCCACCGATTCGCTCAGTGCGAGGTGACTCGACGGGTCGGTCGAGATCGTCTGAATCGCGGCCGGGCGCCGGAGGCGCAGGAGGCCGCGAGAATCAGACAAGGCTTGCCACGGATGGCAAGCCGCAGGCGGGGTCGAGAACGGCCTCGCCGGCGAGGAGTAACCTAGCTGCTAATTTTCATTTCGTCGCAGAAGATTAGCTCGTCGCCGCGCGCGTGCCAAATCAAGCGTTTTGAGGTCGCATACAGATCTTCGTACTGAAACAAGAACAGCCAGGGGGCTTCGTCGTGGATGAGCGCTAGCGCTTTGGAGTAGATAGCCTGCCGCTTTTTTGGATCGAGTTCGAAGCGCGCATCGACGAGCATCTTGTCGAGTTGCGGATTCGAGTAGGTCGAAAGCCGTTCGCCCGTACGGAACAGCGGGACCAGCGTGTTGTCCGCATCGTAACTGCTGCTACCCCACCCGAGCTCGTACATCGGCGTCAATTCGCGCTGACTGATCATGTTCACGTAGGTGGTCCACTCTTGAATCTTCGTGGTGACGTGCGCGCCCGTTTGACTCAACTGGCCGGCGATCGCTTCGGCGACTTCCTTGTCCTTGTTGTAGCGACCGATCGGCGCGTTGAGGACCACGTCCAAGCCCTTGCCGTCGGGATAGCCGGCCTGTGCCAGGAGCGTCTTCGCTTTCGCAAGATCGTGTGGGTAGAACGGGATCTTCGGATCGTACCCGAAGAAATTCGGCGGGAGCGGTGTCGGATCCGGATAACCGCGACCGCCCAACACCGTCTTGACGATCGCCGGGACGTCGAGCGCGTAGTTGAAAGCCTGCCGCACGAGTTTGTTCTGCTGAGGCCCGGGCTTGAGCGTGTTGAAAGCGATGAAGAGGACGCGTACGCTGCGCGCGCTATCGAGCCGGGTGTTGCTCCCGGCGGCCAGTTGAAGTTGATACTGCATCGGCACGTTGGTGATCAGGTCGGTCTCTCCGGTGCGGACTGCGGCGACGCGAGCCGCCGCCTCGGGGATCGGCTTGAAGATCACGTGCTCGACGGCAGGCCGGCCGTGCCACCAATTCGGGTTGGCGTCGAGCACGACTTGTTCGTCCTTGCGCCACGATTTGAAGATATAGGCGCCGCTTCCCATCGGATGCTCGGCTTGATAGCCGCTCGAGTGACCGACGTCGTCGCCGTGCTCTTTCCAGTATTTGGCGTCTACGATACGGACGTACCACGGATTCGCCGGAATGAGTGCCGCCGGCTTCGCGGTGACGTAGCGGACGGTGTACGGATCGGGCGCATCGACGTGATCGATCGTGCCGACGAAGGGCGTCTGTTCGGAGGCCTCCGCCGGGTCTTTGATCTTCTCAATCGAGAACTTCACGTCGGCGCTGGTCAACGGGTCGCCGTTCCAGAACTTGGCGTTTCGGCGCAACTTGAATTCCCAGGTCGTCGCATCGGCGCGGCGCCAAGACGAGGCCAGCCAAGGGATTAACTTCCCCTCGCGATCGCGTCGCAGCAACGTATCGAACAGGTTGTTCACGACGTTGTCGGTCGGCGTGATCGTGCGCTTGAGCGGATCCATCGTTACGGGATCGACGCCTTGCGAGATCGTGAGGGTCGCGTCGGCTGCGCGCACCGCCGGTAGCGAGGCTGAATTGACCAACATGCTCAGTAGCAGCGCGATGCTTGTGAGTAGCATTCTTGTCATATTTGGTTCTTTTCGAGTCGATCGCCGCGAGCTCTTTTTCGTCGAGTTCGAGGCGCGACGACGAAGCCATCGACCGAAAGAGCCGCAGCAATCATGGAACGCCGGTGAGTTCCGGTTCGACGTGTTCGGCAGGATGGAAGAGCACTTGCGCGACGATGGTCGGCACGATCGCCGTCAGAATGACGACCGTAACGAGCGCCGTGTACTGGAATTGGTCGATGTAGTGGTGCGTCAAACCATAAAGGCTAGAAATCGTCCCGAACGTCAAACCGGTCGCCATCATCAGCGTCAGGTAGCTGGCGTTTTTCGGAGGGTGGCCGAGCGCGCGCGCAGCCGGCCAAACGGCGGCGATCTTCGCTCCGACCTTGACCGCGAAAAGCGCTGCGATTATTGCCAGGCCGCTCCACGCCGCCGTGAGCGAGACGAGCGTCCCAGCCTTGATGAAGTAAAACGGTGTGAAAAAGCCCATCGTCATCGAGCGTATTCGCCGCGAGATCTCCGGCCGGCTCAAGAGCAGTCCGGCGCACGCAAGACCCAAGAAGTACGCGGGCAGGACGCCCTCGCTATGGGCCGCCGTCGCCGTCGCCGCGAGTGCCAGAATGAGCAGGAAGAGCACACGCAGACCAGGCTCGCTGACTCGCTTTGCGGTGGCGTCGAAGACCGATCCGAGAAGCTTCGGAACGAAAGCGATCGAAGCGACGATAGCGACGACTAACAGGATCAGCCACCAGTTGTAATTCGCGAAGAGCAACCCGAGTGCCACGACCGTCCCAAGATCGGTGATGAAGCAGCCCGCGAGGATGAGTTGTCCGAAATTGCTCGCGGCGAGGCGAGATTCGATCATGACCGCATACACGACCGCCACCGACGTCGTCGACATCGCGATGCCGGCGATCTTGGCCGCGTCGAGTTGCCAGTGCATGACGAAGTATGCGAACAGAAAAGCGCACGCAAAAGGCGCGGAGAAGGACAAGAATCCGATGATCGCGGCCGGTCGTAACTGCGCGCGCAAGACCGTCGGCTCGATCTCCGCTCCAGCGAGAAATGTCAGCATCAGGCTGCCGAAGCCGGCCAAGAAATCGATCCAGGCGTTCGAGTGTAAGCCCAGCAGATTGCCGGCCGCGACGCCAAGCAAGATCTCGACGAGCGCCGCTGCGAGGCTCAGCCTCGCCGCGATGAACGCACCGGCCGCCGCCAATAGCAGCCACAGCGCCGCGATGGCCCACGAATTCTCCGACCCTAGCGTCACGCTGAAACTCCTTATTACTGCGAAGAGGAGTCATCGGTCCAGCGACCCACTCCTGCGTCGCGGCCGGCGGCGCCGGTCGCCGAGCACTAGAAGCTCGTCTGCCGGCAGTAGCGAAGCCAATTGCAACGCTTAAGCAAGGGGTCTTCGGTGAGGATCGGATGAGGGTCGCGTTCTCGACTGCGTTAATCACTGCAGCGCAAGCGCCGCTTCTGGTGTTCCTTTCGTTCGGCTCAGCTTCTGCGCAGCCGACGCTCTCGCTCATCGGCGCGGCCGAAAAAATCTGTCAGTTGACCGGGGAAGTCGACTGGGAGACGGGCGCCCCGACGGCTGCGCGAACCTTGTCGAACTTCGGCCGGGACGCGGTCGACCTCGGATACCCGGTCGAAAATCGCGGCAAATTGATCTTGCTCTTCGGGGATACCTGGCCCTCAAAGCCCGGCGGGCCCGGCGGTGAAATCGGTCCGAACGATGCTGTCGGCATCATCGTTCGCACAGCGCCGCCGACGAACGACCAATGCTTGGGACTCACGATCAACCACACGACGAGCCCGAAGCTCGCCTTTCTCCCGGCGACGATCGTGCGTCCGCCACAAATCGCGCAAGGTTGGTTCAACGTTCCCTCGGGAGGCGTGAGCGTGGGCGGCGCTCTTAACGCGTTCTTTTGGACTGACCACTGCGCGTCTCCGCAGCACCTAATTCCGTCGCCGCACGATCCGTTGGCGCGGCCGGCCGGCAACGGGAAATGCCCCGAGACCGATCGGCGCAACAGCGTCGGCGCCGGCGAATTTGCCCGATCGGTCGATGAAGGCCGCTTGTTTACCCACGTCGCCGCGATGCCGATCGGCTTCGTCTACTCGCTCGGCATCAACACCCAAGAGCTCGTGGGATTGCCCGACGAGCAAGGCCGCGGTATCTACATTCTCGGCGTGACGCGCTTTCGCGCAAGCATTCCGTACCTCGCCCACGCCCGGCCCGAAACTTTCGCCGATCCGACCACGTGGCGCTACTTCGTCGGTCGCGGACCGAGCGGCGCGCCGAACTGGGTCGCGTACGACGCCTGGCAGCGCGGCCGGTCTCGGCCGCCGTCGCCCAAAACTTCCGGATGGAGCCCGATGTCCCGCTCGTCATCCCGGAAGTGAATGGGGATCACCTCGGCTTGCTCGAGTGCCAGCGGAGTAAACGCGGCTGGAGCGGAGCCATCGTGACCAACGCGAATTGCTCGGCCACGGTAGCTGCCGTTGCTCTCGCGCCGTTGCACCAGAAATTCGGCATCAGGCAGCTTTTCCTCTCGACGATGCAGGCGGTATCGGGCGCCGGGTATCCCGGAGTTCCATCGCTCGACATTCTTGGCAACGTCATTCCGTACATCGCCGAGGAAGAAGCAAAGCTCGAGCGCGAAATGCTGAAGCTGCTAGGCAGGTACGAAGACGGCGAAGTCATGAGTGCAACTTTCAAGGTTAGCGCGCACACCAACCGAGTCCCGGTC
>Ga0209009_1000455_pt1 | contig 14188 bp, 11 predicted proteins | sample BlaSpr_A8_OM3_M2_FD_187979 | JGI IMG/M metagenome (GOLD analysis project Ga0209009, IMG submission 187979) | Forest soil microbial communities from Thunder Bay, Ontario, Canada - Black Spruce, Ontario site 2_A8_OM3_M2 (SPAdes) (version 2) | ecosystem: Environmental > Terrestrial > Soil > Boreal... | reverse complement strand
ACAAGGTGGCCCTGGAGCTCCTGCGTGCCGCGGGCCCGTTGATGACCACCAGCGCGAATCTGCACGGCCGCGACCCGGCCATGACCGCGGGCGATGCGGAGCTGCCGGGCGTGATGGCGGTGATGGACGGCGGCACCGCGCCGGGCGGCACGGGATAGCCCGGATCGGGGTCGGCCTCTGGCGAGATGTACGGATACTTGTTGGGTGGCAGGATGTTCCGACCGTCGTCGATCGGCGTGCCGGCCGGAACAGGCGGTCCGCGCCACGGGTTGTTGCCGATCGGCACGTAGCCGCGGGGGTCACGGCACAGCTGAACCGTCGGCGCACGCTTTCCCGGGAACTCCTGGCACGGGTAATTTCGGGCGCCGCGCACCGCACTCGGATCATTCTGCGGCACTTTGCAGTACATGTCCTTGGGCAGATCACGCAGCGTCTGGTCGGCGGGCGGTCGGATGAACTGCGGGGGCAGGAAGCCGGTGGAGCACGGCGGCGGGTCGCCGAGGTCAAGTTTGAAGTCGAGCTTGCCGCCCTCGTCGGCGGGCACTCCACCGGCGACGGTGATCAGCGCGGACATCAGCGCGGGGAAGATGACCAGCGCCTGTTCGATGGACCTGTTGTAGATGACACCGACACGACCCAGTTGCGCCAGGCTGGCGGCGAGCACGGGGAACGATGGCCGGATACCGCTGAACGTGTCGCTGGCCGCGCCGGCCGCCCCCGGCGCCGTCACCAGCAGTGCACGCAACTGCGGATCCGCCTGGCGCAGTTCGGTGGTGAACCGGGCGAGCCCGTTGGACAACGACCGGATGTCATCGCCGCTGCGAATCTGCGCATCCAGGAATGGGCCGGCCTGATCGATCAGCTGATCGGTTTCCGGCCAGCTGGCGTTGGCCTGGTCGACGAGCAACCGCGCCGATTGGATCAACCTCGCCAGCTCCGGTCCGGAACCGTTGAACGCCTTGAAGGTTTCGCGCAGGAGGTCCTGCAGCCGAGTGTTGCCGATGCTGCTGACCAACGCGTCGGCTTGTTGCAGAAGGCCTTCGATGTCCTGGCCGATGGCGGTCCGGTCACGGCCGATACGTGATCCATTGTGCAGCGAGGTGTTCGACGGATGGTCCGGCGGTACCAGGTCTATGTACTGCTCACCGACCGCAGACACGCTTTTCACGGTGGCCGTCACGTTTTCTGGAAGCTTGTACTCGCTGTTGAGCCGCATGTGCGCTTCGACGCTGTCATTGGTCAGCGTCACCGCCTCGACCCGCCCGACCGTCACGCCGCGGTAGGTGACGTTTGCGTTCTTGTAGAGTCCGCCACCGGAGATGAAGTCCGCGGTGATGTCGTACGCACCGAATCCGAGGCGCGCGGGGACATGAAGATAGAAGATGGCGATCGCGCCGACACAGACCACCGTGACGAACGCGAAGACCGCCAATTGAATGCGCGCCAATCGATCCAACATCAGCTCGGTGGCACCTCCTGGCCCGATGCCGTCCCGGGCGGAATCTTGAATGGGTCAGCCGCCTGCCCATTCAGGTTCGCGTACGAGCCCACAAGCCAGTCCGGCGGATTGACCACCTCGTTGAGGTGCTTCATGTTCGGGTCGAAGTACGACGTCGTGAAGATGGTCTCGCCGAGGCGGCGGATCGTCAGGTCGAACGTGACGAACACGTTCAGGTAGTCGCCGCGGACCGCGCGCCGCAGGTACCGCGAGGTGAACGGGAAGGTCGGCAACAGGTCGAGGTCCGACACGAAGTCCGCACGGTTGTCGTTCAGCGGCTTGACCACTGCGTACAGGTCTTTGAAGTCCGCGGCGATATCTTCCTTGGTCGCAGAAAGGATGTGCGACGCCACCTTTGAGAAGCTCTGCAGCGCGGCGAACGCGTCCACGATGTTCTTGCGGTTATCGTTGAGCACCTTCAACGCGGCGGGCAGCGACTCTAGGGCGCGGCTCAGGCTGTCCTTGTGGGCGGCCAACGTCGCGGCCACCCGGTTCAAACCCTCGGCGGTCGCGATGATGTCGTCGGTCTGCTGATTCAACGCACCGGTGAACTCGGCAAGTCTCGGGATCAGATCGACGAAGTCGCCTGTGCGGCCGGCGACGGCGGCGTAGGCCTCGTCCGTGATGTCTTGCAGCGCACCGAGGTTGCCCTTGTTCACCACGATGCCGAGCGAGGACAACACTTCCTCTGTGGTGGGGAAGCGGCTGCCGGCCGCCAGCAGGATCGTGGATCCGTTCTGAAGCTGTCCGACCTGCGCCTGACCGGCCGGCGGTCGAACCAGGTCGATGTGCTGCGAACCCAGCAGCGACGTCTGGGCCACCATCGCTTTCGAATTGGGCGGCAACTTGACGTTGTTGTCGAGCGAAAGCTTCACAGCCGCAAAGAAAGTGCCATCAGATCGTTGCACGGCGTCGACGCCAGAGACGCTGCCAACGGTGACGTCGTCGATCATCACCGGCGAGTTCTGCGGCATGGACGCTACATCAGGCACTTCGACCGTGATGCTGAAGGAGCCCGCACCATGGCCGGCGGTGCCCGGCATGTTCAACGAGTTCAGCCCGCCGAACTGGCATCCCGCGAGCACCACGACGCCCGAGCCGAGGGCCACCGTGCGGACTGCGCCTCGGCTGAGCTTGCGGTGCAACGATTTCCGATTCATCCGCCGGGTCCCGGCTGTGACGGCGCGGCCGGCTGCATCGGCGGGACACCCTCGGCCGGGTACCCGGCATCGGGCGTCGCCGGTACCGGCGCCGGGCCGGGGGCCTCGGGCGGCGGCGGGCCCGGCTGTGGCGGCGGGAACGGAGGACCAAAAAACTGCGGCTGCGCCGGCGGTGGTGGCCCGGCCACGGGGTTGGGCGGCAACATCAGCCCATCGACGCCCGTGTCGCCGACACGCGGTGGTGTGCGGCCCTGCGACGGGATCCACTGCAGGTAGGGCAGATACGTCTGCGCCTTGGCTCCGGTGGCCGGCGTGTCGTAGGTGACCTGACCCTTGTAGGCGGTGATGGTGTTGATCGCGTGGAACAGAAGCGGCGGATAGTTCATCGATATCCGCCGCAGCACGGGCGCCATCCGCTCCCGACAGATCTCAGCCCGCTTGATGTTGTCGACGTACAAGCTGCCCTCGAAGACACCGCCGCAGATGAACTGCACCGGGTTCGCGAAGTTCGGCAGCGACAGCAACCCGGTGGCGGTGCCCTGGGCGGGGTCGTAGATGTTGTAGAAGTTGGCCAAGCCGTTCGGCGCGACGTGCAGAATCTGTTCCAGGTCGTCGTGCTGGTCGGCGAACAGCTTGGTGAGCTGAGACAGCTTGTCTATCTGGCCGATCAGCGCAGAGTTGTTGTCTTGCAGGAATCCGCGGACGTCGGACAGCGCCTGGTTGAGCGTCCCGAGGGTGTTGTCGAGGTTGGTTGAGCTGTCGGCGAGCACCTGTGACACGGCCGCCAGGTGCCCGCTGAACTGCACGATCTGTTCGTTGCTCTTCGACAGGGCGTCGATCAGGATCTGCAGGTTCTTCACGGTGCCGAAAAGATCCATGCGGGAGTCGCCCAGCCGTCCCGCTGTCTGCGACAGCTCCCGCAGCGCTTGACGGAAGGAGTCGCCGTTACCGTCGAACGTGTCGGCGGCCTGGTTCACGAAGTCGCTGAGCGGTCCCTGCACCGACCCGGCCTGCGGCCCGAGCGACGTGCTGAGCTTGGTCAGCTCCGACTTGACTTCGTCCCATTCCACCGGAGTGGCGGTGCGCTCCAGCGGGATGGTAGCCCCGTTCGGCATGACGGGGCCGCTCTTGTAGGCGGGAGCGAGCTGGATGAAGCGAGCGGACACGATGTTGGGCGCCATGACGATCGCCTGCGCGTCGGCGGGGATTTTGATCCCGTCCTTGACCGACATCGTAATCTTCACGGATTGCGCTTGCGGCTCAATGGATTCGACGCGGCCGACCGGAACACCGACAATGCGGACCTCGTCGCCGGGGTACAACCCGACCGCTGTCGTGAAGTATCCGATCACCTTCTGGCCGGCACGGCCCGGCCAGATCAGGTAGACGCCGCCGAGCAGCGCGAGCACCAACGCGGCGATGACACCGTAGCGCAACCACCTGTTGTCGCGGGACGCGGCGTGGCCACTCATGGTGACTTCGGCCTAATGATCATGCGCTCGGAAATGAATCCGCGCAGGTAGTCGGCAAGGCTGGCGGGCAGCTTGCCGGGCTGGAAATACAAGTCGAGCAGGATCTCGCCGAGTCCGGGTGGCGGCAGACCGTAGAGGTTGATATGGAAGCCCGGCCCGGACGCGACCACCTCGCCGAGCGAGGTCGCATAGGGCGGCAGACGCTTGAGCGCTTCGCTGATGTGTTCGCGGCGCTGCAGCAGGTTATCGAGCACCGCGTTGAGCTTCCTCAGCGCAGGGCCGAACTCCCTGCGGTTATCGGCGACGAAGCCTGAAATCTGTTGGGATAGGGGCTCAATGCTGGAAATGAGCGTGCTCAGCGCGGCGCGGCGCTCGTCGAGTGCGGCGAACAGCTGATTGCCGTCGACGACGAGCTGATTGACCTGAGCCGACCGGTCGGCCAGCACCTTCGTTACCGACCTGGCGCGCTCCAGCAGCGAGGCCAATGCCTCGTCGTTGGCATTGATACTGCGCGACAACGCCGCGACACCGTCGAGCGCCCGGCGCAGCTGCGGGGTGGCGTCGTGCAGGGAATCCGTCAGCACGCCCAGCGCCTGGGTGAACTTCTTCTTGTCCAGATCACGGGAGTCCTGGCCAAGATCCTGAAGTGCATTGTTCAACGTGTACGGGGTGGTCGTGCGGTTCAACGGGATCGTCGTGGACTCTCCCCGGCCGGCGGGTGTGACCGCGAGCGACTTCTCGCCGAGGATGGTGTCCGTCTTGATCGACACGAGTGACTGGTCGCCCAGCCTGATCTTGGGGTCGACGGTGAACGTCACCTTCGCCACATCGCCGGCGAGCCCGACGCCCTTCACCTGGCCCACTTTGATTCCCGACACGTTGACGTCGCTGCCGGGCGAGATACCGCCGGCGTCGGCGAAGTACGCCTCGCAGGTCCTGCCCTGCGGCCAGAACGGCAGCTTTTGGTAGCCGAACGCCACCAGCACGACAGCGACGACCACAAAGATGCCCATGATCCCGGTGCGGAGCGGATTGCGTTCACCCATTGTCGGAGCACCTGCCCTTCGACGGATCGGGAGGTCCACCCTGCGGGAACAACCAGTCGCTGTCGGACGGTGTGCCCCCGGCCCCGATCGACGGGCCGGGGATCTTCAGACGCACCGAGCAGTAGTAGATGTTGAAGAACGCACCATAGGCGCCGAGGGCGTTGAGCCGCAGGTAGTTTTCGCCGAGCGGCTCGATGACCCTGTTGACCTCGTCCTTGCGGTTGTCCAGCTCGGTCGCGAGCGGCCGGACGTTCTCGATGACGCCCTGAATGGGACGCCGCGAGCTCTGCAGCACCTGGGTCAGATCCGATGCAGCGGATGCCAGCGGCGCGATGGCGCCCGCGATGGCATCTTTGCCCTGCGCCAATCCGGTCACCAGTTGCTGGAGTTGATCGACGCTGGCGTTGAATTGGGCGCTCTTCTGGTCGACGGTAGTGAGCACGGTATTCAGGTTGTGGATCACGTCGGAGATCACCTGATAGCGATCCGCGAGCGACTGGCTGAACGACCCGGTGCTCGACAGCAGGTCCGACAGCGCGCCGCCCTGGCCTTGCAACAGTTCGATGATCGCGTTGCTGATCTGGTTGATCTTGTCGCCGTTCAGCCCCTTCAGCACGGGACGCAATCCGCCCAGCAGTGCGTCGAGGTCGAGCGCCGGTTCGGTGTTTTGAATCGTCCCTCCCGGCGGAACCTTGCGAAGCTCACCCGGGCCCGACGCGATCTCCATGTAGCGGTCGCCGACCAGGTTCTGGTACCGGATCACCGCTTTCGTCGAGGTGTACATCTGGTAGCGCTTGTCGACGGCAAACGTCACGTCGACCTTGTTGTCGGGCCGCAGCGCAATGTCCTTGACACTGCCCACGGGTATGCCCGCGATGCGGACGTCGTTGCCGGCTTTGAGCCGTGACGCGTTCTCGAACACCGCGTGGTAGCTGTTGGTGGAGGAGAATCGGAACTGGCCGAACACCACCACCAGACCGGCTGCGACCAGCAGCATCGCGACGGTGAAGATGCTGACCTTAATGAGGACTCCGCGGTGGCTCATGTGATTGTCTGCTCTTCGCGCAAGCGGCTCATCGCTGCGTTCTGCTCTTCGCGCAAGCGGCTCATCGCTGTCACCAGTCACTCCGTTGGGCGAACGCCCCGTTGAACAAGAACTGCAGCGTCGACGGGGCATCGACCTGTACCTCGGTGAACGGCTCGTACGGTATGTACGCGTTGTCGGTCACCAGGAACGGTGAGTGGAACCATGATCCGCCGAACTGCTTGCTCGGCATGTTGGGCAGACCTCGGCAGTTCGGTCCGCCGGTTGCGTTTACGATGGGCAAGCTCTCCGGGTAGGTGTAAATCGGGACGCCCAGAACGAAGTTCGACGACGTGAACAGACCCGGCCTGACGCCGCCGATCACGGGCCCGAACTGATCGATGGCCTTCTTCACGCCCGAGAACAGGCACCCGAATTCCGGTGAATAGTCCGACAGCACTTTCAACGGTGCACGCAACCTGTGAAGCGCGGCGATCAGGTCATCCTGCGCCGGCTCAAGAGTCGCAGTTCCGTTGTCGGCCAGGCCGGTCGCCGCGAGCAGGGTGGCGTTCAGGTTGTCCTGTTCGTCGACGAGGGTGTTACTGATCGTCGGCACGTTGTCAAGCACGGTGACCAGATCGGGCGCCGCGTCGCCGTAGATGTTGCCCACCGCCGCGGCCTGCTGGAAGTCCGACTGCAATGTCGGCATTTTCGGATTGATCTTCGGCAGATACTGATTCAAGCCGGCGAGCGTCGCACCCAAGTCGTCGCCGTGGCCGCGCAAACCCTCGGCGATCGCCGTCAGCGTCGCGTTCAGATCCACGGGATTGATCTTGTGCAGCAGGTCGACGAGGGTCTGGAACAACGTGTTGACTTCAAGTTGCACCGAGGAGGCCTGCACCCGCGCACCTGGTGAGAGGGAGGTGCCCGACGGATTCTGCGGCGGAACGAATTCCACCGATTTCGCGCCGAAGATCGTGTTGCTGGCGATCTTGACGACGGCGTTCGACGGGATGTAGCGCATCTGGCCGCTGTCGATCGCAAGCGTCAACCGCGCTTCGTTGTCCTTGTATTCGATGTCCTTGACCTTGCCGATCTGGATTCCGCGGTACTTGACCTTCGCGCCCTTGTCCATCACCAGGCCGGCCCGCGGCGAGGTCACCGTCACCGAATCGGTGGACGTGAACGCGGCCGTATAAGAAAGGTAGGTCAGCGCGGCGAACGCCAGGATGATGGTCGCGAGCACCGCGGCCGCGATCCTGGCATGGCGGATAGGAGACCCGGAATAATTCGCCAATGCTCCCCCCTCTATCCGGAAAGGTTGAAGTTACCGGACGCGCCGTACACGGCGAGGGAGATGAACAAAGTAATCACGACGACGACGATCAGCGAGGTCCGCACCGCCTGACCAACCGCGATACCCACGCCCACCGGGCCGCCCGATGCGTTGTAGCCGTAGTAGGTATGCACGAGCATCACGGCGACCGCCATCACGATGGCCTGCAAAAACGACCACAACAGGTCGGTCGGGATCAGGAACGTGTTGAAGTAATGGTCATACAGGCCGCCGGACTGACCGTTGATGTAGACCGTCGTGAAGCGCGCCGCGAAGAAGGCCGCGAGCACCGACAGCGAGTACAGCGGGATGATCGCGATCAGGCCCGCGACGATCCTGGTGGACACCAGGTAGGAAACGGAATGAATCGCCATCGCCTCGAAGGCGTCGATCTCTTCGGACACCCGCTGGGCGCCCAACTGCGCGGTGGTGCCGGCGCCGATGGTGGCGGCGAGCGCGATGCCTGCGATGACGGGGGCCACGATCCTCACGTTGAGGAAGGCGGACAGGAAGCCGGTCAGCGCCTCGATGCCGATGTTGCCCAGCGACGAATAGCCCTGCACGGCAATGACGCCGCCGGAGGCCAGCGTCAGAAACGCCGCGACACCGACGGTGCCGCCGATGAGCAGCAGAGCACCGGTGCCCAGCGTCATCTCGGCGATGAGGCGCACCGTCTCCTTGCGGTAGTGAGTGACGGCGTTGGGGATGTAGCGGAACGACTGGGCGTAGAACAGCGCCTGCTCGCCGAAGCTGTCGACGAATCTCGGCACTTCGGAGAAGATGCGCCTCAGGCGGACGGTGAGGTCGTAACTCATCAGTGCCGTCTCTTCTTCGCGCGAGCGCTCATCAGTGCCGCCTCTTCTTCGCGTGAGCGCTCATCAGTGCCGCGCCAGAACTCGGACGCCGACCGCGGTCATCAACACGTTGATCACGAACAGGCAGATGAACGCATAGACCACGGTCTCGTTGACCGCATTTCCGACGCCTTTCGGACCGCCCTTGACCGTCAGGCCGCGGTAGCACCCGACCAAGCCGGCGCACACCCCGAACAGCAGTGCCTTCACCTCGGCGAGCACCAACTCCGGGAGGCCGGTCAAGATCGTCAACCCGTTGATGAAGGCGCCCGGGTTCACGCCCTGCAGCAAGACCGAGAACACGTAGCCGCCACTCAGGCCGATCGCGCACACCAAGCCGTTCAGTAGCAGCGCGACGAGAGTGGATGCCAGCACGCGCGGCACCACCAGCCGCTGGATCGGATCGATGCCGAGCACCCGCATCGCGTCGATCTCCTCGCGGATCGTGCGTGCACCGAGGTCGGCGCAGATCGCGGTGGCGCCCGCACCGGCGACCACCAGCACGGTCACCACCGGTCCCAGCTGGGTGATCGTGCCGAACGCGGTGCCCGCGCCGGACAGGTCGGCGGCACCGATCTCGCGAAGCAGGATGTTGAGCGTGAACGCGACCAACACGGTGAACGGGATGGCCACCAACAGCGTCGGCACCAACGAGACGCGGGCGATCATCCAGGTCTGCTCGAGGAATTCGCGGAACTGGAAGGGCCGCCGGAAAATCGCGCGGAATGTGTCGCCCGACATTTCGAAGAATCCGCCAACGGCCCGAGCCGGAACCGCGAGCTGATCCTTCACTCGGCCCCCTTCTCGGGCGTGAGGGTGAAGCGACACTTTCCGGGCGAAGCCAGAAAACTGGCAGGACCGGCGCCCTTCCCACCCCTCTACGGGACGTCACGCTGTGTGAGCCGGATCATACTAACTAGAACACGTTCGCGGTGTCAAAGGACGGAAAAAGACGCATAACATGCATGTTTATCCAGTTCACAGCGACCAGTCGGGCGCCATTCTGTAACAGGTTCTAGCGCTCGCGCAAGGCCAGGTCGACGCCGACATCACCGTCAGGGCGTCATCAATTGAGTCGCCGCGAACGTCACGTCGGGATCCCGGTCAGCAAAGTATTTCTGCATCGTCGCGCCGAGTTCCTGAGGCACCCAGGCGGAGCCGTCGGCGGTGAACCGATGCTCGGCCGTGGGAGCCGCGACGAGCGTCACCGATGGGCCGTAGACGATGAACAGCTGCCCGTTGACCGTCTCGGCGGCGGCCGAGGCGAGAAACCGCACCAGGGTCACCACATGCTCGGGCGACAGCGGATCGACGTCGTGCTCGCCGAGGTCGGGCGCGGATCCGAAAACCTCCGCGGTCATCGCCGTCCGGGCCCGCGGGCAGATCGCGTTCGCGCAGACGCCATAGCGGCCGAGCGCACGTGCCGCTGTCAGGGTCAGCGCGGTGATGCCGGCCTTGGCCGCACCGTAGTTCGCCTGCCCCACCGGCCCGGACAACCCCGCCTCCGATGAGGTGTTGATGAGCCTGCCGAACACCCGGCCGCCGGCCTCCTTGGCGCGGGCCCGCCAGTAGGCGGCGGCATTGCGGGTCAACAGGAAATGCCCGCGCAGGTGGACCTTCATGACGAGGTCCCAGTCCTCGTCGGTCATGTTGAAAAGCATCCGATCGCGGGTGATGCCCGCATTGTTGACGACGACGTCCAGGCCGCCTTCTCGTTCGGCGGTGGCCACCATCTCGTCGGCGGTCGATCGCTCGCCGACGTCGCCGGCCACCGCGACGGCCCTGCTCCCGGCGGCCTTGATCTCGTCGAAGACGTCGGATTTGTCCAGTGCCGCCCCGATGTCGTTGACGATCACGGTGGCGCCGGCCCGGGCGAGGCCGATCGCCTCGGCTCGGCCCAGGCCCGCGGCGGCACCCGTCACCACCGCTACGCGTCCGGACAAATCGGTCAGTTCATCGGCCCGGCGGCCAGCCTCGTGTCCCTCGGATGCGCTCAAGTTATGAATACCTCTAGTCTTTGCGGAGCAACGCTGCGCGCGGGCATTCGACGATCGCCTGCTCGGCCAGGTCCTCCTCGTCGGCAGGCACCGGGTCCTTCTTCATGACCGCGTAGTCCTCGTCGTCGAGATCAAACAAGTCCGGCGCGATTCCCACGCACACCGCGTTACCCTCACATCGATCGCGGTCTACTTCAACTCGCACGACAACCTCCTTTCACTTACCAACAACCGCCCGGCCTGGCGCAGCACCCACAATACGACCAGGTCGAAGTGCCGCTGGTGGGAACCGCCGCTGGACCACAAGACTAGAACGTGTTACAACCAGGGTGGCAGACGGGTCTGCCGATGGGTTCGGAATAGACCTTCCAGATAGACCTAAGGACGAGGCGATGCGGATCGGCTACAGCCCCGAACAAGAGGAGTTGCGCCGCGAGCTGCGGTCATACTTCGCCCAGCTGATGACGCCCGAGAGGGTCGACGCGCTGAGCTCGGTGGAAGGCGAGGTGGGGAGCGGCAATGTTTACCGGGACACGGTCGCTCAGATGGGCAAGGACGGTTGGCTGACCCTGAGCTGGCCGAAGGAGTTCGGCGGCCAAGGCCGTCCGCCCATGGACGGCCTGATCTTCAGCGACGAGGCCGCGATCGCCGGCGCGCCGGTGCCGTTCCTGACCATCAACAGCGTGGCGCCGACGATCATGGCGTTCGGCACCGACGAACAGAAGAAGTTCTACCTGCCCAAGATCGCGTTGGGTGAGCTGCATTTCTCGATCGGCTACTCCGAGCCGGGCGCAGGCACCGACCTGGCCGCGCTGCGCACCACCGCGGTGCGCGACGGCGACGACTACGTGGTCAACGGCCAGAAGATGTGGACCAGCCTGATCCAGTACGCCGACTACGTCTGGCTGGCCGTACGGACCAACCCGGAGGCAAAGAAGCACCGCGGCATCTCGATGCTGATAGTGCCGACCGACGTCGACGGCTTCTCATGGACGCCCGTGCACACGATGGCGGGCGTGGACACCAGCGCCACGTACTACCAAGATGTGCGGGTTCCGGTGACGAACCGGGTCGGCGAGGAGAACGCGGGTTGGAAGCTGGTCACGAACCAGCTCAACCACGAGCGCGTGGCGCTGGTGTCGGCGCAGCCGATCTTCGTGGCGCTCAACGCCGTTCGGGAGTGGGCGCAGAACACCAAGGACATCCACGGGTCCCGGCTGATCGACTCCGAGTGGGTGCAGCTGAACCTCGCCCGCGTGCACGCCAAAGCCGAGGTGCTCAAGCTGATCAACTGGGAGCTGGCGTCGTCGGACGACGCCGCCCCGTCACCGGCGGACGCGTCGGCGGCCAAGGTGTTCGGCACCGAGCTGGCCACCGAGGCGTACCGGCTGCTGATGGAGGTGCTGGGCTCGGCGGCCACTGTGCGGCAGGACTCACCGGGCGCCCTGCTGCGCGGCCGGGTCGAGCGGATGCATCGCGCCTGCCTGATCCTGACGTTCGGCGGCGGCACCAACGAGATCCAGCGCGACATCATCGGGATGGTGGCGCTCGGCCTGCCCCGAGCGAACCGCTGACCACCTGTAGGGGAAAGACTAGGCTGCAGAAAGATTAGGAAGTGCAATGGATTTCACTACCACCGAAGCCGCGACCGACCTCGGCGGTCTGGTACGCACCATCACCGAGTCGGTGTGCACGCCTGAGCGCCAGCGCGATTTGGACAAGCTCGACCAACGCTTCGATCGCGAGCTGTGGCGCAATTTGATCGATGCCGATGTGCTCAGCGCTGCGACACCCGAATCGGTGGGCGGCGGCGGCTTTGGTGTGCTCGAGCAGGCTGCCGTGCTGGCGGCACTCGGTCGAGCACTGGCTGCCGTGCCGTATCTGGAGTCCGTGGTGCTCGGCGCCGGCTCGCTGGCTGCGTTCGGTCCTGAAGCGCTGCAGAAGGACTGGGCTGCGGCGGCGATCAACGGTGAGAAGATCCTTGCGATCGCCCTGGACGGCGAGATGGGGCAGGGCCCGGTGCAGGCGACGGCAAGCGGCAGCGGGTATCGGCTGACAGGCACCCGCACCCAGGTCGGCTACGGCCCGGTCGCGGACGCGTTTCTGGTGCCGGCCGAAACCGAGTCGGGTGTCAAGGTTTTCCTCGTCGAGGTGGGCGATGCCGGGGTGTCGGTGATTTCGCTGAACACCACCGGGCACGGGAGCGTCGGGCATCTGGAACTTCAGGGCGTCGAGCTGGATGACAGCCGGATCGTCGGCGGGTCGGATGTGGTCGGCTGGCTGACCACGCACGGGACGTTGGGCCGCACCGCATTTCAACTGGGTGTGCTGGAGCGGGCGCTCGAGTTGACGGCCTCCTACGCTCGTGAGCGCGAGCAGTTCGATCGGCCGATCGGCAGCTTTCAGGCGGTCGCCCAGCGGTTGGCCGACGGCTACATCGACGTCAAGGGCCTGCGGCTGACCCTGATCCAGGCGGCGTGGCGGCTGTCGGAGGACCTGCCGGCCGACGTCGACGTCAGCACGGCGGCGTTCTGGGCCGCCGACGCCGGACACCGGGTGGCGCACACCACGGTGCACGTGCACGGCGGCGTTGGCATCGACCTCGACCACCCGGTGCACCGCTACTTCCTGGCGGCCAAACAGACGGAGTTCGCGGTGGGCGGCGCCACCGGGCAGCTGCTGCGCATCGGCCGGGAACTGGCTGACACACCAGCTTGAACCCGGCAGTCGGGAGCGCGCTTCCCACCGTAACCTCGCTGCTCACACCGCTTGTCGACGTCGACGATCGTGGGGTGTACTTCGAGGATTCGTTCACCAGCTGGCGAGGCCACATTCAGTACGGCGCCGCGGTTGCCGCAGCTTTGCACGCACGGCTCGACCCTGCGCGGCCGCCCCATGTGGGCGTCGTGTTGCAGAACACGCCGTTCTTCTCGGCGGTGCTCGTCGCCGCGGCGCTGTCCGGAATTGTTCCGGTCGGCCTCAACCCCATTCGACGCGGCGCGGCACTGGCCCGCGATGTGCGCCACGCGGATTGCCAACTGGTACTGGCAGATTCCGCTTCGGCCGCGATTCTGGACGGCATCGACCACATCGACGTCGACTCTGCGCAATGGGCCTCCGAAGTGCACGCGCACGAGGGTGCTCCGGTGATCGCGCGGGCGGCTGAGCCGTCGCAGGTGTTCATGCTGATCTACACGTCGGGCACCAGCGGTGACCCAAAGGCCGTGATCTGCAGCCACGGCAAGGTCGCGATCGCCGGTGTCACGATGACCGAACGCTTCTCACTCGGGCCCGACGACGTCTGCTATGTGTCGATGCCGTTGTTCCACTCGAACGCGGTGCTGGTCGGATGGTCGGTTTCACTGGCCTGCCGTGGCTCGATGGTGTTACGACGGAAGTTCTCGGCATCCCAATTTCTTCCCGACGTCCGCCGATACGGCGCGACGTATGCGAACTACGTGGGAAAACCGCTCTCGTATGTGCTCGCCACCCCGGAGCTGCCCGACGATGCGGACAATCCGCTCAGGGCGGTGTACGGCAACGAGGGTGCCCCCGGCGACGTGGAGCGGTTCGCCCGCCGGTTCGGCACCGTCGTCATCGACGGGTTCGGCTCGACCGAGGGCGGGCTGGCGATCAGCCGCACCCCGGACGCCCCGCCCGGGTCCCTTGGCCTGCTGCCGGACGGCACCGAGATCATCGACGTGGAGACCGGCCGGCCGTGCCCTCCCGGGGTCACGGGTGAACTGGTGAACATCGGCGGGCGCGGCCGCTTCGAGGGCTACTACAACGATCCCGAAGCCG
>Ga0209009_1000454_pt1 | contig 14194 bp, 11 predicted proteins | sample BlaSpr_A8_OM3_M2_FD_187979 | JGI IMG/M metagenome (GOLD analysis project Ga0209009, IMG submission 187979) | Forest soil microbial communities from Thunder Bay, Ontario, Canada - Black Spruce, Ontario site 2_A8_OM3_M2 (SPAdes) (version 2) | ecosystem: Environmental > Terrestrial > Soil > Boreal... | reverse complement strand
ACGCCGGCTGACGTTCGTGCGCGGCGAAACGAGCTGGGGATTCGACCTGTCTTCAAACGCGTGGATACCTGCGCGGCCGAATTTGAATCCTTTACGCCGTATCTATATTCCACGTACGAACAAGAGGACGAGTCAGGCGCGGTAGACCGCCCGAAAATTGTGATTCTTGGTAGCGGCCCTAACCGAATTGGACAAGGAATCGAATTTGATTATTGCTGTTGCCACGCGGCTTTCGCGTTGAAAGAGGACGGCTACGAAACGGTGATGGTGAATTGCAATCCGGAAACAGTTTCAACGGATTACGATACGTCGGACCGGCTCTATTTTGAGCCGCTCACTCTGGAAGACGTTCTTGCAATCATCGAGCGCGAAAAACCGGAAGGCGTGATCGTGCAGTTCGGCGGGCAGACGCCTCTGAATCTCGCGCTCGATTTGAAGAAAAATGGAGCCAAAATTATCGGTACCGCGCCCGAGTCAATCGATTTAGCTGAGGACCGGCGGCGTTTTGGCGCGTTACTGAACGAGCTAAAAATTCCTCAGCCGCTGGGGGGCACGGCCTTAGCACCGCAGGAAGCGGCGAAAGTTGCGAGCGAGATTGGGCTGCCGGTGCTGGTACGGCCGAGCTACGTGCTAGGCGGACGCGCAATGGTGATTGCCTACGATTTGAAGACGGTGGAGGAATACGTTGCGCAAGCCGCGCTGATTGGCACTGCCTCCGATCCGAAGCGGCCGATCTTGATCGATCAGTTCCTGGAAGACGCCACCGAAGTGGATGTGGATGCGCTGGCCGACGGCGAAGATGTTGTAATTGCGGCGATCATGGAACACATCGAGGAAGCGGGGATTCACTCGGGGGATTCTTCGTGCGTGCTTCCGGCGGTGACGCTGAAGCCTGCGATTCTGGAACGCATTCGCGATTACACGGCGCGTCTGGCGCGCGCGTTGAATGTGGTGGGCTTGATGAACGTGCAGTATGCGATTCAGCGCGACAAGGTGTATGTGTTGGAAGTGAATCCGCGTGCTTCGCGCACCGTGCCGTACGTGAGTAAAGCCACTGGCGTGCCGCTGGCTAAAGTGGCTGCGCGGCTGATGACGGGACGCAAGCTGCGCGAGCTGAACTTGCCGTGCATCGAAACGAAGGGCGTGAAGGAAATCGCTGCCGGGAACTTCTACGCGGTGAAATCGCCGGTGTTTCCGTTCAACAAATTCCGCGGCGTGGACACAATTCTAGGGCCGGAAATGCGTTCGACGGGCGAGGTGATGGGAATCGCGTCCACATTTGGCCTGGCGTTTGCGAAAGCGCAGCTTGCTGCGGGACAGCGTTTGCCGCTGCAAGGCACTGTGTTCTTGAGCGTGAACGATCACGACAAACGGCACTTGGCGTTTGTGGTGCAGGATCTTCTGGTTGCGGGACTGAAAGTTGTCGCAACACGCGGCACCGCGGCGGCACTCGCGAGCGCGGGCATCGAAGTGGAGACCGTTTTCAAAGTAAATGAAGGCCGGCCGAATATCGTGGACTTGATCAAAACGGGCAAAGTGGATTTGGTGATCAACACTCCGCTGGGGCGCGAATCTTTCTGGGATGAAAAGTCGATTCGTCGCGCCGCGATTCGGTACAATATCGCGTGCATCACTACTCTTTCGGCTGCGAGCGCCGCAGCGCGAGGAATTCGCGCCATGGCCGGGCACGCGGCCGAGGTGGGAGCGTTGCAGGACTTGCTCTGTCACAAAAGCGCGGCGGCAGCAGAACGCTCATAAGTGCGCATCCCTTCTTTTTGTGAACTCGGCAGGTGAAAACTCCCTCGTTGATATAAAATACCGTCGTGAAACTTCACGGAATATTTCCTCCTTTAACCACGCCTTTCGCGCCCGATGGAGCGGTGGCGCTGTCGAAGCTCGGCGAAAACATCGCTCGTTACAACAAGACGGGGCTTGCCGGGTATGCCATCAACGGGTCCACGAGCGAGTCGGCGCTGCTGAAATGGGAAGAGGTTTACCGCGTATGGGAAACTGCGCGAGATGTTGCCGCGCCGGAGAAAATTCTTATTGCGGGCACGGGCGCTGAATCAACAGCCGAAACGATTGAGCGCACGAACCGCGCTGCTTCGTTCGGCTACGCTGTGGGATTGGTGCGAACGCCGAGTTTTTATAAGCCAGCCATGACAGAAAGTGCGCTCGCGGAACACTACCTGCGTGTGGCGGACGCTGCGCGGATTCCGATTCTCGTATATTCGGTTCCTGTCTTTACGCATGTGACCGTCGAGGCGCCTTTAGTCGCGCGCGTTTCGAAACATCCGAACATTATTGGGATGAAAGATAGTTCGGGGAATGTGCAGGGAGTTGCCGAAATTATCGCTGCCGCGCCGAAAGAGTTCCAGACGCTGGTTGGTTCAGCGTCCACTCTGTACGAATCGCTCGAAAAAGGCGCGGTGGGAGCGATTCTGGCGGTGGCCTGCGCGTTTCCGGAATTGTGTGTTGAGATTTACGAAGCATCGCGCGCTGGCGAACGGACGAAGGCCCATTCGCTGGCGCAAAAGCTAATGGCGCCGGCTAAGTTGTTTGGTCCGCAATTTGGTATCGCCGGTTTGAAATATGCACTGGATCGCATCGGATATTACGGCGGCGCACCGCGAAGTCCGCTCCTGCCCGTGGATGCCTCCGCACGGTCTGAAATAGACACTATGCTCTCGAATCTTACGGCTCAGACCGCGCATCAATTGTAGTGGCCCCTGCTCGCATGAAGAAAACAGTGGATACTTCTATCTGTCGCTCTGCTCGCGTTCGCGGTGCGTTCGATACGCGCAAGAATTCCTTCTGCTCTGCTAACGTTGGCGGTTGCGGCGCGTCCCACTTGCATTGCTGCGCACATTTTGCGCCTGTATCATGAATGCCTCCATGGAGTCTCACTGTCTTCCGTTTAGCAAAATTCCGCATACAACCAGGCTATTTTCCACCTTTGCAGAGAATTTTGGCAAAGTAGCGGCCTACTACGGAGAGCCGCCGACTGTGGCGGGTGTGCTCGCGGCACGGCGCAAGATCGAGCTCGATGAAAAAGTCCGGCGAGAAGTCGTGGAGATTCTGCGCGAGCAGAACGAAGCATTCGGGGCAGGTCCGGATACCGTACGGAATCTTGAACGGCTGGCCAAGGGAGCCGCGGCTATCGTCACAGGGCAACAAGTGGGACTTTTCGGCGGTCCGGCGTACAGCCTTTACAAGGCCATAAGCGCAGTTCGATATGCGGAGGAAATAACCAAAGCTGGCGTCGATAGCGTGCCGGTCTTTTGGCTCGCGACGGAAGATCATGATTTCGCTGAAATCAATCACGTTGCGTGGAATTCAAAAAAGGGCCTCGCTGAATTTGAATTGGGTGAGCGTGAATCGGATGCTGGCCGTCGCGTGGGCGAAATCAAGCTGGGGGCGCCTGTCACCGCGCTGGTGGCCAAGGCGGTTGGAAGTCTGGAAGGATCGTTCGGAAAAGAGATTGCGGAGGCTCTTCGCGATCCCTACACGCGCGAAGAAACCTACGGCTCTGCGTTCGGAAAATTGATGGCGCGGCTTATGGCAGGGCGGGGGATTATTTTTCTGGATCCGCTCGATGCGCGATTCCACAGACTAGCTGCGGGCGTTTACCGGCGCGCGCTGGAGGAGGCTGAAGCCTTGCGAGCTTCGCTCATGGCGCGGTCGAAAGAGCTGGAGAAGGCTGGATATCACGCGCAAGTGAAAGTCACTGAGGAGTCCACCCTGCTTTTCTACAATGTGGACGGGCGCCGCCAGCCGCTTCGTGTGCGCAACGGCAAATTTACGGCCGGTCGCGCTTCGTTTAGGTTGGCGGAATTACAAGCGGCGATCGAGAAAACTCCCGAGCTTTTCACCCCTAACGTGCTGTTGCGGCCGATCGTTCAGGACACGCTTCTAGCGACCGCCGCCTACATTGGCGGCGCCGCCGAGATCGCCTACATGGCGCAGGCGCAGGTGGTTTACGACAAGCTTCTCGGGCGGATGCCGGCGATTTTGCCGCGCGCTGGATTTACCATCATTGAACCGTTCGTGGCGCGCTTGCTTACAAAATTTGGCCTCGACATTTCCGACGTTTTCCGCGGGCATCAGCATTTGCGGGCACGCATGGAGCAAAAAGCTCTGCCCCGCGCCCTGGCGAGCCGTTTCGATGCCGGGGAAAAAACGCTGCGGAAGCTGTTGAAAAGCTATCAAGCTCCACTCACGCGGCTGGATCGCACGTTGGTCGGCGCGCTGGATTCTGCGGAAAGCAAAATGCTCCATCAGTTTGCGAAGTTGAAAGGGAAAGCGGCCCGGGCCGAGAATTTGCGGATAGGCGTGCTGGATCGATACGAGCGGATATTGCTTGATTCGCTGTATCCCCATCGAGCGTTGCAGGAGCGCACTCTTTCGCCCTTGCCATGGCTTGCAGCCTATGGGCCGAGCTTCGTAGATAAGCTTTCCCGACAGGCCAGCATAGAATCTGCTCAACATCATGTCGTTTACTTGTGAGGCCGCGGCGTAAGAGTTGTTCAAGAGCACGAGGCAGTTGCAGTCTCTCCCAAACGCCGCAAATCCCGTGTTAAAATGCGCGGTCATTCTTTTACTCGCAATCTTCTGGAGGCAAGTTCGATGAAAATCACACCGGGCAAACAGAAAGGCATGAAAGCGGTCTCGGACGCGCGCGGCGTAATCGCCGCGGCGGCGATGGACCAGCGCGGCTCGCTCAAGAGCGCCATCGCCAAAGAAAAGGGAATCGATAAGAAAGACGTGACAGCGCAGATGTTGGAAGAATTCAAGACCACCGTGGTGAAGGTATTGACACCTCATGCTAGCGCAATTCTGCTGGATCCCGAATATGGGCTTCCTGCGGCGAAAGTGCGCGCTCCGAATGCCGGTTTGCTGCTGGCGTACGAAAACAGCGGGTATGACAACACGCGTCCTGGCCGGCTTCCTGACCTGCTCGATATTTGGTCCGTGCGCCGTTTAGTGGCTGCGGGGGCCGACTGCATCAAGATTCTTCTGTATTACACGCCATTCGATTCGTTCGAGATAAATGATATTAAGCACGCTTGGGTTGAGCGCATCGGAGGGGAGTGCACGGCCGCGGACGTCCCGTTCTTTCTGGAGTTCGTAGGCTACGAGGAAAACGGGGACGAGAAAGGCGCGGCGTTCGCGCGCAAAAAGCCGGAGATTGTTACGCGTAGCATGGAGGAATTTTCCAAGCCGCAATACGCCGTTGACGTGTTGAAGGTAGAGGTTCCGGTGAATATGGCGTTCGTTGCCGGCTCCAAAGCTTGTAAAGGCGAGTCGGTTTACACGCGCGACCAGGCCAAAGAACATTTCCGCAAGGCTGCCGCGGCTGCCAAAAAGCCGTTCATTTATCTGTCCGCTGGCGTGAACAACGATGTTTTTGCCGAAACACTCGAGCTTGCGGCTGAATCTGGCGTGAATTTTTCGGGCGTGCTGTGCGGCCGGGCCACATGGAAGGAAGGAATTCCAGTGTACGCAAAACAGGGCGCAAAAGGGTTGGAAGACTGGCTGCAAGAGCAGGGCGTGAAAAACATTAACAACGTGAATTCGAAGCTTTCGGTGGCCAAGCCTTGGTTTAGTTTTTACGGCGCAAGTTCAGCGGCAGCTTTGTCTTAGCGAACTCCCTAAACAACCAAAAATGCTTGCCATTTTGATGCTTTGCCGCGAAGTTGTGATTTTCCGCGTGCGCTGAGAGCGTTTGCGGAAAGCGCGGCTTTCCGTTAGAATCATTGTTTAAGCAGATGCATCTGATGCGGCTGTGTGTGCAATACGCGAATCTGCGGCCTCCCTGGCTCCCGGACACTCAGAGGTAATGACGGAAGAAAATCACGGTAGCAATCTAACTTTCGACGCAGCTGACGAATATCGCCCCGAAGCACCGCCTCCGCCTGAAATTCCTGCCTGGAAAAACGGCAGCACCCGAATTGGAATCCACACATCCATTGCCGGAGATCTTTCCGGAGCGCTGGAAATAGCACACGCTCTGGGCGCCAACGCGCTTCAGATATTTTCATCAAGCCCGCGAATGTGGGTGCGCGGGCCTTCCAGGATTTCCGAAGCGGACGCTACGCGGTTTCGCGAGCGGCGCAAGGCGCTGGGACTTGGTCCACTGGTGATTCACGACAATTATTTGATTAACCTTGCCTCGCCGAATCCGGTGTTGCGAACGCGCTCGGTGCAAGCGTTTCATCAGGAAATCGTTCGCGCGCTCGCGCTGGGGGCGGATTTTCTGGTGGCGCATCCCGGTTGTTGCATGGAAAGCGCGGCGGACGCGGCGGTCGCCTCGATCGCAAACGGACTGAAGCAAGCCACGCGCGGCCTGAAACTCGATGGGTTGGAAGTCCTGCTGGAAAACACGGCTGGGCAGGGAACCTCGATGGGATCGAAGTTTGAGGAATTGCGGGCTGTGCTGGATGCGTCCTCGGACTTGCCGCTGGGCGTTTGCATCGACACCGCGCACACTTTCGCAGCGGGATGGGATATACGCACCGCGGAAGGTCTGGACAGAACTTTGCAGGCGATTGACAACACGATCGGTCTAGAACGCGTTCGTGTGGTTCACGTGAACGATTCGAAAACGCATCTCGGCTCGCGCGTAGATCGCCACGAACATATTGGAAAAGGCAGAATCGGCTTGGAATCATTCGGCAGGATTTTGAATCATCCGCAGCTTGCGGGACGCGCCTTCATTCTGGAGACGCCCATCGACAAGCCGGGTGACGACCGCAGAAACGTCGCGGCGTTGTGGAAGCTGATGGGAGTGGTAATTCCTGCCAATGGTGCGCGCGACGGGATGAAGCCGCGTCGAAAGAAGAAAAGCAAAGTCAGCGCGCACGGGAATGTGAGTAGAAGAAAAACGGCGGTGAAATCGCGTCCACGTACGAGTGCACGACGAAAGTCTCGAGGGAAGTGAACTTGTTCGACTACGATCCGCGCCAGGTCGAAACGAAGTGGCAAAAAGTGTGGGCAGAGAAGAATGCGTTCCACGCGGTAGAAGATCCTGCACGCGCGAAATATTACGTCCTGGAGATGTGGCCCTATCCTTCCGGAACCTTGCACATGGGCCACATGCGCAACTACACGATTGGCGACGCGGTTGCGCGCTACAAGCGCATGTGCGGATTGAACGTGCTTCATCCGATGGGCTGGGATTCGTTTGGCTTGCCGGCGGAGAATGCCGCGATTAAGAGTGGAACGCCGCCGCGCGAATGGACGAACGCCAACATTGCGCAGATGAAGGCGGTCTGCGAGCGGTTCGGATTCGGATACGACTGGCAACGCGAGATTTCGTCGTGCGAGCCGGAGTATTACCGCTGGAACCAGTGGTTTTTTCTGCGCATGCTGGAAAAGGGTCTAGCCTACCGCAAACGCAGCCGCGTGAATTGGTGCCCGCAATGCGCAACGGTTCTCGCGAACGAGCAGGTGGTGAACGGTTGCTGCTGGCGGCACGAAAACACGATTGTTGAGCCGAAAGATGTGGAGCAGTGGTTTCTGCGAATCACGCACTATTCGGATTCTCTACTCGATGGAACGATCGAACTAGCAGGTGGCTGGCCGGAACGCGTGCTGGTGCAGCAGCGCAACTGGATCGGGAAATCCCACGGTACGCGTGTAAAATTCGGCATCTCGCAGATGCCGGGGCGTTCGCTCGAAGTATTCACCACTCGCGTCGATACGATCTTCGGCGCTTCTGCGATTGTGCTTTCGGCGAACCATCCGCTGCTGGAAAGTTTGCTGGAAGGCGTGCCGGGACGCGGTGCAATTGAATCGCAGTTGAAAGCCATGCGCCAGAAAAGCATGCGCGCCGCCGATATCGCCACGGCGGAAAAAGAAGGCTTCTTCACCGGACGTTTTGCCCTGAATCCGTTTTCCGCCGGCAATATCCCGATATGGGTTGCGAATTTCGTGCTGGCGGATTATGGAACCGGCGCGGTGATGTGCGTGCCCGCCCACGACCAGCGCGATTACGAGTTCGCTGAGAAATATCATTTGCCCGTGAAGATTGTGGTGCAGCCGCTGAATGCGGCGCCGTTGCGCCTAGAGCGCATGAGCGAAGCGTACACCGAGCACGGCAGGTTGGTGGATTCGGGCGCTTACACGGGTCTCACGTCTGATGAAGCCATCCAGAAAATGTCGGCGGACGCCAAGGCCAAAGGTTTTGGCGACTCCGAAACTACCTATCGATTGAAAGATTGGGGCATTTCACGCCAGCGTTATTGGGGCACGCCGATCCCGGTGGTTTATTGCGACAAGGATGGGATCCTTCCTGTTCCGGATGACCAACTTCCTGTCCGCCTCCCTGAAAATGTGAAGCTCACGGGAGAAGGGCAATCCCCGCTCGCCTTAGTGCCGGAATTTGTGAACGCTACATGTCCAAAGTGCGGAGGTCCCGCTCGTCGCGAGACCGATACGATGGACACCTTCGTCGATTCCTCCTGGTATTTTTATCGCTTCACCGATCCGCACAACGATCGCGCCCCGTTTGAGCGAGCAAAAGCGGAGTACTGGTTTCAAATCGACCAGTACATCGGCGGCATTGAACACGCCATCCTGCATCTTATTTATTCGCGATTTTTCTGCAAAGTGATGCACGACCTCGGAATGGTCAACGAAACGGAACCAGTAAAGAGATTATTTTCGCAGGGCATGGTGCATAAAGACGGCGCGGTGATGTCGAAATCAAAAGGCAACGTGGTAGGCGCGCTCGAAATGGCCGAAAAATATGGTTGCGACACGGCGCGCATGTACACATTGTTCGCGGCGCCCCCCGAGCGCGATTTGGAATGGAGCGAGCAGGGAATCGAAGGCTGCTCGCGCTTTCTGAACAAAGTTTATCGGCTGGTCGTCAAACATGCGGATAGCTTGCGAGAGCTGCGAACCGATCAATCCGCGCAAACAGATTTCGCCACCGCTACGGCGAAAGAGAAGACATTGGTCCGCAAAGCGCATAAGACGCTGAAGCGCGTTACAAACGATTTTGAAGTTCGCTGGCATTTTAATTCGTCGGTCGCGCTGATTATGGAGCTGCTCAATGAGTTGCAAGGTCAGGAGCCGCTCGATGTGGAAGTTTCGCCCGTCATTCTGAAGAGCGTGCTTGAAATTCTATTGCTCATGCTTTCTCCCATCGCGCCACATATTGCCGAAGAACTTTGGGAAAAGCTGGGACACCCGACTGATCTTCTGAGCGTAAAATGGCCGGCATACCGCGAAGATCTAACGCGCGAGGAGCAGGTGGAGGTAATAATCCAAATTAACGGTCGTCTGCGCGGGAAGATTCTGGTGGACGATGCTTTCGGCGGCGATGAAACTATCGCACACGCGCTCAAGGACCCGCGCATCTCGGTTTTGATCGATGGGAAAGAAATCGTGAAAACAGTGGTGGTGCCGAAGAAGCTGGTGAATATCGTTTTAAGATAATCCGGAGAGGTTGATGACGCCAAACAGCCGCGCGGTTCCAGCCAAACTAGGGAGCGACGACCAAGCAGCGGGAGGCACGGTGAGCACACGACACGGAATCGTGGTCCTCGATTTCGGCGGTCAATATACGCAGTTGATTGCGCGCCGCATCCGCGAGCAGCAAGTATTTTCAGCTATCCTTCCATGTACTGCGTCGATTGAAGAAATCCGCGCGCTGGAACCCGCGGGTATCGTGTTGTCTGGCGGGCCCAGTTCGGTTTACGACGCTGCTGCGCCTGTGTGCGATCCGAAGGTGTTGCAGCTGGATATTCCTGTGCTCGGGATTTGCTACGGCATGCACTGGCTTACGCACACGCTCGGCGGAAGGGTGGAAAGAGCCGAGCGTAGAGAGTACGGCCCCGCTCAACTGGATATCGAAGATGGCTCCAAGCTTTTCTCTAACTTTCCTGGGCAGTTCAAAATTTGGAATAGCCACGGGGACCATGTGGTTGGATTGCCGGAAGGCTTTAGCGTAACGGGGCGCACCGACAACGCTATCGGCGCTGTGGAGCACTCCGGAAAAAGATTTTACGGCCTTGAATTCCATCCCGAAGTGAATCACACCGAACGCGGCACGGAAATCCTGAGCAATTTCGTTTTTCAAGTGTGCGGCGCAAAGCAGAGCTGGGATCGAGCAGGATTCATCGCCTCGATGGTCGACACGATTCGCAAGCAGGCGGAAGGCGCTCGGGCTATTTGCGCGCTGAGCGGAGGGGTGGATTCCGCGGTCGCCGCTGCGTTGGTGCATCGCGCCATTGGCGATCGCCTTACAAACGTTTTTGTCGACACTGGACTTCTGCGGCGGGATGAATTCCGCGATACGCTAGAACTTCTGCGTGCACGCCTGGGACTCAACGTGATTGGCGTGGATGCCTCGGAACGTTTTCTGGGGCGCTTGAAGCGAATTACCGATCCGGAAGAAAAGCGCAAGCGTATCGGCGGCGAGTTCATCAATGTGTTTATTGAAGAAGCACGAAAGCTAGCAGCATCGTCGCAGGGGCTCCCGGTCAAATTCCTGGTGCAGGGCACGCTTTATCCGGACGTGATCGAGTCTGTATCGGTCAAAGGGCCCTCGGCGGTCATTAAGACTCATCACAATGTGGGCGGCCTTCCTGCCGATATGCCTTTCAAGCTGATCGAGCCGCTGCGCGATCTCTTTAAGGATGAAGTGCGATTGATAGGCCGCGAGCTTGGCTTGCCGGAAGAAATCCTCACCAAGCATCCGTTTCCGGGGCCCGGTCTGGCTGTTCGTCTAGTCGGCGAAATTTCGCACGAAAGACTCGAAACGCTTCGAGCCGCGGATGCAATCGTGGTGGAAGAAATTCGTTCCGCGGGCTTGTACGAAAAAGTGTGGCAGGCTTTTGCCGTGCTGTTGCCCGTGCAAAGCGTAGGAGTGATGGGAGACGGCCGGACGTACGGATACACAATTGCAGTGCGGGTGGTGGACTCGCAGGATGCAATGACTGCGGATTGGTCGCGATTGCCGCGTGAAGTACTCGAGCGGATTTCCGTGCGCGTCGTAAACGAAGTTCCCGGCGTAAACCGAGTGGTCTACGACATCAGCTCGAAACCGCCAAGTACGATCGAATGGGAGTAAGGCCGACACACCGACGTCGAGTCCTCCCAGTAACCGAGAAGACCTAGCGGTTGGCCATTTTCTGGGCCATGTATAGCAAAAGCCGGCGATCGCCTTCGTCAACTCGACTCAGCAACCGGCGGAAGCGACCCAGAAGACGCGCTTCTTTACCCTTGCTTCCCCACGCGATATCGTCCGCAGTCTTCCGTTTAGGAAGATTTGGCAGTACGGGTGGTTCCTCGCCGTCGTAGAATAGCTGGTAGAGCGGAACTTCCATGGCTCGAGCCAGCTTTTCCAGAGTCTCGATCGCCGGGACGGTGTGACCGTTCTCCACGCGCGAGATGTAGCAGCGAAGAAGCCCGGTTCGCTTCTCGATGTCACCTTGGGAAAGTTTTTTCGTTTCACGCAGTAGACGGATGCGTTCTCCAATTATCATGGCGGGTATTGTTACATGGACTACTGTCTCTCGCAAGGGCCAATAGTTGCGTATTCAGGACCCGCGAATAGTACTGACTACAAGTCAGTGAACCGTTACCTATGTTTCGGGAATCTGAACCATTAGCGAAGCTGGAACCAAAAGCTTTCGCCGACGTAACCAAAATTGTATGCCAGACGTCCCAAAGAATATGGCAGCAAATGCCTCGGCCATCTCCCTTCCAGCCCGTGCGAGAAAACGGGATGAAGAAGCGGAATTGGTCCGCTTGGCCCAGAGCGGCGAGGAGGCTGCCTTTGAAGAGCTGATACGGCGGCATCAGCAACGTGTTTTTGGGCTGGTGAACGGCATCCTTCGCCGGCGCGAAGATGTGGAAGATGTGGTTCAGCAAGTTTTTCTGAAAGTGTTTGTTTCTTTGAAGCGATTTGATTTGCGAGCGGCTTTTTCGACTTGGTTGTACAAGATTACCGTAAACGAATGTTGGGATTATTTGCGCAAGAAGAAAGTGCGGCCGCTGGTCTACGAGACGGATCTTTCGGAGGATCAGATTTCGCGGCTGGATGGCGCGGCTTCAGCTGAACGTCCGCCTGAAAGCCCCGCGCGACGCGCGGAAGTGCACGACATTCTGGATCAGTTGCTTGAGGAATTGCCCGAACGCGATCGCGAATTGCTCATCTTGAAGGAAGTGGAAGGGTTTTCAGTGCAGGAACTAGCGGAGATTTTGAACCTTAATGTAAATACCATAAAAGTGCGGCTGTTTCGCACGCGCGCGCGCCTGATGGATCTTTACCGCCACCGCCTGAACGTTGATTCGAGTCATCCAGTCGCAAAAGGAAGAGTGAAAAGTGATGGAAGCGCAATTTAACAAGCCAGCGTGTTTGGAATTTGAAGTGTTGCTCGAAGATCATGTGACGGGCGATCTGAGCAATGCCGACGCTGCAAGGTTAGCGGACCATTTGGAATGCTGCATGGCTTGCACCTCGGCTCTGGAAAACGCCGCTGCGAGCGTGGATTTACTGCGTACGCTTTCGCCGGCGGCGGACCCGGGTCCGGGCTTTTCGCGAATGATGATGGCCCGCATTCGCCAGGAATTGTCCAAGCTGAACGAACAGAGGTCCGTTTGGCAGCCTTTTATTTCACTGGCTTGGCGCTTTGCCGCGACTGCGACACTGGCGCTCGCCGTGCTGGTTACCTTTGACGCGGTCCGCCACAACAATAATTCGGAAATCGTGGATCTGCGCCCAGCCGGGACTCGCGAACTTTTCCCTGATCCAGGACGTCTTCCTGCGAATCGTGACGAGGTATTGATGATGGTGGCGGACACAAACCATGGAAAACGATAAGAAACGCGGCGAAGCAGCACTTCTCGTTTTGGTGGTGTTTCTACTGGGCGTGCTGCTGGGCGGAATAGGGAACCATCTTTGGGGCGAACGGGTATGGGGCAAGCAGACGACTACCAGCCAACCCACTAAGGGACAGATTGTCGGTGATTTAACCAAGGAGTTGCAGCTTACGCCGGAGCAGCAGAAGCAGCTAGCCGCTATCGTGGACGACACCAGAGCTCAGTGGCGCGCGCTCTACTCCACTATCGAACCACAGCACGAACAAATTCGCCAGCAAAGCCGCGATCGGATTCGCGCCTTGCTTACACCAGAGCAAAAACCAAAATTCGAAGAGTTTATGAAGCATCTCGACGAGCAACGCCAGAAAGATGATCAGCAGCAGACTCGTTAAGTGACCGTCCCGCCTAGAAGGGAATATCTTCGTCAGTAATTTCCGGCCCTGGAGCGCCTGGCTCTTCGAGCATCGGTCCGCCTTCCATGTCGGGATCAGACGGCCGTCCTGCGCCGCCGCCACCGTGACCGAAGCTCGCGCCCGCACCTGCCCCGGCTGCCGCGCCGTCGGCTCGTCCGCCAAGCATGCGGAAATTCGTCGCGACAATTTCGAAGCTGGTGCGCTTCTGGCCTTCCTTGTCCTGCCATTCGCGAGATTGAATGCGCCCTTCGATGAATATCAAGGAGCCTTTCTTCAGGTACTGCTGGGCGATTTCCGCCTGTTTGCCCCATACGACAATCTTGTGCCACTCCGTGCGCTTCTGGCGCTCGCCACTTTTGTCTTTGTAAGTTTCGTCCGTAGCCACGGAGAAATTCGCTACCGCCTGTCCGCCGCCGGTATAGCGCGTTTCCGGATCGCGGCCCAATCGTCCCACGAGAATTACTTTGTTTACGGACATGAATGTTCCACCTGTTCAGCTAGTCTTAGTTTATGTGGCGAGTATAGCTGAAATCAGCGATGTCGGAGATAAAAAGTATCCGGCGAGGCCAATAAGTTTTGGGGCAGCGAAGACGCGCGCACGATAAGGTCGCGCAGGGTTTGCGCAAAGTATTTCAGCGTGAAAATTCTGCTAAACTTCGCCGCATACTAGGAATCAGAAGAAATTGGAGGAAAGGCATGGCTCAGAATTTCGAAAATCACACCAAGATCGTTCCCGCGTTTCACTATTTCGTTTTGCCTGTTCTAGCGATCAATCTTGGCCGGTCGATCTATCGGGTGGCGCATCACTTCTCGGGTGATGCTGTGATTTGTGTGCTGCTCGCGGCGGCGCTCATATTGCTTGCGCTTTACGCGCGAATGTTCGCGCTCACGGTTCAGGATCGGGTCATCCGGCTCGAGATGCAGCTGCGACTGCGTAATCTGCTTCC
>Ga0209009_1000453_pt1 | contig 14196 bp, 8 predicted proteins | sample BlaSpr_A8_OM3_M2_FD_187979 | JGI IMG/M metagenome (GOLD analysis project Ga0209009, IMG submission 187979) | Forest soil microbial communities from Thunder Bay, Ontario, Canada - Black Spruce, Ontario site 2_A8_OM3_M2 (SPAdes) (version 2) | ecosystem: Environmental > Terrestrial > Soil > Boreal... | reverse complement strand
CCGTTGCGATATCGGTTCCAGCCAAATCTCGCCTCATTCACTTTTTCGGCCGACACGGTCCGTACCCAACTAATGGAGACTAACTGAGTCCGGATCGGGGCGTTCGTATTCGTGTTTGGAAGATTATTTCCGCCGCCGACGCCAAGAGGAAAGCTCTGATGGCTATTCCCAAAAAAGTAGCGGCCAGAGAGTTGGTTATTCGCGTTGAGGCTGTGATCGATTTTGATAAGCGCGCTGTCGAGATTATTCGTAGCTGGCCCAGCGGCGAATGTAGTCGTCGGCCAGACATTCGTTCCACCGGAACAATGGCCGTTGCTGTTGCACAAATCGTACAGTTTCAGGATGACCGGATTAATGACGCCCGCAGGTTGGCCGTCAATACAGGCAATGACTGTGGTGGTACAGGCAGTAGCCGTGCCGCCGAGAGCCGTTACCGCTTGCGCGTAATCGGTGCCGCCGGTATTCGTCGGATCGTTTAGTGTTGGAACGGAGTTAATCGAAGTAATCGCCATCCCTTCGCGCTGCCCCTCATAGGAAGCGTAAAAGAAAGTTTTGTTCTTGATAATCGGCCCTCCTACTGAACCGCCAAATTGGTTGTTCCGAAAAGCATCTTTCGGTTGGCCAATAAAATTAAAAAAATTTCTCGCGTTCAATACGGCATTTCGAAAATCTTCAAATACACTGCCGTGGAGTTCATTCGTGCCGCTCCTCGTAACGATACTAACTACTGCGCCCGAGTTCCGTCCGTATTCAGCTTCGAAATTAGTGAGCACGTTCAATTCCTGAATGGAATCCTCCGGAAGAATCGTTCCGGGAACGCCGAACACTCCGCCCTGATTAATCGCCGGAAGGTTTCGGTAGCCATCGTTCATATCCGTGCCGTCGAGCAAATAGTTGTTTGAACGCCCGCGGCTGCCGTCCGCGCTGAAAAGCCCATAAGACCCGGGCGAGTCACCTCCTCCATTCGGTTCACCTGCCGTGCCCGGGACCATAATCAGCAGCTTGGTATAGTCACGGCCATTGATCGGAAGCTCTTCGACCTGCTTATTCTCGAAAGTGCCGCCTAACGTATCGCTCGCCGTTTCTACCGTGGGCAGAGTATCGCCTAAGACCGTAATGGACTGCGAAGTAGCACCCGGTTTCAGGCTAGCGTCCACACGCCGCTCCCCGGCCACTGTGACGGTCACACCCGTCGTTGTTGTTTTCTGAAAGCCCTTCATTTCTACGGTAACGTCATAAGAGCCCACCGGAAGCTCCGGCATCAGGTAACCGCCGTCTGTGGTCGTTTCCGTGATACGGTCCACCCCGGTATCGACGTTGTGCACCGTCACCGTGGCGCCGACCAACGCCGCACCAGTACTATCCGTGACCGTGCCCAAAATCGTCCCGCGAAACGTTTGAGCTTGGCTCGTTGTCGCGCTCAGCAACGAGATGAAAAGTGTCACGCAAACCAACGCGAACTGAAGACTTCGCCGGCGGAAAGTTTTCATGAGACTCCCCTGAATTTTGAATAAAAAACGCAGCGTTAAATTGTCAGAAAACTGCCTGAACGGCATACCCAACCATTCGCTTATCAATGCACTCAAAATTGATCTAATAGCTATAAGCCTCTGTGGTTTACGAGTCAAGCAGCATTGTTGAATTTATGTACTTGAGATTTCCACGGGGCCTGGCGCGGGATGCAGAAAGTTCCTGATTTGATATACTGATGGTTCGCCCTACACCGCGCGAGCTACCTAGCTGAATGCCTTCCAAGGAAACAAAACGGCTGTTTTTGGTCGATGCCATGGGTTACATCTTCCGGGCCTATTTTGCCCCCATGGAACGTCTGCAGAGCGGCGGCCTACCCACCAAAGTTCCATATCTTTTCGCCACCATGATGCGGCGTCTGCTAAACAATAAAGACCGCCGTCCTGATTATCTCGCGGTGGTCTACGACCACAGCGCCCCTACCTTTCGAGACAAGCTCTTCGCTGCCTACAAAGCGCAGCGCCCGCCCATGCCCGATGAACTATCCATACAGATGCCGTTTGTCCGGCGTTACTGCGAAGCGATGCGCCTGCCCATCCTTGAATATCCCGGTTACGAAGCTGATGACGTAATCGGCTCGCTGGTTCGCCAAGCGAAAAAAGAGGACCTTGAGGTTTTTATCGTCACCAGCGACAAGGACCTGATGCAGCTTGTCGGCGGTTCTGTTCGCATGCTTAACCCCACTAAGGGCGATCTGATTATCGACGAAAAGATGGTGGAAGAATTGATGGGCGTGCCCCCGAATAAAGTTCCGGATGTGATGGCTTTAATGGGCGATTCGATCGACAACATTCCGGGTGCGCGTGACCCCAATGACAAGCCCGCTCCCGGCGAGCGTCGCAAAGCTGGAATCGGAGAAGTCGGGGCCCGCCAGTTGATTCAGCAATTTGGCAGCGCGGAAGAAGCTTTGAAGCGTGCAGGCGAAGTGAAACGTTCGAGCTACCGAGAGGCGCTCGAGAAATGCGGCGAGTTTGTGATGCTAAGCAAACAACTCTCTACCATACCAACCGACGCGCCGGTACCGCTCGATCTCGAAGCGCTAAGGATTCAGCAGCCGCACCTTTCAACTCTCCGAGATCTATATGCTGAGTTGGGTTTTACATCCTTGCTTCGGGAACTCGCTCCCGCACTGGACGATCAGAAAAGTGAATACACCACGCTTACCTCGCGCAACGAACTGCAGAAATCCCTTGGTGAGGCCCCGCGCAACAGAGAAATAGCAGCGTGGCTAACGCTCGATTCAAACGAACCAGACGACGAGGGTTACGGCACATATGTGCGCAGTGTGGAAGTTTCGTCCAAAGAAGGGACAGCCCAGATACTCGCCAATGACTCCGAGAATAAAAATCTGGCATCCTGGAAAGAATGGCTCGCTGATTCAAAACGCCTGAAAATAGTGCACGACCCAAAGCTGTTTCACCTTCTGTCTGCTCCCGATGTCACAGACAATCTCGATGCTATCTCTGGAATTCAACACGCAACCATGCTGTATTCCTATCTCCTCCGCCCCACGACTTCGAATCATGAGTTCGCGGAAGTGGTTCTGCGCCACCTGAATCGAACTTTGTCGGGAGCTCCGGGAGAGCGAGCCGATTTTCTTCGTCGCATAGCCCCGATCCTGCGGGCGGAAGTCGAAAAGCAAGACCTTCTGGATGTTTACGAGAAAATCGATCTGCCGCTTGCGCCTGTTCTAGCTCGCATGGAGGCAGCCGGCGTCCGCGTGGACAGAAAAGAATTGGACATTATTTCCAAGAAGGCTGAGGACGAAATCGCCCGGCTGGAAAGGAGCATTTACGATCTCGCTGGTTTTGAATTCACCATCAACTCTCCGCAGCAGCTTGCCGAGGTTCTATTCGACAAATTGAATTTGCAACCACCGCGAAAGAGCCGCGTTAAGACGCGTTCCACCGCCGCGGAAGTCCTGAACGAACTCGCGCTCGTACATGAACTGCCCAAGAAAATCCTCGAATATCGCGAGCTGGCAAAATTGAAATCTACTTACTCGGATAGCTTGCCTCGCTTGATTCATCCGGTTTCCGGACGCTTGCACACTCGCTTCTCCCAAACCGGCACTGCCACCGGCCGTCTCAGCTCTTCGAACCCTAATTTGCAAAACATCCCGATACGCACGGAATTAGGCCGCGAGATTCGTGCTGCTTTCGTTGCTGCGCCAGGATGCAAGCTTCTTTCGGCCGATTATTCACAAATCGAACTGCGTATCCTGGCACATCTGTCCGAAGATCCCGTGTTGGTCGAAGCCTTTCGCCGAGGCGAGGACATTCACTCTCGAACGGCGCAGGAGGTTTTCGGCGTGGCGCCCTTTGCTCAGACGCATGAACACCGCCGGGTGGCGAAGGTCATCAACTTTGGCGTAATTTATGGCCTTTCGGCGTTTGGCTTGGCGCAGAATTTGGGCATCGACACACGCGAAGCCGCAAAATTCATTGCCGCATATTTTGAACGCTATAGCGGTGTAAAAAGGTACCTGGATCGGCAAATTGCGGAGACCCGTAAGTCCGGATTTACGAAAACACTGTTCGGCCGCATTCGCCCGATTACGGAGATTAATTCGCCGCAGCCGAACATGCGAAACTTCGCCGAGCGCACCGCGATGAATACTCCCATGCAGGGAGCAGCCGCGGATCTGATCAAGCTCGCCATGATCGAACTTGATCGCCGCCTTCAGAAGGATTTCAAGTCGAAGATGATTCTTCAAGTCCACGACGAATTGCTTTTTGAAGGCCCAGAAGACGAAATCCCGCGTCTTACCGGCGTAGTGAAAGAAGTGATGGAAAATGTATACGTGCTCCGCGTACCTTTGCTCGTCGATACCAAGGTTGGCTGCAATTGGCGCGACATGAAGTAACCTGGACTGGTTAAGATACTTGAGGACCTAGCTTTCGTCACAATTGGATTGCCGATTATAAGGAGAATGTATGGACCACCCGGAAGGCTTTCTGAACCTGGTCAGAGACGCGAAAAAAAGAATCAAAGAAGAGGACTACCGCGAAGTGAAGAAGAAGATTGATTCAGCCCATCCGTTGATCCTGGTTGACACTCGCGAGGACAGCGAATGGGCACGCGGACACATTCCCGGCGCCGTCCATTTAAGCAAGGGCATTATCGAACGTGACATCGAAAAAACAATACCCGACAAAGATGCTGAAATTGTTCTCTATTGCGGCGGCGGATACCGCTCCGCCCTCGCGGCCGATAATTTGCAAAAAATGGGCTATCGCAATGTCATTTCGATGGATGGCGGTTGGCGCGGTTGGACTGAGTCTGGCTTTCCGGTAATGAAAGACTAAAGCCCCAGCGGCTCCGCGAACGAACCCTCAACATACTTGCGACGTGCGACTTTCCGCACGAAGTCTGGTGATTTGGACTGGCTGGGGCGGGTGGATTCGAACCACCACCGTCTGCATTAACAGTGCAGCGTCCTACCAATTGGACCACGCCCCAAGGAGGCTCATATTAACATGCCGAAATCGACTTCCGCCAAATGGGAAGCGTCTCCCTAATCCCACACTTCTTTAAGAAGGCCGGCTTACGAAGAAATCGAGTAAAATGCGAACAGATGGGAAATTGTCTGCAAGCCTTTCAGCGGATGTGCCAGGCTGTCCTATTGCGACCCCTGTTTAACGAGAACTGTGAGCGCCCGATCGCATGAAGGCTTCTAGCAGCCTGCGCTCCAAAACTTTTCTGCTGATCCTATCGATGGTGACTTTCGGTCCGCTCGGCAACACCCTACTGGGCAAAGGGATGAAACAGATTGGCACGATCAGTATTCGGACGCTTCCGGATCTGGTTCCCATCGTCTCCAAGGTGTTCACCTCGGGAACAATCTGGCTCGGCATGATTTCTCTGTTAATGTTTTTCATGTCCTACATGCTGGTGCTGTCCTGGGCGGATTATAGTTATGTCCAGCCAGCTTCCGCATTTGCCTACGGGATCGTTGCCTTATGGGGTCATTTCTTGCTGCATGAGACGATAACGCCAATGCGGTGGCTTGGCGTACTGGTCATCGGCGCGGGCGTCTTTGTCGTGGGCTACACACACCCTCGTACAACGGAGCACGATTAATGCTCTGGGAAGTCGTGCTCTTATTTCTGATTGTGATTGCCGGAACATCGGGCGAGCTATGCATGTCGCGCGCGATGAAGACCATTGGCGAAGTAAAAGATTTTCGGCCGATGTCTTTGCTTCGCGTGATTGCTCGGGCGATGCAGGTCGGATGGATGTGGATCGGTTTCCTGCTGATGATCGTCGCGTTCCTGGCGTTGCTGGGAGCGCTCTCCATCGAAAATGTAAGCTTTGTCGTGCCGGTTACGGCCATCAGCTATGCCGCAGGTGCTCTGGGCGGAAAGATCTTTCTTGGCGAGCGCGTCTCCACGCAACGCTGGGCTGGCGTGGCGCTGGTTTGCATAGGTGTGACGCTCGTAATCATCGGCCGCAACTAGCCCGCCTTCCTTTCAGAGTTCCATCACTTTTCCGCGGGACTTGAGGTCACCGCAAGTAACATACCGTCGCGGATCCAATATTCGCTGTCACGCCAGCGAACGGTCTTGCGGAAAAAGCTGGCTAGCCAGATGAAGCACGCGAAGGCGTCCCACAGCGGGATCAAGAACATCCGCTGCCACAAGCCACGCTCTTTCAGCCCACGAATACCGATGCTCCAAGTCATCGCGACTCGAAGTCCCAGATACAAGCCGATATAGGCCAACGCCACCAACGCCGTCGGATGGATCGCAATTGCCGCCAGTGTCCACGGCAAGCCTTGCGTAAAAATCAAACCGAGATGCCCCCAGCGACGCATGTGTCGCATAACCACCATCCAACGAATTCGTTTCGACAGAAGTTCACTATACGAATGGCACCCCGCAAGTTTCAAAACGGTGTACGGAAGCAGCACAACGCGGTGGCCATGTTCGGCTATCAGGCGGCCCACCAAGAGATCATCGCCCGGCTGATTTTCGATTGAATTGAGGCCCCCGAACTCAGCCAGTCGTGCGCGTGAAGTTGCGATTGTGGGACCAAGCGCAAACCTGATTCCTTCCAACTGCCAGCCAACCATAGTTCCCGCATAAAAATCTGAAACCATCCCCATCGTTTGGAGATTCTCCGCCAAGGTTTGCCTATGAGCCGGCAGGTAGAAACAGGTCACTGCTCCTACTCCAGGATTGGCGAGAGGTCCGAGAACGCTCCGCAAATAGTCCGGCCGAACCCGAACATCGCTATCACCCATGACGACAAATTCGTTTTGAGCCTCCCTAACCAGACGGCTCAGTTTTGCGACTTTGTCGTTCGCAGCGCCCTTACCCGAGTCAATTAAAATTCTTATGCGTCGCTCTGGGAAATCACGAACAAGTTTTTCCAATGTCGGCATCACCGGATCGTCACTATCGCTTACGCAAAAAAGAAGCTCGTACTCCGGATAATCTTGGCGGCAAAAGCTGGCGAAATTTTCGTAGGCCTCTGGATCGAGTCCGCGGATTGGTTTCAACACACTGACCGGCGGCGTGAACACATTTTGTGTTGGTGATTGAGAAAAGAATCGCCAGGAACTAAACAGAACAAGCAAGTAATAGACGAAAGGCAGGACCGCGATGCCCAGGAAAACATCCGTCGTAAAATTCGAAAACATCAGCGCCCGGAACTCACGATCGGGTGATTTGTAAAAAGAGACTTGCCTCCGCTTTCAGCAACCAATGCAAGCTGCGAATGGCCAACCAATCCTTCAAGACGCCCCACGAAGGAGTCGGTTGTCAACAGATAGTAACGTCCCGGCTCGAGCCATTTATTTTCGAAATCGGAATCGTCAATGAACACATCCGGCGCTCCAGGAGCGTAAGCGCCATACTCCAAGTTCTGAAAGCGCCCGTTCAAGAGAAACGCACTTCGATTAGTATAGAAAAAGACGGACGAAAAAGTGTAGTAGTGGTGATTGACGATCAAGGTGCCGTCCGGCGACTTCAAAAGAGTCTCCGCGAGCGGCCGTGAAGAAAAGTAGGGATCGAATACCACTAGTGCCAAACGCGCAGCGTGAAAGAAAATGACCATCATCAAAGCTGCAGCTACAAACGCGCGTTGCACTGTCCCGCGAAAAGCCCCCAACCAGCCGATCAAAAAGGCAATTGCGGCGACGAACAACGGAAATCTAAGATACGCAAACGAAGACATCGTCAGATCTTCGATATGCCCCAACGCCAGCGAATAGACCTCCGGATGCGAAGTAAGCGCCTGCGAAATGTCTCCCGACACGGATACGTTGCGCACGTAGAAGAGGATGCCTATCGCTATTAATGCCGCAAATCCGGCGATCGCAGAAAGTATGCGTGTTCCTCGCTGGATCCAAATGCCTTCTGTCGCCATCGCGCAGCCCAGCAACAGCGCAAACGCCGGGTAGCAGGGCATCGAATAATACTCTTGCGTGGTGGAAAACGTAAGGAATACCAGAATAAAACCTATCCAGCATATCGCCAGCAGCCGAGTACGCCCCGCACGATCGACTGGTTTGAAAGAAAGTTTCGCGATAGCCGGGGAATAAACGCTCCAGGGAAACAGCCATACGAAGTGCAGCAACCAAAAGTACAGACGCGGGACCGTGTTGTAATCACGCGGATACCGTAAATTTAGAAAACGAAGGAGCTGCTCATTGATGAAGTAGAACCACAGGAATCCGTGGTATTGGCCAGGACCGCTGTGCAGCGTAAGCGCGAAGTAGGGAGGATTTCGTAAAGTGGCCAACACATGCCAGGGAGCAGCGATCAACAGCACGATTGCTGCTCCGCTAAAAACGTGGAGCCGCTTCCAAGTCTCTTTGGAAAAAAGCTTATGAGTGAGTAAGAGATAAACGATTGCGGCAGCGCACGGAAAAACAACCGAGATCAAACTCTTCAACAAGAGCCCGGTGCCCAGACTTGCCGCCAGCACAAAAGCCCAAACCCGCGGATGAGGTTCCTCCATGTCCAGGGCGCGTAGGAACGCCCACATCGCCAGCGCGGTTGTGAATGTCAAAATCACGTCTGGAATCAAAATTCTTGTAAATAAAAAGACTCCGATGCACGTAGCCATACATAAACCAGCGTAGAAGCCTGCGCGCTTTCCAAACGCCCAGGTGCCAAAAGCGGCGGTCAACCAGGCCAGGCCGATGGCCGAAAGCGCAATAGGAATTCGCGCAGCCCAGTCATGCACTCCGAAAATCTTGTAGAAAACGGCAATCAACCAATAGACGAGAGGGGCCTTTTCAAGATAAGCGACGCCGTCCAGACGCATCGTCACCCAATCACCCGAGGTGAGCATAGTCCGGCTGATCTGCCCATGCACAGCATCCACATCATCCATGAGCGAAGGCGGAGAAATAATGCAACCCAGATAGATTGCTCCCGCAACGAGCAGGACGACCAGGTAAAAGTGCCTGCTTTTCTCGGAGTGCACGTTGCCCGATTTCCGCGTTATCAAGACTTACCGGACGCGACGCGGGCCTTTTTTTCGAATGCGGAGCGCGGAGCTCGCTTGTTTTTACGATTAATCCCATCTCCATTTTCAAACGGCGGAACCGATGCAAGAGCACCGACCGGGGGGGACTCTTTGTGCCGAAGTTCATTGCGGGTTCGTCGCCAGTTCACGCTGGGTTGAATGAGTGATGCATCGATCCGATCCCGGTATTGGAGGGCGATATTCATTAGAGAATCTAGCAACGAATGAGACAGGAAATGAGGTTGCAAACCAAGATCGAGAAGCTTTGAATGTTTCGCGTTGTAATAGTGTTCCTCCGCCTCAACGCGAGGATCAGGGAAGTGTTTCACCGTGACTGTCACGCCCAGCTTTTTCGCGGCTTTATCCACCATTTGCGCGATTTCTAAAACCGAAAACTGCTCCGTAAATTGGTTGAATACGCGGCATTCACCCCGAGCAGCCGGATTTAGGCAGGCGATTTCAACGCAGCGCACGGTATCGCGGATGTCCAAGAAACCGCGCGTCTGACCGCCTTTCCCGTATACCGTGAGTGGATGTCCGATAGCCGCTTGAACACAGAAGCGGTTCAGCACCGTTCCAAATATTTCGTCGTAATCAAATCGATTTACGAAGGCCTCGTCCATTGCCACTTCATCGGTAACTGTCCCGTAAACCACGCCCTGATTTAAATCGGTGGCCCGCAATCCCCAAACCTTGCAGGTAAACATGATGTTGTGGCTGTCGTGCACTTTCGAAAGATGATAAAAAGAGCCCGCTTGCTTTGGATAGGGAACAATGTCCGATCGGCCGTTGTGTTCGATCTTGATGTAGCCCTCTTCGATATCGATGTTGGGAGTGCCGTACTCGCCCATGGTTCCGAGCTTCACTAGATGACAATCAGGAACGTATTCACGAATCGCAAACAGAACATTCAGGGTTCCCACAACATTGTTCACTTGCGTGAAAACGGCGTGTTTGCGGTCGATCATCGAGTACGGCGCCGCCCGCTGCTCTGCAAAATGGATCAACGCCTCTGGCTCAATCTCCTTGATCGTCGCGGAGAGAAAATCGTAGTCGGTCACGTCGCCGACAAAAAGTTCGATGGCCTTGCCCGTCAGCTCCTCCCAAACCCGCAACCTTTCCGCGAGGGGACGGATCGGCGTCAAAGTCTGCGCACCGATTTCATGGTCCCACTGCCGACGCGAGAAGTTATCGACAATGGCGACCGAATGCCCGCGCGCGGATAGATGTAGCGCAGTAGCCCATCCACAATAGCCGTCCCCACCCAATACGGCGATCTTCATCTACCCTCCGATTTGCTCTTGATTCGGGCGCCCTTCGACAGTTTTCGGACTACTGGACAATGGTCTTCCAACCCTTCATCTTGGGATAAGCAAGAAAACGAGGGCAATCCTAGCGGGATGGCAAAAAATCCACAATCGAAAAGTATTGCAGTTACGCCATTCCCCATCTGACGGTTGCCCCAAGACCCCATGGATTTCAAAATAATTCTACTATATTTTGCCCGCTATCGTTGTCTCAGCCACTTACTACAATCCCAAAGCCCCTCGATGCATACATCTGTTCCCACGGCGCGCGCGGCAAAAAGTCACTCATTGATCGCTCCCGCGATGCTACAAGCGGTCATTTGAGACGCTGACGCCCGTCGGCCAGCTCCATTGTTTCTGTCGAGGCCCGATGGGGCACTGCTCCCACTGATTGCGCCAAGATGAGCAATAATCGAGTTAAGAAGGGACCACCAGCGGAGATAAGTAACGACCCGAAGGATTCGGAATTCGAGGCGGGGATTAAGCCGAGGGAAGGAAGCCGGCCCAGCCCTCAATCCCCGAAGGGATCCTCGGCTTTCCTTCCCTCTGACACTGGCTATGTCCGCACGCAACGAACCAAAGCTATCTCACTGAAAACACTGTGTTTCCATATCTGTTGCCCGGTAAAAAATCCAGCATACTCGTAAAATTTCCGGTTCTCGCCTCAGGGGCGCACCTTGAGCTCGTTCCCGCCGCTCTCAACTTGACCAGCGGAAGGTCATCTTGCTATGTTGTGAGATTATCCTGTGGCCGTTATGCCCAGTGTATGGTGCGCGTATAGCGGGGCCTTGTACTCTTAAAATGAGCCTGAAGAAAATTGTTATCCGGGGAGCCCGGCAGCATAACCTGAAGAATATCCACCTGGAAATCCCACGCAATACTCTCACCGTGGTGACCGGACTTTCAGGTTCGGGTAAATCCTCGCTCGCGTTTGACACGCTTTACGCCGAAGGCCAACGGCGCTACGTGGAATCTTTGTCCTCGTACGCGCGACAATTTCTCGACCAAATGGAACGGCCGGACGTGGATTCCATCGAGGGTCTTTCGCCGTCCATCGCCATCGAGCAGAAAACTACTACACGTTCTCCCCGCTCCACGGTGGGCACCATCACGGAAATATATGACTACCTCCGCGTTGTTTATTGCGCCATCGGTACGCCGCATTGCCCAACCTGCGGAAAGCCCATAACGCGCCAGTCCACCGAACAGATCGTGCAAGCAGTATCGGCACTGAAACCTGAAGAGCGCATCATGGTGCTCGCTCCCGTGGTGCGCGGCCGCAAGGGTGAATACAAAAAAGAACTCGAAAAATATGCCAAAGAAGGCTACGTCCGTGCCCGAGTCGACGGAGAATTGGTTAACCTGGATGAGCCAATCCCGCTTGATCGCAGAAAAAATCACACAATTGAAATTGTTGTGGACCGGTTACTTCTGAAAAACGGCATTGCGCAACGCCTCGAGCAATCCGTAGAGACCGCGCTAAAACTTACCGGCGGCCTGGTGACCATCGCTGTCGTTGGCGGTGAAGAGCGCGTCTATTCCGAAAAGCTTGCGTGTCCGGATTGCGGTATCTCGGTGCCGCAATTGGAGCCGCGATCCTTCAGTTTTAATTCTCCGTACGGTGCGTGTGCGGAGTGTCACGGCCTGGGCTCAAAATTTGATTTTGATCCTGCAAAAGTAATCGTGGATTGGAGCAAGCCACTTTTCGAAGGTGGACTCGGCCCCGGCTCAGGCTCCAGTTTCTTGCAACGCACCATGGCTATCGCCGCTGCCGCTCACGGGTTCGATCTTGATACGCCATTCGAGAAATTCCCTCGAAAAATACAAAACCTGGTTCTGCACGGTAATCCGTCGAATGGAGGTTCCAGTAAAGGCCTCAACTTTCAAGGTGTCCTCGGACATCTTGAAACCAGCCTGGAAGAATCGAAGTCGGACACCTATCGCGAGTGGATTGCGCAATACATGTCGGCTGTTCCGTGCTCCGCGTGCAACGAGCGCCGTTTGCGGCCGGAGAGCTTGGCGGTAAAGATCGCAGGATTGTCTATCGCCGACTTTACATCATTGCCTTTGTCACAAGCCCGAGCCGCGGTCGACAAGATTCGCGGTACCCTTACTTTGCGACAACGCAAAATCGCCGGACGCCCGCTCAGCGAAATCGCCGAGCGCATCGAGTTTCTTCTTAACGTCGGTCTCGGCTACCTTACGCTGGACCGCTCGGCTGCAACGCTTTCAGGCGGTGAGGCGCAGCGCATTCGTTTGGCGACGCAGATCGGCTCGCGGCTCCGGGGCGTGCTTTATGTGCTGGACGAACCATCCATTGGTTTACACGCTCGTGACAATGGCCGGCTGCTGGCCACGCTGGAAACCCTTCGCGATCTCGGCAACACTGTCCTCGTTGTCGAGCACGACGAAGAAACCATACGCCGCGCCGATTATGTGGTGGACCTCGGCCCCGGAGCCGGAAAGGCTGGCGGTCACTTGGTAGCCGCGGGCTCCCCAAGCGAGATCGAGGCGAATCCCAATTCCCTGACGGGCCAATACCTCTCCGGAAAGAGTGCGATTCCCATACCTGAGCATCGGCGCAGTCCAAACGGAAAAGCTCTAGTCGTTCTTGGCGCCCATGGCAACAATCTTAAGAATATTGATGTCACGTTTCCGCTTGGGCTGCTCACCGTAGTCACTGGAATCTCAGGCTCGGGAAAATCCACGCTGGTGAACGATATTCTCTATCGTGCGTTAGCTGCGAAGCTTTACCGCTCGATGGAAAAACCTGGCGCGCACACCGCTATCGAAGGAATCGAGCACATCGACAAAGTTGTTCAAATTGATCAAGCCCCCATAGGCCGCACGCCGCGTTCGAATCCGGCCACTTACAGTGGTGTTTTCTCGCCCATACGCGATCTTTTTGCCATGCTTCCGGAATCCCGCGAGCGCGGATATCGCCCAGGACGCTTTAGCTTCAACGTGAAAGGCGGCCGCTGCGAAGCTTGCCAGGGAGATGGCCAACGTCGCATCGAAATGAATTTCCTTCCTGACGTTTACGTAACCTGCGAAGTCTGCCGCGGCAAACGCTACAATGCCGAGACTCTTGCCGTTCGTTACAAAGGCCATTCCATCTCCGATCTGTTGGACATGCCAATTGAAGACGCGCTGAAAGTGATGGAAAACATTCCTGCGATTCAGCAGAAGCTGCAAACGCTCGTGGATGTGGGGCTAGGTTACGTCCAACTAGGGCAATCGGCTACCTCGCTTTCCGGCGGCGAAGCACAACGCACCAAGCTCTCTAAAGAACTCTCGAAGCGCCAGACGGGCCGCACGTTTTACATTCTCGACGAGCCAACTACCGGTCTTCATTTCGACGACGTGAAAAAACTGATGGGCGTTTTGAACCGTCTGGTCACCTTAGGAAACACCGTCTTAATCATCGAACATCATTTGGATGTGATTAAACAGGCCGACTGGATTATCGATTTAGGCCCCGAAGGTGGCGAGGAAGGCGGTCGAATCGTTGCCCAAGGAACGCCCGAGCAAGTTGCTCGCGTGAAAAAATCCTACACCGGCCAGATCCTCGCACGAGCATTGAACGTCAATAATCTCGACGCGAATCACGCAAACGCAAAGAAGGCGAGTTGAAGTAGAAACTTGTGGATCATCCGACGAAAACAAGATTGAAAAGGGAGCCGTAATTTCTGATGAATAGCGATGAAAATAATTCGCCTCCCTTGAATTCTGCCCCGCCGCATGATTCTGCCGCCCACGTTGACACGGCTCATGCAGTTATAACCTCGGCGCCATTTGAAAATCTCCCGGCTACTCTTACTTCCGTCACGGACGACATCTCAGTACCGTGGGGTTGGACTGATTTATTCCTATTCTTAGT
>Ga0209009_1000452_pt1 | contig 14219 bp, 13 predicted proteins | sample BlaSpr_A8_OM3_M2_FD_187979 | JGI IMG/M metagenome (GOLD analysis project Ga0209009, IMG submission 187979) | Forest soil microbial communities from Thunder Bay, Ontario, Canada - Black Spruce, Ontario site 2_A8_OM3_M2 (SPAdes) (version 2) | ecosystem: Environmental > Terrestrial > Soil > Boreal... | reverse complement strand
CCACCCACGCCGCCGGCGGCCGCGGCGCCGTCTTCCTATATCGGGGCGACCGCTATCCAAACCAGCATCACGAGCTGCTGGAAGTGGCTGACCCTTACCTCAGGGACTTCTCCGCGCATGATGCGTTCGCTCGCGCCGAGATGCTCGCCCGCGACCATGTGAAGAACCGCCGGTACGTGTACATGCCGGGCAGCCTTCCGCGGGAGATGGTCGGCGAGGTCTGGAGGACCGTCGCGCCCAAAGAGACGCTGGTGACAGTTGAGGACCAGGGCATGCTGCCCCCGATGGCGGTCGATCGCGTACGCCGCCACACCACCAACGGAGTAACAGTGCTGCACATGTACACGAGCAAGGTCCGGCCGATGGCCGCGGTCGAGGCGGCTACGGCGTAATTACAAGGTCCTTCAGCTCGCGCGGGTAATCCGTCATGACCCGGCAGCCGCCCTCGGTGATCACCACCGTGTCGGAGTGCCGGAAACCGCCCAGGTCCTTGATGTAAACGCCCGGCTCGACGGTGAACACCATGCCCTCCTCGAGCACGGTCTCTTCGCCCCGGTCGAGAAACGGGGCCTCGTGACCTTCGAGGCCGATCGAGTGGCCGACGTGGTGGCGCAGGTTGTCCGCGACCCCCAGCTCCTCGGCGAGGCGCACCGTGGCCAGCTCGACCTCACCCGCGGGCACCCCTGGCGCCATGACCTCGATCGCCCGCGTCTGCAGCGCGAGCATCGCATCGAAGGCACGCACCTGCTCGCGCGTGGGCTCGCCTACGATCATCGTCCGCTCCAGCTCGCTCAGATAACCATCGATGTCCGCGCCCGCCCCGCTCACCAGCACGTCGCCCGGCTGGACGCCGTGGCCGCGCACGAAACCGTGCGGCATCGCGGTCGAAGGGCCCGCCACGAACATCGACTCGAGTCCGTTGCCCGCGAACGAACGAGGTCGCCAGCCCGGCATCTCGCGCAGCATCTCCTGCAGCGTCTCGGTTACAACTGGAGCGTAGATCTCCATCTCGGTCTTGCCCGTCTTGATCGCGGACTGCATTCTGTGGTGCGCGCGCACCGCCCAGTCACAGCTCAGCTGAATGCACGCGATCTCGGTGGATGACTTCACCTGGCGGAGCGATTCGATGATCAGCTCCGCATCAAATGCGCGGTGGCCGATGAGGTCGCTGAGGAGCGGGCCCCGGTAGCCCCAGTAGGGGATGTAGCCGTCGTGGTCGGCTCCGGTGCGGGCCGGCCTGGCGCCGATCTCGGAGAGGATTGCTGACACGCGCTCCATCGGATGCTCGGCGCCGGGGTACTCGAAGTAGACGTCGACCCGGTCCAGCGAGGTCGAGGACTCGGCGTGCTCTTTTTCGACCGCCGGCACCACCAGGGCGACTTTGGTTTTCGGTCCGAGCACGAGTGCGATCGGGCGCTCGGTGGGGATGTGGTGGAAGCCGGTGAGGTAGGCGATACGGGCCGGGTAGAAGACGCAGATCGCATCCAGGCCGGCCGCCTCCATGCCGGCGGCGACGGCCTCGCGCCGCATCGCATATTCCTCGCTGGAGATGGTTGGGTACGACCCCGCAATCGGACCATCATCGTTGCGGGAGAGGGGGGCTTTCTTAGTACGCGGCAAGCTTTCTCATCGCCTCCGCGATCTTTAGCGGGTTCGGCATGAAGAACTCCTCTTGCGGGGTGTTGAACGGCACGGCCGGGATGTCCGGCGCCGCGACCCGGACGACCGGGCCGTCGAGGTCGCCGAAAGCATGCTCCGAGATGATCGCCGCCACCTCGGCGCCGAAACCTCCGGTCAGGTTGTCCTCGTGGACGACCATGCCCTTGCCCGTCTTGCGGACCGATTCGAGGATGGTGTCCCGGTCGAGCGGGGCCAGCGTCCGGAGGTCGACGACCTCGACGCTCACGCCTTCGGTCTCCAGCTGTGCCGCCGCCTCGAGGCAGTAATGGGTCATCAGCCCCCAGGCGAAGCAGCTGAGGTTCGTGCCCGGGCGTCGCACCACCGCGGGGCCGATGGGCACGAGGTGGTCGCCGTCGGGCACCTCCTCGGTGACCAGCCGGTAGACCTTCTTGTGCTCCAGGAAAAGCACAGGGTCCGGGTCGCGGATGGCCGATTTGAGCAGCCCGTGCGCGTCGGCCGGCATGCTCGGCACCACGACCTTGAGCCCGGGTACGTGGGCGTAGAAAGCCTCGATCGACTGCGAGTGGTACAGGCCGCCGTGGACTCCGCCGCCAAACGGCGTCCGGATGACGATCGGCACGGACCAGTCGCCGTTCGACCGGTAGCGCGTCCGGGCAGCCTCGCTGACGATCTGGTCGAAGGCGGGATGGATGAAGTCCGCGAACTGGATCTCGGCGATCGGGATCAGACCGTTCAGGGCCGCGCCGATCGCGACGCCCACGATCGCCGATTCGGCGAGCGGGGTATCGAGAACGCGCGCCTCGCCGAAGCGTGCGTAAAGACCGTCGGTGGCTCCGAACACGCCTCCTTTCCGGCCCACGTCCTCGCCCATGACCAGCACCCGCTCGTCGCGCTCCATCTCCTCGCCGATGGCGGCGCGGACCGCCTCGATCATCCTCATCTCCGGCACATGACCATTGTCCAGCGCCACGGCCTCCAGGGGTAGACTGCGATATAGGGCGGGGGCCGTTCATCACTTCCCTGGAGGTTCAGAATTTCGTTCTCGGCCGACGTCAAGAACGAGATGGCCGGGCTGCTGCCGGCGCGACCATGCTGCCAGCTCAGCGAGCTGCTTGGGATCTATTTCGGCTCGCGGGCCAGGCTGATCAAGCGCACCGGTGAACCCGGACAGGCGGCCTACTTCTCGCTGCTGCGAAACGCCGTGGCTCGAAAGGTGGTGAGGCTCGGCCGCGCAGTCGGGCAGATGGAGGCCAGGTACCAGGCCGTGAAGACGCGCAAGCGCATGTCGTTCTTCATCGAGCTCGCGCTGCCGCAGGGCCTCGTACCGGCTTTCACTCAGTCCGCCATGCACGCCGTGCCCGATGCGGCGTGCGACCGGAAGGCGATGCTGCGCGGTCTCTTCCTCGGCTGCGGGTCGGTCAACGTGCCGAGCTCGCGCTATCACCTCGAATTCGTGGTCCCGTCGAGCACGTGGGCGACTGCGGTCGCCGATCTCGCCGGCTCGGCTGACGCGAAGGTCGGAATCATGGAGCGCGGCGGCCAGCACGTCGTGTACCTCAAGGAGGGCGACGCGATCGTGCGACTTCTCTCGCTCATGGGCGCCAGCCGCGCCGTCATGGAGTTCGAGAGCGTGCGGGTGATCCGCGAGGTAAGCGGCGAGGTCAACCGGCGCCTGAACTTCGAGACGGCCAACATCAGCAAGACGATCGGATCGGGCCTGCGGCAGGCGGCGGCGATCGAGCGGCTCGAGGCCGGCGGCGGGCTGGAGCGCCTCCCGCCGGCCCTGCGCGAGATGGCTCGCTGGCGCAGCGAGTACCCCGAGCTCAACCTGGGTGAGCTGGCCGGGCGCATGAAGCTGTCGAAATCGGCGGTCAACCACCGCCTGCGACGGCTTCAGCGGCTGGCCGACTCGCGCGGCGACGCCGGTTCGACCAAACGAGCGCGCCGCTCCGCCTAACATTACGTCCGTCGTTCACAGGATTCGCCGGGGTTGGGTCGGATTCGCCTCAGGTTTCTTGCCCGCCAATGATTAGGAGCTTGCCCACATGACCTTAAAGGTCGGTATCAACGGCTTCGGACGGATCGGCCGCAACATCTACCGCGCGGCCCACGAGCTAAAGCCGGACTTCGAGATCGTGGCGGTCAACGACATTGGCGACGCGCACACGTTCGCGCATCTTTTGAAGCACGACACCGCGCTCGGTACGTTCGGACCGGCGGTGTCTTCGACCGACGACTCGATCAAGGTGGACGGCCACGCGGTCAAGTTCCTCAGCCACCGGGATCCTGCCGAGCTCCCATGGAAGGACCTCGGCGTCGACGTGGTGATCGAGTCGACAGGCCTCTTCACGGACGCCAACAAGGCGCGCGTCCACATCGACAAAGGTGGGGCCAGGAAGGTCATCATCTCGGCTCCCGCTACCAACCAGGACTACACCGTCGTGATGGGCGTCAACCACAAGGGTTACGACCCCAAGAAGCACAACGTGATCTCCAACGCAAGCTGCACAACGAACTGCTTCGTCCCGCTGGCCAAAGTCCTGCACGACTCTTTCGGGATCGAGCGCGGCATGATGACGACGATTCACGCGTACACCGCGGACCAGAAGCTGCAGGACCTTCCGCACAAGGACCTGCGCCGGGCGCGGGCCGCCGCAGACAACATCATCCCGACGTCCACCGGCGCCAACCGCGCGGTGGCGGAGGTTCTCCCCGAGCTGGCGGGCAAGTTCGCCGGCATGGCGTTCCGCGTGCCGATCCTGGACGTCTCGGTCGTCGACCTCACCGTGGAGCTCGGCAAGACGACGACGGCGCAGGACATCAACGCCGCGTTCGAGGAGGCGGCGAGCGGAGAGCTGCGCGGCATCCTCGCCGTCAGCCACGAGGAGCTCGTGTCGTCCGACTACAAGAGCAATCCCTATTCCTCGATCGTCGACGCACCGCTGACGCTTTGGCTCGGCGGCAACTGGGCCAAAGTGGTGAGCTGGTACGACAACGAGTGGGGCTTCAGCTGCCGAATGGTCGACCTCATTGCCTACATGGCACAGACACTCTGAAAGCATCGATCACGTCCGTCGACGTCGCGGGCAAACGCGTACTCGTGCGCGAGGACCTGAACGTGCCGATGTCCAAAGGAACGATCAGCGATGACTCGCGGATTCGTGCGGCGGTGCCCACTGTCCTCCACCTGGCCCAACGTGGCGCGATCGTGATCGTCATGTCGCACCTCGGCAGGCCGAAAGGCGTGGAGCCGGATCTCTCGCTCCGTCCTGTCGCAATGCATCTCGCGCGGGCCCTCGATCGCGAGGTGCACTTTGCCGAAGACTGCGTGGGCGAGCCGGCGCTGACAGCGGTGGGCAAGCTTTCGAACGGCCAGGTCCTGCTCCTGGAGAACGTGCGCTTCCACCCCGAGGAGGAGGCCAACGACCCGGATTTCGCGCACCGGCTGGCATCGCTCGGCGAGCTGTACGTGAACGACGCTTTCGCCGCATCACATCGCGCGCACGCATCAGTCGTCGGAATTGCGGCTTACCTGCCCGCCTTCGCCGGCGAGCTGATGGAGGCCGAGCTGACGGCTCTGCACCAGGCGCTGGACAATCCACGGCGTCCGATGTTTGCCGTGGTCGGAGGCGCCAAGGTCTCGACCAAGGTCGGTGTCCTGCGCAACCTGATGAAGAAGGTCGACGCGCTCCTGGTCGGCGGCGCGATGGCCAACACCTTCTTCAAGGCGCGCGGCTATCCGACCGGGAGCGGGCTCGTCGAGGACTCGGCGCTGGACGAGGCAAAAGAGGTGGCTCGGAAAGCGGATCGCAAGCTGCTCCTGCCGGTCGATCTCGTCTGCGCGCGCCGGATGGAGCCAGGCCAGCCGTTGCGCATCATGGACGCTGACGCAGTGGAGGCAGGTTGGATGGCGCTCGACATCGGGCCCAAATCGGTGGCGCTCTTCACGCACAGGCTGCAGGGCGCCGGCGCCATAGTGTGGAACGGGCCATTGGGAGTATCAGAGATCCGCGATTTCAGCGATGGGACGAAGGCGATCGGCGAGGCGATCGCGAACTCCGGCGGCTACACGCTGGTCGGCGGAGGCGATACGGTCGCGGCCATCGAAGCCCTCGGCCTTTCGGGGCGTTACTCCCACGTTTCAACCGGCGGCGGCGCGACGCTCGAGTATCTCGAGGGCAAAGAGCTGCCTGGCATCGCGATCCTCAAGGAGGCGTGATGGCGAGCCGAGTGTCGCCCATGCCCCTGGTTGCGGCCAACTGGAAGATGAACCCGAACGACGCCGGCGACGCGTTGGACCTGGTCCGTGGCGTGCTGTCCGTGGCGCGAGGACACGCCGACCGGGTCGAGGTCGCGATCTTTCCTCCATTTCCCTGGTTGATGGGCGTGTCGGAGGTGATCGCCGAGTCCGGCGTGAAGCTCGGCGCACAGGACTGCTTCTGGGAGCTGTCCGGCGCGTACACCGGCGAGGTTTCGCCGGCAATGCTCAAGGGTTGGTGCGAGTGGGTGATCATCGGTCACTCCGAGCGCCGGATCTACCTTGGCGAGACAGATGAGATGGTGTGCAAGAAGACCGCCGCCGCGCTCGGCAGTGAGCTCAGCGTGATCATGTGTGTGGGGGAGCTGATCGACCACTACGACGCGGGCACCTCGGACCAGGTCGTCGAGGCGCAGGTAAGGGCGGGCCTGGCGAACTGCTCGGCCGACGACTCCGCCCGCCTCGTGATCGCGTATGAGCCGGTCTGGGCCATCGGCTCAGGCAAGAGCGCAGACCCGGAGCACGCGTACAAGACGATGAGGCTGATCCGCCGTGTCGTAGGGGACATGATCGGGGCGGGAGCCGCGCGCAAGGTCCGCATCCTTTATGGAGGCAGCGTCAACTCGGCCAACGTCGAGGCGTACGTCGAGCTGCCGCTGTGCGATGGGGTCCTCGTCGGCGGCGCGAGCCTTGACGCCGCTGAGTTCGCCCACATCGTCAAGGTCACGGCCGAGGTCTATGGGCACCGATAGATTCACCCTCGTCCTGCTCCGCCACGGGCAGAGCACCTGGAATCTCGAGAACTTGTTCACCGGATGGCACGATGTCCCACTCAGCCCTCACGGCGTCGAGGAGGCGATCGAGGCCGGCCGCCTGATGAAAGAGGCGCAACTGACGCCTGGCGTGTTGCACACGTCGGTCCTGGTGCGTGCGATCCAAACGGCTGACCTTGCGCTCGCCGAGATGGGCCTCACCTGGATCCCGGTACGTCGCAGCTGGCGCCTCAACGAACGGCACTATGGAGCGCTGCAGGGCTTGAACAAAGCTGAGACGGCGGCGAAGTACGGAGAGGACAAGGTCAAGGTGTGGAGGCGGAGCTACGACGTCAGGCCGCCGGACCTCGAGACGTCAGACGAACGCCACCCATCGCACGACATCCGATACGCGGGCATGCCGCCCGAGCTCCTGCCCCGGGCTGAATGCTTGAACGACGTCGTCGAGCGGATGCTTCCGTACTGGTACGACGCCATCGTCCCCGACCTTCTTCGGTACCCTTGCGTGCTTGTGTCCGCGCACGGGAACAGCCTGCGAGCGCTGGTCAAGCACCTCGACGGGCTCACCGACCAGCAGGTCGTCGACCTCAACATTCCCACCGGAGTGCCGCGCGTGTACGAGCTGGACGCCGACTTCAAGTCGGTGGCGTGGCGCTACCTCGGCGACACCAAGGAAATCGAGCGGCGCGCGGCGGCGGTTCGGGCGCAAGGCTCTAGCGCGGGTTCGGAATCGCGTACCTCTTAGACTGGTTCGTGGGTAAAAGACAAATTCAGACCACGGGAGGGTTCTGCCATGGCATTTGTGCTTCCGCCGCTTCCTTATGGGTTCGACGCGCTCGAGCCGCACATCGACGCCAAGACGATGGAGATCCATCACGACAAGCACCACGCGGCCTATGTGAACAACGCCAACGCGGCGCTCGAGAAGCATCCCGGGCTGGCGGTCAAGTCAGTTGAAGACCTGCTGTGGGGCATCAACGAGGTGCCCGAGGAAATCCGCACGGTCATTCGCAACAATGCCGGCGGCCACTCGAACCACTCGATCTTCTGGACCATCATGGCTCCGGGCGCCGGCGGCAACCCGAAAGGTAGGATCGCCGACTCGATCAAAACCACGTTCGGGAGCTACGACGCTTTCAAGGAGCAGCTCCAGAAGGCGGCGGTAGGCCAGTTCGGAAGCGGCTGGGCTTGGCTCGTTGTCGACAAGAACGGCAAGATGTCCATCAAGTCCTATCCCAACCAGGACAGCCCGTACATGGAGGGGCTGACCCCGATCCTCGGAGTCGACGTCTGGGAGCACGCTTACTACCTGAAGTACCAGAACAAAAGGGCGGACTACGTCACCGCGTGGTTCAACACGCTCAACTGGGCGGCCATTGACACCCGTTTCTCGTCGGTGTGGAGCTAGGTAAAATCTCGAGGTCGTATGGCTAAGGTCGTCTCGACGCTCGTCATCACGGAGGCCGTCCTCGCGGTCCTTCTGATGGCGGGCGTCCTGATCCAGACACCGAAGTCGTCCGGCCTCGGCGGAACGATCGGCGGAGGTGGCGACGGAACGGGCGGTGGCTATCGCACCCGCCGCGGCCTGGAGCGCCAGATCTACTGGACCACCTGGGTCCTGGTCGTCGCCTTCCTGGCGTGCTCGATCGTCCTCACCGCGTTGCGAGCCCGTAATCTCGGGTAGGCGGCATCTCATCGCGGCGATGGCCGCGATGGTGGTAGCACTCGTGGGGTGCCAGCCGGTCGCGACCGTGCCAAAGCCTGCTCGCGGCGGCACGGCCGTCGAAGCGCTTGTCGGCGCCGCCGGCGTCTTGAACCCGCTGTTCGAGTCGGTCGACAGCACACGGGACGTCGACAGCGTCATCTACCAGGGGCTGACCACCGTCGATTCCCAGCAGAATGTGGTCGGCCAGCTGGCGAGCGACTGGTCGGTGTCAGAGGACCACCTCACGTACACGTTCAACATCCGCGCCGGGATCAAGTGGGCCGACGGCCAGCCCTTCAGCGCCGACGACGTGCTGTTCACGTTTCACGTGCTCCAGGACCTCGAGTACACGCAGCCAGGCGCCGATTTCTGGCGGCAGGTCGGAGTGGGGCCAGGCGGCCCTGGCCAGGTGGTGTTCACCCTGAGGGCGCCCAGCGCTTCGTTTCCCCTGGCTTTGCGGATCGGCATCATCGCCAAGCACATCTTTGGTGGGATGGCGCCTGCGCAGATCGTCGCCAGCCCGTACAGCGGCGTCCGCGCGTTTGGAACGGGTCCGTTCAAAGTGGGCGCCCTCAGCGACCTTGCGATCACCCTCGACCGCAATCCGTATGCCGATCCACAGCCTTACCTCGACCATCTCGTGCTGCGCACGTACCCCGCCACCGATCCGCAGTCCGCGATCCGGGCCGTGGGGCAGGGAGTGGCAGACCTGGTCGGAGGCCTGGAGCCGCAAGAGGTCGATGCGCTGCAGGCGATCGCGAGCAATGTGTCCGTGGTCGACTCGCGAATGTTCACCAACTCGTTCGTGAGCTTCAACCCGACTGGCGATGGCAAGCAGTTCTTCAGCGACGTACAGGTCCGGCTGGCTCTCTCGCAGGCGGTCGACCGCCAGCGGATCGTCACCGAGGTGATGTCCGGAAAGGCCGACCCCGATCCAGGCCCCATCCCGGTCGGCGACTGGGCGTTCTCGGCGGCGGCGGCGGCGCTGCATCCGTACGATCAGGTGGCGGCCGCGCAGGCGCTGGACAAGGCGGGTTGGGTGGCGACGCCGGGCTCGAAGCTGCGGAGCAAGAACGGCGTCGCCTTCAAGGTCCAGCTGGTGGCGCCCAACTCCTACCCAAGCCAGCAGGTGGCGGACGCGCTCGCGCGCCAGCTCCTCGACATCGGGGTGGAGGTCGACGTCAAGCCGGTTCCGCCTTCGCAGCTGGTCCAGAACTACCTGATCGGCCGCAACTACGAGATGGCGCTCGTCTCATTCGACGTGGGCTCGGATCCCGACGAGTACTCGTTGTGGCACTCGGGCGCCGACCCGGGCAGCTTGAACTTCGCCTACTCGCGGGCCTGGGGGTTGATCGATGGCGACCTCGAGACCGGGCGCGGGACGGTTGATCCCCAGGCGCGCCTGGCTGCGTACATCGATTTCCAGATGTTGATGGCTGATGCCGCGCCGGCGATATTCCTCTACTCCGCGCGCTACGAGTACGCGGTGTCGCAGCGCGTGCACGGTGTGCGGATGAACAAGGTCGTGGAGCCCTCCGACCGGTTCCAATACGTGACCGATTGGTACGTCACCACGTCGGGGTAGCCTGACGGGCTGATTCTGAGTTCAATTCAGCACATAACGCTCACGGCCGACCGAGAACAGCGCTCACTGTTGACGTGATGAGCGGAGCTATCCCGCTTAAGTGGCGGGCTGTGGGCTACTGGGGGCTGCACGGGTTCGACTTTGGGGGCGGGTCTGAACATTTGCCGGATCTCAGCCGGATCACGCATTCCCGGAAACGGACGGTTACTAAAGGTCACCTAAGGACATAAGGGCGGCGTCATTTGAGTTCAGGAGGACCGCCGCGGAGCTGGCAGGCCATGCGAGGACACTCCAACAAGACGGTTCGGGACCGTAAGGCCTCGTGTGAGTCGGGAGGGAGGCACCGGACAAGGCTAACCTGACGTCGCGTATAGCCCCGCTAACAGTCTGGTTCTACGACGGGACACACGGGCGCGAAGTTGCCCGACGCATCCAGTACCACTCGGCCGCCCAAAGGGCTGGCCAGCGATACATCGACATGCCGAATCTGAGCTATCGCCTGACAAGCGATGTTTGCGTTGGGCGCCGAATGCGGCGTCTCCTTCAGTGCGACCGCGACAGCGGTGCGGGATTCGGCAACTACCCCTCGATAGTCGGACCCACATGGCCCGCTCGCTACCGCTCCTGAGAAACCGAAGGCGAGGGTCAGCCCGTCAGCGCTCAAAGTCGACCCAGCAGTCACGGATGCCTTTGACATGTCAGCGTTCCACACCGCCGAGGGCGCAAGCGCCGGATAGGCGATCTCGCCATCCATTCGTGACATGGTGAACAGCCAGGAGTCGATCTGAGCGCGACCACGATCGGTGGGTAGTTCGTACGCACCCCATCGCACGGCTGTGACGACCTGTGGTTGCACCACTTCACAAGATGACGAGGTAGCCCCCGGGGCAGGCTGCATCATGGCAGCCAAAGCAGTTGCGGCCGAGATTGACGGATAGCTGGCTTTCGTGCCGGACGACCAGGTCACGTTAGCGGTGCTGGGAACTACTGTCGAGGGCGTGATCGCCGCCGTCAACTCGTGACACACCGCAGCATTCTTGGCGTCCTCGCTGTTGGCAAAGCCGGCGGTTGGCGAGTTGTTTCCCACCAGCACTACCGGGCGCGGTGTTTGACCCGCTGGAAACGTGGTCCACCCTAAAAGGGCCTGGGTGGGAGGGCTTACAGGCGTTGGAGTCGGGACCGCAGCATTGCCGTTGTTGGCGGGTCCGCAGGCGAGCAACGCAAGCGCTGCTAGGACGGTAACTGGCGGCACCCTCATGGCGTACCCAAGGGTAGCCACCCGAGGCCGGTGACGCTAGTTCAGAAATCGCACCAGCGGGCAAGAGCATGAGCCGCGACGGCCGTGCGCCTTGCCCTCGGCGAATCCCATCAGGACGAACTCGGGGCCGGAGCAGACCTTGCTCCCGGACCACTCGCGAAGCGGGAGGTGGAGGTCGTCCGGTTAATTGCCGAAGGCTTGAGCAACAAGCGGATTGGAGGGCGCTGTTCATCTCCGAGCCCACCGTCGCAACCCACGTTCGCAACATCATGAACAGGCTCCGACTCAACTCATGGGCATGGCATCCGGCGCGTACTGCAGGGACTGGTCTCGATCGTGGAGGGGACTGCAGAGCTGCGGAATCTGTAGGGCACCGGGCATGGCCGCAAGCAGGTCGCCCACGTGTATGGACGTCATGCGATTGGTACGTCACCACGAGCGGTTGAAAGAAAATGGGGACCGCAGGGTGGCAGGCCAGACCCTCCATCATGGCCGGTCCCGCAATCCCCGGGCGAGCATAGGCCTGTCGGGGTGTTTAGGGAAGGGGCTAGCTTCCATTTAACGAAGCCCCGACGGGCCGGTGTCCGACAATTGCAGCGTGGATCTCGGGCTGAACGGCCGTCGCGCTCTCGTGACGGCGGCGAGCAAGGGACTTGGGCGTGCCTGTGCGGAGGCTCTTGCTTCTGAAGGAGCGAGTGTCTTCATCTCGTCCCGCGATGCGGCTTCGATCGAGGCAACGGGTGTTGAAATCAAGGCGGCCGGCTGGGCCGCGGCCGACGTGTCCAAGCAGTCCGAAGCCGTGGTCGACCAGGCTCGGGCCAAGCTCGGCGGCCTCGACATCCTCGTCGTCAACGCCGGAGGGCCGCCGCCCGGAACCTTCGAAAGTACGCCGCTCGAGAGCTGGGAGGCGGCGTTTCAGCTGACCCTGATGAGCGCCGTCCGGCTGGTCAAGGCCGCGCTTCCGGACCTGAAGCGGTCTGACCAGGGCCGGATCGTGTTCATCACCTCGGTCTCAGTGCGCCAGCCCATCCCGCACCTGGTCCTGTCGAACTCGTTGCGCGCGGGAGTAACAGGGCTCGCCAAAACGCTGTCACTGGAGCTGGCGCGGGAGCGGATCACCGTCAACTGCATGGCTCCGGATGCGATCCTCACGGACCGGATCCGCCACCTGGCCGCGGCGACCGGCGGGAGTGTGGACGAGGAGGAGCTCAAGCGACGGGCGGCCCGTGCGCCGATGGGGCGCTTCGGCCAGCCCGAGGAGTTCGGCGCCGCCTGCGCTTTCCTCTGCTCCAGGCACGCGGGCTTCATCACGGGGCAGACGCTCGGCATCGATGGGGGTGCGCTCGTTGGTGTCCACTAGGATTCGGGCATGACGGCGATTCGTTTTGCGGAACGCATGTCGCGCCTCGGCACCGAGGGCGCGTTCGAGGTGCTGGCCAGGGCAAGGCGCCTGGAGGCCCAGGGCAAGAAGATCGTGCACCTCGAGATCGGCGAGCCCGACTTCGCAACACCGGACAACATCGTCGAAGCCGGCATCTCCGCCATGCAGAACGGCTACACGCACTACACGCCCGCGAGTGGGATCTTCGAAGCGCGTGAGGCTGTCGCCGGCTTCGTATCACGCACTCTGAAAACTGAGGTCGACCCGACCGAAGTGGTCCTGGTCCCCGGCTCGAAGAACGTGCTGCTCTTCACCTTGCTGGCCTGCATCGAGCCGGGCGACGAGGTGATCCTTCCCGACCCCGGCTATCCCGCTTATGCGTCCCAGGTCAACTTCATCGGCGCAGTGGCGAAGCCGGTGACGCTGCGCGAGGAGACGGGCTTCCGGATGGACCTCGACGAGCTCGCTTCGCTGGTCACGCCGAAGACGCGGATGCTGATCGTCAACACTCCTCAAAACCCGACCGGAGGCGTGCTGACCGAGGAGGACGTGAACTTCGTCTGCGACCTGGCGCACAAGCACGATCTTCTTGTGGTGTCGGACGAGATCTACAGCCAGCTCGTTTACGGCTTCCACCACGTTTCGCCGCTGTCGCACTCCGACATGCGCGAGCGCACGGTACTGATGGACGGCCTCTCGAAGTCGTATGCAATGACGGGATGGCGGCTCGGCTACGCAGTGGCGCCCAAGGCGCTCGCCGCCAAGCTGGACCAGCTGATGATCAACTCGTCGTCATGCGCCGCCGGTTTCACGCAGATGGCGGCGATCGAGGCGCTCAGCGCGCCTGAGTCCGAGCACGCGGTGGCCCGCATGGTGAAGGTGTTCGAGCACCGGCGGAACCTGGTGGTGGACGGAATCAACGCCATCCCGGGGATGCGATGCGCCCGCCCGCAGGGTTCCTTCTACGTGTTCCCGAACATCGAGGGCACGGGGTTTGACGAGCACGAGCTGGCGGAGCGGCTGCTCGCCGAAGCCGGCGTCGCTGTGTTGCCGGGGACCGCGTTCGGGCACGCGGGCAAGGGGTTCATCCGCCTCGCGTACACGCAATCGGAGGACGAGCTGAAGCTGGGGCTGGACCGGATCGGGGAGTTCATCAGCGCGAACCCTCAACGGTAGTCGCGGCGGCGCGTGCGTCGATCAAATTTCACTGTAAATTTGGATCCCGAACATCTGTTTGGTACAATTACTTATGTGGAGTACGCGTCTACCAGCCCCGAAAATCAAGACCTCGCGAAAGCGCTCGACGACCGGATCTGCGAGGTCTCGGCCGTAGCTCACGCGGCCCTGGCGCAAGTCGCGAAGGCAAGCGCCGAGTTCGATGCGATCTGCGGGTGGGGCGCGGGTGGAATCCGGAACTTCCCGCATTGGCTGACGATCAAGACCGGCTTCGAGATGCACACCGGAGCTGAGCTGCTGCGCGTCGGTCAGGCGATGAAGGTGCTGCCCAAGATCGGGGCGGCCTTCGAGGCAGGGCAGCTGTCGTTCGACAAGGCCCGCCAGATCACGACTGTGGCCACGGCGGCCACCGAGGAGGTCCTCCTTGAGATCGCGCGGGGCG
>Ga0209009_1000451_pt1 | contig 14226 bp, 8 predicted proteins | sample BlaSpr_A8_OM3_M2_FD_187979 | JGI IMG/M metagenome (GOLD analysis project Ga0209009, IMG submission 187979) | Forest soil microbial communities from Thunder Bay, Ontario, Canada - Black Spruce, Ontario site 2_A8_OM3_M2 (SPAdes) (version 2) | ecosystem: Environmental > Terrestrial > Soil > Boreal... | reverse complement strand
TCCGCCACAGTTGGCTTCTAACGCCCGATCGTCACGCGCCGAGGGGTTCCAGTACACCCGAGATTTCGATTTTTGGCATTACTCGGACAGGCTCCTAGGTCCTCGTCAGCGCCGCCGAGATAGCTGGAATAGACGAGGGCGCTGCCGGCCGCATTCAACTTGGTGATGAAGGCGTCGCAACAACCGGCGAGAGCCGCCTGAAAAGGGTTTGCCGTCGGGAAATCCGGCGAGGAAGTGAAACCGGTCAAGTAGACGTGGCCGGCCGAGTCAACCGCGATGCCGGGGCCAAAGGGATTGCACCCGCCGCCGAGGTACGTCGAGTAGACCAGAGCACTACCTGCTGCATTCAACTTCGTTACGAAGGGGTTCGTTGGAAAGTAGGCGTTGCACGGGGAGGAGGGCGCGAGGAAGGTCGGCTGAAGGGCTCCCGGCGTGGTGGGAAAACCTGGGCCGGCAGATGCCCTCACGTACGCATTTCCTGCTGAGTCCAAGGCGATGCCAATGGGGCCTACTTCGTCGTCGCCGTTGCCCAGAAACGTCGAGTAAACAAGCGCGCTTCCCGCGGTGTTCAACTTCGCTACGAAAGCGCCCTCAGGCGTCCTCTGAAAGGCTCCCTCCGTGGTGGAAAACCCTGAACCGGCAAATCCCGCCACGAATGCATTTCCTGCGGAGTCCACCGCGATGCCGTCGGCCACGTCGGTGATGATCCGCACCGGGGTCCCGGTCGTTACCCTTGTGCCGCCGAGATAGGTCGAGTAGACCAGAGCGCTCCCTGCCGCATTCAACTTCGTAACGAAAGGGGCGAGGTTAGGCGTCGTTCCACAAGCTGCGCAGGACCAGGCCGTTGGTTGAAAGGCTCCCGGCGTGGTGGGAAAAACTGTACTGGTGGCCCCAACCACATAGGCGTTGAAAGCCGAGTCCACCGCGATGCCTTTTCCGACGCTGACGTCAGAGAAGTCGGGGCCGCCGCCCAGAAAGGTGGAGTAAAGCAAAGCACCATCTGCCGCATTCAACTTCGTTACGAAAGCGGCGTGGTTGGTCGTGGTCGGCTGGAAGGCTCCAGATGTGGTGGGAAAACCTGAAGCGGCAACGCCTGTCACGTAGGCATTCCCTGCGGAATCCACCGCGATGCCGTACGAGAAGGAGAACACATCGGTGCTGGTGTTGTACGCGGTTAGCTGCGTGGAGTAGAGAAGAACGCTTCCAGACGGATTGAGTTTTCTCACGAAGACGGAGCCCCCAGCGCCGTCATCGCCCGTTACGTAGGCATTCCCGGAAGAGTCCACGGCGATGCCGGTGCCTTCCCGGTACGCACCAAAATAGGTGGAGTAGCTCAGCACCGGGTCGATCACCAGCGGTTTCCTCGCGTCGTATCCTGCGACCCGAAGGCTGACCTGATTCCTTCTGCCAATCACGTAGCTGCCCGCGATCTCTTTCTTGATCCCGCCGGTCTCCTGGTAGACGACCGGCTTGTGCTGGAGAATGTCCCCGCCCTCGGTGCGGAGCACGAGGTCGCCTTGCTCGTCGAGGCGCACCTTCTGCACCCCTTCGAAGGCGAGCCGGATCACGCCGGGGTCGGCGCCGGGAGCGACGATCAGGTCATATTCGAGCTGCCGCTGGTTGCCGTAGTAGGCCAGGTTCACCCCGGGATAGACGTCGCGGTATTCCACCCGGGCGTAGTTGGCGATGTTCGTGCGCCACTTCTTCGGATCGTTTCCGATGAAGTAGTTGCTCTTGCCGGGGAGCTCGCCGACTCCTTCGATGCGTGGCGCGGGATTAGCGCCGATCAGCTTCATGTGCACGACATCGCGAGTCTCCGGCGGCCGCATGGGGAGGTCCCAGGGTTTTCCGCGCCCCCTTTCTTTCGAGGTTGGATTCCTGCGGAGGGTCAGTATCGCCCCGGTCTGAGTCAGGTGGAGGCTCGAGCCGCCGGCATGGGACAGGAACTTGACGCGTGAATCGGCCTGGCCCTCATTGACTTCGAAGCTCAGCGGCAGATTGCCGTAGCTTCGCAGCATCCGCGGTCTCGCCGCCTCGGCCTTGACGGCCTCTGCCCACAAGTGGGCGGAGCCGCAGAGCGCCAGCAGCCCGGCGAATGCGGACAGTCGAACAGTCTTGGACATGGTCTCCCCCTTTTCTGATCCTCTTCTCACAAGGCCTCCCGGGTCTTTCATCGAGCTGTTCCTGGCATGAGCCTGATTCGCCAACGAAGCCGAGTTGTCAGATCCGGGTGAATCTTTGTCAAACATTGTTAAAGCCTTCGACGTTGCTCCTCAGAATCGCTTCCGCTGGACGGGCCGTCATTCATTTCAAGCGCGTCACGGTCAACCGGAGGGGGCTCACGCCTCCGGTATCGGTCTCGCGAATCAGCTCGGCGTTGGGCGAGGTGAGGTCCGCCGTCAGCTTGGAGACGGTGTGGTCGACGTGCTACTGCGGCTCAGACGGATCCCGCTCTGCCGGACGAAGTAGTACTGAAATTTACCTGGACTACTTTTCCAGGGCGATCTCCCGCGCGTCAGGCGCCGGAAGGAATCGCTCCATCGCCCACAACTCGGCTCCGAGCTGCGAGGCGAAGAAGGCGATTCTTCGCCCGTCGGGATGAACTCGCACCTGCAAGAGGCCCTCCATCGCAATGCCGAGCTTTTCCGACACGCCGTTCTCGACAGCGACTCGCCAGAGCTGACGTCCTTTCGTGAAGAACAGGAAGCGGCTATCTGCGCTCCAGGAGAGCACCTTGTAGAAGAACGCTGGGTCGGGAACCCGGAGAAGCTCGCGGGACTGGCCGGTGTCGAGCGCCACGATCTCCAGAACGGAAGACTTGGTCGGCGGATCTTCCCGGGGGACCGCCAGGAAGCGCCCGTCCGGCGAAAGCGCGAAGTGGCGGGCGTCAGAGCGGATTTGCCGTTCCTGACCGGTTCCGAGGTCCCGCGCCACGATCCCCGCGCCCATCTCGTAGTAGATCGTCCTTCCGTCGGGAGACCACGCGCACTCCCAGGGGAACCTCAGACCTCCGCTCTGCACGACCGGGCTGACGTCGCCCGTCTGCGCGTCGATCCGGTACAAGCCGCCGCGGCCTCTCTCGTCCCGGCCGCTGGCCAGGATCGAGCGCCCATCGGGTGACCAGCGGAGGCGGGAGATGAAAGTCATCCGCGGGTACAGCTCCTCCTGCTTGCCCGTCTCGAGCGACCGGATGGAGAGCGCGGGCAGGTCCTGCCCACCCGGCGACCGGTTTGACACGAAGACCAGGAATTTCCCGTCCCGCGACCACTCGGGCCACCGGTTGGCTCCCACCAGCCGTCGGCTGGCCTGCGAGGGTGGGGCCGTGACCTTGCCCGTCTCCGGATCGAGCTCGGCGACATACACGTCCTGCATCGTGGTCTGAACGCCGTAGAAGTAGGACTCTCCACGAGCGAAACGCACGGGCCAGGTCTTCCCCATGTCGGCCCGGAGCAGCACGGGGGCCCCGTGCGGATTCCCGTCCACTACCGAAAGAATCCACATCCCGTTGGTTCCGGTGCGGTCGCTCGTGAAGAGGATCCGGTTCCCGTCCGGCGTCCAAATCGGATTGAAATCGTTGGCCGGATTCTTGACGAGGACAGCCTCGTGGGTGCCGCGCACCGCCAGCAGGAAGACATCGCCGTCGAGGCCGTACGCCACGTAGCGGCCATCGGGGGAGAGGCTCAACCTTCCCGGGCCCGGCCAGTCGAAAGTCTTCAAGACCTGCGCGGCGCCGTTCCCGACGGAGACGAGCGCGATCTGGTTCCTTCCGGTCGATAGGGAGAAGTTGCAGAGAATGTAGCGGCCGTCGGAGGACCAATCCTCCACTTCCAGATGGTGAAGATCCGCATTTCGATAGAGGACGCGCGGCCCCGTTCCGTCCAGACCCAGCACGCGCAGCTCGAGGATGTTGTCGGCGTTCCACCAGACGTACGCGATCTCCCTACCGTCAGGCGAGTGGACGGAGCCGTAGGCCTCGCCGAGCCACGTGCCGTCCCGGGTGAGGTTCCGGGTGAGACTCCGCTTCTGCTTGCTCTCGAGATCGATGAGGGCGAAGTCGCCCGTCGTCCAGTCGTTGAAGCTCAGGCGTTGGCCGTCCTGGGAGAGCGCGCCGAATGCAGGGAAGTCCGCCAAGACCCGATGCGCCGCCATCTCCCGGGAGGCCGGAGAGCCTCCGGCGGGAGTCAGCGCCGCCAGCCGCGCCCGCGCGGCGGTGACCAGGCCGGTCTGGTCCGCGAAGTCCCGGATCAGGCGCTCGTAGGCGTTCCGCGCTTCGCGCTTGCCGAGCTTTTCGTAGCATAAGCCGGCGTAGAGCAGAGAACGGGCCGCCAGATTCCGATCGCTTCCCTTTGCGATCTGCTCAAAGAGACGCAGCGCGGCCGGGTAGTCGCCCTTCGTCTCCATGAGGTGAATGGCTTCCTGGAAGAGCCGGGCAGGAGGAGAGCTCTGCGCGGTAGCGACCGCCGCGCACAGAGCCAAGGCCCCCAGGAGCAGTCTGAGGCTTTTCACCGTCTTTCCAACGGCGGCGGGTCGAGGTTCAGCGCTTCGCATCGCAGCATGACACATGACCTCTGCAGCGTACGGGTTCGCCGGAGTCGACTTATCAGATCCAGGTGAATCTTTGTGAAAGATTGTCAAGAAGGATGGGAGGCGTGGCGGTCAGCCGACGAACTTGTAGCCTTCGCCGTAGACGGAAAGGATGTAGCGCGGGGTTCCCGGGTCAGGCTCGAGCTTCTGGCGGAGCTTGGCGATGTGGGTATCCACGGTGCGCGTCGTGGAGGAAGAGTCGTAGCCCCAGACCTCATCCAGCATGCGGTCGCGCGTGACGACCTCGCCGCGGCGGCGGATGAAGAGGCGCAGAATGTCGAGCTCCTTGTGGGTCAGCACCACGGGGGCGCCTTTGCGGGTGGCCTGGCACTTCACGAAATCAACTTCGACATCCCCGAAGCGATACCTCGAGAGTCCCTCCGCGAGCCCCGGCGGATGGCGCCGCAAACGCACGCCGATGCGAGCCATCAGCTCGCGCAGCGAAAACGGCTTCGTAACGTAGTCGTCCGCCCCGATCTCGAGACCCAGGACGCGGTCGATCTCCTCGCCCTTCGCGGTGAGCATGATGATGGGCGCCTCGATCCCTTTCTTCCGGAGCTCGCGGCAGACGTCGAGGCCGCTCATGCCGGGCAGCATGACGTCGAGCAAGATCAAATGGGGATTCTCTTTGATGGCAAGGTCGACTGCCGCGTCGCCGCGGCCGGCTTTGAGGACGCGATACCCCTCCTTCTTCAGGTTGAGCTCCAGGCCCTTCGCGACGTCCTCTTCGTCTTCGACGATCAGGATCTTCTGCGTCATCCACTCGTCTCGTCAGACGGGGCGTCAGCGTCCGGGGGGGTTCGCGGGAAAACCAGCCGGAACTGGCTTCCCAGGCCAACGTCGCTCTGGACCTCGACACGCCCGCCGTGTGCGTCCATGATGTGCTTGACGAGAAAGAGACCCAAGCCGTAGCCCCCCTTTCCCGATCGCGTGCCGCTCCGGTAGAACTGCTGGAAAATCTTCTCGTGCTCCTCTGCCGGAATGCCGTTTCCGCGGTCCGCTACCTCGAATATCACGGCCGAGTCTTCTGCCCGCAATCGGACGCCGACGAACTTCGACTCGCCGGAATATTTGGCCGCGTTGTCGAGCAGGTTCACGACAGCCTGGGCGACTGCATCCGGATCGAACGCGACCGCCGGAAGAGAAGGGGCGAGGCTCGTCTCCACGGAGAAGCCCCGCCTTTTCAAGTAGTCGCCGTAGACCTGCACGGTCTGCGTGATGAAAGGCGCGAGGTCTCCTTCCTCGAGATGGTATTGCTTCTCGCGCCGATCGATGCGCGCGAAATCGAGCGCCCGTTCGATCAAGTGGGTGAGCCGCTCGCTCTCGCGGAGGATGATCTGGTAGAAGCCCTTACGCTCTTCCGGGCAGAACTGTTCCTCATCGAGCAGTGTCTCAGTATAGAGGCGGATCAGGGTCAGGGGCGTCTTCAACTCGTGCGAGACGCCGCTCACGAAACCGGATCGCAGCCGGTTCAACTGCGTCTCGCGAGACACATCGCGCAACAGCAGAAGCACGCCCAGCGCGAGCACGCAAAGGACGAGCACTGTGGAGCCGGCGAAAACCACGACGTCGCGGTTTGGTGACGAGTCGGCCGGCCCAGCGGGCGCGGCCGTCAGAGAGAGCTCCCAGAACGGAAAGAAGGTCTGGAAGGGGATTCCGGCCTGGAGGGCGCCGGCCTTCCCGGATCCTCTTTGCGCCACTCGAACGATGTGGCCTCCGCTCAGGCCCGCGTCGGCGAGGGCCTGCGGCAGGACCCGCGCCTTCACCCATGCGAGGTTGACGTCGAGACCGACCAGCGCCTCCGGCGCGACGCGTGTGTAGTGAACCTGGTGAGGCTGCGCCTTGTAGGTGAACGCCGAGCTGTAGATTTCACCGTCGCGCAGGGATGGGGGCGCGCGAAAACGCTCCTGGAGCGCCCGCGCCAGCTCGAGGCGCCGCAGATACCCCGTCTCCCGGTTCGGGTCCGGCAGCTGCGGCGCGCGCTCGCGCAACTGCGCCAGGAAGTAGTCCGCCTGGTCGGCGCCCAGTTCCCATCGGCCCGCGGCGAGGTCGGCCTGGAGCGCCGCGAGCCGGTCGCGCTCGTCTTCGCCGCGCGCTTTCTTCAGGTCGCACAGCTCGAGCCCGGCGACGAGCGCGTAGGGCCGGTAAAAGCCGTCGGAGAGGTCGCCGTACCGCTCGGCGAGCCGTTCATAGGCTGCCTCGGTCACCTGCCTCTCCCCGAGCTTTCGAGCGCAGCGGGCGACGCGAGCGAGCGCCGCCGCCTTGAGCCGATCGGGGACCGCCAGCTCGGAGCACTTCCGATAACTGGCAAGAGCCTCCCGGGGACGGGCTTCGAGAAGCTCCAGCCTTTCGGCCTCGCCAAAGAGCGTCTCAAACCGGCGTCCGGACACCGACCGTTCGAGAGCCAGGTCCTCTTCGAGCGGCCGGGCGTCCGGCGCCTGCAGGACCGGGTAGCGGACCAGGTCTCCCTGGATTACGAAGAGCTGTTCGGCGATCGGGTGCCGTTTTTCGACGTCCTCCAGCAGGAGTCGAAGCCGGCGCGCCTCGTCTGGCGCGATTGGAGCGCCAAGAGAGCCGTGTATCCGGACGATCTCGTTGTCGCGCAGACACGCCTCCGCGAGTTGACTCACGCGGCGTTCGAGCTTCGCGGCGAGCCTTTCTCCCGAGAGACGCAGGTTGGACGCGGTCAGGCTGGCGACCGCCTGCCGCTGACGCCGTACCGATTGGAGGCCGAGGAACAGGAGCGCTATCGTGGGCCCGACAATTGCCAGCAGATAGAGGAGAACCCACCGCCGGTGCGACCAGCTGCCGGAGCGAGGCTCGGCGATCTTTCTACCCATCGCGCTGCGGGCCTGCACCCCCCGGTGTCCCAGGGAGCCTCCTTTGGAGGCGACGAACCTGTCGAGACCGAGAACCGACTCTCGGAGCCGACCCGGACCAGGCGACGCTCGTCGCTCTGAAGAAATGGCGGGCGCGCGAAACGATCGCCTTCCGGAAACCTTCGCCCCGCTGAGCTAGGCCTACCAGCTCAACCTCACGCCGAACCGGAGTGTCCGCGGATCCTGAAACGCAAGAGGCCCACCCCAATTCGGGTTGCCGTCGGGGCAGGCCGTGCCCGGACCCGTGCCGGGCCCGCCACACTCGTTCGGGTCCGTTGTTTTCGGGGCGCTCGCGTTGGTCCAGGTCTCATCCACCTGTGTTGCCTTCTGGGAGTCCGCGACGTTGAACAGGTCGGCGAAGAGCTCCGCGGTGAGGCCTCCCTTGCCGAAGTGAATCGGGTACGCCAAGTGGAGGTCGAACGTGAAGAGGTCGGGTGTCCGGCCGGCCGATCCCCGTGGCGTGATGAGGCGCCGGCCGAAACCATTAGTACCTGGAAAGACTCCCAGCTTGCTGATGGGGGTACCGCTCAGGTATCGGGAAGAGAAACCGGAGGTCAGTCCGAAGAACCAGTGGTAGGAGCCATAAAGCTTCACCTGATGCGTCCGATCGTTGGAGAGCAGGCCCGAGACATTCTGGAAAAACTCCGGACGGTCGGTGATTCCAGTCAGGTTTGCGGGGCCGAAGTTGGCGTCGGGGCCGGGGTAATTCCCCTCGTCTTTGGAGTACACATAGCTTCCAAAAAGCTGCCAGTTGCCTTGCAGACGCCTTTGAAACGTGAACTGTAGGGCGCGGTAACGGCGCACGGGCTCGTCGAAAACGACCGGCGCTGCGAGGGGTTGGCCGGTCAGGGGGTCCGAACGGATCGTCCCCCCCGGGTTGGCGATGATGAATGTCCGGCCGCCGTCGATCGAGATCTCGTCCACGACGTTGCCGATATTGCGATACACAGCCGTCACGCCCACGGAAATCTCGGGCCGGACCTGGTATTCGAAACCGAGGAGGTATTCGTCGATGTGCATCGGCTTGATACCTGCAGCGACATGAGTCGCGCTGCCACCGATGGGAAGACTGTCGATCACCTTCCCCGGGTTAGACGCGGTCGGCAGCACTCCTCCCGCGGGATATTCGAAGTCGTACCGGTAGGACCTGTCCGTGCCGAAGCCGAAGAAGTTGAGCGCCAGGGGCACCGACTCGTAAGAGCGCCCGTAGTGGGCGAAGAGTTTCGAGCGGCCGTTTCCCATCGGATCCCACGCGACGCCGATCCGGGGCGCGATCATTTCCCCGAAGCCATACTTCAGGCGAAAATTCGGATCCTGAGCGGTCCGGTCCCCCGTGCTGTCGAAGGCGTCGGCCCGCAGGCCAAGGTTGACGATCAGGCGCTCGTTGATTCGGACCCGATCCTGGAGGAAGAGAGCCTCTTCCTGATTCTTGCTCAGAGAGTTGAGATCGACGTCGATGAGATAGGCGAATGTCGGCCGGAGGACCCAGAGCTGACCCGCAGGGCCCTTCGAACTCAACAGGGTTCCTTCGCTGTCGAAAAAGGGACCCGGAGCCGGACCCGGAAAGCGATCCACCTGGTCATACTTCACCCGGAGCAGGCTTCCCCCCGCCTTGATCTCGTGGTCGAGACGGCCGGTCTTTCCGTGCAGGGTCGCGGCCGCTCGCAGCTCGTCGCGAGATTCGTAGTCGAGGGCTCCTTCGGTACCGCCCAGGCATCCAACGGCAAAACGCACGAAGCCGCCGATCAGAGGATTCGGGTCGCCGCAGTTCTGCGCCGTCGCAAACTTTCCTCCACTCTGGTCAGCATAAAAGGGCACGTCGGCCGCCGGAGTTCTTCTGTCACTCTGGTCGTAACGTCCTGCAGAGAATTCCAGAAACGCCGCAGAGCTGAGGACTCCGCTGTACGAGAGAATGACGTGATTGCTTCTGGTTCTGTCTTCATCTTCGAGGATGCCGGCGGAGTTTCGGTAGTGGCTGGTCACTTTGCTCGGGTCGCCGAACGTCGAAGCCGCGAGCTGGTGGCTGGGATTTAGCTGCCAGTTGAGCTTTCCAGTGTAGTAGAGGTGTTCGGTCTTGTCGGTCACACGGAACTGCTGCCGTGTGGTCCAGTGCTCGTCCCTGACGGTTGGATCGAGCCCCAGGAAGAACCAGAGCCGGTCGCGGACGAGCTTGCCTCCCAGGGTTCCCCCGCCCTCGTACTCCTTGAAGCCGAGGAACTGAACGTTCTGGACGCTGACGGGAGGCTGCGATTTGAGACTGTCGTCCTTGTAGTAGCCGAACACGACTCCGTGCAGGTCATTGCTTCCTGACCGCGTGATGACATTGACGATCCCTCCGAGCGCGCCGCCGTATTCGGGCCCGAAGCCTCCGGTCTTGATCTCGACCTGCTCGAGAAACTCGACGGGGAGCGTGCTGCGCAGAGTCCCTCCCGCGGGGTCGGTCACGTCCAGGCCGTCCACGACGTAGCGGTTCTCGGCATAGGAACTCCCATTGATCGAGGGTTGCCCGGGAACGCCCCCTTCGGCGACGCCGGGGGCAAGAAAAACGAGGTCGAGATAGGTCCGCGCGGTGGGCAGCTCCTTAAAGACCTGTCGCTCCACGATCGCCCCGATGGTCGTGCCCGTGACGTCGACGATGGGCCGAGCGATCGCGACCGTGATCTCCTCGCGGAACGCCGGCACGAACCGAAGGTCCAGAGAGATCTCCCGATCGATGGGGACTCTCACTCCGACCTGCTCAACGGGACGGAACCCTTCCCTCTCGCCCCGGACCTCGTAGTCTCCCGGCGGCAAGGCCGGCAGCCGGAAATACCCGTCGCGGTCGGTCGTCGCCGTCCTCGTTCCCTGCAAGCTCGGGCTCCGCACCGTCACCTGGACACCGGCAAGGGGTCTGCCCTCTTCGTCCCGCACCGAGCCACCGATGCTGCCGGTTGTCTGGGCGAGCGCAGGCGAAACAACCGCCAGGATCACGAAGAGGAACCCGACCAGCGTTCTTCGGAAGGACCGTCCTCGAACCCATCCACCCATGGGCTTCTCCTCGTTTCGCAGCGAAACGGAGGGTCGGGCATTAGAGAGGTCGCTCGGCTGACCGGTTTCTCTGTGAACCGTCTTTTGCGGAGATTCTCGGTTCGAAAGACAACAGTGTCAAGGGCTCCCCGGTGCGAAATGAGATTCGGAACCTTACTAAGAAGTCGTCGGCGCCGGATCAACGTCGCGGCCGAAGGGATGGTCCCGGCCGCCGGCGAAGGCAATCTCCTCGATCGGTTTGCGCTACCGCGGTGCGCGCTCCCGGTCGCGGATCCCGGGGGGGAGGTCCCTCCGGACGACATCGGCGGGCGACGCGTACGCTTCTACGGTCAGACCCGCCCTGGCCGCTCCGGCGGGGCAGGCCGTGCTCGCGAGATCCTGCCCGTCTAGTCCATTTCTCATCCGGACCGCCGCAACGCGGATAATGCGCGCCGTGGACGGCACCGCCATCGTTCTCTGCGACGGACGATACCGAACGATCAACGGGAAGACGGCCCATGGGCTCGTGCGCGGGACGGATCGGTACAGGATCCTCGCGGTCGTGGATCCGGTGTCGGCGGGACGGGACGCGGGGGAGGCTCTGGACGGCGTCCGAAGGGACATCCCGATTGTCGGCTCGATCGGCGAAGCGCTCGCGCGGCTGTCGCCGAAGCCGGACTACGCGATCGTGGGAATTGCGACCTCCGGAGGGCGGATGACGGCGGATCTTCGCGAGTCGCTCAAGCAAGCGCTGGAGAACGGGCTCTCCGTCGTCAACGGGCTGCACGAATTCGCGTCGGACGACGCGGAGCTCGTGAGTCTCGCCCGGAAGAACGCCCTCACGATCACGGACATCCGAAGGGTCCGGCCTCGGGGAGAGCTCCGCTTCTGGACGGGGGAGATCGAGAGGCTCTCGGTCCCGCGCGTCGCGGTCCTGGGGACGGATTGCGCGCTCGGCAAACGGACGACGACCCGGCTCCTCGTCGAGGCCTGCCGGCGCGGCGGGATCCGCGCGGAGTGGATCTCGACAGGACAGACCGGCTGGCTGCAAGGGGCGCCGTTCGGGATCCTGCTCGATTCGCTGCCGAACGATTTCGTCAGCGGCGAGCTGGAACACGCGATCCTCTCCTGCGCGCGGGAGCTTTCTCCCGACGTCATCTTTCTCGAAGGGCAGTCGTCGCTGCGCAACCCATCGGGGCCCTGCGGCTCCGAGCTGATCGTGTCGGGCGGCGCGCGGGGCGTTGTCCTGCAGCACGCGCCGGGCCGCGTCTTCTTCGAGGGTTTCGAGGAGAAGCAATATCGGATCCCGACGGTCGCGGGGGAGATCGATCTCATCCGTCTTCTCGGCGCGCGCACTCTGGCACTGGCGTTGAACGGCGAGGGACTGTCACCCGAAGAATTGCAGGCTTCCCGGCGTGGCCTCGAACGGGAGCTCCGGATCCCGGTCGTCCTTCCCCTGGAGGAGGGCGTCGAGAGGCTCGTTTCGGTCGTGCGGGATTTCGTCCACGAGGAAGCGTCGTGAGGATCGTTTCGGCCGGGAGTCGGGTCGAGGCTTTTGGTTTGACTCGCCCCTACACGATCGCCTTCCGCCGCGTCGAGTCGGTCGAGAACGTCATCCTGCGCATCGAGACCGGGTCGGGCGCTGTCGGGCTGGGCGCCGCGTCCCCGGAGCCGCGCGTCACGGGGGAAACGCTCGAGGCCTGTCGTGACGCTCTCGGCCGGGAGGGTCTGGAATGGCTCGCCGGCCGCGACGTCCGCGATTTCGAGAGCCACTGCCGGGAGGCCGGAGAACGGCTGTCCGGCACTCCGGCCGCGCTTGCAGCCGTGGACATGGCCTTGCACGACCTCGCGGCGAAGGAGCGTGGACTTCCGCTGGTCGAGATGCTCGGGCGCGCGCATATGGAGTTGCCCACGTCCATCACCATCGGAATCAAGCCGCTCGAGGAGACTCTCGCCGAAGCGGACGAATACCTGTCTCGCGGGTTCCGCGTCCTGAAAGTCAAGATCGGCCTCGACCTCGAGGAGGACCTCGAACGTCTCGCCCGGCTGCGGGAGAGAGTCGGACCGGAAGTCCGGATTCGCGCGGACGCGAACCAGGGCTATTCGGCCGCGGATGTCCACCGTTTCTTTGGCGAGACCGCCTCGCTCGACCTCGAGTTCCTGGAGCAGCCGCTCCTTGCCAGAGAAGTCGAGGTGATGCGCGCGCTGCCGGAGCGGTTCCGCGAGCGGATCGCGGCGGATGAGTCGCTCCTCGGCGAAGAGGATGCGCGGGCTCTCGCGGAACCGCCGCGCGCCTGCGGAATCTTCAACATCAAGCTGATGAAGTGCGGCGGCATCGCGCCCGCCCGCCGCATCGCCGCCGTCGCCGAGTCCGCCGGGATCCGCCTGATGTGGGGATGCATGGACGAGAGCCGCATCTCGATCGCCGCGGCGCTCCACGCCGCTTTCTCCTCTCCGGCGACGCGCTACCTCGACCTCGACGGCAGCCTCGACCTTGCGCGCGACGAGGTCGAGGGAGGCTTCGTCCTGGAGAACGGAACGATGCGCACCACCGGCGCCTCCGGCCTCGGCGTCCAGCCGGCCGTCGTTACTTGACTTTGCGGCCCGGGGTGTCGCGGCCGTTCTGGTGCAGGACGAGCGACGTCACGCGTCCCTGCTCCTTGACGAACGTGATTGGCTACTTCGGCGGAGGCGGCAGTGGCGCCGAGGCGTGGTCCAGGATGTAGAGCCACTTTCCCGCCTTCCTGACCGCCACGTCGCTGAAGCGTCCTTCGAGCGTCGCGGGCGAACCGCCTACCTTTGGCTGGAACGTCATCGAGAATCGCCCCCAACCGATTGAGGTCTCGCCGGACGTCCGGTAGCCCGTCTCGAAGAGCCTGCACTCCGTGACCGTGTTGGCGGAAAGAAACCCTCCCCAGACGGCGCGGATCGCGTCGCGTCCCTTCGCAGCCATCTCTCCGGGGGGATAGAGCATTGCGTCAGGGGCGTACAGCGCGACGACGGCCTCGATGTCTCCGGCCTTTACGCCCTTGACGAAAGCGTTGTCGAGCGACTGCGCGCCCGAGTCCGCGGCGAAGACCGGGGTCGAGAGCAGAGCGGTCAGAATGCAGAGTCCTGCCAGAAGGGGGTGTCTCATGGTGCCTCCTTTTTTCTCGAAAGAGACGCCATTCTATTGCTAGCCTGTCCGGACATGCGGCGTCTTTTCGTTGCGGTGCTCTTCGGCCTCCTGGCGGCAGGCTTTCTCCCCGCGCAGCCCGCCTCCGCGCCGTGGCGCACGATCGAGACAGCGCATTTCCGGGTCCACTTCCCGGCGCCCTTCGAGGCGTGGGCGGCGCGGACAGCCTCGGCGATCGAGGCGATTCACGAGCGCGTGACGGACTTTGTCGGGTACCGGCCGCCGAAACCGATCGACGTCCTGATCGAAGATCCCGACTCGGAGGCGAACGGGATCGCCTATCCGTTTCTCGACCGGCCGGTCATGGTGCTCTGGACATCGCCTCCGGAAGCGGAGTCGGGCATCGGCCAGTACGACGACTGGTTCCATCTCGTGACGACGCACGAGATGGCGCACATCGTCCATCTGACGCGTCCTCGCAACCGGCCCGGCGCTCTCGAGCGTCTGATCCCGCTCCCGATCGGGCCGGTCCTGTTGAACTCGCCGCGCTGGCTCATCGAGGGTTACGCGACGGTTGTCGAGGGCGCGCTCACGGGGTCGGGGCGCCCGCGCTCGAGCTATCGCGCGATGGTGCTGCGGCGG
>Ga0209009_1000450_pt1 | contig 14240 bp, 9 predicted proteins | sample BlaSpr_A8_OM3_M2_FD_187979 | JGI IMG/M metagenome (GOLD analysis project Ga0209009, IMG submission 187979) | Forest soil microbial communities from Thunder Bay, Ontario, Canada - Black Spruce, Ontario site 2_A8_OM3_M2 (SPAdes) (version 2) | ecosystem: Environmental > Terrestrial > Soil > Boreal... | reverse complement strand
TCATCGTGTCCGGTGTCTCTCATGGCTTTCACGGAAGCCTGGGGGGCTTCTTCCCGACGGACACCACGGTCCTCATCGGCGTGATCGGCGTGATCGTGTTCCAGTGGATCGGGTTCGAGCTCCAGACCAACGCCAGCGAGGAGATGGACAACCCGCAGAAGGACATCCCGCGCGCGGTCTACATCTCCGGGGTGATCTCCTTCCTCGCTTACGCGATCCCAATCGCCGGCGTGATCCTGATTCTGTCCACCGACCAGCTGAGCAACGTGGCGGGCTTTGTTTCGGCCTACCAGTTCGCTTCCAGCAGCGTCCTCGGAGGGGCCGCGCCGTTCTTCAACCACCTAGCGGGTCTCGCGATGGTCTTCGTGCTGCTGTCGAGTGGGACCACGTGGTTGATGGGTTCAGACCGGCTGATGGCGATCGGCGCTCTGGCCGGCTCGGGCCCTCAGCAGCTCGGCTACTTCTCCGCCCGGTTTGGAACTCCGATCGTGGTGAACGTCTTCTCCGGCATCATCGCCACCATCTTCATGTTCATCACCTTCTTCGTCACGGGTGGCGGCCTGCACGGCTACTTCGCAGCCGTCCTGGGCCTCGTCATCTCGACGACCACCTTCTCGTACATCCTCATCTTCCCGGCCCTGATCACGCTGCGCCGCAAATACCCGAACGTTCCGCGGCCGTACGTGGTCCCGGGCGGCAACGCCGGAGCCTGGGCGTGCGTCATCCTGACGATGTTCTGGGTCGTCGCGGCCACTGTCTTCTCGCTGTGGCCCGGCCTCTTCACCTCGGCCTGGAACGGCGACGCAGCAGGCGTCAATCGGACCACGTTCGAGACCTACACATTCGTGACCGTCGCCATACTGATCGCGATCGCGGTCATCTTCTGGGCGGTCGGGCGTGGGCACGCGATCCACACCCAGCCCACGATGACGGGGGGGCCGAAGCCCATGCCGGCGGGCGCACCCGGAGCCTGATCTTTCGCTGCTGACGGGCCGGATTTCCGGCCCGTCAGCCTTCGTACACGACTCGGCCGCCGACGATCGTCGCCGTCACCTTCAGCGCATGCAGCTCGGCGGAGGGTGTCGCCACCACGTCCCGGTCGAGCACGGCGAGGTCGGCAAGCATGCCGTCCGCCAGCGTCCCTTTCCGGTCTTCCGCGTGCTCGGCAAACGCGCCGCCGAATGTCCATGCCGCCAGCGCTTCAGCGAGCTTCAGCCGCTGGTCGGGCAGCCAGCCGCCGGCGGGTGCGCCGGCACGAGTCTGGCGGGTGACCGCGACGTGGAGGCTCGCCACCGGGTCTAGGGGCACGACCGGCCAGTCGGTTCCGAAGGCGATCCGTGCGCCCGAGTGGAGGATCGTGCGCCACGGCCAGCCGTAGGCCGCCCGCTCGACTCCGAGGTTGGGCAGCCACATCTCGAAGAGGTTGCGATTGGGCTCGGCGTGCTGAGGCTGCATGCTGGCGATGACACTGAGCTCGGCGAAGCGAGGGATGTCGAGCGCGGATGGCGCCTCGATGTGCTCGATCCTGTGCCGCCTCTCGGCTGTCGTTGCTGTGAAGGCATTGAGGGCCTGGCGGATCGCCGCGTCGCCGATCGCGTGAACCTGCACCTGCCAGCCGCGCGCATCCGCGGTTCGTACCGCGTGGGCAAGCTCGTCGGGCCCCCAGAGCGGCTGGCCGCGCTCGCCCGTTCCTTCATAAGGCTCCAGCAACGCGGCTGTACGTGACTCGACGACCCCGTCGGCAAACGCCTTCAAGATGCCGGTCGCGATCCAACGGTCGTCCCTGCGAGCGCGGAATTGATCTTCGTAGACGTCGAGGCGCTCTTTCCATGACGCGGCATCCAGGCCGGGGACCATGTCGAAAGCGAGTCTCACGCGAAGCGTCAGCTCGTCTGAGTCGCGCAGCGCGTCCCAGAGCTCGAGCTGGTCCTGGCCCTCGCCGGCCTCTTGAACCGAGCCGATGCCATGTTCGGCGGCCACGCGCATCCCAGCGCGCAGCGCTTCCAGGTCTTCAACCTTCGATCGCGCGGGGATGTGACGCGTCACGCCCAGCATCGCCGCCTCTTTGAGCACGCCGCTCGACGCCACGCCTGAGGTGGTCAGGGCTCGTGTGTTGGCCCAGCCGGTATGCGCGTCGAAAGACTCGATGTACGCGGGGCGGTCGGGGAGGAGCCTGTCCAGCAGCTCGACCGTGGGCATGCCGCCCGGAAACGCCGAGTAGAACCAGCCTCTGCCAACAATCCACGGGCCGCGGTGATTCGCCGCGTAGAAGGTAATCCGGCGTTCCACCTCAACCTGTGTCTCAGCCCCATAGAGGTCCAGCTCGCCGAGCGAGCGGGAGGCCATCAGGAAGTGGACGTGCGCGTCGTTGAACGCGGGAAGGATGCTGCCGCCCCGGGCGTCGATCAGCCGTGTGCCCCGGTCGCACAGCGAGCGCACGTCTTCGTCCGACCCTGAGGCGACGATTCGATCGCCCACCGCAGCGACGGCGGTGACCCGAGCGCGCGGAGGCCACACGACTCCGTTCACGACCGCGAGCGAGGCGCGCTCCACGGCAGCATTCTGCGTGAATGCCACAATTGCCCTTGAATCGATGAAGCTCGAAACTGACGTCGCGCGCGCCTCGACGCTGCCCTCGACCGTCTACCTGGATCCCGGCGTCCTGGAGCGTGAGAAGGAAAGAATCTTCTACCGCACGTGGCAGCTCGTTGCGCACATGAGCGAGCTCGCCAGGGCCGGCGATTTCAAGCCGGCCAGCATCCTCGACGAGCCGATCCTGTTGACGCACGCACAGGATGGGAAGCTGCGCGGCTTCTACAACGTCTGCCGCCATCGCGCCGCCCAGGTGGTCACAACACGCGGCAATCGCAAGTCGCTTCAGTGCGGCTACCACGGCTGGGTCTACGGCCTGGACGGGAAGCTCCAGGCCGCGCGAGAGATGGAAGGCACCGAGAACTTCGACAAGGCCGACTTCTGCCTGGTGCCGATTCGGGTCGACACCCTGGGCCCTTTCGTATTCGCCAACCTGGACCCGGACGCCGCTCCTCTCGCGGACTCGATCGGCGCCATCCCTTCGGAAATCAGCGCGGCCGGTTACGACACGTCGAGCATGCGCCGGATCGAGCGCCGGGACTACGACATCGCGTGCAACTGGAAGGTGTACGTCGACAACTACCTGGAGGGATATCACCTGCCGATCGCCCATCCAGGCCTGTTCAAAGAGCTCGAGTACGACCAGTACCGAGTCGAGACCTTCCGCTATTACTCAAAGCAGCACGCGCCAATCCGCGAGCTCAAGCCTGGTGAGGTGCCGGGCCGCGACCGCCGGTACATTCGAATGCCAGGCGCGGAGGACAGCGCGCTCTATTACTGGATCTTCCCCAACACGATGCTGAACATCTACCAGGACAACATCAGCACCAACGTCATCCTCCCTTTGGGAGTCGATCGCACCCTCACGATCTTCGAATGGTTCTTCGCGGAGCCCGGCACTGGGGCAGGCTGGGAGTCGATGCAGCAGACGATCGCCTTCTCAGACGAGATCCAGCAGGAGGACATCGCCGTCTGCGAGCAGGTGCAGAAAGGCCTGCGCTCCCGCTCGTACAGCCGCGGCCGCTTCTCAGCGCTGCGCGAGAATGGCGTGCATCACTTTCAGTCGCTCGTGACCGAATTCCTGGACCGGGCCTAGGCCGTCAGACAGCGGAGGGTTGCGGCGCCGACATCGGGAGGGTGAATCGGAAGTCCGACCCAGAGCCGACTGTCGTGTCCACCCAGATGCGCCCGCCGTGCATCTCGACGATCTGCCGTGCGATCGCGAGGCCAAGCCCGGTTCCGATGATCTTTCCGCTGGTCTTCTCGTAGCGTTCGTAGCGGCTGAAGAGACGCTTGGCGAATTCCGGCGCGATGCCGACGCCGTGGTCGCGCACGCTGACCTCCACGAATCCTTCGCTCTCCACGCTCGACACCAGCACCTCGCCTCCATCGGGCGAGTACTTGATCGCGTTGGTCAGCAGGTTGGAGATGATCTGCGCGACGCGGTCGGCGTCGCAGTGCGCGGTCGGCTGCTTCGGATCGAGCCTGGCGTTGAACACGTGATTCTCGCTCGACGCCCGCGCGCGCTCAACGGCCTCCTGCAGCACCACGTTGATGTCCACGGCTTCCATGCGCAGCGTCAGCCGGCCGGCCTCGATGCGATCGAGGTCGAGCATGTCGTTGATCATGCGGTTGAGTCGCTGGGCATCCTTGTTGATGTCGGCGGCAAACGCTTTGACGTCTTCTTTCGCAAGGTCCTCCGAGTCGCGAATCATCTCGCTGAAGCCCTGGATGCCGACGAGCCCGGTGCGAAATTCGTGGCTGACCAGGGTGATGAACTCGCTCTTCAGCTGATTCAACCGCTCGATGCCGGCGAGGTGCGCGGTCGCCGCTTCGTTGGCCGCGTGCTGTGCGTCGGTGTCCTCGTACATCGCGAGGAAGTACTCAACACGACCCGCGGCGTTTCGCACCGTGGTCGCGCTCCAATGAAGCCAGACGCTCGTGCGGTCACCGCGCACGGCGCGGCTGTCCGACTCGATCGAATCGACGGCGCCATTCCACAGGGGTTGAAAAAGGTCGAAGACGCGTGTGAACTCGCCCGGGTCGAGGTAAGCCGCCACCGGCATCCCGATCATCTGGCCCGACTCACCCACACGCATGAGGGTTGCCATCCTCGGATTGACGTCGATGATCCGCATGTCGGGGCCCACCCGGACGATGCCGAGCGGTGCGTGGGTGACGATCTCGTTCAGCAGGCTGTTACGCCGTTCCAGCTGGTTCTCGGTGCGCTCGCTGTTGACCAGCAGTGACAGGGAATCCTTGTGCGAGAGAACCTGGCTCCCGACCAGCAAGAGTCCGATGCATCCTGCCAGCACGGTCTCGAACCGGTCGAGGACCTGGTCGCCGGCTACAAGCTTGATCGCCGTGACCGCCGCGGCCACCACCGCTGCCCACGGAAGCGCAAGCTGCCAGAGCTCGATCGGGCCTTCGACGCGGACCTTCTCCGTATCGGTCGATGGCCACATCGGTGCCAGCGCGATCATCAGGTAGCCGATCACCCAACCTGAATCCAGCAGGCTGCCGAGGACGCCGTAGGCGCCGCTTGCCGTCAGGTAGGCAAACGCGCTGTTGGCGAAGGCCGCCGACGCCAGGCCGCTGAGGAGCAGGAGGATGCCCCCCAGCTCGGCTCTCCGGGCGCGACGCAGCGCCAGCACGAGAACGGTGATGGTGATGATGTCCCCGACGGGATAGGCGAGCCCAATCAGCCGGGCCGGCGGTGACGCCGCCGACGTGTCATAGACCTTGCCGAGCCCGAGCGCCCACGCCACGAACAGAAGCGAGAGCGCGATGATCGCACCTGCCAGGAGGGCTTCACCCCGCGTGGCAAGGCGGCCTGGGGCCGACGTGAAAGCAAACACTCCCGCCACGGCCAGGGGCATGGCGAGCAGGAAGCCCACGTCCGCCGCGGAGGGGAACGGCACGCTCACCCCCATGCCGACCTCGTAGACGGACCACACCACCTCGCCGACGCCCCAGCTGGCCGCGGACGCCGCGAAGAATGCCCACGCGAGGCGGGTCCGGTGAGACGTTCGGGCGGCGGCTAGCCCGCAGCTCACCGCCGCGATCAGCGCGGCGACCGCTTCGCCGATGTCGTCGACCGCGACCGTGGCTTCGTCGCCACCTATGCGCAGCGCCGTCCAGGCGACGAAGGCCACCGCCAGGACGGCCGCAGCCGCGGCGGCGATCGCAAATGCGCGCCAGTCTCGAAAACCGAAGCCGCTGAGGATGGGAACCGATCCGGCCGAAGGCGATGAGAAGAGGCCAGGCGGGGGCTCGTGGCGCAGGGCCGGCGCGTACGCCGGAGAAGGAGATCTGGACACTACTTCTCCAGATCCATGTTAATTCATCCAGCTTTCAATTAACATGAGTGGGCAGTCACTTGTAGCACAGCCGCGAGGGGTGTAGCACGGCTAACTAGGAGACGCTGCCAATCAAGCCTACAGGCGGGGAGCTCGATCTGGATCGTCGGCACCATGCCGACCAGGTTCAGGCTGGGCGCGAAGAGTCGAGCCTGCTTTCGGCGCTCGCGATCATCGGGATCGCCGCCGCTGCGCTCTTGCTGTTGGTGCTGCCCGCCGCGATCGCGATGCGCGTCCTGGCGCTGCCGGCGGAATGGGTCGGAGCCGGCGTCGCGTTTCTGGGCGCTGCGCTGGGTGGGGTGAAGTTGATGGCGATGGCGTGGGCCATCGGGGGGCGGTTTATCACCGCCCACCCGGTCCGAGCCGTCGCAGCTCCCGATTGAGCCTCTTTTCGGAGCCGAGCGCGGTGCTGGTCTGCGCCGCAAAGGAGGTGATTTGAATGCGAAAGCTAATGTTTGCCGCCATCCTGGCGACGATTTTGGTTCTGGTGCTCTCGATGGGCGTCGGGGCCGAGGGGTCCGTTCCGTGCTGCTGAGAGCTCGGTAGCGTCCAATGTCGTCAATTCATCTCTGTCAAGTAACAAAAGTCGGATAAGCTGATGTTATGTCAGAGGTGCCCACGCTCCAGTCAGGCGAAGACGGCCCGAGGGGGATAGAGAAGGCATCCTCGGGCCGTCGCGGCCGCCGCCGCGGCGTCGAGATCAAGCCTGGAACCGTCAAGCAGGCGAGGGCTGAAGCAGGCCTGAGCCTGGCCCAGGTGGCGGGAGGCGAGGTCAGCCGCACTGCCATCTATTTCGTCGAGACCGGGAAGGCCAAGCCCTCGATGGAGACCCTGAAGCTGATCGCGGAGCGAACCGGCCGGCCGCTCGATTACTTTCTTAGCAAGCCGAGCACCATGGAACCTCGTTCGACAGCGGGAACCGCTGAGATCGAGCGGCTGATCACAATGGGTGACCCGCATGGTGCGCTGGCCTTGGGTAAGGAATTGCTGGACGGCGAGCGCGACCCTGAGATCGTGGCCCAGATCAAGTTTTTGACGGCCACAGCTCATCTGCGGCTCGCCCAGTGGGTCCCGGCGCGCCGGCTCGCCTCGGTCGCGAGGGCATATTTCGAGCAGGCCGGAGACATGCTCATGACGGCGGAGTGCCTCGGCAGCGAAGCGTCGGCGGCGTACATGATGATGGACCCCAGCGCCCTTCACCTGGCTGAGGGAGCCCTGGCCACATGCCGATCGCTTAGCCCGGTGCCAAGCATGACGGAAAGCCGGCTGCTGGCAGTCCTGGCCAACGTGCATGCCACGAATCACAGCTGGCAGGCCGCAATCGACATGTACGAGCAGGCGATCGCTGCCGGGGACGTGGTCCATGATCTTCGCCGGCTGTCGCTCACCTACAGCGGGCTCAGCCTCGCCTATCAAGAGACCGGGCAGGTCGCCAAATCGGCGCATTACGCCCAAAGGGCCATCGCGCTGCACCAAACGCTCAATGACAGGCTCTCGCTGGCCCGGTCCGAAAACAACCTTGGGTTGCTGCTGGTTCGAACTGGGAACCCAGTCGAAGCGCGGATCCACATGGAGCGTTCCCTTCGCCTGTTCGACGAGGCAGGGGTTGAGGTCGGCAAGGCAGCCGCGATGTTGAGCTGCAGCGAGTTGGCGCTTGCGGAGTCGAATCTGGAAGAAGCCACCCGCTTCACGAATGAGGCACTCGAAATGGCGGACCGGCTTTCGGAGATCCCTTCCGTTGCCGACGCACATGTATGGCTGGGCTTGATCGCGGCCGCCCGTGACGATCATGCGACGGTCGATGCCGAGTTTGCCGCGGCTTTCGAGATACTCGAAAGGCCGGGTGAGTCTCCGGACAGGGCGAGTCGCAACCACGCCCGCTACGCAGACATCCTCGAAGCCCGAGGAGACATCGTGGGCGCGGTTAAGCACCTGAAGCGGGCGCTCGCGGCCCGCTCGAGTCAGCGGGTGATCGAAGCAAAGTTCGCGATCGCCTGACAGGCCTTAGGCCTGCTGCGCGTACTCCAGGGAATCGACCAGCGCCAGCAACGAAGCCTCGATGATGTTGCTGGAGCATCCGACGGTGGTCCACCGCTTGAGTCCTTTGCCCGATTCGATGAGCACCCGCGTGGTCGCCGCCGTGCCCGCGTCGCCGTCGAGAATGCGGACCTTGTAGTCGTGCAGCGTCACTCCGCGCAGCCCTGGAAACCGCGGGCTGAGCGCTTTCCGCAGTGCTGCGTCGAGCGCGTTGACGGGGCCGTTCCCGGAGGCAGCGGTGTGATAGACGGTTCCGCCAACCTCGACCTGCACGGTGGCCTCGGCGTTGACCGATTCGCCGTTCTTGCGGACGCTCGTCGTGAAGTCGGCCACCGTCCAGGGCGCTCTGTATCCCGGCTGCAGCCGGCGCACGAGCATCTCAAACGAAGCGTCAGCGGCCTCGTAGGAGTATCCCCGATGCTCGAGCTCCTTCAGGTGCTGGACCAGCCACCTGGTCTGGGGGTCATCCCGGTCGAGCTCGAGGCCAAACTCGCGTGCCTTGGCCAGGACGTTGCCGCGCCCTGACAGCTCCGAGACGAGGACCCGCGCCTCGTTGCCAACTACAGAAGGGTCGATGTGCTGGTAGGAGTCCTTGTGACGCAGGACCGCGGCGACATGCTGCCCTCCCTTGTGGGCGAAGGCACCGTGACCTACGAATGGCTGCTGCAGCGGCAGGGCGAGGTTTGCGATCTCGGCGACGGTGCGCGACAGCTCCGTGAAACGCGCGACGGTAGCCGTGGGGAGAGCCTCCATTCCGTACTTGAGGACCAGGTTGGCCACGACCGAGACCAGGTTGGCGTTGCCGCAACGCTCGCCGTACCCGTTGATGGTGCCCTGCACCATGTCCGCCCCGGCCTGCACTGCCTCCAGAGAGTTGGCCACTGCGAGCTCACAGTCATTGTGAGCATGAATCCCGACGCGGACCGGACGGTCGAGCTCCGACAGCGCCTTGCGCACCGCCTCGACGCCGCGCTTGATGTCGGCCGGCATGCTGCCTCCGTTGGTGTCGCAGAGGACCACCCAGGAAGCCCCAGCGCGGGCCGCGGCCAGGCACACTTCGAGCGCGTACTCCGAATCGCGGGCAAAGCCGTCGAAGAAGTGCTCCGCGTCGAAGATGAGCTCCCGGCCGAGGCCGACGCCGTACGCGACGGATTCCTCGACCATGGCCAGGTTCTCACTGGGCGTGGTCTGCAGGACGGTTGTCACCTGCCACGGGTCGCTCTTACCGACCAGGGCCCAGACCGGCGCCTGGCTTTCGGTCAGGGCTCGGAGGTTGGCGTCGTCCTCGCAGCTTCCGCCGGCACGCCGCGTTGCACCGAACGCGGCGAGTCGCGCGCGCTTGAGCGGTTGCTTTCGAAGGCTGGCGAAGAGCTCCTCGTCTTTCGGGTTCGATCCGGGGAAGCCTCCCTCGACGTAGTCGAAGCCGAGCCCGTCGAGGGCGCGCGCGATCCGGACCTTATCGGCGGCCGAAAAAGACACGGCCGGGCCCTGCGCCCCATCGCGCAATGTCGTGTCGTAGATGACGATCCGCCGACTGGACATAAAAAAACCTCCCGACCCTGTTGCCGGGAGGTCCAACGACTCGAGCGGGGTGCGCTAAGTCGGGGGACCTCCCCGGGTAATCTCGATCGCGATTCCGCGATTGCTGGACATTGCTGGCAAGGTTAGGGCATCGGCCGCGGTCGTGCATGGGTTCGGGCACCAAATCGACCTGGTTCGCTTAGTGGGAAGCAGACAGGTCCCGCGTTCGCACGCTGACCTCCATCCCGCCGGTTGCGGAGCCGATGTAGATGCCGCGCGTGGGCGCTGCATCGGTGTAATCCCGTCCGACGGCGAGCCGGACGTGATGCTCCGCGGCCCGGATCGGGTGCGTGGCGTCGTAACCGACCCAGCCCCGTCCCGGTACCCAGGCCTCAGCCCAGGCGTGCGATGCGGTGGTGGCCGCGCCCGGAGCGTGGATGTAGCCGCTCACGTACCGCGCCGCCACAGCCATCGTCCGCGCCACGGCGATGAACAGGTGCGCGAAGTCCTGGCACACACCCGCCCGCAGGGCCAGCACCTCGTCCACCGAGCTGTAAACGTTGGTCACGGCCCGGTCGTAGGCGAACTCCTGGCTGATGGCCACTGTGAGCTCGTCGAGAGCGAGCTCGACGGAGGAGCCGGAGCTCGGGTCGGCGATCGGATGGCGAAGCGCCAGCTGCCGGATCCCTGGCACTTCCTTCACCGGGGAACGGAAGCGGAGGAAGTCGTGCACCAGGTCCTCTCCCAGGTCGGCGTCGGGCTTGCCGCCGGTCTCGACGACAGACCGGCTGGTCACGGTCAAGCTCGTGTGCGGCCGGATGAGATTGAAGTAGTGCACGTTGTTTCCATAGCCGTCGCGATATGAGCGCGCCTCGATGCCTAAGCTGAGCTCCAGGTCGAACTCCAGGCAGCGCTGCCCGTTGCCGTCCATCGGCCGCAGGCGTACTTCCATCACGGTCTCCGCGATCGGGCCTGAGTATCGGTAACGGGTGGTGTGAACGATCTCGAGCTTCATTGCTGCGGCATGGCGCGCCCCTCGTCGCCGATCACGTTCGCGGGGACCTTGCTCGGGTGGAAGTAGGTCGCGCGCATCGCTAGCTCGAGCTGTCGCAGCACGTCCCGGCACGCGCTCTCGAACTCACGCGGGTGCTCGGCGACCAGCTGTGTCCCGGCCTTGACGAACATCGAGTGCAGCCGCGACAGCAGGCGCCGGGGCTTCGAATGCCGGCCAGGACCGTCGATTCTCGAGACGGAGTCAAGCGCGACCTGCGCCGAAAAGCGGGCCGAGCGCGGCAGCGTCGGGTCGAGCAGCAGGCATTCGATCACGCGCTCGGCGGTCACGCCGCCCGAATAGCGCGATTGGTAGGACTCGAATGCGAAGCAGGACTTCAGCACCGCCGACCATTCGAGCGCGTCCTCGGGCGTGTCCGCCAGCTCCGCCGACTTGCGCGTAACGATGGTCGTGACGTTGGCCGTGCGCTCGATGAACTTGCCGAGGCGGACGAAGTCGCGTGGCTCGTCGAGCTGCATCGTGTCCATGAGCAGGCCGTCGAAGAGCCTGATGCTCAGCTGCACGTCAGTGAGGAACGGGTAGAGGTCGGGCTGCCAGGTTGGCTCCTGAACCCGCCAGTGCAGCGCGTTGACCTGCTCGTACAGCTCAGAGGGCAGGGAGGGTCGCACGGCCTGGGCTGCGAGGCGGGCGGCGGCGACGCTCGACCGCACAGAAGGACCCAGCGAACCTGTGACGATCACCTCGACCGCCTGGTCTCGCCGGCCCGTGTCGCTGCCGCGCCATCCCGCCAGCTCCATGAACCGCGTCCAGAACTCGGGCCCCGGCTCGTCGGTGCGGTCGAGGGACAGCGCGACGTGCACACCGAGGATGCGGGCGAGGTGGTCGGCGCGCTCGAGGTGCCGGCCGAGCAGGGTCAGCGAGGTGGCGGCCCGGCTAAGCATCCACGTCTTCCGTTTCGTCTTCCGCCATGACCCACGTGTCGCGGCTTCCACCGCCCTGCGAGCTGTTGACGACCAGCGAGCCGTCCTTGAGCGCGATTCGCGTGAGGCCGCCTGAGGTCACGTAGACCTCGGGACCGGTGAGTACGAACGGTCGCAGGTCCTGGTGGGTGCGGCGCAGCCGGCCGCCATCCAGGATCGGCTGCACGGACAGTGCGACCACAGGCTGGGCGATGAAGCTCCGCGGCCGGGCCGCGATTCGCCGCGCGAAGTCCTCGCGTTCCTCTTTCGTCGACTCCGGCCCGATCAGCATCCCGTAGCCGCCTGACTCGTCGACGGTCTTGACCACGAGCTCCTCCAGGTGCTCCAGCACATACCTCCGGTCGGCGTCGAACGCGCAGAGGTAGGTCTCGACGTTGGGGAGGATGGGATCCTCGCCCAGGTAGTACCGGATGATCTTCGGGACCAGGGCGTAGACGGCCTTGTCATCGGCCACGCCGTTGCCGAGCGCGTTCGCGATGGCGATGTTTCCCGCGCGGTAGGCATTCACCAGACCGGCCACCCCGACCAGCGACTCCTGCCGGCCGAAGATCGGGTCGAGCCAGTGATCGTCGAGCCTTCGGTAGATGACGTGAACCGGTTTGAGGCCGCGCGTGGTCCGCATGAAGACGTGGTCCTGGTCGACGACCAGGTCCGTTCCTTCCACCAGCTCGATGCCCATCTGCTTGGCCAGATACAGGTGCTCGTAGTAGGCGGAGTTGTTGATGCCTGGCGTCAGCAACACCACCGTCGGGTCGTCGACGCCCTCGGGCGCGAGCCACCTCAAGTGGCGGAGGAGCTCGTGCACGTAGCCCTCCACCGGCCGCACCGGGTAGCCGGCGAACAGGTCGGGGAGCACGCGCTTCATCACGTGGCGGTTGGCCAGCACGTACGAGACGCCGGACGGCGTGCGCAAGTTGTCCTCGAGCACGAAGAACTCGCCCTTGCGATCGCGGACGAGGTCGATGCCGGCGATGTGGCAGTGGATGCCGTGTGGCACAGGCAGGCCCTCGATCTCCCTGAGGTATTGCGGGCTGGTGAGCACGATCTCCGGCGGAACCGCGCGCTGCCGAAGGATGAGCTTCCGGCCGTAGACGTCATCCAGGAACAGGTTCAACGCCGCGAGGCGCTGCTTCAGCCCAGCTTCCAGCCGGTGCCACTCGTGGGCCGAGATGACGCGGGGAATGATGTCGAACGGGAAGACTTTTTCGGTTCCCTCGGCGTCCGGGTAGACGGCGAAGGTGATCCCGTGGTTGCGGAACATCTGCATCGCCAGGTCGTGGCGGCGGGCGAGCTCCCTCGGACCCAGCCGGTTCAGCTGCTCGTACAGCCGGCGGTAGCCCGGTCTCGGCCGCCCGGAGGCCGCAAGCATTTCGTCGTAGAAGCCGTTTGTCTCATAGCCGGCGTCCAATGAATTCAATAGGTCCCATCCTTAACGCCGCTCTGCGCGAAATTCAACTGGTCCCATCCTTAACGCCGCTCTGCGGGAAATTCACGGAGGCCACCGTTATAGTGTCTGCGCCATACAGAAATCAGGTAATACGATCAACTTGCGGGTTGGCTGCGAGTTCAGCTACGACGTGAGCGCTCCGACACCGGTCACGGTCCAGGTCCGTCCACGTTCCGACTCGAGCCACCAGCTGGTGACCGAGTCCTGGTCCACGACTCCTCCCCTGCCGGTCGACGAGTACAGCGACATCTACGGCAACCCGGTGAAGCGCTTCGTCATGCCGAGTGGCCCCCTGGTGCTCCGGTACGACGCGGTCTGCGCCGTGCCCGACGCGCCCGACCCCGACGCCTCGTCAGCGCCACAGCAGCCGGTCGAGCAGCTGCCTGGCGAGCTATTGCACTTCACGCTGCCCAGCCGGTACTGCTTGTCTGACGAGCTGATGGGGATGGCCTGGGAGCTGTTTGGGCAGGCACCCGCGGGCGGGGCGCGCGTGCAGGCGATCTGCGACTGGGTCCACGACAACATCCGGTTCAAGTACGGGACCAGCAACCCTCTGACGACAGCCGTGGACGTGCTCAACAATCGGATTGGGGTCTGCCGAGACCTCACGCACCTCGCCGTCACCTTCTGCCGAGCCATGAACATCCCGGCGCGCTACGTCTTCGGCTACCTGCCCGACCTGTATGTGCCTCCCGACCCCGCGCCTATGGATTTCGCCGCGTGGATGGAGGTCTGGCTGGGGGATCGCTGGTGGACGTTCGACCCGCGCAATAACACGCGCCGGGTCGGCCGGGTGCTCATCGGACGCGGCCGCGACGCCCTCGATGTGGCCATGATCACCACTTTTGGGCCGGCCGGCTTCCGGTCGATGACCGTCTGGGCGGACCAAATCCCCACGAAGTCAGAGGCAATGCCGTGACTTCGCGGGGACCCCTAACGACCAAGGAGGCTTGATGGCGATCGAGCCCGCAAGCGTCGACTGGGCGTCAGCGAGTCGCGTGTCCTATCTCGTGAGGCAGACCTTCCGTTACGAGTATTCCGAGCCGATCCGCGACCTCAATCACCGCCTGGTCGTGATCCCTCCCGAGCGGTTCGGCGACCAGGTCCGGCTGCGCCACGACCTTTCAGTCGCCGGAGAGGGGGTTCGCTACGCAGATCGAAGCGACCGTTTCGGGAACGTGATCTTCGACGTCTTCGCACCTCGGGTTTCCGAGGCGATCGAGTTCGTCGCCGAGGTCTCGCTCGAGCGTCACGCGCTCGAGCCGAACCGGCTGCTTGACGGCTGGCTCGCC
>Ga0209009_1000449_pt1 | contig 14243 bp, 7 predicted proteins | sample BlaSpr_A8_OM3_M2_FD_187979 | JGI IMG/M metagenome (GOLD analysis project Ga0209009, IMG submission 187979) | Forest soil microbial communities from Thunder Bay, Ontario, Canada - Black Spruce, Ontario site 2_A8_OM3_M2 (SPAdes) (version 2) | ecosystem: Environmental > Terrestrial > Soil > Boreal... | reverse complement strand
AAAACTTTCAAGCCGAAGTTGCGCAGCTCGACCAAGAGCACACCGGTATTTATCACCGAATCGCCAAGGCGGCCGCGAGCCTGCCGCAGGATCCGCGCAGCGGCCAGGGCTGGAACCCCGAGCCCGTCGCAGGGAACTACAACGAGTGCGCGCAACTGTCGGTGGTCATCGTCAAGGCCAACACCAACGCCGACAATGCGAACACCCGCGCGCTGATGTTCCACCAAGGCAAGTTCATCCCCAAGGGTGTGCCGGACACATTCGGGTTCAACGGCATCGACGCATCGGCGTGCACCGGCGACACGGTAGCGCTGAAGTTCTCCAACGGCGTCCCCGGTCTGGAAAGCATCGTGCGTTACCGGTGGAACGGCAGCAACGTCGAACTGGTCGCCAACACCGCGTAGGCCGATCGGACTGTCGGTGTGCTGCCATACAGTGGCAGCGTGTTCGTCGACGACGGCATCGTCTTCTACAGCGCATCTGATCTCGCCGCGGCCGCCCGCTGCGAGTATGCGCTGTTGCGCTCGTTCGACGCGCATCTCGGCTGGGGCCCACCGGTCGCCGTGGAAGACGAATTGCTTGCCCGCACCGCCAAACTCGGCGGCGAGCACGAACACCGCCATCTCGATGAGCTTCGGTCACGCGCTGACGAGTCAGTGGTGCTCATCGGCCGGCCGCGATACACCGTCGCCGGGCTGACCGCGGCCGCAGAGCAGACGATGCGGGCAGTCCAGCGTCGGGCACCGGTGATCTATCAGGCAGCGATGTTCGACGGCCGCTTCGTCGGCTTCGCGGACTTCCTGCTCTTCGACGGCGAAGAGTATCGGCTGCGCGACACCAAGCTCGCCCGTTCCGTCAAGGTCGAGTCCCTTCTGCAGCTCGCCGCCTACGCCGATGTCCTGGCGGCCGCAGGGGTGCCGGTCTCGCCCGAGGTGGAATTGGTGCTCGGCGACGGCGCCACCGCCCGCTACCCCGTCGGCGAACTGCTACCGGTGTACAGGCGGCGGCGGGCCGAACTGGAACGCCTGCTCGACGGCCACTTTGCCGGCGGGGCCGCGGTGGGGTGGGAGGACGAGCACGTACGGGCGTGCTTCCGGTGCCCGGAATGCATCATTCAAATCCGCGCCCACGACGACCTGTTGCTGGTCGCCAACATGAGGGTGAGCCAGCGCGCCCGGTTGATCGATGCCGGTATCACGACGATGACCGACTTGGCGAACCACGACGGTCCGGTGCCCGAAACGCCGCTGCGGAGCATCGCAGCCCTGACCGCGCAAGCGCGACTGCAGATCGCACCGCGAGTCGACGGTCGGCCGCCCTACGAGATAGCGGACCCGCAGCCGCTGTCCCTGCTGCCCGATCCTGACAAGGGCGACCTGTTCTTCGACTTCGAGGGTGATCCCTTGTGGACCGCAGACGGAACGGAATGGGGTCTGGAATACCTGTTCGGGGTGCTGGAGGTCGGCGGCACGTTTCGACCGCTGTGGGCGCATGATCGTCGCAGCGAGCGCCAAGCATTTCTCGACTTCCTCGAGATGGTCCGCAAGCGACGCAGACGCTATCCCAAGATGCACATCTACCACTACGCGCCCTACGAGAAGACCGCATTGCTTCGGTTAGCCGGTCGCTACGGTGTCGGCGAGGAGGAGGTGGACGGTCTTCTGCGCAACGGTGTATTGGTCGACCTGTATCCATTGATACGCAAGAGCATTCGTGTCGGTACCGATAACTACAGCCTGAAATCGCTCGAGCCGCTCTACATGGGCTCACAGCTGCGCTCCGGCGATGTCACCACCGCGACAGACTCGATCCTGCAGTACGCCCGATACTGTGAGTCGCGCGCCGAAGGGCGTGACGACGACGCCGCGGGCATCCTGCAAGAGATCTGCGACTACAACCACTACGACTGCACCTCGACGCGCAATCTGCGCGACTGGCTGATCAATCGGGCGATCGAATGCGGTGTGCTGCCGCTCGGTGCGCAACCCGTCGCCGATGGCGCCGGCGCCGAGGACGACGATCAACTGGCCCGGACGCTCGCCGCCTTCGCCGGCGATCCCGTCGACGGCCGCACCGATGAACAGACCGCGGTCGCGCTCATCGCCGCGGCACGCGGATACCACCGACGTGAAGACAAGCCGTTCTGGTGGGCCCATTTCGATCGGCTGAACAACCCCGCCGACGAATGGGGCGACAGCAATGACGTGTTCTTGGCCGATGACGCGGAGGTCGTAAAGGACTGGCACCTGCCGTCGAACCGCGCACGGAAACAACAACGCTGGGTGAAAATCACCGGCACGCTGGCGTCGGGCTCCTTGGACACCAGCGTGTTCGCGCTCTACGAGCCGCCCGCTCCGACGGGGCTCATCGACAATCCCGACCGGCGGGCTGCCGGCAACGCCGAGATCACCGGCGTCGACGACCCCAACGTCCCGACCGAGATCACCATCTGCGAGAAGGAGCCCACAGCAGGCGGAACGTTCGCGCAGTTGCCCTTCGCGGTCACGCCGGGGAGACCATTCCCCACCGGGAAGCTTCGCGAGTCCATCGACAACGCGGCCGCCGAGGTCGCCGCGGGGCTGCCCGCCCTGCCGGACACAGCGATCGTCGACATCCTCCTGCGACGCACCCCGCGCACCCGCAGTGGCGCTCCGCTGCCGCATACCGGCGACGCCGCCGCGGACATCACAGCGGCGCTACTCGACCTCGACTCGTCCTACCTGGCCGTGCACGGGCCACCGGGCACCGGCAAGACGTCCACGGCCGCCAAGGTCATTTCCCGGTTGGTCAACGACCACCGCTGGCGGGTCGGAGTCGTCGCCCAGTCGCATGCGGTCGTCGAAAACCTGTTTCGTGAGCTGATCAAAGCCGACGTGGATCCGGCGCGGATCGCCAAGAAGGATTCCCCTGCCGGCGTTGCGTGGCAGGTGATCGACAAGGACGCGTACGGCGGCTTCATCGCCAGTTCTGCCCATGACGGCTGCGTAATCGGCGGCACCGCATGGGATTTCGCCAACGACACGCGCGTCGACACCCGCAGCCTCGACCTGCTGGTGATCGAAGAGGCGGGCCAGTTCTGTCTCGCCAACACGATCGCGGCGGCGCGGGCGGCGGCGAACCTGATGCTGCTCGGTGACCCGCAACAGCTCCCGCAGGTCCGCCAGGGCCGTCATCCCGAACCGGTCGACGTGTCAGCCCTCGGCTGGCTGGTGGAACGGCACCGCACGCTGCCCGACCAGCGCGGCTATTTCTTGGACCTCTCGTACCGCATGCACCCCGCGGTGTGCGAGCCGGTGTCGCGGTTGTCCTACGACGGGCGCCTGCGTTCCGACGAACAGATCACGGGGGCGCGCTGCCTCGAGGGACACCGGCCCGGTGTTCGGACGTTGATCGTGGAGCACGACGGCAACTCCACGAGCAGTCCCGAAGAGGCAGCCACTATTGTTGCCGAAATCGGACGGTCGCTGGGTGCGAAGTGGACCGACGAACACGGCAGTCGTCGGCTGCGCCCGGACGACGTATTGGTGGTCGCGCCCTACAACGCGCAGGTGTTGTTGCTGCGCGAACACCTCGACACCGCAGGGCTCTCAGACGTCGATGCCGGTACCGTCGACAAGTTCCAAGGCAGGCAGGCGCCGGTGGTGTTCGTGTCGATGACGGCCTCGTCCATCGACGATGTGCCCCGCGGGATTTCGTTCTTGCTCAACCGAAACCGGCTCAATGTCGCTGTCAGCCGGGCGAAGTACGCGAGCGTCATCGTGCAATCGAGGGCACTGACCGAGTACCTACCGTCAGATCCGAGCGGCCTGATTGAGCTCGGCGCGTTCTTGTCACTGTCGCCGTGCGAGCCGCCGGCATGAGCCGTGGCCTGACAGAGCGGTTGGCTGCCGTCGTCGGCGCCAATCACGTCAGCACCGATCCCGACGTGCTCGCCGCACGCAGCGCCGACCACACCGGCCGCTATCGCGGTCGCGCCGCCGCGCTGGTGCGGCCCGCATCGGGCGGCGAAATCGCGACTACGCTCTCGGTCTGTCGCGACGCGGGTGCGCACGTCACCATCCAGGGCGGCCGAACGTCACTGGTCGCGGGCACCGTTCCAGAACACGACGACGTGCTGCTGTCCACCGAGCGGCTCACAGCGATCGGTGACATCGATACCGCTGAGCAGCGGGTGCGGCTCGGTGCGGGCGTCACGTTGGCTGCCGTGCAGGGGGCGGCGGCCCGCGCCGGACTGCTGTTCGGCGTCGACCTGGCGGCCCGCGATTCCGCGACGGCCGGCGGCATGGCGTCGACGAATGCGGGCGGTCTTCGGACCGTGCGCTACGGAAACATGCGTGAACAGGTCGTCGGGCTCGAGGTCGCGCTGCCCGGCGGGTCAATCCTGCGACGACACAGCGCTGTTCGCCTCGACAACACCGGTTACGACCTGACTTCGCTGTTCGTCGGCGCCGAGGGGACGCTGGGCGTGATCACCGAGGTCGACGTTCGGCTGCACGCGAGGCCGTCGCACCGGATCACCGCGGTCGCCGGCTTCGCCGACCTGTCACACGTGGTCGTCGCCGGTCGGGTGTTTCGCGACATCGACGGCATCGCCGCGCTTGAGCTCATCGACGCCCGCGCTGTCGAGCTCACCGCGCAGTACCTCGGCGTCGTGCCGCCCATGGACGCTGCATGGCTGCTGCTCATTGAAATGGCGGGCGATCAGGACCAGTCCGAACGACTTGCCGATGCACTGGCAGACGCCCCGCTGTCCGGCGAACCGGCAGTTGGCACCGATGCGGTCGCGCAGCAACGACTCTGGCGGCTCCGCGAGGGGATCGCGGAGATCCTCGGCATCTACGGTCCGCCGCTGAAGTTCGACGTGTCGTTGCCGCTGCCCGCGATCCCGGCGTTCGCAGGCCAGTCCGCTGACCTCGTCGCCAGTCACGCCCCTGACGCGATCCCCGTGCTGTTCGGTCACCTGGGTGAGGGCAACCTGCATCTGAATGTCTTGCGCTGCAACATCACCGGTGACCGCGAGCATGCACTGTACTCGGCGATGATGGACCTGATTGCCGCCTGCGGCGGGAACGTGAGCTCGGAGCACGGGGTCGGCAGCCGCAAACGAGGTTATGTCGGCATGTCGCGCGAGCCCGCCGACATCACTTTAATGCGGACGATCAAATCAGCGCTCGACCCGACCGGCTACCTCAACGCTGCGGTGTTGTTCGACTAATCGCCTGCGGGCATCGAGTGCCGGCCGTAGCTGTCGGCGTCGGGGTCCATCCAGTCATCACCGGGCTCGCTGTGTGCCGCGTGCCTGCCCCGCGAAGGCAGCTGGCTGCTGACCTCGCGGAACCGCTGTTCGTGGTCGACGTGAAAGCCGTTGTGGGCGAATCCAATCGGGTCAGGGGTTGAGTGCATCCAGCTGTCCGGCGGATCGTGGTAGAGCGGTTCATAGGGTTCCTTCGGCTGAAGCTGCACCAGCTCGACGTGGCCAGGATCGGCGCGAACGGCCAACGGTGCGGTGTCACTGTCGTCCGGTGGTGCAGAAGGCTCGACATCGGCGGGCTGCTCCGGCGGCGCGAGGGCGTACACGGCGTCGTAGTCCTCGTCGTAGTCCTCGTCGTAGCCCTCGTCGTAGCCCTCGTCGTGGTCCTCGTCGTGGTCCTCGTCGTAGTCCTCGTCGTCGAAAACGGCACCGTACTCGTCGAGCAGGTATCGCTCGTGGATAGCCGGAATCTCGTCGGTGCGCGGCTCGAAGTCGTCGAGCTCGTCATCGTCGGCCGCGCCGAACTGTGCCGCCCCCGACGGCAGGGCGGGTGACGGTCGGGAGCCGACCAGGAACAGCGCCGCGACGACACCGAACAACGCGACGAAGGCAGGCAGCAGCGTCGACTGAGACATCGCGTCCGAGAACGGTGGATGCAGGAAGGCGGGAAGCTGGGTCACCGCACCCTCGCCGCGCGGGGCGGCACCGTCGGCCTGCGGCGGTAGTTCGTCGCCGATCCGCCATGTCATGAACGCGGCCATGCTCGCGCTGCCCAGCACGGAGCCGACCTGGCGAGTCGCGTTGTACACACCCGATCCCGCGCCGGCGAGGTCGGGCGGGAGGTTGCGGGTCGCGGTGGCCGCCAGTGGCGCCCAGATGAGCGCCATCCCGACGCCCATCGCGGCGAACGGCAGCACCAGCCGCCACATCGGCGTCGTCGGCGTCATCTCAATCGACAACCATGTCAGCGCAACAGCCAGCGTCGCGAAGCCGAACCCGACGATCGGGCCCGGGTGGGAGCGGTCGACGATGCGGCCCACCGCGGGCGCGAGCAGGCCGGTGACCACCGCCGTCGGCGCCATCACCAGCGCCGATCTCGTGGGTGACAACCCGCATACCGCCTGCAGATAGAACATCAGCGGCAGCACCATCGCTACCACCACGAAGCCCATCACCGCGATCGCGGCGTTCGACAGCGAGAAGTCGCGATCGGAGAACACCCGCAGCGGAATCAGCGGCTCGTTCTTGTTCACCCGCTGCCAGTAGACGAAGGCGCCCATCATGGCGACGCCGCCGGCGATCGTGGCCCAGATCCACAGCGACCAATGGTGCGACTGGCCCTCTTGCAGACCGAAGACGATCAGGAACATCGCCACCCCTGACAGCAGCACACCCAGGATGTCGAAGCGATGCTGGTCTGTCGGCAGCACCGGAACCAGCCGCACCGCCAACGCGATGCCGACGATGCCGATGGGCACGTTGACGAAGAAGATCCACTGCCAGCCGAGGCTGTCGACCAGCACGCCGCCCGCCAACGGCCCCACCAACGTCGCGACCCCGGCCGTGGCACCCCACACGCTCATCGCGACGCCGCGGCGTTGGGCCGGGAAGATCCGGGTGATCGCCGACAGGGTCTGCGGGGTCAGCAGGCCCGCACCCAGCCCCTGCACCACACGAGCGGTGATGAGCATCCCGATGGAACCCGACAGTCCGCACCACAGCGACGCCGCGGTGAAGATCGCGAGCCCGATCAGATACAGGTTCTTCGGGCCGAACCGGTCACCCAGCCGGCCGGCGACCAGCAGCGGCACCGCGTACGCCAACAGGTAGGCGCTGGTCACCCAGATCACCGCGTCGTAATCGGTGTCGAGTTTCTCCATGATGCGCGGGTTGGCAACGGCGACGATGGTCGAGTCGACCAGGATCATGAAGAAACCGACCATCATGGCCCACAGCGCGCGCCATGGACTGTCCGGCGGCTTAGGCGGCGGGGCTTCGAAATGCTCAGTAAGGGTGGTCATCGGGCCACCCCGTCCGCGGTCCGCGAACCATTCATCGACTCGACGAATCCGGTCAGCCAGTCGAGCTTCGCCGCCGTCGTCGCGAGCAGGTAGTCCAGCGCGCTGCGGTCACCGGGCACCGCGTCCGCGTCGCGCAGCGCCTGCAGCTCGGCGGCGCTTCGTTCCAACGCCGCGATGCGCCCCTTCAGCGCCTCCACGGCGGTCGGCGGGTCGAGGTGATGGATCTCGGCGAGCGCGACGACGAACTTCTCGAACTCGTTGACCGGACTTGCCACCAGCTCGCGCAGCCGCGAGGTCAGCGCGTCGGCGCCGGCATCAGTCAGGTCGTAGGTGGTGCGTTCGGGCCGGTTGCCGTTTCGGCCGGTGCCCGCCTGGCGGATGAGCTTCTCCTCGGCGAGCCGATTGACGACGTGATACAGCGACCCCGGGCGGATCCGCAGCATCCGATCCCGGTGCCTGGCCGTGAGCGTCTGGAACATCTCGTACCCGTGCATCGGCCGCTCCCGCAGCAGCGCGAGCACTGAGATGCCCAACGACGTCACTTGGTAGGCCATCCAGAGATCTATTCCCCATTTCGACGCCGACTACTCCACTCCGAGTAATCGACGCTACGGACAAGCGCAAGGGGGCACAACTCGGCCTGACGAGGCCGGAGCCGCCTCCGTCCGCCTGATCACCGTGACCAGCGCCAGCAAGGCGACGACCGCACCTGTCGTCATCACCGCAGCCAGGGCGAGCTCGGTATTGCCCAGCACGCCGACCAGGGGCGCCACCGCGGCGCCGATGCCGAACTGGGCCGCACCCAGCAGCGCCGCCGCAGTGCCGGCGGCATCGGGATGACGGGACAGCGCCATCGCGGGCGCATTCGGGATCACCAGGCCCATCGCGGCCAGGATCGACCACACCGGCAGCAGGAAACCGGGCAGCCCGCCGACGTGAGCCAGCGCGAGGCCGACGAAAGTCGCACCCGCAACGACCGCCCCTGCCAGCGCCCACAACACGATGATCTGTGGCGAAAATCGTTTCAGCAGAACCACATTGGCCTGTGAAGCCGTGATGAACGTAATCGCGCCGGCGCCGAACACGATCGCGAACACCTGCTGGTCGAGCCCGTAGGAACCCTGCAGTACGAACGAGGCACCCGAGATGTACGCGAACAGCCCGGACATTGCCAGCCCGGCGACCAGCACGAGGATCACGAACCTGGCATCCCGCAGCAGCTCAACGTACGTCGAGGCGACGGCATCCAACCTCAACGGCCGGCGGTGGGACGGCGCCAGCGTCTCGGGCAGCGCCAGCGCGGCCACCATCAGCAAGCCGCCCGCCAGCACCACGAGCACCCCGAACACCCAATGCCAGGACGCGTGCAGCAAGACGGCGGCGCCCAGCGACGGCGCGACGACCGGCGCCACGCCCAGCACGAGCATCAGCCGGGACAGCACCGTCGCGGCGGCCGAATCCGCGAACAGATCGCCGACGACGGCGATCGCCACCACCATCGCCGCAGACGCACCGATGCCCTGCAACACCCTGCCGATGCCCAGAACCGTGATATTCGGTGCCAGCAGGCACACCACAGACGCCAGCATGTGCAGCACGATTCCGACGATCAGCGGCTTGCGGCGGCCGAGCGAATCAGACAGCGGTCCCACGATCAGCTGGCCGAACGCCAGCCCGGCCAGCGTCCCGGTCAGGGTCAACTGCGTGACCGACGACGTCACCGACAGTTCCTCGGTGATCCGCGGCAGTGCGGGCAAATAGAGGTCGAGCGTCAGTGGCCCCAGCGCGACGAGCGCGCCCAGCACCACGATCATCCGGGTGCGGCTCACCGACGCACCGTCGGCCGTCACCTCATGTTCGCTCGTCACATCCACACCGGGCGATATTGCCATGCTGGTAACCAGCGACGCGCGTCGATATTGTGTTCCCGCCGGCCGGTAGCCTGAAAAGACGCGATTCGCGAGGAGGCTCAATGAACGCCGCACGCAACGGACCGAGCGCGCAAAAACCGGCCGACGCCGACGAGGAACCCGGTGCGGCGGCAAAGGCGCTGTCGAACATCCTGGAGCGCGGCGCGCGCGTGCAGGCACCAGCGGTCGAGGCGTACGTCCAGCGACTGCGGCGGGCGAACCCGGGTGCGTCGCCGGCCGAGATCATCACCAAGCTCGAGAAGCGTTACCTCGCCGCGGTGATGGCCAGCGGGGCGGCCGTCGGTTCGGCGGCCGCGTTTCCCGGAATCGGCACCATCGCGGCGCTGTCCGCCGTCGCAGGTGAGACCGTCGTCTTCCTGGAAGCCACCGCGCTGTTCGTGCTGGCGGTCGCGGAAGTGCACGGGATCCCGGCGGGACACCGCGAACACCGCCGCGCGCTGGTGCTTTCGGTGCTGGTCGGCGACGACAGCAAGGGTGCGGTCCGAGACCTCGTCGGACCTGGCCGCACGAACGGCGCGTGGCTCGGCGAGTCGACCGCGGCGCTGCCGTTGCCCGTGGTGTCGCAGCTCAACAACCGGCTGCTCAAGTATTTCGTGAAGCGCTATGCGCTGAGGCGGGGCGCGATCGCGTTCGGCAAGATGCTGCCGATGGGCATCGGCGCGGTGATCGGCGGCGGTGGCAACCGCTTGATGGGCAAGAAGATCATCAGCAACGCCCGCACAGCTTTTGGGCCGCCACCCGGCCGGTGGCCGGTGGCGGTGCACGTGCTGCCCTCGGCGCGCGCGGGCGCGTCGGGGTAACCAACCACCCCGTTTCCCAGAACGGGCGTACTGTTAGAAATTGAACGGTGGTGGAGAATACCGCAGGCATGGTCGCTGCGATGCCCGACGCGTTAGCCTTTAGGACGGCGGAAACAGCAGGGACCGTCCCCATGTAACGCAGGGTGGGCGAGCGCCGTGACGACGCTTGCCCGGGCAGAGAATCGAGGCGAGCAGCCGCTGTGAGCAGTTCACCTTCACCATTCGGGCAAAACGAATGGCTGGTCGAGGAGATGTACCGCAAGTTCCGCGACGATCCGTCGTCAGTCGACCCGAGTTGGCACGAGTTCCTCGTCGACTACTCGCCCGAACCGACCGGCAACGGCCAACAGACCGCACCGTCGGACACCGCGACGGCTCCACCGAAACCGGCCGAGACCACCGCGACCCCGGCGGCCGAGTCTGTTCGACAGCCCATTGAAGAGGCGCAGCCTGTTCCGAAGGTTCCGGCCGTGAGCGTCCACCCCGACGACGAGGTCCAGGTGCTTCGCGGCGCGGCGGCCGCGGTGGTCAAGAACATGTCGGCGTCCCTGGATGTGCCGACCGCCACCAGCGTTCGCGCGATCCCGGCGAAGCTGATGATCGACAACAGGATCGTCATCAACAACCACCTCAAGCGGACCCGTGGCGGCAAGATCTCGTTCACCCACGTGCTCGGGTACGCGATCGTGCAGGCGACCAAGAAGTTCCCGAACATGAACCGGCACTTCGCCGAAGTGGACGGCAAGCCGAACGTCGTCACGCCCGCCCATACGAATCTGGGCCTGGCCATCGACCTGCAGGGCAAAGACGGAGGTCGGCAACTCGTCGTCGCAGGCATCAAGAATACCGAGACCATGCGCTTCGGCCAGTTCATCACCGCATACGAGGACATCGTCCGGCGGGCCCGCGACGGGAAGCTGACCGCCGAGGACTTCGCCGGCGTGACGATCTCGCTGACGAACCCCGGCACGATCGGCACCGTGCACTCGGTGCCGCGGCTGATGCGCGGGCAGGGCGCGATCATCGGCGTCGGCGCGATGGAGTACCCGGCCGAGTTCCAAGGCGCCAGCGAGGAGCGGATCGCGGAGCTGGGCGTGGGCAAGCTGGTCACGATGACGTCGACCTACGACCACCGCATCATCCAGGGCGCGGAGTCCGGCGACTTCCTGCGCACCACCCACGAGCTGCTGCTCTCCGACGGCTTCTGGGACGAGATCTTCCACGAACTGGGCATCCCGTACCAGCCGGTGCGCTGGCGGACGGACAACCCGGATTCGATCCAGGACAAGAACGCCCGCGTCATCGAGCTGATCGCGGCGTACCGCAACCGTGGCCACCTGATGGCCGACATCGACCCGCTGCGGCTGGACAAGACCCGGTTCCGCAGCCACCCCGACCTCGACGTGAATACGCACGGCCTCACGCTGTGGGATCTGGACCGGGTGTTCAAGGCCGACGGCGTCGGCGGCGCGGAATACAAGAAGCTGCGCGACGTGCTCGGCCTGCTGCGCGACGCGTACTGCCGTCACATCGGCGTCGAGTACACCCACATCCAGGAGCCGGACCAGCAGCAATGGCTGCAGGAACGCATCGAGGTCAAGCACGAGAAGCCGACAGTCGCCGAGCAGAAGTACATCCTGAGCAAGCTGAACGCAGCCGAAGCATTCGAAACCTTCCTGCAGACCAAATATGTTGGGCAGAAGCGATTTTCGCTTGAGGGTGCTGAGACCGTCATCCCGATGATGGACGCGGCGATCGACCAGGCGGCCGAACGCAAGCTCGACGAGGTCGTCATCGGCATGCCGCACCGCGGCCGGCTCAACGTGTTGGCCAACATCGTCGGCAAGCCGTATTCGCAGATCTTCTCCGAGTTCGAGGGCAACCTGAACCCGTCGCAGGCGCATGGCTCCGGCGACGTGAAGTATCACCTTGGTGCCACCGGCACCTACATTCAGATGTTCGGCGACAACGACATCGAGGTCTCGCTGACCGCGAATCCCTCGCACCTGGAGGCCGTCAACCCGGTGCTCGAAGGGCTGGTTCGGGCCGAGCAGGACCTGCTTAGCCAGGCCGACGGCGACAGTGAGGATTCCGGGGAATTCTCCATCATGCCGATGATGATGCACGGCGATGCCGCGTTCGCCGGACAGGGCATCGTCGCCGAGACCTTAAATCTGGAGTTGCTGCGCGGTTACCGCACCGGCGGCACGATCCACATCGTCGTCAACAACCAGATCGGGTTCACCACCGCACCGTACGACTCGCGGTCGTCCGAGTACTGCACTGACGTCGCGAAAATGGTCGGTGCGCCGATATTCCACGTCAACGGCGACGATCCCGAGGCGTGCGTGTGGGTGGCAAAGCTGGCGGTGGACTTCCGGCAGAAGTTCAAAAAGGACGTCGTGATCGACATGCTGTGCTACCGCCGCCGCGGGCACAACGAAGGCGACGACCCGTCGATGACACAACCGTTGATGTATGACGTGATCGACACCAAGCGTGGCGCCCGCAAGACGTACACCGAGGCTCTGATCGGCCGTGGCGACATCTCGCTCAAAGAGGCCGAGGACGCGTTGCGCGACTATCAGGGCCAACTCGAGCAGGTTTTCAACGAAGTGCGTGAGCTCGAGAAGCACGAGATCGAGCCCAGTGAGTCGGTCGAGTCCGAACAGCAACTGCGGAAGGGATTCTCGACGGCGGTCGAGAAGTCGCTGCTGGCCCGGATCGGCGACGCGCAGGTGGCCTTCCCGGAGGGCTTCAGCGTGCACCCGCGCGTCATGCCCGTCCTGGAGCGGCGCCGCGAGATGGCCTACAACGGCAAGGTCGACTGGGCCTTCGGCGAGCTGCTCGCGCTGGCATCGCTTGTCGCGGAAGGCAGGACGGTGCGGCTCTCCGGCCAGGACAGCCGGCGCGGCACGTTCAGCCAGCGGCATTCGGTGATCATCGACCGCAAGACCGGCGTGGAGTTCACGCCGCTGCAGCTGCTCGCGACCAACGAGGACGGCACGCCGACCGGCGGCAGGTTCATGGTGTACGATTCGCCGCTGTCCGAATTCGCCGCGGTGGGCTTCGAATACGGCTACTCGCTGGGCAACCCGGATGCGATCGTGTTGTGGGAGGCCCAGTTCGGCGACTTCGTGAACGGCGCCCAATCAATCATCGACGAGTTCATCAGCTCCGGTGAAGCGAAGTGGGGCCAGACGTCGGAGGTGGTGCTGCTACTGCCCCACGGCCATGAAGGTCAGGGCCCGGATCACACGTCGGGCCGCATCGAGCGGTTCCTGCAGGTGTGCGCCGAAGGCTCGATGACGGTGGCGCAACCGTCGACACCCGCCAACTACTTCCACTTGCTGCGCCGCCACGCGTACGACGGCATCCACCGGCCGCTGATCGTGTTCACACCGAAGTCGATGCTGCGCAACAAGGCTGCCGTCTCCGACATCGCCGAGTTCACCGAGATGAAGTTCCGCTCGGTGATCGAAGAACCGACCTACGACGTGGGCGACGGAGACCGCAACAGGGCCAAGCGGATCCTGCTGGTCAGCGGGAAGCTGTACTACGAGCTCGTCGCCCGCAAGGCCAAGGACAAGCGCGACGACATCGCGATCGTGCGGATCGAACAGCTGTACCCGATTCCCCGGTACCGGCTGCCGGCCACGCTGGACGCCTACCCGAACGTCGAGGAGTACTTCTGGGTGCAAGAAGAGCCGGCGAACCAGGGCGCGTGGCCGACATTCGGCCTGGACCTTCCCGAGCTGATACCACAACTCAAGAACATCAAGCGGATCTCCCGGCGTGCGATGTCGGCGCCGTCGTCGGGCTCGGCGAAGGTGCACGCCGTCGAGCAGCAGGAGATTCTCGACGAGGCGTTCGCACCGATAGGGACCGAGCCGACAGGGACCGTGTGATGGCGAAAACGGCCGCGGAGATGGTCAGCGAGGCGAAGCAGCGCCTCGAGAACTTATCGCCGGACCAAGTCGCGGCCGAGTTGCACCGCGGCGGCGCGATGCTTGTGGACGTGCGGGAGCAAAACGAGCGGGACGAGCACGGGATGATCGCCGGAGCGGTGCATGCGCCGCGTGGCATGCTCGAGTTCTTCGCCGACCCGTCCAGTCCCTACCACCGTCGCGAGTTCGACCCGAACCGCCGCGTGATCCTGCACTGCGCGTCGGGCGGCCGGTCGGCGCTGTCCGCCGACTTGCTCCAGCAGATGGGCTACGGCAGCGTCGCCCACCTCGAC
>Ga0209009_1000448_pt1 | contig 14301 bp, 13 predicted proteins | sample BlaSpr_A8_OM3_M2_FD_187979 | JGI IMG/M metagenome (GOLD analysis project Ga0209009, IMG submission 187979) | Forest soil microbial communities from Thunder Bay, Ontario, Canada - Black Spruce, Ontario site 2_A8_OM3_M2 (SPAdes) (version 2) | ecosystem: Environmental > Terrestrial > Soil > Boreal... | reverse complement strand
CCGAACACTCCTTCCAAGGCATCGCTTCCTCCCCTAGGGGAGGAAGTGTCACCTATGTGTCCGGTACAAACTGTCACCCATGTGTCGGGTCGCTCATTGATATTCCTCTCTATTCCTTTCAGTTTGTTAGAAACCGGTATTTTGCGGCCCAATTGGCAGGAATTCACTAGAGCCATTCGCTCTCTCTCCGCTCCGATTTCGCAAACAGCCTAAATTGGCTGCGATTTTCTCCAAGACGAATCAGGCGGTTCCCTTTCGCGGAACGAAGGCTGTTGCCCAAAAACCTTATTCTCGGGCTCGTTGCAAGCCCTTGATTCTATGCGCTACAAACTGAAGGTTTGGAGTTCCCACAAACAACTGTTTCTGGGCCCTCACGTGAACGCCGCGGATTTAAACTAGGAACGGTTCCGCGCAACTTCCGAGTAAGTGACAATTCGCCCCCAACCCCATCTTTCACTTCCCACAACGCCGTTTCTGGCCAACTTCCGGTTTGCCGACCACACAGCCAGTGACACCCGTAGAGGTTCGACTGCCTCGCCAGCACCGGTGTGAATACGCAGTGACATTGATTTCAAGGTTAGAGGTGCCTTGAGTCAGCCGGAGGTCCGGCCCTCGCGACAAACACCTCCTTTACCACGCCCAAGCCGGTCAATTCCGGCCCGCGGTGGAACGCAGACCGGGATCCTTCAGAAACGATTTCCACAGGAAAAAAAGGTGCTGGGCGCTCGTTTATTGCCGCGGTCATTTCACTACGACTGTCATGCGCATCCAAGGATGGATGCAGCACTGAAAGTGATGTTCGCCTTTTGAAAGACCGGTGACTTGGAGCTGACTGCCTTGAAGGATTCGCGTTCTGGCAACCGCAACGCTCGAAAATCCCGCAGCGCACTCGGGAACCGCGGTTTCTCCGTCATTGAGCGGCGGTATGAAACCGCCTCCAAAATGCGCAACCTCCGTAAAAGTGTGGGGCTCGCCGCCCTCGTTCACCGCGATGATCGGGGTCCCTTCGTCCACTTTGAGAGTGTCGGGTTCGAAATCCCACTTCGGGTCGGGGGTTCCAGCAGCGGCTTCTGCGAATAATTTCGAAAACGTCGTGGTGTAGCCTAGCGCGGTGTAGCCTAGCGCGACGTTCTTGCAGAAACCCGGTCCCACGTTGCTTGGGAGATTGAAAGTCGCAGGATCGCATTCGTCCAACGCCACGACCTGTGCCGGGGTTGCGTGGTGCCCGTAATCTTCCATCATTCCACCAAACAGAAGACAACTAGCGACTAAACCGAGCTTCATGAGTGTATTCGTCATCGTTTTACTCTCCTTAACCAATCCGCCCGGGAATTCAGCGATGGGTTCTAGGTGCGCTGGTTCGCGAGCACAAAGTGACAGCCACTCTCCCTGCTCTCTAGGAAGGAGTCAATCCCTGCGACCTCCATCCCTTCCCAAAGTTATCTCCATCCTCAACCTATTGAAGAAAAAGCTCTTCTCGCCATAACCAAACCCTGCGCTAACCAACAAGAAATGTGATAGGCTTCGCCAAACTTGTGGGCGTTGATATGCCTAGTTCCGCACCAAGCACGCGTGTATGGCGGTTCGACGATTTTGAACTGGACGTTCGGGCGGGTGAGTTGCGGAAACGCGGTCTAAGGCTCCGCCTGCAGGGCCAACCGTTGCAGGTCCTGGCCGTTTTACTCAATCGTGCTGGTGATGTGGTCACTCACGAGGAGATCCGCTCGCTGATTTGGTCCGCCGACACCTTCGTCGATTTCGACCACAGTCTCCACAACGCGATTGCCCGCCTTCGCGAGACACTTGGCGACTCCGCCGAGACTCCCCGCTACATCGAAACACTTCCGCGCCACGGATACAGGTTTATCGCGCCAGTGGAGAGCGAAGGGGGACCGGATCCATCTCATTCTGTACAATCAGCGCCGCCCCGCGAAGTCCCCGTCGCCTCAGCTCGCAGCGCGCCTCGCGCACTCCTGGCCGCTAGCATTCTGGCCTTCCTCGTCATAGCTTTGGCCGTCTGGCTGGCGCGCACGGGTACTCATCCTGCTAGTGCCGCTCCTCGCATAAATTCCATCGCGGTTCTGCCTCTCGACAATTTGTCCGGCGATCCATCAGAGGAATTCTTCGTGGATGGCATAACCGACCAGTTGATAACCGACCTCGCCAAGATCGGCTCTCTGCGCGTCATCTCGCGAACCTCCGTCATGCGATATAAGGGCACAAAAGAGCGCCTCCCTAAAATTGCACGGGAATTGAACGTGGACGCCATCGTGGAAGGCTCGGTCGTTCGTTCCGGTCAGCGAGTGCGCGTCACCGCCCAACTCCTTCAGGCGTCCACGGACCAGCACCTCTGGGCGGAAACATACGACCGCGATCTCGGCGATGTCCTGAAACTACAAGGAGAGGTGGCGGATGCCATAGCACAGCAAGTCCGCGCAGAACTAACTCCGCAACAGCGGGTTCGGCTTCGCGTGGCACCGTCCGTCAACCCTGCAGCATACGATGCGTACCTCAGGGGACGTCTTTACTTCGTCACTGAGTTCACAAAACCTGATTCACTTAGGAAGGCGCAGCAGGACTTCGAAGTATCCATCCAAAAAGACCCAAACTTCGCTCTTGCTTACGCGGGCCTCGCGGACACTTACGTCTACCTGGCGTTTGCAGGAGCTTTGCAAAAAGATCAGGCCTACCGGTCTGCCAAGGAAGCAGTAGCCAAAGCACTGGAACTGGACGACAGCATCGGCGAAGCCTACGACACCCTCGGCCTGCTGAGTTTCGAGTTCGACTGGGATTGGGACACTGCCGATCGTGAGTTCAACCGTGCCATAGCTCTGGCGCCGAGCTACAGCTGTGCGCATGAAGATCGCGCCATTTTTCTCGGCTTTATTGGCCGACGAGCCGAGGCGCTCGCTGAGCTCACAAAGATTGACCAACTGGACTATGGTTTCAGTGCGGGGCATACCGAGTCTGCGACCTACTATGAACTACAGGATTACCCTAATTTGATTGAATCAAGCAGGAGAGGCCTGCTTTTGGACCCAAACGATTGGTTCCAGCATTTCAACCTTGGCGTGGGTTACGAGGGTACAGGCAAGGTTCAGGAGGCGATTTCCGAGTACCAGAAAGCGATTGAGATCTCGGGTAATTCTCGGAGTGCTGTGGCGCTGGCACACGCCTATTCAGCCGCAGGCAAAAAAGCCGAGGCGGAAAAGATACTCCACGATTTGGAGCGCAAATCAAAAGAGACCTCTGCTTCGCCATACACGATGGCCACTATCTACGCTGGCCTCGGCGAGAATGACAAAGCTTTTGAGTTTCTGGAGAAAGCTTATTCGCAGAAGTCTTTAGACCTTTCCAGCTTTCTGAAATCTGACTTGCTCCTCGATGACCTCCGTCCTGATCCCCGTTTCCAGAGCCTTCTTCGCCGCATGTCATTGCCGACCTAAACCGAAATAGCAAAATTCGATCGCCGCGCGGCACTGTCCAACTTGCCCTGCAAATCGGGGTTCCGACTGCACCCAAGTCAACGAATCCGCCTGGCTTGAGGCGCTGAATCCAGCGTACGAATCGAGCAAATGGACGTGTAACAGCCCAACCGGAAGTCATTGCGGGCCAGAAGTCCGCTTGTGGGAAGTTGCATCTCCAGTGACGCTTGCGACCGATTCTGGTTGGGTTACTGCGTATTCAGAAGTCATGCTGTTCCAAAATCATGTGATTTTGGGCGTCGAAAATCGCGAAAATTGCATACATGGAATCAACTGCTTACGGTGCTACGCCAAAAAGGGTTTTTGGGCAGCAAGTTACTTTGCGCCATTAAAAGCGACGAACTAGCCCGCAAACGAAACAAATGCCGCATTAGATAGTTGCGGGCATCACGGATTGTTTCAATAACTTTAGGGCCGCTGACAACCGTGCGCATGCAAGGGCTGTTGTGCTAATTACGCTTTCGATTCTTATTGCTTCTTCGAGGACGAGAAGACTGCTGAGTTGATTTGCGTGGACTTAATTGTGCCGAGCCAACTGGGGGATTCTCCAACTCTTGCTGCAGAGCGGTCTGTTCGATTCCAGGAATCTCGGTGAGGGGATATATCCCCATCAACACATGTCCTCTGCGATCTCGTGTCCAATCTCCGGGGCCACTGAAAAGCCAGCCGGAATCAGCTTTATGCCGTTGGTTAAAACAGTTGACGCAGAGTCCCAGGAACATCTTTTCTTCTGGAAGGGAAATTGTTACTAGCTCGAGGACTGCGCCCATTGGACCGTTCAGAGGCTCCAGCGTTGCCACAACTATAGATCGCTTGTGTTTAATTCTAATTGGTGGGACCACACCTCTCGGAAACGCATATATCGCTAGGGTCCATGAATTTGCAGTTTCGGATGTGCAGTTCCGATAATAAAAATCGCTTGGCTCAAAAACTATGATTTCACTCTGCTCTTCCGCCATCTCGAATTGGTCGATACCGTAGGCGATTATCCCAACGCTCGGCCCGCTAAAAATTGATCTGGAGAGTGGCGCGGAAAAGAGTCCGAGGCCTTTAGCTTCTCCGGAGACTATATCCTTGCTGGCGCTTATCCGACCTGGTCGGCCGTTTGAAAATTCGTGGCGCAAAAGAAAGCGCTCATCGGTTTTTTGCTGTATTGAATGAGCTATTGCGGGACGGAGACACAACGGCACTGCTGACGTTTTTGAGTCTATGTGACATACCGCTGCTCAATGTGCCCCGACTCAGCGCCTTTCGTCAGCGCCCGGTGTGGGAAGGGAGAGAAGGAATGCGATTACTGGGCGAACGTAATTTGCAAATTTGCAGGACATTGCATGAGGCCACGCTGAGTTTTTTTGATCGCCATTTCAACAAGTTGAAACAGCATACAAAAACGAGGATGCTTGACGGTATCTCAAATTTCCTACACATTTTTTTATCGATGGGAAACTTGTTACGAACGCAGGTCGAAAGGATTGTCCTTGGGATTGAATCCAAGACTTCTCCTTTGACACCTCGCGAGTGGGCGGATTGCCGAGAGTTATGTGACATATACTTCGCACGCTTTCGAATGCTCTGGAGTGTCTTTGGAATGATTATCTAAAACGAATGCGTTATGAAAATGGACGCAAGGATATTGAGCGAGAATTCGGTCCCGATTTGGAAGCAATCCACGATATGTGCGACGAGATGATCCGGTTCCGAGAGCGAATTAAGCCCCTTCAAAGGAAGGGAGCGATAAAGTTCGGTTACTTCCATTGCGTTCTGGCGGATAACAGGTGGAAACGGTTTAGCAATGATGTCCGAGCGATCCAACGGGAAGTTGAATTTGGAGTGCTCGGTAGAAATGAGCGCGCCATTCCTCAGATTATTTCTTTATGAACGAAAACGTGGCGAGCCTTCACGATTAAAGCACGAAAAGCGGAGCATGAACGGTGTGCAAGTAGTCATGCGGCGTTCGTTTCGGGTTGCCCAAAAACCTACCCTGCCCAGAATCCTAATTTTCTCCACTCCTCAAAATGATAGCGAAAACGCTTGCCCAAAAAGACGTCTTCTCCCGCCTCAAAAATAAGTGCTTTTGGGCACGTGTCCGGTAATCCGACTTTTCCGGAGTTAGGGCGCCGGAACTTCCCAGAAGCGGACTTCTGCCCGAACATGGTTCCCGGGTACGCCGTGTAGTTGAGTTGTCAGTGGAATATAGCCCTACCCGCGAGGTCTAGGGCCATCGCAAATCGCCGCTTTAGTGGTAGAAGAAGAAGGGAATCCTGTCATTCGCGATCAGAGGAAACTACCGACGTCCTAGGGCTTAAATATCCAATACTTTACTTTCTGTGGGTTGTTCGGTTTCATCCCGAAGCGTCGACTCGGTGGAATGTCACGGTCCATCAAGTAAAAAATATCTGCCAGGATCGACCGATTCTCCGAGTAATATGAATGGCCGATAAAACTGGTATCGACTGCCGTCGCATCAATCGTATCCACCCCAGGCACGACAGTGATTCCACCATCCGTGTCGCCCGCCCGGCGTTCCCCGTGTATGGCCTTCGACTGAGACAAAGCCTCGTCCTTGGAAGAAGCATACAAGGTGACCCGGTCGGCCGCCGACGGGAACGTTAGTGCCAATTGGTTGAACACACCGGCGTCTATATCCGGCGCCGCCAGAAACACTTCTCTGAACATGTGCGGCTTAGCAGAATGGTCCTTGACCATCGAATCCAACGCAGCTGTCAACGCACGGGCCCCCATGCTGTGGGCGATGAGGTGTATTGTGCGGATATGCGAATCGGACGACAGCATTTCCAGAAACTTCTTCAAGTGCAAAGCTGTCCATTCTATCGTTGCTTCATCTCTTGGGTAATCTTCCAGCCTCGCCTTCGAAGGCCACGCATAGAAAATCGGCGCTCCGTCAAAATTCAGATCATATGCAAGCTGCGCCGTCCTCCTTGCGGCATCTGCAAAGCTGGTGTAGTACCCGTGAATGAATACAAAGGCATCGTGGCGACTGGATTGATCCACCTTCGAATCGAGCAGATCAAAAAAAGTGGATTGCGGCTCGCGAGAAATACTTAGCACGACTACATATTTTTCTGGGTCCTCGCCCGAGAACCAACCAGGTCTTTCGAGCACGCTTGTCTTATGCCCGAACGGGATACTCACCTTCACCATACCCATGGACAGTACATCGCCTGATCGCTCGGTGCCGTACATCCTTTCGGTGTCTTGCAGTCCCGTGAAGTTGCGATCAGTGGCATAGAAAACCTGCTCTATGTTGTATTTAGGTTGGGATGTCGGATGTGTTTGCCCTCCTTGCGTCCCCCCTTCGGAACCTGGAGACTTGCCACTGAGGATTGACAGCAATCGGTTCGCAGATTCAGGCGGGGAAACCGCATGATTGAGCGCGATATCTTCCGCGCTGATCGATTTGCCGTAGAGCGATTTGTTAGCATCATCATCGGAATCCATCGTTGTGCCTTCCAAAGACACGCCAGCAAAAAGTCCCTTGGATCGCGAATAAGTCAGAACGTCCACATGCATCGATGCGGCATTGTATCCTGTTGCCTGAGCGCCGGTGGGGCCCGCCGCGGCAGCAATATTTGATCCAAGTTTCGCCCTTCCGTTCAGGATTTGCTCGGCGCCAGTCTTATTCATAACTACCAGTACGAAGTCAGTGGCCGTGGAACCAAGTTGCACGCCAATGCTGCCCTGGTCTAGCTTGTACATTGCCGGCGCACCCCAGGCACCTTTCATTTCCAGATCTTTGCGGCAAACTAGAACGCCGCGTCCATAGCTGCCGCCGATGCCGACAGCTACTTTCTTGAAGCTGGGAAAGATGACAACACAGACGGCTTGATTAAGGACATCCGTGGGGAGGCCGCTGCTCCCGGCGAGAAGCTCCTGCAGTACCGTGGCCGAGTTATCGAGACGCTCATCCTCTTTCTTCTGACCGAGGACGGGAAGAACTATCCCAAAGCAGATTGCAAGGAGGACTAACCTTTTTTTCACTGTTTTTGTCCTCTCTCTATCGAAACATAGATTTCTGACTTTTCATTTAGTCTTGATCTCTTAATCCCAGTCACTTCGAGAACCGGCCAGTCGAATTGTTTTGTTTGGTGATCCTTCTCGCACCAAATAGTGCTGACTTCTCGAGATGAATTCGAGCGGCATTAATTTCCGTTAGACGCCTCAAGCCTCTTTTCTCCCCAACGACTGGATACAGGACAATGGAAGCCGTTCATGGTGAGGGAGGAGTTGGAATCGTCGTGCTCGTTCCGCCGGACAACATGTTCTTCACGCTTGCTACGATATGCAACTTGGGTGGGTGTCGTTCGCCAAAACTCTGTGCGCCTTTGAAATCAGTGGTATAGGGATTGCTCTCCACAGGAGATTTGGGATATCAGCCACCCATGTTCCCTCTTATTCGAATCATTTTCACATTAACTCTTCGCCTCTTCCGCACGCGTCGCAGCCTGTGGCTTGAAAACCTGGTTCTTCGGCAGCAACTCGCTGTCTTGAAGCGAAGGCATACCAGGCCACGGCTTGGGATATTCGACAAATTCTTCTGGGTTTTCGTGCGAAGGTTCTGGTCTGGATGGAAACGAGCCCTTATCGTGGTGGACCCTGAAACGGTCGTGCGGTGGCACAGAGCTGGCTTCCGCTTTTATTGGAAGCTGATCTCCAAAGTCCGGACGCAAGTTGGGAGAAAACAGACGCCGAAGGAGGCTCGGGAGTTGATCTTCCGGATGGTTGTTGAGAATCCAACCTGAGGTGCTCCTCGCATCCATGGCGAGCTTCTCATGCTGGGTTTTGATCTCTCCGAGCGAACGATCTCTCGTTGGATGAAACGAGCGCCGAGAGGTCCCGAGCCGGCTAAGCGCTGGCATGCGTTTCTGCTCAACCATCGGGAAGCCATTGCTGCGATGGATTTCTTCACAGTTCCAACGATCACGTTCGGCGTGCTCTATGGCTTTTTCATCATCAGCCATGATCGTCGACGCATACTGCACGTCAACGTCACCAGGCATCCAACGAGCATGTGGATCATTCAGCAGTTGCGAGAAGCATTTCCGTACCGATCGAGTCCCAGGTTCCTGATCTTTGACCGAGACGCGAAGTACGGTCTGGAGGTGGCGTGTGCGGTTCGGTCGATGGCCATCCGACCGGTGCGAACTTCGTTCGAGAGTCCTTGGCAAAACGGTGTGGCGGAGAGATGGATCGAGAGCTGTCGTCGCGATCTGCTGGATCACATCATTGCGCTGAATGAACATCATCTGAAACGGCTGCTCGCTGATTACGTCGGCTACTATCACGACGACCGCACGCATCTCGGACTCGGGAAGGGAACACCTTGCAGCAGGATTCGTTCCAAAGCTTCGGGTCGCATCCTTGCTCACGAGCGACTCGGCGGGCTGCACCATCGTTATGACCGAGCTGCTTGATCCAGACTCGCTTTTTCACTCATCCTTATAGGCGCCATACGCGCGCACGCACGGTTTCCCACGCCAAGAGAATCTCCGCGCACCCGAGAACAATTCTTGGTCGAGTTCAGGGTTTTCACGCTGTTGCCAATGAGAATCGCGCCATTCTCGGTGCGGATGGAATTTTGGCGAGGGACAGCGGTCGCGAACGTTGTTCACAAGCTGCAGGAAGATCGGCCGACGACTCGCAGGCGTTCTGAAGAAGAACCGAAGTATCGGCCACGTTTCTACGGTTGCGCCTGGCTCACTGCACTAGCCGCCAAACCTATCGGTCGCAGCCACCAAGGCGCGACTGTTCGGCGGATCGAAGGCGCAATGGCCTGCATCGGGAGTGATGATGAGGTCGGCCTCGGGCCACGCGTGATGAAGCGCCCACGCGCTCTCCATGGGGCAGACAACATCGTAGCGGCCCTGTACGATGACCCCTGGGATACGAAGTATCCGCGACGCGTTGCGCAGCAATTGGTCTTCAGTTTCAAGGAAACCCTTGTTGACGAAGTAGTGGGCTTCGATGCGAGCGAAAGCGAGGGCGAATTCATCTTCTTCGTAGTGGCTGGTGAAGGTTGCGTCAGGCAGCAGCTTCGAGGTGGCGCCCTCCCACCCGCTCCAGAGCTTCGCAGCTGCGAGTCGCACGGCCGGGTCGTCGCTGGTTAGGCGACGGTAATAGGCTGAAAGCAAATCACTACGTTCCCCCTCGGGGATGTGCGAAAGATACTGCTCCCAAGCGTCCGGATAAAGGATCGACGCGCCGCGCTGGTAGAACCAGTCAATCTCCCGTTTGCGGAGAAGGAAGATGCCGCGCAGAACGAGTTCTGTGACCCGATCGGGATGCGTCTCCGAATAGGCAAGGGCGAGAGTTGAACCCCACGACCCGCCAAATACCTGCCAACGCTCAATGCCGAGGTATTCGCGAATTCTCTCGATGTCGGCGACCAGATCCCAGGTGGTGTTGGCTTCCAGAGAGGCGTAGGGCGTACTCCTGCCGCAGCCGCGCTGGTCGAAGTTCACGATACGGTACTTTTCGGGGTGAAAAAAGCGGCGCTGTCTAGGCTCGGAGCCGCCACCGGGACCGCCATGCAGGAACACTACCGCTTTGCCAGAGGGATTGCCGCTCTCCTCGAAGTAGATCTCGTGGACGGACGAGACTCGCAGCCGACTCGCATTGTAGGGCTCGATCGGAGGATAAAGCCATGTGACAGGGTCTTTCATCATAGGCGCTGCTCCAATAGTTGCCCTCGTGAATGATAGTGAACGAAATCACTGCAGCCGAGAATATCGCGTTTACGCCAAGCGCATTCTTGCTTTGCCTGCTCGTTCGCGATCGATTAGCGTTAACCCGCCTAGCCTGCTTTTTGCCGCTGGTAATATCTCCGGGCCTTGTCGCGGTTGCCACAACTCTTCATGTCGCACCAACGGCGCCTATGGTTCTTGGTTTTGTCCAAGAACAGCCAAGAGCAGGTCTCGGACGCACACTGCCGCACGTAGCCGATTTCCTCGCCAATGAGCAACTCCGCCGCCGCTCGGCTCACTGGCCAGAGCATCGAGTCCAGGTTGCTTTCCGGTTCGATCCATTCCCGGGTAAACCGCCGGTTAGCGTGGGCGAGTTGGGCGTGCTGCGCGGCCTGGCGGACAGCCTTGTTGAGGATCGCGAGGGCCGTACTCGGTATCACCCGTCGCTGCGCGACCGCCGAGAAGATGTCGTAAATCGTGTCGCGGAGCTGTATCGAGGTGCGCAGCATGGTCAGGGCGTTGCCAGGCGCTTCGGAAGCCAGATGACGCAGGCGTTCCGCAGTTTTTGCGGTGATCACACCGGCCTCTTCTCCCCACTGCAGAAGCCGTCCATAGTCGGTGAGCAGCTCCCCGGGATGGTCACTGATGCGGTTGTCGACAGTGTCGGCGAAATCCAGACAGGGATTTCCTCCCGTGAACTCGAACGGCGATTTCGGCCGGACTGGTGACATCCGCTTTGTCAGCTTACACTATTATCTCTAACCTTCAAAAGTAACTTGACAAGTTATATTCTACGTCGTTAGCATATCACCAATAAAGGTTATTTTGACGGTGAGGTTGTTTTTGGGTGGTCACAGCATTCTAGCGTGGGAACAAAGGGTGCCGTCAGGGCTGGCAGCCTTGCTATGTGGGACGAACCAGCCTGCCCGAGGCGCTTTGTCGGCTTGAACGTTTTTCCCAGAGACATCTGCAACGGACTGACATTGCGAAGGTCTAAATGCGCACCGTCATCTTAACTTAACCGAAACGGAAATTCGATTCAAGTATTCTGAGTTGGAAGTAGCGGGTCAGTTTGAGTTTTTTCCAGCATAAATGCGGCGGAGGGAGTGGCGTGACCTCAGATGAAAAGAGATTGCTGAGACACGGGCTATTTTGGGCGATTGTGGCAGCAGGGTCCTAGTTCCTGATCAGCTCCATCCACAGCCACGTCGTTAGCGTGATTGCCATGATTGCTTGGTGGGTCTTCTTGTATGCCATCTTCTACCGCGATGCGCAGAAGAAAGACTCAAACTGACCCACCACCGAGTTGGAATCTATCTCTTTTACTCACGAGGAGTCCGAGGTTGCGTATAGAGCCCTTCAAGGCAGCGGTCGCTGAGCAGGTCCTCTCAGATCTTAAGACACGCATTCGGAACACGCGTTGGCCTGATAGCGCACCTGGCGCTCCGTGGTCGCAGGGGACGGATCTCGAATGGCTGCGGAATTTGATGGACTATTGGGCCGAGGAATTCGACTGGCGCGCTCAGGAGCAAAGACTCGGGGAACTCGCGCAGTTCCGCATCGAGATAGATGGCATTCGGATCCACTTCGTCCATGCACGAGCGCGAGGCGGTCGTGGGATTCCGCTGATACTAACTCACGGTTGGCCCAGCGCGTTCTTCGAGTACCTTCCGCTCGTGCCATTACTCACGGATCCGGCCCGACATGGCATCGACGGCCCCGCATTCGACCTTGTCATCCCATCACTACCAGGCTACGGGTTCTCGGAGCGCCCGAGACGTGTCGGAGTGAATTACCGATATGTGTCGACACTTTGGCACCGACTCATGACCGAACTCGGATACGAGCGCTATGGGTCCGGCGGCGGCGACTTTGGTGCCGGTGTTGCCACGCTGATGGCACTCGACAGGCCAGATTCAATCATCGGAATCCACCTGACCAACCTGGAGCTTGCCCCTTACATTGGTTCCGGATCACGGGCGTTATCGCCCGCGGAAAAAGCGTATATCGGGATTTCTGACCTGTGGTTGCAATCTGAAGGCGGCTACAAAGCGATCCAGTCAACAAGACCGCAGACACTCGGGTATTCACTCAACGACTCTCCAGCCGGACTGGCCGCATGGATTGCTGAGAAATGGAGATCTTGGAGTGACTGTCATGGCGACCTCGAAGGGCGCATTCCACGTGATTTTTTGCTGACCCTCCTGACTCTGTACTGGGTCACTGGAACAGTTACGAGCTCCATGCGCGATTATTTCGATAACCGCTGGCACGGGATTACGCTTGGACCGGAAGACTTCGTCCGCTCGCCCACTGCCATCGCCAACTTCACATCTCAATACGCTTTCGAAGGAGATGCACCGCGCGAGTGGGCGGAGCGCCTGTATAACATTCAGCGGTGGACACCAATGGAGCGCGGTGGGCATTTCGCACCCACAGAAGAACCAGTGGCTCTCGCCCGCGACATTGGAGCGTTTTTCGCAAGTTTGATTTAGGAGACAAAGGCGAGGTTTAGGATAACGCGCGACTATGGGTCGGGTTGCCAACGCAGCCGAGGAGAAGCTTCATTGACAGTCAAGCGTATTGTGGCAAATATCGCCGCGAAAGAAGTGGGTTCAGCCCAAGCATTCTATGAGCAGGGGTCTGGGGCCTGCGTACAGGTCATTGTTGACGTTCGGCCAAGCCGACGATCTCGTTTACGAGTTTGCCGCACACAACATCGCCGCCCCGGGCCGCTGTCCGCCCCACCGAGGAGATCTCAAGAATGGCCGAGCCCGGCATTTGTGTTCGCTGTGCGATGAGTGATGACGCGGAAGCGCTCTCGGCTTTTGCCGCGGCGGTTTTCCCGTTGGGCGGTCCTCCCGGCACCGATCCCCTAGATCTCGCGCACTATATTGCCACGGAACTTACGGCGGAATGCTTTCGCACGCTGATCGAGAATCCCAATGCCATGTTGTTTGTCGCGGAGACGGCAGATCACATATGCGGCTGCGCGGTGGCGCTCCGGTCGAGTCCGCACCCGCAAATCAAAGGTGTAGCGCCGGCGGAATTGCGAAGGCTCTACGTCGCCCCGGCCCATCATGGGCGTGGCGTCGCCGACGAGCTCATGCGCCAGGCGCTCGCAAGCCTGGGGCGGGATCGCTTGGCCGCGGTGTGGCTGAGCGTCCATTCCGAAAATCCACGGGCGATAGCGTTTTATAAGAAATGGGGCTTTCATATCGTGGGCACGCACGAAATCCTGGTCGGCGCCGACCGGCAGAAGGATTTCCTTATGCGGCGCGACCCGCCACTTGCGCCACAGGAAAGGGCCTAAATGAACCTGAACAGCATGGAAGTGATCCCTGTGATCATGATCATCGGTGGAGGGGTTCTCTATCACGTCTGTCAGAAGGCAACCCCGGTGGAGCTTGATCCATTTCTGGCGCTTGGCATCTCCTTCGGCTTGGCCTCGCTGGGCTGCCTGGGTTTGTTCGTCGGGAAACAGGGCCTCGCCACACCGGAATTGCACCGCGTCAATTGGACCTCCATTGCGCTGGGCGTCGCCTTGATGCTGATCGAGTCAGGCTACCTCATCGGTTATCGCGCCGGTCTGAAGTTGAGCCTTACTTCTTTCGCCTGCAACAATATGATTGCACTTGTCTTGTTGGCCGTCGGGACCTTCTTCTATGGCGAGAGCTTTAGTTTCCGGACCGTCTTGGGGATGGTGCTGTGCGTGGCGGGGTTGCTGCTCTTGCGCTGACCGTCCCTGGCTAATGCCGGGAACTACGATTTCCGGAAATAGATGATATCGGTCACGGGCGGAGATCACGGAGCAGACGTACTACCGCTGGCGCAAGGAGTACGGCGGTCTGCAGGTGGACCAGGCGCGGCGGCTGAAGGAGCTGGAGTCGGAGAACGCGAAGCTGAAGCGGCTGGTGAGTGAGTTGAGCTTGGAGAAGCTGGTGTTGAAGGACATCGCCTCGGGAAACTTCTAAGCCCTGAGCGTCGGCGTTCTGCGGTGCATCATGCTCAGGAACAGGGCTTGAGCCAGCGACGGGCGTGCCGGCTGGTGAACCAACCACGCGGTACGAAGCGCTATCAAGCCACACAGCGCGAAGATGAAGATGCACTGACTC
>Ga0209009_1000446_pt1 | contig 14336 bp, 17 predicted proteins | sample BlaSpr_A8_OM3_M2_FD_187979 | JGI IMG/M metagenome (GOLD analysis project Ga0209009, IMG submission 187979) | Forest soil microbial communities from Thunder Bay, Ontario, Canada - Black Spruce, Ontario site 2_A8_OM3_M2 (SPAdes) (version 2) | ecosystem: Environmental > Terrestrial > Soil > Boreal... | reverse complement strand
CAGCGCCACGGTGGCCGTAGACAAGATCGTCCAGTACCACGACCTCTTCATTGTTCGCGCGCAGCCGCTCCACTGTTATGCTGCCGATGTAGCCTGCTCCGCCGGTAACCAGGATCGCCATTACACCCCTCGAGAACTTGCGTTCGATAGCAATGCAGCCCGATGGACACAGAATACAGCAGGCGCTCGCGCGCGGCACAGAATCAGGAGTTGATGCGGAAATACAATAAACCCGCAAACTTACGAAATGTTTTCGCGCCTGGGTGATAAGATTCACGTGCACGAATGAAAGCTCCCGCTGAACGCCAAGACTCTCGCCTGATGCGCGAGATGTTCCACATTATTGCGCCGCGTTATGATTTTATTAGCCGCGTTCTTTCCTTCGGGATGGACCGCCGTTGGAAGCGGCTTGGGGTGGCCAAAGCTTCGTTGCCGGAAAACGCCGTCGTGTTGGATCTGGCATGCGGTACTGGAGATTTCTCGCAACTTGTGCTCGAGCGCCTTCCGCGCTCAACACCTATTGCAGCGGATATCACCGAGCGAATGCTTCAGCTCGCGCGCGCATCCGGATTGAAGGACGCAGTTTGTAGCGACGCCGCGGCTCTGCCATTCGCCGCCGATTCCTTCGACTGTGTCTTTATTGGCTACGGCTTGCGAAATTGTCCCGACGTTAAAAAAGCGATTCGCGAAATCCAGCGCGTCACCAAGCCGGGCGGCTCGATGGTGAACATCGATTTCTTTTTGCCTTCCAATTTGATTTTGCGGCGCATTTATCTTGGATATTTGTTTGCGCAAGGAGCCCTGTGGGGATTACTACTTCATGGGCGCGCGCGTGTGTACACCTATCTTCCTGATTCGCTACGGAATTTTCTCACTATGCCGCAGTTCACGGCCTTGTTGGATGAATCCGGATATTCGGTCGTAACGGCGCGTTCTTATATTTTTGGCGGAATTGGTCTCTACTGGGCAACTAAGAAATAGCGCCGAACTGGAATTCAGACGATCAAGGAATCTGGCAGACCGTTACGGTAGAATTCTCATAGGGACAGGGCATCCCCGACGAGCTGGCGTTTCTGACGATTGCCCAGGTCACTCCGTATTTCTTTTTCAAAGATTCGAAATCCGACAAAGTGAAATGCTGCCAGTTTTTGCGGTCGCTGACTTCCAGCTTCCATTGCCAGGCGAGCTCCGGAAACAGCGCGACTACCGAGGCGTCTTTGTCATCGTCAGCCAGCATGCTGCGCTCCGCATACGCACGGAAACCGAAGTAATCTTCTCCCGGCTGTTTGGCGTAGTCGGGGTCCAGCGCAAACAGCGCATCCTGCGGAGTGTTGTAGCGCACCCAATCGAACGCTTTCACCCATTGGTTGCGCGGAGGTCTTCCAGGCCATTCGATGTGATAGCTGGACGGAAATTCTTGTCGCTGAGCATAAAACATGATGGAAGCCAGCGGTACGAATAAAGCGAGCCATCGCAAAGGCTGCTCACGCAGCACGAATTTCCCTAACATGGCGCCAGAAAACAGAATGAAAACTACGTAAGTGAAATGAAGAATACGCATGGGTTCCAGACGAGCCCAAGTTTGCGTCTGCGTTTGCAAGAATTGAGAGACAATGATGGCGATTACGATGCCCAGCGAAGTAGAAATCACCAGCCGCCGGCAAACGCGTCCCAAGATCGGCATGTTGTCACGCTGCGCCAGCCGCGCAAAATATTCCAGCAAAGCGATCGGTGCGAGTGCTCCCAGCCATTCATACCAAGTCCACAAAAGCGGATAATGGTAGTAACGCTCAGCCATTACCTGCCTCCAGATCGGATTCGGAGGCGCTCCAAATGGGATGCCCGTGAAGACCCCGGGCGATTGCGCCGCAATTTTTTCGGGCCACGCGAGAAAGAATAAGTGAAACGTCCCGTATACGGCCATCGTGGGGTGGCAAAGGGCCGCTAAAAAAATCCATAGCAGCGCGATAGCCCTTTTTTCGAGCACGGCCACCGCCGCAAATAGTAAAAAAGCGGTTGCAAATGTCCGCGGATGCAGATGCTGGTCCACCAGGAAGAGGTACGTACCGGCCACCGGCATAGTCAGTAAAGTGGCAACCAACGCGACGCCGCACCATTCCGCAGCCGCCTGGTAAAAACATTTTCGAACGAGCTGCAAACATCCCAGCAGCACAAAAAAGACACCTATCATGTGCAAACAGAATAAAAGTGATTCGAGAGAAATATGTAAAATACGAACTGCGGCCGCCACCGTCTGGTGAAACGTTGTCCATCGAATGAACAGCAGAAAAAAATTGGCATCATAAGGGTACAGAGCGGGATCGATCAGCTTTTTGATGGCCGGCAGGTAGATCCCCATGTCTTCGATGCCATAGTGATAGCCGTTCACCAGCACGCCGGCGCACGTCACAATGCCAAGGTAGAAGAAATCACGCAGTTTGTTCGGCCGAGGGCCTGAGGGATGGTTCACCGGCTTGTCTTAGGGACGTAAATGGCGCAGTCCTGATCCTGAGACGCAAGATTGTAATAATGTCCTATAGCATCAAGGACGTCGTTGGGAAAACGTTCGTTTGGCTCCTCTAAGGACGGCAATGTACGATGCAGTTGAATGGCTCCGTACTGTGATGTCTCGATCTTGCCCACCATCTGCGCGCTAGAAAGTTTCTTGAGATTGACCAGCCGCGTAGCGCTGTACGGGTCATAGACGTACGGTTTTCCCGCGTCGTAGCATCGCAGGAGGCTCTCGCAAATTGCCGGGCCAGGTTGGTCCTTTAGGAACGACACTTCTGCGTCGAATCGTCTTTGCTTGTCCGGAAGGTCCGCCACTTGAGCCCATGTATTGGAATAACCCGACAGGACAAAGGTTAGGAGCAGAGAGGCGAACAAAATAAGAGGAAGGCTGCGCCGCCCCAGAAACTTGTACTTAACAAACGTCGCAGGAACACGCCAAGCGGCGTAGAAAAGCATGCCCATGACGATGGAGATGGCAAAGAAGTTGCCAAAATAAACGTTAATGGATATGCCTGTACCGCCCGAAAAAAACATTCCAGTGAACAAAGACGCGAAAAAAAAGATGGAGATGACACGGCTCGGTGTATTTTCCCGCTCCTTGAAAGCCCAAATTAAGGCAGCGACGAAAGGTACCATAATCAGATAGTAGTAATAGGCAAAGTCACCTAAAGCGCCGAGCAGCGAATAAGGCCGGACACTTAGCATGTTCTGTACGAAAAAAGGGCCCGCGGCCTTGATGCTGACCACAATCGAGCAGGCCACAAACACTGCGGAAAAAAATAAAAACTGCAACCCTTTTCGACGGGAACTTAACCACTGGTCTATGAATACAGCCAAAGGCAAATCGAGAAGGTTGTGTTTAATATTCCCGCCCAGCACGAACAGAAACACAATCAACGCGATACGCCCCAGCGTGGGCGGTTTCGAAATGTACAGCAGCAAGCCGCTTAGAAAAAATACTTCCGCAAGCATTTGAGGATCGTCCAGGCCCATATACTGCGGCGCTGCCGTAAAAAAGAGCGCCGCGCAGAAGGCCGCTCCGAAGATTGCCGGCGCAAAATGTCCTGTCAACTTCCGAACGATTATGGCGACCAGGACACAACAGAATCCAAACGAACCCAGCGATACGAGCCTCCCGGTCAAAAGGTAGTCGTGAGAGAAGCGAGACAGATAAGCCATGATGTAAAATGATAGCGCCGGGTAATCGACCGTGGTCCAACCGTATTTTGTAGCGTAAAGAGGCAGGTGGCGCGTCACCGCCACCGCGTTGTAGACCATCCATCCCTCTTTATAATTCACCTCAAAATGGTAGAACGCGCGGACGACGGGATAGATTGCTGTGATGAGCGCAAATATCGAGAAGAGTCCGAGAACCAGCCGATCGCTCGTATCCACGACCCACGCGCGACGACCTGGACGTAGGCTACTTCCACTAGACATGCTAGTTTTTTAAACCATATACGACCACGGCGTAGTTGTTTGGAAATATAGTTGGACGAGTCCCGCAATATCGTTTGAGTTCCTCGCGATCGCCCGCGTTTGCCACAAAGACTTTTCCATTCGCCACGGTGGGCGGCACAAAACGGGCAAGCAGGCCAAGGCTGTCAGGCGTATCCGTTTCTCCGTCCAAACCTTGGCTGCGCCATAATTCCTGCGAGACATCTTCAGCATTCAGGGCCAGCAGCATTCCCTTCACGCCGCGATAGCTGTTGGAATCTCCGTCCGCAGGCGCCAAGGCCCATACGATACCGGTGCCCGGTCGATCTGCATCGCTGGAAACCGCCAGAATCCCTCCCGGCATCCAATCATGCGGGGGTCGATGGCAAGACGGTGGCGCCGGACCTGGAGGCTTCCAGCGGCTGTGCTTGATATCCGCGCTGGCGGTCTTGAATCGCCCATCGACAAACGGATACGCCACCAGACTCTGCGTTTCGGGCATCACGTAGACCCACTGTGTGCCTTCCGGACCTTTCCAATAAATTGGCATGCCGTGAATATGCCCGCGATTCACATCGATTTTCTGTAAGACTTGCTCCGAATCCTCACATTCAGGCCGCCGATTCGCGCCCGTCGCTTCATAACCTCCGAAACGATCACGGCTCATCAAGTAAAGCGTACCGAATTTCCCTCCGCCAAGAATCAAATTGCCGGGCAACAACACAGGTGCGATTGAACCCATGTCCAGATCCTTGTGATTCAGATACAACTGATTGCACGGCGTGAAGGAGTCCGCGACTACAAGCTTATCGTCTTCGAGACGAAGCTTAAGCATGCTGTTTCCATATTGGTTGCGGGACGCTTCGAAATCACCGTTCGCCGTTTCAAGATAAATATTGCCCGCACCATCCGCCACCGTGCCAGTTCCGGACATCCAAATGCCGCCACCCTTTCCCTTCGGTTCAGGACTCCATAGCGTCCGAAGTTTCAAGTTCGCGGCATCGTAGACGAACAGCCAGCCAGCAATTCCCTTGGGATTGTCGAACCCGAACGCCACATAGAGCTCTCCACGGTCCAACAATAAACCGGCGCGCTGTTTCCGGGTCTGGTGCCACTCAGCCTTGTTCTCGCTAAACGACTCTCCTTCCATCGACCCCTCCACGAGTACGGGCCCACGGCTTATCTTGCCGCTCCTAAGATCCAGTGCGTAGATCCGATACATTTCGTCGGCGGTCCACGCGACGGCATAGAGTAGATTGTTATCGATATCGATTGCCGGGGTCCCCAAGATGCCCCACGACGGGTCGTCAACCGCCCACTCGTCTATGTCGCGCGCACCCGGACGTGCCGGTCCGAGGTTCCTCGACCAGATGAGAGTGTCGTTCGAGCTCGTCGGCTTCTGATCGGCCACATATGCATAAACTGTGTTATTCATCGAAGCGAAGATCACCGTGTTGCAACCTTGGGGGCATTTGGCGCTTACGAGATCAGATATGTACAGCGGCTGCGCCATTATTTTGGCGTCAGAGTATAGCGTCCACAATTTTCCAAAACGAGTTTTGACGTTCGCTTGGCTAAGTTCCGTCTCACTCGGGTTCATTCCGCTACGCTGGTTGTCAACCCGCTGCGTATAAACATCAAAAGAGTTTTTCGCTGCCCGCGGACGGGCCAGGGAAAAAAGAGGCAATATTGCCAGAATTAACGCGCCTTTTTTCCATCTCACCCACATGAATAGTCGCATCTCGGAAGTTCCCGTGTCGGACGAGATTCTATCGTCGCTTTATGGTGATCACAACCGAAGAACCGCCCATCGATTCCGAAAATGCGGTATCGCTTAATTGAGCGCTTGGATGTTTTCACCTAGTCGAAACGCGAGCCGCCTTCGTGCTTCGTTTCGGTTGAAGCAAACAGCTTCTATTGCGACAATGGATCTCGGCGCTAGTGATCATGCGTTGGCCCAATTCATTCGCGGGCGTTTTATATGGACTTTTCGTAGCGGGGATTTTAATTTTGACATCTATACGGACCGAGACCTCTTATAGCCGCCCATCACCTCAACTCCCGACTATGACCGACACCACGCATCCACTAGAGCAGATTAGAAAATACATTTTATCGAGCTGGGAATATTTGACCCGCTCCCTGGCCATTTGCAAGACATTCGAGGACATCAAAACGGAAGGCGAACCTTACCTTTATCTACCGCTGGGGTTCCCCGAGCCTGCTGACATAGTCGAACTTCAGAAATACTGCCCGATCCGTGTGGCGCGTTTGCCGAAAAAAATCTCGTCCGCCGGTGACGTCGACCTCAGCGACATTCCCAACGAGGGTGTTCTCTTTCTCCCTCATCCCTACGTGGTTCCCGGCGGACAGTTCAACGAAATGTACGGCTGGGACAGCTATTTTATAATTCTCGGTTTGCTTCGGGACAACCGCGAACCAATCGCCAAAGGAATGGTTGAAAATTTCTTTTTCGAGATCGAGCACTACGGAGCGGTTCTGAACGCGAATCGAACTTACTATCTTACGCGCTCTCAACCTCCTTTCCTGACGTCCATGATCCTTGCTGTTTACAACGCGCAAAGAGCTGCCGGACAAACAGATTCCTCCTGGCTCGAAAGAGCCTACAAATTTGCAGTCACGGACTACCAGGAGTGGGTACTTCCCCCACATCTCGCTGGCGACACCGGACTTTCCCGATACTTCGATCACGGAGAAGGCCCGGTACCCGAGATTCTGGGCAATCCGAAGGATTACTATCGCGGCGTCGCACGATACATGCTCACGCACCACGAAGGCGACGAAGCTTCTTACGTGGTGCACCTGGGAAAGAATCCGGACGCGCCACACGCCGGCCCCGTATTTGAATTTGAGTGCGATCCCGCGTCGCAACCAGCTCCCACCCCTGATTGCCCGGCCGATCGCGTGGCGCTGACCGCGAATTATTACGAGGGCGACCGCACCATGCGCGAATCGGGATTTGATGTCTCATTTCGCTTCGGCCCCTTCAGCGCCGACACACACCACTACGCTCCCGTCTGCCTGAATAGCCTTCTTTACAAAGAGGAAAAAGACCTGGAAGAGATGGCCACCATTCTGGGCCACCACGAAGATGCCAAAAAATGGCGCCAAAACGCGGTCGATCGCCTCGAGCGTATGAACAAATATTTGTGGGACGAGAGCCGCGGTCTTTACTTTGACTATGACGTGGTCACCAACAAGCGCTCGACGTACGAATATGCGACTACGTTTTATCCGCTATGGGTCGGCGCCGCAAGCAAAGCGCAAGCCGACGCCGTGGTGCACAACCTTCCATTATTCGAACATCCTGGCGGCCTAGCCATGAGCCGGCATGAAACCGGCGCGCAGTGGGATTTCCCGTACGGCTGGGCTCCGATTCACTTAATCGCTATCGAGGGAATGAAACGCAACGGATTCAATGCCGACGCAGATCGCGTTGCATTTCACTTTCTGCATATGGTGCTGGAAGATTTCGAGCGCACCAAGACCATGTTCGAAAAATACGATGTGGTCTCGCGAGCCTCAAAAACCCGTATTCGAGTAGGATACAAGGAGAACGTAATCGGCTTCGGATGGACCAACGGTGTTTTTCTCGAGCTTTTGCATCAATTGCCGCCGAATCAAATTGAAAAGCTTGAAAAGGAAAAAGTTCCGAAGCGCTAACCGCGAATATTTCTGGGGCATCCACTACAGTCACCTTCCTAAACGCCTACAGTATTTCCCCGATTGATGAATTCTGGCTCTTACGTCAATATGCGCGCAGAGAGAAGAGGAACAGAGGGAATCCTTAATAAAATAAGGGCTGGGCCCGTATGCTCTTCTTCTCTCAGCCAAATTTCTCTCCTGATTAATCCTTTATCCCCTTACCGCAGCGCGAATTTTCGGCGAACCGACTATTGCAGCCTTTAAGTCAGCATTGCTGTTGACGGCTTCCAAGAGCTTTCGCGTAATATTGTCGTCAACTTCGGGCGCTTTGCGTATTTCCAACGGGTAGCGGACCATGAGTTCTAGGCCGCTCTCCGAAAACTGTAACTTCGCTTCGGTTTCCGGGGCGCGCAATTCAATTTCCACCCGGCGCTCGATATCGCCGTATTGTTTTTCGATCCCGGCGCGATATTGTGCATACACGGAATTCACCACCTCGGTGAGCGTGTCTTGCACCAGCTTGTAGTTTGCGCCTGGCGCAAGCGAAACGGCCACCTCATGCCAGGCATACGAGGTCCCCGGAATCTGTTTGTACAGCGGCGTGGTTGCCTGAAACAGTACCGAGTTGGAGAAAACAACGACGCGGCCAGTAGGATAAAGTTCAATTCCCGTCCCCGCAAGTTCCACTAAATACATGCGGACCAGCCCAATATCGATTACGTCTCCGGTCACGCCCGCAATGCTGATGCGATCTCCCACGCTGATCCCGTAGCGACCCACCACGAAAAAATATGCCGCCACTGACAAAAGGACAGCTTGCAGGCCCACTGCTATCCCGGCGGTGACGAACCCAGCGAAAGTGGCCAGCGAGCTGAATTCGCTGATGAATCCCAACATAAGGACGATGCTGATCAGAAAACCGACCACAAACCGCCTGAGAATCAGGAATTGTCGGCGCCTACGCATATCGCGGATATACCGGAACGTTAATCGGCGCCACAGCTCGGAGAGAGTGAACACGAATGCAAGCGCCACAGCCAGCGCCAGAACTCGCATCAGCAAGGCGCGCACGGAGTATCCCGACTCGCGCACCAGCGCCCGGCGCCATTGCAGAAAATTCGCGCGGCTCTCATCCAGCAAAACGATTTCCTGGTTCAGAGGAATCAGCGCGCTCGATAAATGTTTGAACTCATCTGTTAGCTTCTGGAAATCCTGGGGCGTCGCGGGGGTCGATTGCGTACCGGGCGTGGCAGACAAATTAGACATCTCGCGCCCGCGTTGCACCGTTGCGGATAAATTCGCGCGTAACGGCTTTTGAATGCCGGTGGCAATATCGCGCAAGCTCGCCGTTTCTTTAATCAATTGATCGAGTTGATGAATACTGCGCATTTCGTCATACACAGCCCTGGCATCGCCGGCCAATCCTCCGGAACTCGGGCTTAACGTTTGAGCGCTGGCTGCGGCCTTGGCAGCGGCGCTCTGCGCCGACGCGGCGCCCAGTACCTCCGGAATAGAACGCGCCAAATCGTTGATGTTTCCCTGCAATCCCTTCGTCGACGCTTCGCTGTTGTTCTGGACAAATGCGCTCATTCGCTGAACCGCGTCTTGCATCGCTTTATTCAGCTCAAGATCGCCCTGCAGCTTTTCCCTTTGATCCAGTAGGTTTTGTTTTTTGTTACCTGTTGCTGAGGCGAGCTGTTTGTCCAGCGCGTCTAATTGCGCCTGGTCCTGCTCGATTTTCGCTTTTACTTGCGCAGCAAACTGGGCCAGTTTTTCTTCCTGCGTCGGCGTCTGCGCGTTTTGACCTGCATCATTGCCGGCGCCATTATTTGCCGCGGAGATCAGTTGGGCTTCCGCCCTCGCGGACTCGAAAGCCAGCCGCACCACTTGAGCGGCAAGATTTTGCGCATTGTCCTGATAGAGCTCATCGCTGGGCAAGCCAACCGTTTGGACTTTGCCCGACGCATTTCGATACCAATTAATAGCCGCGTTCAGATGGCCTAGAATGGCGTCGCGATCGAGCGGCTGCGTGCCTTGTGCAAGAACAAAAACACTGAGGAAAAAAGACGCTGCCAACCAAGCACATAAAAAGCGTCCGCAGCAAGGCGCTTTTGTAGCCATTCGATTTTTGAACAGTTTCATATCCCCTTCTTTGGTTTTGCGCTGGGTGCAATACTTGATGATTTCTTCCTTGGACCGCGATTTTCGAAGGCTGGGAACTGGAGCGTGTCCAACGACTACCACAAATTACGCTAGCACTTCACAAGTGGAAATTCCAGCGTCAGCGGCGGTTCGACACGATCTTAATTCGAGACCGACCACGAACCAAGCCTCACGGAGCATAAAGACAGGCTGTCTCACCGATTGAATTTAATATGGCGCTCCCAAGGGGACGATTTCCGAACTTTTCTCTCCGATTTCGTGGCAAGCTTACCTCAGATTGATTCTCCTGCCGGATTGAGCCTGCCGCTGCGAGGAACAATTACCAGTGTTAAGCGGGTTTTATCGCCAGGAATCGGCGGGAGGTTTACCGAATCGGGGAGATGAATCGTTCAAAGTTAAATGTTACCATCACATTTTATGAATCGTGGTTTCATTGCGAAAGCGGAAATCAGCGTCAACGCTCCTAAACCACGGTGTACTCGGGTCTAAGGAGCCGGCGTTGTTATGCAATCAAGTAAAGTTTTAGCCGAGGGTCCTGGCATAGAAGCTGGCGAGTTCGTCATCTTCTATCGTAAAGCTGATCTCGATTGGTTTGCAGCATACCTCGCAGTCTTCGATGTAGGTTTGGCGGTCGACGGACAAGTCCAACACCATCGAAATTTCTTCTCCACAATATGGACAGGTGAATTCGTGTTCCACTCGACGAGTGCAAATGTGTGCACAAGTGAACAGACACCTGCCATCGTCACTTCTAAGATGTTGGCCTGTGGGTGAAGCATGAGGACCAAGGCGAAAACAGGTCCAAAAGTTTCCGCCCGACAATACTGAAGATCGCAGCTTCCTTCCACTTCAGCCGGCACAGCAGCCCACAGGTCCATTCAGAAATGCGTGGAAACTAAAAGACCGGTCGAAGTGTCTCCCTGCGAAGAGAAGGAGATAAATAAATGCCGTTACTTCAAATCGTAATGGTCCTGATCGTTGTAGGCGTCCTGCTTTGGTTAATTAACCGCTTCATACCGATGCAGGGAACGATCAAGTCCATCTTGAATGCAGTAGTAGTTATAGTTGTAGTTTTGTGGCTACTAAACGTTTTCGGACTATTCCACGCTTTCTCCCAAATCCACGTTGGGGCATAAGCAAGCCTTAATAAACGACATGGGAATGAGCTGTGAATCGCTGAACTCAAATAATAAACCGCGCCAGGCGAAAAACGTCGCGCGCGTGAATTCTCGATAATGGAGGCAACACTTATGAAAGCACTCGGAGAGTAGAATCAGCCCTAGCGAAGACCTTTGGAGGCTCTCGATGACCAAGCTCACCATAGCGGTAGTGTGCATGACTTTGGGCCTTTGTCCTCCTCGCCTCTCAGCTCGTCCACAGCGCTCCGCAAGACGCAGAAAGCGAAATCCGTGCGCGGATTGTGGCGCGTTTCGCCGCCATGGAGCGTAGGGATTTCGACGCCTACGAACGCTTCCTCGCAGATTCCTATGTCCGCACCGATGAAGACGGCGCCGTCGCGGACAAAAAGGCCGCCGTCGCCGACGCGCGCACCGACTATGCTCCCGGCCGGAATACGAAATACGAGGTTCCCTCTGAATTTCGCGTTCAATTCTACGGCTCTGCCGCCATCGCGAGTTATCGAGTCCTGGTGCATGAGATCTTCGACGCGCAAGTCCTCTCCACCGATTACCGAAAGTGCGAAACCTATGTAAAACAGGGCGGCGCATGGAAACTCGTGGCTCTAGCGCAACAAAGAATTCCCAACACATCGCGCGTCCCTGCAAAGATAGACCCAGCGGGTTACGACGACTACGTCGGCGATTACGAAGTCGGTCCCCATTTCATCGTGTATATCAGACGAGACGGGAACCGCCTGATGGAGAGCGCTTCGGACGATCCGAAGCCCGTCGAAGACCTGCCCTACTCTAAGGAACGATTCTTCCAACGTGGCGTCAGTGGCCAGGATGTTTTTCTGCGCAATGCATCCGGAAAAGTCACCGCTGTCGTGTGGGAAGCTCCCAACGGCGACGTCATCGCCCACAGAATAAAATAACCAGCCTCGCGTTTTTAAAGTTGTCATCCTGAACGAGGCAGCTTTGTGGACGGACGGGGCCGCCATTCCGACGGGCAAGTCCTTTTTAGGGCCTTCGGCCCGCGAAACCCACGAAAATTTCTCAGTGATAAGATCGAACTACCGAATCCGCAAGCCAGCCAAGCACAGGCGTAGTTATTTTTGACTCTGATTAACGCTTACCGGACAAGCAAAGTTCTAGTACGTCGCTTGCTATAAGGTGGATGCCACAAGTGTTTATCCTACTTACAGAAAGCCCTTCGATGTAATCTTCCGACATACGAAAAATGAGGAATGCGCCCCACCGCCCCACCAAGGCTTGACTACACGTGAAATACGTGCTACACGTACAGTACGTGTAATGGAGGAAATCATGGCGAGTGCCAAGAGAAACGAGAAGCAAAATGTGACGATCAGCCTTGACCGAAAAACTATTCAGAAGGCCAAGATCTTGGCCGCTCGGCGTTCAACTTCCATCAGCGGCCTACTAGCTCATCAAATTGAGATACTCGTAGGTGAGGAAGAAGCCTACGAACGGGCCGAGCGGCAGGCAATGACCTTACTCGACCAGGGCTTTCACCTGGGCGGTGTAATTCGAGTCGGCCGAGACGAACTCCATGAGCGGTAAGACGTTCATCGATACGAATGTCTTGATCTATGCGCATGACACAGATGCAGGTGCGAAGCACCAAATTGCAAAAACGGTTCTCCGTGACCTTTGGAGCGAGCGAACGGGCGTTCTTAGCGTGCAGGTACTCCAGGAATTCTATGTCAACGTCACGCGGAAGGTCTCCGCTCCCTTGTCAAAGGATTTGGCTCGCCTTGTGGTGAGCAGCTATGCAATCTGGTGCACAGAAACCACTCCAATTGAAATCGCCTCGGCATTTCGGATCGAGGACGAATCGCGAATCGGTTTCTGGGATGCCCTGATTGTTTCCTCTGCCTCAAAAAACGGCGCGACTCGGATTCTCTCGGAAGATTTAAACGCTGGGCAAATGATTGCCGGCATTCTCATCGAAAATCCCTTTCTCGGTATCCACTGAAGCCGTCGAGAGAACGAGTAACGCTCCCGTAAGCATTCCGGACCCTGTGAGCCGCGTGACACATGGGTGGGAGTAAGTGGCGCGCCCAAGGGGACGATTTCAGAACCTTCCTCGCCGATTTTGTGGCAGCCTTGCCACACATCGACTTCACCGGAGTGAACGTCCTATCGACTCCGACGTTGTCGGAAGAAAACAGCAGGGTTGCGTGGGATTCTCCAGTGAGCTAACATAGGTTAGCTAAGGAGCTGCGATGAGTATCGTCACCATCCACCAAGCCAAAACTAACCTTTCTCGGCTAATTGAGAAAGCATCCGAGGGAGAGGAAGTGATTATTGCACGCGGGTCAAAACCCGTAGCTCGACTCGTTCCGGTCGGCGAGATAAAAGGTAAACGCCAGCCAGGATCGTTGAAAGGCAAGTTGCGTGTTGGGCCTGAGTTTTTTGAGCCCCTTCCGATGAGCGAACTGACGACCTGGGAGTAGTCCCGTTGCGCGCGCTGCTCGATACGCATGCTTTGCTGTGGTGGCTTTCGGATGATCCCGCGCTAACGCGAGCCGCTCGAAAGATCATTGCGGAAACCAAAAACACACTGACCGTAAGTGCTGCTTCGGCTTGGGAAATCGCCATCAAGGTCAGGCTGGGAAAACTCCCGACTGCTACTGACCTGGCGGCGGATTTCTCGGGCCTACTTGAACGCGAAGGTTTTCAACTGTTAGCCATTTCTCCAGAGCATGGCATTCGGGCTGGACTCTTGCCTGGCCCTCACAAGGACCCATTTGACCGTATGCTCATCGCCCAAGCTCAAGCCGAGAATATACCTATCATCAGTAATGAAGCATCTTTCGAAAGCTACGGGGTGCGACGCCTTTGGTGAAAAAGAGACCATCAAGTGGCGCAACGTCGGATGAGCGGCCTGAGGGATTCGAACCCCCGACCCTCTGCTTAGAAGGTATACAGCACAAAACTCTAAGTGCCCGCATCTGGTGTCGCTTACTAGGAGGCGCGCCATTTATCTCGCCCCTTAATTGGACCGAAGTTGGACTGAAACAATTGGGGTGAACCCCTTAGAGTTGCACGGTCTTTCCGAGCATGAATGGCGTTGCCTGGCCAACTCTCCGGGACCTCAGCCACCAAATGTCCGTTCTTCCGCAGTTCGTCGTTGTAGCTAAAACACTCGTCCAGCACGGTGTTGCGCTCGCTCTCAGACATGTTTTCGAACTTGCCGGGCTCGAGATAGCCCAGACAGATGTATTTCATTGGGTCCTCCGTCAGAGACCGTGTAACACATCGATTGATGCAGTTGCTTGTCGCTAGTAAAATCAGACTTCGCGGGCTAGCCGGTGGCAAATGCTCGCCGAAGGGCAACTATCCACGATTCCGTGAATCGCTTCGAAACTGCGGCGTCGGGGACTAGCACATCGAAGCCGTGATACGCGCCTGGAATTA
>Ga0209009_1000445_pt1 | contig 14341 bp, 5 predicted proteins | sample BlaSpr_A8_OM3_M2_FD_187979 | JGI IMG/M metagenome (GOLD analysis project Ga0209009, IMG submission 187979) | Forest soil microbial communities from Thunder Bay, Ontario, Canada - Black Spruce, Ontario site 2_A8_OM3_M2 (SPAdes) (version 2) | ecosystem: Environmental > Terrestrial > Soil > Boreal... | reverse complement strand
CCACCGGCAGCTTCACTTCCCTCACCGGCGCCGTGAAGCGGTAGCCCCTCTTCGGAACAGTTTCGATATACCGAGAGTCTTCCTTTTCTCCCAGCGCCTTCCTCAGTGCGGAAATCGATACGGTGAGATTCGCCTCTTCAACGAAACTCTCCTGCCAGACCGCTTGCATGATCTGCTCTTTGGTTACCAGCCGTGAGTGGTTCTGAACCAGGAAGACCAGGAGCTCAAAAGTCTTGGGCGGAAGCGGAATGGGAGTGCTGTCCCGGAGCAGTAGGTGCTCTTCGGGTTCCAGGCGGAAGGGGCCGAATTCGAAAAAGCCTCTTGTTTTCAAGGTCATAGGGGCTTGACCTGCGCCTTGGAAATTCTTTGGGTTCCGTAAGTCTTCTTCCCGCCACTTCAGCGTATGTACACCTGCAACGCGGCACTTTTTTTGGATGGACGCGATTCTAGACGAAAGCCCCTAGGCGGGCAAGGGGCTTTGCAATGAAAGGCCGCTTTCAAGAAAGTGGGGGGGTTCGAATTCGTTGCATTCCCCTCGCTAGATTCCCCGCAATTCAAACCTGCTGCAAAACACATCGTACTTCCACCCATCCACTGCTTTGAACGATGCCCGTTGCTAGAAGTTCTTTGTTTTTTGAGCGAAACGGCAGTTTGGAAATAATTTGGAAATTCTTTGGCGCTCCTTAAGGACTTTCTTCCGGCGGTTCTGCGAAAGTGCGCATGCATCGCGGGCCCAGTGCATGAACGAAGGTCAATTCAAAGTGATCTCTGAAGTGGCAAGGCCTGCCCGCAAAGAACGGCCCTTTTAGAAGGGTAAATCCAGATTGTAATAGAGAGAAAAAGGAGAAAGAGAAATGAAACTTAAGTTCGCAGTCGCGGTCATGCTTGGTCTGGTCGCTTCCGTATGTTTTGCCGGGACGACTTCCGACGATACCACCTTTTCGTTCACAACCATCAATGTCAAAACCGATACCTTCACACAACTGCTGGGCGTCAACAACAGCGGCGTAATCGCCGGCTACCACGGGAGCGGCGCCGCAGGGCATCCGAACCAAGGTTTCACGCTGATCCCACCGAGCAGCTTTACGGTTGAGAATTTTCCCATGTCGGTTCAAACACAGGTGATCGGCATCAACAATGCCGGCCTCACGGACGGATTCTATATCGATAACTCCGGGGTTAACCACGGGTTCATCAAGACTGGCTCAAGCTATCGGAATGTGGATTTCCCCAACGCAACTTCGGTGCTGACTCAGCTTCTCGGTATTAACGACGGTGGCGTGGAAGTCGGCTACTGGCAAAACGGCGCAGGCACTCAGTTCCCGTTCATGTTAATGGGCACCACGTTCACACAACTTGATTCCATGCTTCCAGCGAATACCAGCGCGCAGGCAACGGGTGTCAACGATTCGTCCGAGATTTCCGGTTTCTACGTGGACTCCTCCAGCGTCAATCACGGATTCCTGTTGATCAAGGGCGTGGTCACTGTGCTGGACTTCCCTGAGGCGACTTTCACGCAAGCGTTGGGCTTAAACAACCTGCAAGAAGTGGTTGGCACCTATATGGATGCCAAGGGCAACACTCACGGGTTCCTCTACGATTCCAAGAGCAAGACATATCAATCGGTAAACGATCCCTCGGGCGTTGATACTACCGTTGTGAACGGTATTAACGACCAAGGCCAGATCGTCGGTTTCTATGTGGATGGCTCGGGAAATACAGATGGTTTCGTCGGCCACATCGTGCGCTGCGTCAACTAGACGAAACAGTCGGTTCCAGCAATTCGGGCGGGATGGCTGATGAAGCCGTCCCGCTTTCTGTTTCTGAATGTCAGGGGTATATGGCAGGCTTTGCATTTAATTGGGAATAACTTGCCAGCCCGGGGAAAGGCTTGGCTGTAGCGTTGGGCCCGTCTGATAGTAGGCGCCGCCGTCAAAATTCATGAACCAAATCGTATTCTCGGATGTGCTTGTATTCCACAACAAAAGGTCCTTGGCGCCGTCGCCATTAAAGTCACCCACAGCCTGGATTTCAGTGTCAGCGGGCAATTTTGCAAAGACTTGGCTCGACAAAGCAGTTTTCAGGAAAGGCCTGAAATTGGTGATTCCCAATTGTCCGGTGGAAGGGTTGATCCATACGATGCTGGCGTAAGCAGTTCCCAGAGTTTGAAAAATTCCGCTTGCGGCAACGCTCCAGGTAGCATCGAAACGACCCGATGTGCTGCCGTACATTGCCGCGTAATTGGCGGTTGAGGAATAACCGAGGCTCGTAACTTTAAAATCCGCCGTCGTGGGCAGAGCGGATGGATAGAAATAAACAACTTCAAGGTTGCCGCTGGTATCCCTCAACAGGACGTCGGAATATCCCTCGCCGTTGAAATCGGCCACGGCAGCTACCGACCAGTTCGAGACCGTCGCCGGCTGAAAAGTTCGCTGCCCTATAACTCGGTCGCCATTCATCAACAAGATTTTCCCGGTCTGCGAGCTACTATTCCAAAGAAGCATATCCGTGTAACCATCTCCGTTAAAATCTCCGGTGCCGGCGACTGCGCCGTCAGTGCTCAGCAGTTTGTAGACCTGGGTGTACTGTGCACTCCAGGGGTTGGCGCTATTCCGATAAGGTTCCTTCCATATGCCAACTTCTCCATTGGCTGTGTTCGTGACCACCGCGCTGGCATAACCGTCGCCGAAAAAGTCGCCGCTGCCTTGAACTTGAAACTTTGCGGTGAGATTCGGTTGAGAAATAGAAAAAAGTGAAAATTGCAGCGGGTTAGTGGCGGTGGCCAAGCTAAATACGGGAATTTCAAACTCAGTTGGATTGCTTTGATTTCTGAAAAGAAGATCGCCCACTGTATTGCCCGCATAACTCATATTGCGATTGGCGTCTAAAGTGACCGCCGGACTTGGCGCCGGCGCGCCCCCTATCACTACGTCGTTGAAATTCACGTCCGAAACTTGATGGGCGAGATTAAATCCCCTAAAAATCGGCGGAAACTCCTGAGCATCGGTCGCTTGGATATTGCTGAAAGTGAGGCCGCTGATGGAGCCAAGCTGCGTGTTGTCGGACTGAAAGTTGCTAGGAACAACCTGAATTCTAAACAGCTGCCAGTTTTCATTTTCCACGCGAATATCTTCAAAAGTGTAATTGCTCAGATTTCCAGAACCACCTTGATTGGCGGAAAACACCGCGTCAGAGGTATTAGGCCAATTATATTCTCCGCGTATCACGTCGGAATCTCGAACAGTAATATTAGTTACATCGGTCCCGATGCCCGCTCCTATCTCAAAGGCGGCTGCGTTGTTCAATTTCCAGACTACGCAGTTTTGAACCAACAGATTGCTTGCCGTGATTTTGATGGAATCGTCGCCATTTTTAACAAAACTATTTTCAATCACGCTGCCGGTGTCTTGCGCTCCATAACTTGCTTGAATTCCGTCGGAATTGCCCAGCCAGGCGATCACTTTCACGTTGTCCACGGTGTTGCCGCTGCCGCCATTGATGGATACATTGTAAAAAGGCGATTGGATGAAAGTGATCCCTTCGACCAGCAGATTTTGCACATTCCCTTTGGAACTGACCATGTCAGGACAACCCGCGGGAGTTCCTGGGCATTGAGCTTTGGGCAGATTCTCTCCGGAGAGAATTCCCCTTCCGCGAATTGTTGCGTTACGCGCCTTCGTTTTAAAAGCTAAGAAGCCTTTCACATAGGCGCCCGCCGCTAAATAAACTGTTTGATCCGAATCAATCGTCAACGGCGTGAGGCCCAAATCGTAAACTCCGGGCCCGAAGTACAAAGTGTTCTGAAAGCCGCTCAGTTGCGGAAGCGCTGCTCCCGAGAGAACCGAGAGACCCGGCGCAACTCGCAACACATTGGCGGCGAGAGGATTCGGGGTATTCGGTTCAATTGGATTGGCAAACACTAACATTGGATTTGTCAGATCCGTATCATTCGCCTCGGTGCAAGTTTCAGCGGTAGCGCAGAAGTCCACGGCATATTGCCCGGGTTGGTCCAACATAAACGAGATGGTATTGCCGGTTACGGTGGGAATGATTTGCGCGTGGCTTGGCAGAATACGAGCTGAGATGAATGAATTAGCATTGGTTACCTGAACCGTGACCGAGCCGGCAAACGAGAACGAGGTCCACGAAGTGGCATGCTCCAACGTGGAAGAGCTGCTGATACCGCTGGGTTGCCCATTGGGTAGAAAACCTGGATTCTGCACTTGGTAGACAAACGAACTGATCCACGAATCCTGTTGACTGACGCGCACGGTGTACTGCGAAGAAGGAATAATTCCAGAAGGGGTGCGATCGACCTGAAGCCCGCTACTCAGATTCGCCTGTGCTTGGTCAGAAGCTGCCGATGTTGGTGCGGCGCCGCCAACATATCCAATCAAATAAACGGTTAGCGCCAGCACCAAAAAAAGCCCAACTATATGGAGTTTCCGCTTCTTACTTTCCGGAGGCTGAGACATACCTCAAATTCCTTTCGTCGAGCGAAACTGGCCTTTCCGTCGTTATCCTTGAACACGGGATTACGCCAAAAGTAGTAACAATGAAGGATAAAGTTAGGGTGTTACAGTTCTGTGAACACGATCACCTATGACGCTGTGACACAGCCCTGGGGAATAGTGGTTTGCGAGCAGGAATGCCGTTCCAAAAATCACCGGGGCCGTTCAGGCAGGTATTCTGTGGGCGCCGGCTGTAAGCAATGCTCGCGAGGTTCCGCGGTTAACCTATTCTCCCGTTCCGGTTAGTTTCACAGTCTGAGGCGAGTTCGTTGCCGCGTCGGTGATCGTGAGCGTGCCGGAAAGGGCGCCGGTCGCCGTCGGAGTAAACGTCACCATTACCGTGCAACTCGCGGGGGACGGCCCCAACATGTCCGTACAAGTCCCGGCGGTCTCCGCGAAATCCCCAGTCGTCCCAAACGAAATCGACGTAGGCCCTGTGCCAGTATTTTTTAGAGTGACAGTCTTGGCCGCGCTCGTCGTTCCCACGATCTGCTTGGCAAATGTCTCGCTCGTCGGCGTGGCCGTTACTACCACAGTGGGAGCCTTCCCGGTTCCTGTCAGTTTAATGGTCTGGGGCGAGGTGGACCCGTTGTCGGTGATGCTGATCGACCCGGTAAGCGTGCCGACTGCGCCGGGAGTAAACGTCACGGAAATCGTGCAACTTGCGGGAGAGGGTCCTAGCGTTGTTCCGCAGGTGTTCGTCTGCGCAAAATCTCCGGTCGCTGGCGAAATTGTAATCGGCGTGGATGCTGTGCCGGTATTTTTCACTGTTACAACTTTCGCTGCGCTGGTGGTTCCCACTGTCTGTGCGGAAAACGTTTCGCTGGTGGGCGAAACCGTCACCACAGCAACCGCACCAGTGCCCGTACCTTTCAGGCTCACCATCTGAGGCGAATTCGTTGCCTTATCGGTGATCGAGAAAGCGCCCGTGAGACTGCCTACACTTTCGGGAGTGAAGGTTATGGAGATCGTGCAGCTCGCGGGAGAAGGCCCCAGCGTGTTTCCGCAAGTATTGGTCTGGGCAAAATCTCCACTGGCTGGTGAAATCGTAATCGGAGTGGATAAGGTACCCGTATTTTTCACTGTGACGACTTTAGCCGCGCTCGTTGTTCCGACAGCTTGTGACGTGAACGTTTCGGTCGTGGGCGTAGCCGTGACCACAACGGTGCCAGCCTTCCCGGTCCCCGTCAGGCTCACCATCTGAGGCGAGTTCGTTGCGTTGTCGGTGATTGAGATCGAGCCGGTCAGCGTGCCTGCGGCTTCAGGAGTGAATGTGATGCTAATCGTGCAACTCGCGGGAGAAGGACCCAGTGTCGTCCCGCAAGTGTTGGTCTGAGCAAAGTCGCCGCTTGCAGAAATCGTAATTGGCGTAGATTCAGTGCCGGTATTTTTCACCGTGACGACTTTGGCCGCGCTCGTGGTTCCGATTGTCTGTGCAGTAAAAGTCTCGCTTGTGGGCGTGGCTGTGACCACAACCGCAGCTTTGCCCGTGCCGGTTAGACTCACCATTTGCGGCGAGTTCGAGGCCGAGTCAGTGACCGAAATAGTTCCCGAGAGCGAGCCTGTCGCGGTGGGAGCGAAAGTCGCGTTCACCGTGCAGCTCACTCCGGCGTTTAATGTAGTCGGAGAAACCGGACAATTGTTGGTCTGTGCAAAATTCGTGCTGGCTGCGATAGAAACGGTTGTGTTCCCGGTGCCAGTGTTCTTCACGGTGATCGCCTGGCTGGCGCTTGTGCTGCCGACGGCTGTCGCAGGGAAGGTCAATGTGGTCGGCGTTGCGGTCACGGTGACAGTGGCAGCAGCGCCCGTGCCTGTCAGGCCCACGGACTGAGGCGAATTCGTTGCTTGATCGGTGATTGAGATGGAGCCGGTGCGCGTGCCGGTTGTAGTGGGAGTGAACGTCACGGTGAGCGTGCAGCTTCCCCCGGATGCCAGCGTGCTCGAGCAATTGTTGGTCTGCGCAAAATCCCCGGTGGCTGCTCCGATGGAAAGCGGCGTTGCTACGGCGCCGGTATTTTTCACCGTTACCTGCTGGCTGGAGCTGGTTGTTCCGACGGTCTGCGAGGGGAACGTCAAGCTCGACGGCGTCGGCGTGACTATAACAGTGCCCGCTCCACTGCCGGAAAGGCTGATCATCTGCGGCGAGTTCGTTGCTTGATCGCTGATTGAGATGCTGCCCGAGAGAGGGCCGGCCACGGAAGGCGTAAAGGTCACGTTAATTGTGCAACTTGCTCCGGCGTCCAATAGGTTCCCGCAGTTATTAACCTGAGAGAAGTTACCGGTGATGGAGATGGCGATCGATGTGTATGCAGAACCCGTATTCTGCACGGTCACGCTTTGGAAAGCGCTTGTGACGCCCACTGCTGTTGGCATGAAGGTTAGGCTGGTCGGTGTTGCTGTGACCGTGGTGGTTGCAGGTGTCGCCGTTCCCGATAAAGTCACGACCTGCGGCGAATTTGTTGCGCGGTCAAAGACCGAGATATTCCCAGTGAGGCTTCCTACGGCATTTGGAGTGAATGTCGGAGTAACGGTGCAACTCGCACCGGCCGCCAATGTGGACGGAGCGACAGGACAGCTATTCGTCTGGCCAAAATTGGAGCTCGCTGAAATCGAAACTGTGGTCGCCGTGCTGCTTCCTGTGTTTTTTATGGTGATAGTTGAACCCGTGCTTGTTGCATTCAAAACCGTTGAGGGGAAAGTAACGCTGGTGGGCGTCGCTGTAACGGTGGTCGCTCCGTTCCCCGCTCCCTGAGACACAAAGAACGGCTGATGAGCGAAGACCGCGCAACCACTCCACGGTGCTGACGGAAAATTCTCAACATAGAGCAGAAATGTTCCGGGGCTCGCTATAGCAGTCGCGGGCACAGTCGCTTGAAGCTCGGTTGAACTAACGAACGTAACCGGGAACGTTGGTCCGCCAAAGAAATTGAAACCAACAATTTCGATCGGATTTCCAGAGCCGCTGGGGGTGAAGCCTGTTCCATTGATCGTGAGTGTGAATGCAGAGCCGCCGGAAGCGACCGACGACGGGCTTAGGCTTGTAATAGTCAACGGTGCGCTCGTCGTGTTGAAATTGGCGTATACGAGCGACTCGTCAGCGGGCGACAACATTTCCGACGGTGTCGTGCCAGTAAGATCGTAGCTCCAACCTGTAAATATCCAGGGTGAACCGCCCGAGTTCGTAGACGGCGTTTCGGTATAAGTCAACGTCGTACCCGACGGATAGAATCCGCCCATTGTGGAAGCGGGAGTAATCGTCGCGGCGCCGCCACAGGGATTGAAATTAGTTGCCGGCACATATTCAGGGGTGAGCGTCGCGATGTAGCTCTGGCTAGTAGCAGGCAGCGTGACAGTCAGAGGATTGGCGGTTCCCCCTGGAGTCCAGGTCGAAAAAACAAATTGAGTATTGAAGTCGAAAGGTTCGAGGCCCGAAGCAAAATCCAGATTATGCATCGTACCGGAGGCCCACGCGGAACCGTCATAAGCCGGGCCAGGGTCCGGCGAAAAATTCTTTGGCGTGTACCAGAAATCACCATCTACGGTCACAGAAAGGTTCGAGCTGAAAGAATCGGGCGTAACGTCAACTGTATAAATCGGATAGGTCGTGAATTCCGCTGTGGTATCCACGAACAGCCCCGTCTCCGGAACGTAAAATGTCTTAGGATTCGCGCCTAGACCGCCGAGAAGCCAGTAAGGCGCATTGTTGAATTCGTAGAAGTTGTATCCGCTAATCGGATGAGCAGTCAACGTGGCTTGCTGGCGCGCTACAAAGAAGACGCCCGAGGCGCCGGTGTAACTCTGAGGCGTTGGCGACACGGAAACGGCGCCCGACCCCGTCGGGAAAATTGCAGCAGTATAAGGGACCAGTTGAATAAAATTGGCGGAATAGGTTGCTACTTGCGGGGCTGTTGACGGAAAGCCGGCCTCGCCATTTCCCGGAGTCACGGTAATTGTGTGGCTCTGCGCTCCACCGTCGTTCCAGACGCCGTAGGTATAGTAAAAAGTTGTCGGCTGAATCGGATTGCTGCTGTCGACAATAATGCCGCTCAAAGTTTGGACGCCGGTGGCAACAGCCAGAGTGTGAGTGGAATTCAGTGTCCAACTGTAGGTCATTGGTGTGGTGACCGGCGAGCCATCCACCATCACTTGCAAGCTCGGCGGGTTGGATGTGACGGTCACCTCTGTAGGAGCTACGCCGTACAGGCGCATGATCCCTTCAACGTCGGCTGCGGAGTAACCAACCGCATTGGAGAGCGGCATACCGGGTGGAATTGAATCGAGCGGGAGACCACCGTTGCGCGAGAACGAGAAGGCTGGATATTCCATCACCGAGGCGAAATCGTACGGGGTCAAGTTCTGCTGATCATTGTCCACGGCTGGAAGGAAGTTGCCGATGGAACCTTTAATGACGTTCGCATAGTTAAACGTCACATAGTTGGCTGCGTCGGTGCGCGATTGCTCGTGCCACACGCCTGTAACGTGTCCAAATTCGTGGAGAATCGTCGCGATCGTGCAATTCGACGCTCCGGTTACAAACTGCTCGCCGATATTCGCATCACCTTCTTCCGCTTCGCAGACTCCATTGGGAGTACCGCTAAGGTTGATGTCGATGTAGTTCGCTTGCGTGGTGCGAGGCACCAGCTGGATGACTCCAGCAAAAGTGGAGTTGTAGGTGCTGATAGCGCTATCGAGGTTCGGATTGGTCGATGCTCCATCGATCACATATGGGATTTGCGCAACCCCGTTAACTTTTGGCCAGAGGTAGTTTGAGTTGGCGAGACCAACGGAATCGGAATGGACCCCGCCGCCTTGGTCAGCCTTCGGCGTGGGCTGCACGTTTTCCAGGATGATGTCGCCCTCATAAATGTTTCGGCTATTAATGACCTGATAGGTGACCGGGCGTCCGCGCCACATACCCATGCGCGTCTCGGAGGATGTGAGTATCGGCTGTGTGATCGGACCGGGGGCTGGTCGTCCTTGCGGCGGTTGATCCTGCGCGAAGCTAACACTGGAAAGTGCCAGACCGGGAAATAAGCACACTAAGATTACAAGGGTTCGCCGCGATGCTTTAGACACAGCTTCCTCCGGGGAATTTTAGAGAGAGTCGAGCCTAACCAGCGTAGCCAGGAGCAGACGATAGGTCGGGGTCAGTTTCTTTTTTAGCGATAAGCCGGCGCGCTGTCAAGATGTGAAAGAAGTAGGCCCAAAGTAATGGTACGCCCAGGGCGCGATTAAGTGGTGGTGGGCTTCATCGAACGCAGTGCGATTCCGCCGAGAATCATAACGGCCGCTATAATGGCCACCCACAGAACAGCTGGGTGACGTTCCGACCAAGGGCGGTCGTCGGGACGACCGCTAAAGGCAGCATTCTGTTCTTGGGCAGACAGTAGGACCTGACCGGCACTCGCGTCTCTTTGAAACAACTTCGCGTAATCGTAAACCGGAGGTCCAAGTTTCTCATCTCCGTAATAAAGACGGAGAGAAGCGCCGGGATCGGAGTCGAAATACATGCGGCGCTCGTATTGCTGCAAATGAACATCCGTTATCTTCAACGGCGCGTCATCTCCGTTGTGGATAATGATTTTGAATGGACCTGGGCCGCTCCCGCCGACGTCAAGCCACGATTGTTCCACATCGATCCTTTGACCATTTCGGTTCATGTGAATGCGATTGATCTCACCGGAGCCGAACCACATTCCGTTATCGCTTTGAATATTGATGTCACGCCGAAAATTAGCTTGCGAGGGATCAATGGACAAAAGCACTCTTTCGAGCGGAACATTCTTTGGAATCGAGACAATGAAGACTGTGTCGTGGCCTTGCTGGGTGCGTTCTGGCTGGCTATTCAGGTCACGCCACACGGCCTTTTCTTCCAAATTCATTCCCGCGGTCGCGCCGTCGAGGTCTAAAGGTTTCACGGAATTGTCTGTCCAGACGCGCAAGTATTTGTAAGTTGTCACGGGAATGTGCAGCGCGCTGTTGTGGCCAAGTTTCTCGTCCGACAGATCGAAGAGCGTAGTAGTACCGAGATTGGACCAGCTAGCCGCATGTGCGTCGTCGCTCCCTTCGACACGAGCGTGAGCCACGAAGTTTTTCGTTCGCAATTTTAATTCAACGCGGTCGTAGCGGGAGAGTTCAGACATATCCAGAAGAAATTGAGTTTTTCCATTCAGCGTACCGGGCTGCAGCACGCTTATCTTCTTTTGTTCGATGGCTGAGCCAACGCGCTCGATCGTTAGCATGTAAGGAATTTCTCTTTCGGCGGAATAAATGCGCAAGTCTTCCAAATCGGGGCGGGCGTGGGGCCAAATGCTTTCGTCCAGTACGATGTAGTGTTGGCCGCCAGACTGTATCGGCTGCAGCTGCCGCTCGTATTTGAAATAAGAAATAGAGGCCGTGGCTATAAAAACCCCTGCCAGGACCCGAAAAGATGTCCTCATTATCAAGTCCTTTGAGCGGATTTCTCCGCGGAGCCGGAAGAAAGCTTCAGCCAATCGCGTTGATAGATGAAAGAAATGGCCAGGAGCACCGCGCCGAGTGCAATAAAGCTGACAATTCTGTAAGTGCCGCCAAGTTGAGAAACGTCATACATAAAAACCTTGGCAATGGTGAACGCAATCAAAATCAAAGCCTGCCAGCGGACAAACGCTGAACGTTTCCGGAAGCCGATAGCCATTAAGCCGACCCCGTAAATCAGCCAGATTGCTGAATAGGTGAATTCGCGGGCGAGGACCAATTGATTCCGATGATAAAAGAGGAAGCGGTTTCCGCTGACTTGCATTCGTCGAGCAAAATAATCCGAGGCTTCCATCGTGAGCGCGATCAAAGCGAGCAAATTCACACCAACCGCAGCCAAATGGACGAGCGGCATTTCCTGCTCCGAGGCGAGCCTTTTTCCAAAAAATGCAATTCCGCCCAAAACAGCAATGGCAATCAAGTAGGTGAAAAATCGCAGATTGAATAGCAAGGTTTCCGTTTGAAAGTGGTCGTAGAACAGCAATCGAAAAAGACCCAAAACCAAGGCTACAGAGGCCAGGTAACGCAAGAAATTCGTTTGAGTCGTGACGCTAATCCACAGAAGCGCGGCGGATTCAATGAGCCAGCTAATAGTGATCCACTGGCCTTCCAGCTTCAGTGGGATCGCGATGGTGATGAAGGTGACGGCAATGGCTACATGCAATAAGTGGATGAAGGTCGTATCTCGCTTCGGAAAGCGCTTCTTGAAGGAGGCGGCGATGACCAAGTAAAAAGCGGCAAGCGCCAGAGCAAACCAGGTGAGTGTGACGTTCTCACCCATGTACATTTCGTAAAGGGCCAGGAAAAATGCGACGGCATTAAATAGCGGAATTAAAGTAAGCGTAACCGAAGGACCTGTGAATCGTTTCGACTCTTCGTAAGGGGACAGTAGCGGAATAGCCGCAAATATAGCGGCAAACAACACTGTAAAACAGACGGTGAGAATCCGCTGGTCCCTAGAATAGTAGTCTGAGTACCAACCAACATAGAGGAGGATGGTCCCAACAAAACTTCCCCAGAGTAAACGCCGCCAGGGCTTGAAAATGGACATCTCCAAGATCGCCATGTCCAGCAGAGCGACATATGAAAAAAGCGCGACCTCGTGATTTTCTCCGGTAGAAAGCAGTAACGGAGTAGCGAATCCCCCAGCTAACGCGAAACTCGCCAGCAATTCCGCGTCTTCGGTTAGAGCCAGAACGATGGTGGCTGCAGTTACGATTACCATGGCGGCGAATGCCGCTGCCGCCGGGATTAAGTGGTAAACGTGAAAAGCGCCCCAAAGCGATAAATACAACGTGCCAATGCCGACAGCTTTTAACGAATACGAAAATGCGGCGTGACCGCGAGAACGGAACTTTTCGCTCCATATAATCAGTCCGATGCCCGCTAAAAGGCCAATCGCTATGCGACCTGCCGGGCCGATCCAATTGTTTTCAAAAGCATATTTCAGAAAATAAGAAACTCCGACAAGGAGGGCGACGATGCCGATTCGATTTAGCCAGAACTGCCCGATCGTTTTTTCGAGGCCAGCATCTTGTTTAGTCAGAGCTGACTGTAGATTCACCTTCGACTGCGTAAAGGGTTTTGGGGATGGTGCGGCAGTCTTCGGTGGATGTGACCCAGCGTCAGGCTGAGAATAAGATGGTTGAAGCGTGCCGATAGCGGGAACCAGAGGTCGCGGTTGCGTAGGAGGAGTTGGTTGCGGCTTGGGCTCTGCAGAAATCCCACTCATCTGCTCCAATTGGTAGACCCGCGCGGTTAGTGCGGCAACGTGAGCCTCCAAGGCTTTGAGTTCGTCTGGGGAATCAGCCATCGGCGTACACTAACCCATCGATTAACTCCGAGCAAGGAAGTAGGCAGAAAGGATTCGGCAAAATAACTAGGACCCCTCTGTTTTCAACGGAGCTGCATGAATTGCGAAGTACCAAAATGTGATATTTCTTGAGTCCGTGGCGCAGTCTGCCCGCATCACATCCGAAGCGAAACGCGATGCTACTGTATTCCCGAATAATCTTTCCTGGATGAGCTTGCGAGGAGGTGGATCATGCGAGGGAACGAAATTCGAGGTTCGCTTCTAAGAGTCTGCTTTGGTGCGACTATTTTAATGCTGAGCTGCACTCTCGCACGAGGCCAAGAACCGACAGCGCAGACGGCGACCATGCCCGCGCAGGCCGAGGCGGCGCCCGACGTGCGCGCGTTGGCGGACGCCATTCGCAGCTTGCAAGTTCAGGTGCAAACGCTGAACTCGCAAGTGAACGAGTTGCGTACGGATGAGCAGCGTTGGCACGCGGAAGCTCGTGAGCTTCGTAGCGAACTGGAACTCACGAGGGCGCAGCTTGCTTCGCATCCGGACGCGCTGAACTATGCGGAATCATCCACTTCGCCACAGAAATTTCTGCCGCCATCGGCCAATTCAAATGTGAATCCATCCAATCTTCCTCAAACAACGCAAACTGCTTCGGCGACAACACTTGAACAACGCTTAGCGGAACTGGAAGACAACCAGGATCTGCTCGACGCCAAGATCAACGAACAGAGTCAAACAAAGGTGGAAAGCGGATCAAAGTATCGAGTGCGGCTGTCGGGCATCGTGCTCTTAAATCTATTTGATACTCGCGGACCCGTGGATAATGCGGACTTTCCGCAGTTGGCAGTTCCTCCGACATTCGGGAATTCTTCCAATGCGTTCGCGGCTACAATTCGCCAGTCGCAAATTGGGTTGGAAGTGTTCGGGCCGGAGATTGCCGGGGCGCGCACCAGCGCGAATGTGAAATTTGATTTTGCGGGCGGATTTGCCGATTTGCCAAACGGAGTTTCAATGGGAGTCGTTCGCTTGCGCACAGGCGCCATCCGGATGGACTGGGCCAACACTTCTATCATCGCCGGCCAAGATTCCTTGTTTTTCGCACCCTTGATCCCAACTTCGCTGGCTTCGATAGCTACTCCGCCACTGGCTTACGCCGGAAATCTTTGGAGCTGGACGCCTCAAGTACGCATCGAACATCGTAAGGATTTGAGCGAGGGATCGAGCTTGCTGTTTCAGGCTGGAATTTTGGATTCGCTTACAGGAGACACCCCCGTGACGCAAGGCTATCGCGCTCCGACGGCGGGTGAACAATCCGGCCAGCCAGCGTATGCTGGGCGCATCGCGTGGACTCATCATTTGTTCGAGCGAAACTTTACCGCGGGTGTGGGCGGCTATTACGGGCGCCAGAACTGGGGATTTGGCCGCGATGTCGATGGGTGGGCGGCCACGGCAGATGTCTCACTACCGCTTGGCGGATTTTTTACAGTGACCGGAGAATTCTATCGAG
>Ga0209009_1000444_pt1 | contig 14410 bp, 19 predicted proteins | sample BlaSpr_A8_OM3_M2_FD_187979 | JGI IMG/M metagenome (GOLD analysis project Ga0209009, IMG submission 187979) | Forest soil microbial communities from Thunder Bay, Ontario, Canada - Black Spruce, Ontario site 2_A8_OM3_M2 (SPAdes) (version 2) | ecosystem: Environmental > Terrestrial > Soil > Boreal... | reverse complement strand
TGCTGCCGATGCGGCCCGAGGGCACCGCCGCGTTGAGCGAAGACGAATGCGCGGCGCTCGTGACGCGCGACGCGATGATCGGCGTCGCCCTGGTCGCTTCCCCGAGCGCTTGAATGCCGTCGCTCCGCCGGAAGGGCCTGGGCCATGAGCGCCTTTCGTACCTCGACGGCCGCCGGAGCGTTTTGATACGATTCGAGCCCGAACATGAACGAGCAGCGCGAGGCGGCCCCCCAAGGCGAACCGATCCCGGCCATCGTGGGATGGATGACCGCGGCACAGCCGCTCCAGCTGTTGATAGGTGGACTCTTCGTCTATCTCATCAACGCGACGTTCGAGTTCTTGGATCGCCCTCTGGTAGCGGCAGCCTTCCTTGCGATGGCTGGCCTGACGATCGGGATCATCCCGCTGGAATCATGGCTCGCAAGCCGCTTCTCACGCGAACGAGGCGAGGTCGGCCATCAAATTTCTCGCATCTACCAAATTGCGATCGTGAGTTTCGTCGTCGGTGCGACCCTGACGGTTATCGTCGGCGTTTCGAGCGCTTTGTGGCTGCTCGTACAGCTTGCGGTCGTGCTGCTCGCCGTGAAGATCGCCGGCGAGATTTGGTCGATCGTCCTTAAACGTCGCACCGCCAAGCCGCGCTGAGTCGACGCAGTGAGGCTGCTCGTTCGGCTCGTTCTCTTTCTCGGAATTGCCGTGTTCCTGATTTGGATCGCGCGACAATTCCTTCGGGTTTCGATGTGATGTCGTGAGACTTGGCACGCTGGTCGCCGTTTTGATCGGAGCCGTGATGTGGAGCGGAGATCTTCTGATCACGCGCGTCCGCGGTCACGCAGGCGATCCTTGGTACTGGTTCGGGATGGCGACTCTTGTCGGCGGCGTCGCACTCGGCTCGTACGTACGGCGCAACGATCGGAGAGTGCCCCGGCATCTCGTTGACGAACGGGGTGTCACCCTCGGCTTGCGCGGTCTCTACGCGCTGCCGTGGGACGAAGAGGACGGCTACTGCTGATGCAAATACTCGACGCTTCCTTACTCGACACGCAAGATCCGGAGATCGCTTCGGCGATTCGTTTCGAGGAACAGCGCCAGCGCGACAACCTCGAACTGATCGCGTCCGAGAATTATGCGAGCCGCGCCGTCCGCGAAGCGACGGCCTCCGTCATGACCAACAAGTACGCCGAAGGTTATCCTGGGCGGCGCTACTACGGTGGTTGCGAGTTCGTCGACCTCGCGGAGCAACTGGCGATCGATCGCGCTAAGCAGATCTTTGGCGCCGAGCACGTCAACGTCCAAGCGCATGCCGGCGCGCAGGCCAATATGGCCGTGTTCATGGCGGTCTTGCAGCCCGGCGATACCGTTCTCGGGATGTCGCTCGCGCACGGCGGCCACCTAACCCACGGCACGAAGGTCAGCTTCAGCGGAAAACTCTACAATGCGGTCGCGTACGGCGTGCGCCGCGAAACCGAACTCATCGACTACGATCAGGTCCGCTCGCTGGCGCGCGAGCACAAGCCCAAACTCCTCATTGCCGGCGCCAGCGCCTATCCGCGTACGATGGATTACGCGCCGTTCGTCGAGATCGCCCAGGAAGTCGGCGCGATCTTTATGGTCGACATGGCGCACATCGCCGGACTCGTCGCGGTCGGACTCCATCCTTCGCCGGTTCCGCTGGCCGATTACGTGACGAGCACGACGCACAAGACCCTGCGCGGCCCGCGCGGGGGCCTCGTGGTCTGCAAGAGCGAGCACGCGGGCGCGCTCGACAAAAGCGTCTTCCCCGGCATTCAGGGCGGGCCGTTTATGCACGCCATCGCCGCCAAAGCCGTCGCCTTCGGCGAGGCGATGCATCCATCGTTCAAAAAGTACCAGACACAAGTCATCGCCAACGCGCGCGCGATGGGCGATGAATTGCAGCGCGCCGGCGCACGGCTGGTCGGCGGAGGGACGGACACGCACCTCTTGCTCGTCGATCTCACACCGCGCGGCCTAACGGGTAAGGCGGTCGAAGCCTACCTCGACGAGATTCGCATCACGGTCAATAAGAACGCGATCCCCTTCGATAAGCAGAAGCCGATGGTGGCCAGCGGCATCCGCATCGGGACGCCGGCGATAACGTCGCGCGGGATGGCTGTGGCCGAAGCGCGCGAGATCGGGAAGATCATCGGCGAAGCGCTCGGCGACATCGCCGACCGCTCAAAACTGGAACACCTGCGCGGCCGCGTCGCCGAACTCGCCTCACGCTTCGACGTTCCCTAACCTAGGGGAGCCTTAACAGCCTCTGGCTTTCATCCGAAGGCCGTCTTTTCCGAAGATGTTGGCGTCGTCGCGTTCCAGCTTGAGCGTGCAGCGGAAGCCGAGGCTGAAGGTGAGCGCGACATCTTCGGTCTGGTATTTGTCGTGCTTATCTTCGACGCCGTTCGCGCGCCGGGTAAGGTGGACGATCGCGTACTGATTGGCGACCGACCAGGTCCCCTTTTCGACGACCGAAGCCGCGGGAGCGGCGGTTGTCGTCAGCAGCACGGCCCGGCCCCCGGGATCGAGTTCGAGCGTGAGCTGCTGCGTCGTCTGGCCGTTCTGACGCGTCGCATCGTACAGCCTCACGAAGCGGCGAATCTGGTCGGACTGAGCGTGCGTCGCTGACGGCGCCAGGATTCCAAGCGCCGCGAGGGTGGCGAGTGTGAAGGCGATGCGGTTGAAGAGCGGCAGAGGCAAGGCGGCTCCTTTTGGTGGGCGAAGCCTGGATACCGATGGAACGCGTAACAGTCGTGAATCATCCCGCGGTTGCCGATCGGCTCGCGCGGTTGCGCGACAAGACGACGCCGACGCCGGTCTTCCGTCGCCTTGTGGAAGAAGTCGGCGTCTTCCTAGCATACGAAGCGACGCGCGATCTCGCGACCCGCGACGAATCGGTCGATACGCCGCTCGAGACGGCGATGGTCCGGCGCTTCGCGCGGCGTCCGGTCGTTGCGCCGATCCTGCGCTCCGGGCTCGGCCTCTTGCCTGGGTTTCTCTCGGTCGTCGACGACGCCGTGGTCGCGCACCTCGGCTTCTTTCGCGACCCCGAGACGCTCGCCGCGGTTCCGTACTACGCGAACCTCCCCGACGACCTGAGCGCGTCGGCGGTCTACGCTCTCGATCCGATGCTGGCGACCGGTCATTCCGGCGCCGCCGCCCTCGACGTCCTCGCGGCGCGGGGGGCGACCGAGCTGAGCCTCCTCTGCGTCATCGCGGCACCGGACGGGGTCAAGCACGTGAGCGGCAAGCACCCCAACGCGCGGATCGTCACGTGCGCGATCGACGAGCGCTTGAACGATCATGGATATATCGTCCCGGGCCTCGGCGACGCCGGCGACCGCATGTTCGGCAGCGCGTCGTCCCTTCCAGCGGACTATCACGAACGAGTGAAGCGTTAGTTGGGCCACGCGGAGACAACCATATTGCGACCGGGCTGGGACGAATATTTCATGCGCGTCGCGGAGACCGTCGCGACGCGCGCTACCTGCCCGCGGGCGCGGGTCGGCGCCGTTTTGGTGCGGGACCACCGCATCCTGACGACGGGTTACAACGGTGCGCCGCGGCACGTTGCCCACTGCACCGACGTCGGCTGCGAGATCGACAACGATCATTGCATCCGGGCGGTTCACGCCGAGGCGAACGCGATCGTGCAGGCGGCGCAGCACGGCGTAGGCCTTGAAGGGACGACTGCGTACTGCACGCACCAACCGTGCGTCGGCTGCGCCAAGCTGTTCATCAGCGCCGGCATCCGGCGAATCGTCTATCGCGATCCTTACCTCGATCCGTTCGCCCGGCTCTTGCTTTCCGAAGCGCACGTCGAGTTGATTCCGTTTACCCTCCCGGAAATCGCCGGCGCGGTCTCGTGAACGTCTGGTTCCTCTTCGCGTTCGCGTTTGCCACCGCGGCCGTTACGGCGGCGCTCGTCACGCCGCGCGTGCGGCGCATTGCGGAGAAAGCCGGGTTCATCGATCAAGTGGACGATCGCCGGATGCACACCGAGCCGAAACCTCGGGCCGGCGGTCTAGCGATTTACCTCGGCTTTGCATTCGCGCTGTTCGTCGCCATCGGCCTCGCGCTCAAGCTTTCACCGACGCTCTTCCACCGCGCTGACGACATTCACGACGTCCTCGGACTGCTTTTCGGCGGAACGATGATCATGATGGTCGGTTTGTGGGACGACGCGATCGGGACACGCGCTCGTGACAAATTCATCGCGCAAATCGTCGTCGCGGGCGTCTCGATGAGTTACGGCTTCATCATCTCGGGTTTCGAAGTGCCGTTCTGGCACTCGTACGTGAACGTTCCGCTCTGGCTCGGCGTACCGCTGACCGTCCTGTGGTATCTGGGGATGATGAACGCGATCAATTTTCTGGACGGACTCGACGGGCTGTTGACCGGCGTGACGGCCATTTCGGGCGTCTTCTTGTTTGCGATCGCCGTCGGTCACGGGCACCTCGTCCCGGCGCTCGCGCTGGCGGCGTTGGTTGGCGGCGCGCTGGGGTTCTTGCCGTATAACTTCAACCCGTCGAAGATTATTCTCGGCGATACCGGCTCGCTTTTCATCGGCTACGTCTTTGCGACGGTCTCGATCATTGTTACGGCGAAGGTCGCGATCACGGTCAGCTTGCTCGTGCCGTTGATCGCGCTGGCGGTGCCGGTCGTCGACACGGCTCTGGCAATTTGGCGCCGGCTACGCGCCGGAAAATCGATTGCGGCCGCCGATCGCGGCCATCTGCATCACATTTTGGTCTTTCGCTTCGGTCTCAACGTCAGACAAGCGGTGTTGCTGATTTACGTCGTTTCGTTTGCGCTCGGCGCGGCCGCGTACGCGCTCTCGGGCGGCTTCGCACATTTGAGGATAGCCGGAGTTTGACGATGCGTGCGCCTCCACTGAAAGTCATGACGGTCTTCGGGACGCGCCCCGACACCGTCAAAATGGCTCCCGTCGTTCGCGCGCTCGCCGAGGCGCATCCGTCGATCGAACCCATCGTGTGCGTGACCGCTCAGCATCGCCAAATGCTCGACGATCTGCTCGAGCTCTTCGAAATCGCGCCAGACGACGATCTCGACATCATGACCGCCGATCAAACGCTGACGGAGATCACGACGCGCGTCCTGGCTGGGATGGAAGCCGTGCTGGCCAAACGCAAACCCGACGTCGTCCTCGTCCACGGCGATACCACCACCAGCAGCGCGGCGGCGCTGGCGGCGTTCTATCAGCAGATCCCCGTCGGGCACGTCGAAGCGGGGTTGCGGACGACGACGCGCTGGGAACCGTTTCCGGAAGAGATGAATCGGCGCCTGACGGGCCGCCTGGCCTCGTTTCATTTCGCGCCGACCGCGACGGCGCGCGCCAATCTCGAGCGCGAGAACGTCGCCGCCGCGGATATTTTTGTCACCGGCAACACCGTCATCGACGCGTTCATGGAGACGGCGAAGCGCGCCGAGGAGATCGCGGATTCGCCCGAGCCCGAGTGGCACGGACTCGATCCGGAACGGCCCTGGATCTTCGTGACGGCACACCGGCGCGAGAATCACGAGGCGATGCCGGAGATCTGTCGCGCGCTCGCGGAGGTCGCCGCGCTCCCGCAACGTCCCCAGATCCTCTGGCCCGTCCACCCGTCGCCGCGCGTTGCCCCGATCGCGCATGCGATCCTCGACGGCGTCGCGGGGGTCCGGCTGGTCGCTCCCATGTCGTATTCGGCGACCGTTCGCAGCATCGGGCGGTCGAAGTTGGTCCTCACCGACAGCGGCGGCCTCCAAGAGGAGGCGCCTTGTCTTGGGAAGCCGGTGCTCGTGATGCGCCGCGAGACCGAGCGGCCTGAGGGGATCGAAGCCGGCACCCTCAAGCTCGTCGGAGCGGATCGGAGGGCGATCGTCGCCGAGACGCGAGCCTTGCTCGAGGACGAGGTAGCCTACGCTCGCATGGCACGCGCTCATAACCCGTACGGTGACGGCCGAGCTGCCCGGCGTATCGTCGATTGGCTGCTTGCGAAACTACGCGGCGGCCCGCTGCCCGAGGAATTCAAAGCCGCCGCTTAAGGCCGACCGTAAAGGCAAAGGGGGCGCAAACCGGTACCGCGCTGTATGGGTGCCGGATGCAAAAGGGTTCCCTTCGCGGCGGCCCAAACTCGGGAGGCGCCGCGTCTGAGGCCGAATTGCGCGCGTATCACGCCCGTAAGCGGTCGATGGCGATCTGGTCTTTCGCGCTCTCCGTCCCCGTGGGACTGGTACTCGTGCCGGTGTCGCCGGTGGCGGCGGCCGCGGAGGTCTTCGGCACCGTTTGCGGCGTCTTGAACGCACTGCTCTCGATGCGGAGCAACGAGCGCCTCGGCGATCATCGCAGCGTCGCGGCCTTCGTCTTAAGTAGTGTGCTTCGAATCGGCGTTTTCGGTATAGTACCGGTGGCGTTTGCCCTCCATGGTCCGTGGTGGACGATGGCGACCTACTTCACCGGGTTTTTTACGCCGCTCGGCGTCTACGCGCTCGTCGCGGCCCGCACCATCCGAACGGACTCTCCCTTTTGAAAGAAAGCATCGGCGAACATCTCACGTGGACGTGGCCGCTCGTCGGCTCGGTTCACGCGGACACGATATTGACGACGTGGGTCGCGATGGTCGTGGCGCTGATCTTTTTGGCTTGGGTTGGAAACAGTTACCGGCGTCCCCGGGTCGGCAAGACGCAGACGATCTTCGAAGGCGTCATCGATTATATCTCGGATTTGGTCTACGGCTCGCTTGGCCGCGGTGGCGAACCGTTCGTACCGTTTTTCATCGCGCTCTTTATCTATCTGTTCACGCTGAATCAGTTCGGAATCCTCAGCTACCCGCTTCACCTACTGGGCTTTCCATTCGGCGGCTCGCCGACGGGCGATTTGAATACTACGGTTCCTTACGCGCTGCTGATCTTCTTGATGATTCAAGTCGTCGCGGTTCGAAAAAAGGGCCTAGGCTACTACAGGCACTTGGCTCAACCGTTTGCGTTCATGCTTCCGATCAATTTAGTCGATGAAGCGATGCGACCCGTCACGCTGGCGGCGCGCCTATTCTTCAATATCTTCGTGGGCGAGTTGCTCTTCATCGTGGTCGCCTCGATCGTCCGCCAGCAGGTGATGATCGGTCCGTTCAACCTTTCGCTGGCGGCGGCAATCGTGCCGATCTTCATCCAATTCTTCAATTTTTTCGTCGGCACCATACAAGCGTTCATCTTTACTCTGCTCGGCATCGTCTATCTATCGTTAGCGACGACCGAGGAGCACTAACCTGATAGAAAGGAAACATTCGTGAGTTCTGAGGCTTTAGTCGCTGCGGCGACCATCCTCGCGTTCGGCATCATCATCTTGGGCGTCGCCTTCGGCTCTGCGGTCGGCGACGGCATCGTCGCCTCGAAAGCCGTCGAAGCGATCTCGCGTCAACCCGAAGCGCGTCCCAATATCTTCTTGTTCATGTTCTTAGGGATCGGCGTGCTGGAGGCGTTCCCGATTATCGGGTTGGGTCTGGGCTTCTACCTGCTGCTCGTTGTCGCCAACGTTCCCGCGCTGCTCTCGCACTTAGCCAAGTAAAACGCGTGTTTCTCTCCCTCGACGGAACCTTCTGGGTCCAACTCATCAACTTCGTGATCTTTTTCGCGATTTTGAACGTGGTGTTTCTTCGTCCCGTTGGGGCGGCGATTCGGCAACGGCGCGAGTACATCGATGGAGTGAAAAACGACTACGATCGGTTTAGGGCGGAGGTGCGCAAGCTGCGATCTGAGGCCGAAGCGAGACGCGCGGCCGCGCGCCGCGCAGCGGAGGAAACACTTTTCAAAGCGCGCGCAGAGGCCGAGCGTGAAGCCGCCCAAATCGGGGGGACCTTCGCGGACCGCGCCAACGCGATTGCCGGGGAAGCGCGCGCCACCGTCGAGTCCGAACTCCAATCCGCCCGCGAGCGAGAACGCGACCTCGCAACCGCACTTGCCGACCAGCTGCTCGAGCACGCGCTGGGGAGCGCTCGATGACCAACGCCTTCTACGCACAGCTCGCGATCTGGAGCGACGTCCTGAGCGCGGTCCTCTTCTTGGCCTTTCTGGTGTGGCTTTGGGTCAAGTTCCTGACGCCGGCGATCATCGCGTCGCGCGATCGCAAAAATGCCGAACTGCTACAGACCGAACGGCGTCGCGATGAAGCCAAGGCAGAGGTCCAGGTCGCGCAACGCGAACTCGAGACCGCCGGCGGAGACGCCGCGGCAATCCGAGCCCGCGCCGAGCACGATGCCGCGCTCGCACGCGAGCGGATCATCAGCGACGCGGCGCTGGAAGGCGATCGCCTCGTTCGCAACGCCGAGGGCGAGCTCGATCGTGGCCGGCTGGCTGCGCGCGACCGACTACGCGAGGAGCTCGTGGCGAAGGCGCTCGAAATCGCGCGCGAGTCGGCCAAATCGCTGGGCGACGAAACCGATCGCCGCTTGATGAGCGGCGTCATCTCTTCGCTCGAAAGCGCCGGCGGTTCGTGACGGGCCTGCTAAGATAGTGCAGAACGAGACCGTCGCACGCCGCTACGCCGTCGCCGTCTTCAGCCTCGCAAAGGAACGTGACGCGGTCGACGCGATCGGGCGCGACCTTCAGACGGCGCGAGCGCTTCTTCGGTCGGACGACGACGTGCGGCGTTTCTTCTTATCGCCGGTGATCGACCGGATCAAGAAGACCGAAGTCTTCGCGGAGGCGTTCAAGCCGTTTCACGAGATCGCGCGGCACTTCGTTCTCTTGCTGATCCGCAAGCGCCGCGAGGCGTTGCTCCCTCCGATCGTCGCCGAGTACGAAAATCTCGCACTGGCCGACACCGGCCGCGAGCCGCTCGAGATTACGAGCGCGCGCCCGCTGCCCCAGGCCGAGCTCGAACAACTCGTCGCCAGCCTTGCACGCATCTACCAAAAACGCTTCGAAGTGAAGCAAACCGTCAATCCGGCTCTGCTCGGCGGCGTTCGGATCACGATGGGCGATCGTCGCGTCGACGGAACGATAGCCGGACGCCTCGACGAGTTCGCCCGCGAACTCTCAACCAGAAAGTAAAACCACAAATATGATCAACGCAGACGAAATTGCCGGAATCCTCAAGAGTCAGATTGCGAACTTCAAGAGCGACATTCATGAGGACCAAGTCGGAACGGTCATTGCGGTCGGTTCGAGCATCGCGCGCGTCTACGGGCTCGACGCCGTCCAGCAATCGGAGCTGGTTGAGTTTCCAAACGGCCTTCAGGGAATCGCCCTAAACCTCGAAGAGGACAACGTCGGCGTCATCATCCTCGGCCCCGACACCGAGATCAAGGAAGGGATGCAAGTCCGGCGGACCGGCAGAATCGTCTCGGTGCCCGTCGGCGAAGCGATGCTCGGGCGCGTCGTCGATCCTTTGGGCAACCCGGTCGACGGTAAAGGGCCGGTCGAGACGAAACGCTACCGGACGATCGAGAACACGGCGCCGGGGGTCATCGAACGCCAGCCCGTCAAGCAGCCGCTGCAGACCGGCATCCGTGCGATCGACGCGTTGATTCCGATCGGACGCGGGCAACGCGAACTCATCATCGGCGACCGTTCGACCGGCAAGACCGCCATCGCGATCGACACGATCATCAACCAGCGCGGGAAGGGCGTTTACTGCATCTACGTCGCGATCGGTCAGAAGACGTCGACCGTCGCCTCGCTCGCGCAAATCCTCGAGCACCACAAAGCGATGGAATACACGACGATCGTCGCGATCGGTCCGTCGGAATCGCCGGCGCTCAAGTACATCGCCCCATACGCCGGATGCGCTATGGCCGAAGAGTTGATGTATCAGAACAAAGACGTTCTGATCGTCTACGACGACCTGACCAAGCACGCGGTGGCGTATCGCGAGGTCTCGCTCCTATTACGCCGCCCGCCTGGCCGAGAAGCCTATCCGGGCGACATCTTCTTTTTGCACTCGCGACTGCTCGAACGCGCGGCGAAACTCTCCGACGAGAAGGGCGGCGGGTCGATCACGGCGCTGCCGGTCATCGAGACGCAGGCCGGCGACGTCTCGGCGTACATTCCGACGAATCTGATCTCGATCACCGATGGGCAAATCTATCTGACGACCGGTCTCTTCTTTCAAGGCATCCGCCCGGCGGTCGACGTCGGCATCTCGGTCAGCCGCGTCGGCGGTTCGGCGCAGATCAAGGCGATGCGTTCGGTCGCCGGCCAATTGAAGCTCGACCTCGCGCAATACCGCGAACTGGCCGCCTTCGCCAAACTTTCGAGCGATCTCGATAAGACGACGCAAGCGACTCTTACGCGCGGTGAGAAGATCACCGAGATCCTCAAGCAGCCGCAGTATCAGCCGCAGGCCGTCGAGGATCAGGTTATGCTGATCTTCGCGGCGACTCGCGGTTATCTGACCGACGTTCCGACGCCGCGACTGCAAGAATGGGCGCGCTCGTTCATCGACTTCACTCACGAGAAATACGACTCGATTGCCAAGACGATCGCCGAAACCAAGCAACTCGGCGACGAAGCCGCGGCGACGCTCGCCAAGGCGATCGAGGAGTTCAACAAAACCTTCTAATGCCCACAGTTAGAGATCTGCGCGACCGGATCAAGTCGCTCAAAAACACCCAGCAGATCACCAAGGCGATGAAGCAAGTCGCTGCGGCGAAGATTCGCCGCGCCGAGATCGCGCAGCGCCAAGCGCGTCCCTATGCCGAGACGATGTTCGCGATGCTGCAAGACTTGATGGACGCGGCCGGCTCGATCGATCATCCCTTCATGCGGCCCGGCGCGAGCGGCGCGCCGAAGGGCGTGATCTTGATGACGGCCGACAAAGGTCTCGCGGGCGCTTTCAACTCCAACGTCATCCGCCACGCCGAACAGTATCGGGGGCAGGGCGGCCCCTGGTACACGGTTGGAACGAAGGCGCGCAACGCGACGCGCCGTTGGGGCGCCGAAACGCCGCTCGCCGTTGCGCTTTCGGCCGGCTCGAAACTCGATGCCGCTCGTCAGGTTGCCGCCAAAGTCACCGACGACTTTGTCGCAGGCGGCATCTCCGAAATCGTCCTCGTTCAATCGAAACTCGTCTCGACGATGGTCCAGCGACCTCTCTCGCGCACGCTCGTCCCGATCGTCGCCGAGGAACGCGAACGTGCGAGCGGGCCGCGGGCCGTGGTCGAGTTCGCGCCCTCACCGGAGGACGTGCTGAAGCGGCTGCTTCCCAAATACCTCGAGTTCGCGCTCTTCTCGGCGATGCTCGAAACCGACGCGGCCTTCTACGCAGCGCAACTCGTGGCGATGACCAACGCCACCGACAACGCCGGAAAACTCATCGACGAGCTGACCATGCAGATGAACAAAGCGCGTCAGGCGGCGATCACCAAAGAACTATTGGAAATTGTCGGCGGCGCGGAAGCGCTCGTCGGCTGAACGTTACCATTTTATGAAAAGAGTTCTATTGTGTCCGTAACCACTGCGAGCCAGAAGGCAACTGGAAAAGTCGTTCAAGTTCTCGGTAACGTCGTCGACGTCGAGTTCACACAGGAGACGCTGCCGGCGATCAACACGGCGCTGCTGGTGCACGTCGGCGGCGGTGACGGCAAGGGCAACGGACACGCCAGTCTTGCGACGACCGCGGGGATCGAATTGGGCGGGACCGCGATGCAGGCGCGCGATCTCATCTTGGAAGTGCAGGACGAACTCGGCAACAACCAAGTGCGCTGTCTCGCGATGGGCTCGACCGACGGCCTCGTTCGCGGGCAGGGCGTGAGCAGCACCGGCGGCCCGATCACGGTGCCGGTCGGCGAAGGGACGCTGGGGCGCATCTTCAACGTTCTCGGTCAAGCGATCGACTCCGACGAACCGGTGACGGCCGCGGCGCACTGGCCGATCCATCGCGATCCCCCGAACTTTCAGGCACAAGATCCGACGCCGAAGATTTTTGAAACCGGCATCAAGGTCGTCGACTTGATGGCGCCGTACACGCGCGGCGGAAAGGTCGGACTCTTCGGCGGTGCGGGCGTCGGCAAGACCGTGCTTATCCAAGAGCTGATTCGCAACATCGCGCAGGTGCACAAGGGCTTCTCGGTCTTCACCGGCGTCGGGGAGCGGACGCGCGAAGGCAACGACCTCTGGCTCGAGATGAAAGAATCGGGCGTCATCTCACAGACGACGCTGGTCTTCGGCCAGATGGACGAACCGCCGGGCGTTCGTTTTCGCGTCGGACTTGCCGGCGTCACGATGGCGGAGTATTTCCGCGACGAGAAGGGCGCCGACGTCTTGCTCTTCATCGATAACATCTTTCGTTTCATGCAGGCCGGCTCGGAAGTCTCGGCGCTGATGGGCCGCATGCCGTCGGCGGTCGGCTACCAACCGACGCTCGCGACCGAGATGGGCCGCATCGAAGAGCGCATCACCTCGACCCACAAGGGTTCGATCACTGCGGTGCAAGCGGTCTACGTCCCGGCCGACGACTACACCGATCCCGCGGTTGCGACGACCTTCAGCCACCTCGACGCGACGACGGCGCTCTCGCGTCCGATCTCGGAGTTGGGCATCTATCCGGCGGTCGATCCGCTCGCGTCGTCGTCTCGGATCCTCGACCCGCAGATCGTCGGCGACGAACACTACCGCGTCGCGCGCGGCGTTCAGGAAACCCTACAGCGTTACCGCGATTTGCAGGATATCATCGCGATCCTCGGCGTGGAAGAACTTTCTGAAGACGACAGGGTCGCAGTCGGGCGCGCGCGCCGTCTCCAGCGCCTGTTCTCGCAGCCGTTTCACGTCGCCGAGCAGTTCACGGGCCGGCCCGGCAAGTACGTCAAGATCGAAGACACGGTCGCGTCGTTCAAGGAGGTCCTCGAAGGCAAACTCGATCACGTACCGGAGCAGGCGTTCTTCTACGTCGGCGGCATCGATGAAGTAAAGGCGGCCTCCGAAAAACTGGGCGTGACGGTTTAGTGGCGAAAACAATTCCGTTCAAGCTGATTACGCCGACGGCGGTTGCCTATGAAGGCGAGGCAGAGTTGGTGATCGTGGTCGGGACGGAAGGCGAAGAGGGGGTTCTTCCCTCGCACGCGCCGTTTCTGACCGCGCTTCGGCCGGGCATATTGCGGGCGAACGTGATCGAAAACGGGGCACCGCAGCGGCTCGAACTCGCCACCAGCGATGGCTTCATGCAAGCGCTGCCCGAACGCGTCACGGTCCTCGTCGACGAGGCGCTCGCGCGCGACCAGATCGATGTCGCTGCCGCTCGCGCCGAGCGGGAGGCCGCCGTCGCGCGGCAGAGATCGCTCCAACCGCAAACGGAGCCTTACGCGAGGGAGCAGGCGGCAATCGATTTTGCCGACGCCAAATTGGCCCTCGCAGGCTGAGCCTCGGCCCCTACGCCGACCCGGCACAGAGATCGCGGCGCTCGGCAGGCCTAGTGGCAGCTTACTAGTATCAGTAGCCTATCTTGCCACTTTCCGGTGCGCCGACACCCGGGAGGCCGCGTCCGATGAACGATTTCGACCGCGTCCTGAAATCTCCACAACTGCGCGCGCTGCTGCAGCAGCTCGACGCGCTGTATCTCGATGCTTCGAGTATCCGCGGCAGGGTCGAAACCGGGCGGCTCTCGGCGTCGGTCGCCCGCTTTTGGTTGACGACCATGCGGGCGCAGCTTCGTCAAATCGAAGATCTGGTCGCCGACATCGCCGACGAACTCAACCGCCTCCCGCGCACGGAAAGCGGTCGAGACGATCTTCAAGGCGCCGGCTAGCGTCGGCGTACTTTGGTAGACGAGAACCGAACGGCGCGAACGGTCCGTCCCCGGATTTCGTTATCGCAACCATGAGAATCGTCGCAATCGCTCTCGCTGCCGCGTTGTTCGCGGGGAGCCCGGCAGCAGCACAGCCGGTCGCCAAGCCCGCCACCATCGACGCGACGTTGAACGTGCAGGGCGACGGGGTCGTCGAGAGCGCCGCGGATATCGCGCACCTTTCGATTCAGATCGTGACCAACGACGACAGCGCGACGCAATCGACGTCGAAGAATAACGACATCTACAACAAGTTGCAGACCGCGCTCGCGCCGCTTGGCGTGAACGGCGACGCGCTGCGAACGACGTCCTTCAATGTCGTCTTCGTCCCGCATCCGCCGGCCGGATTGCCGCCGGCGCAGCAGCAGCCTCGCTACGGGTACGTGACGACGCGCTCGCTGCTGGTGACGATCTCAAATGTCCAGAACGTCGGGAAGACGATCGATGCGGCGACGGCCGCGGGCGTGACGACGGTCGGAGGGGTCAGCTTCGACTTGAAGGACCGCAAGGCGACCTACCGGGCCGCGCTCGGCGTTGCGATGCTCGATGCCAAGCAAACGGCTCAAGCGGTTGCGACCGCCGGCGGATTTGCGCTGGTGCGGATTCGCTCGGTAACGG
>Ga0209009_1000443_pt1 | contig 14426 bp, 15 predicted proteins | sample BlaSpr_A8_OM3_M2_FD_187979 | JGI IMG/M metagenome (GOLD analysis project Ga0209009, IMG submission 187979) | Forest soil microbial communities from Thunder Bay, Ontario, Canada - Black Spruce, Ontario site 2_A8_OM3_M2 (SPAdes) (version 2) | ecosystem: Environmental > Terrestrial > Soil > Boreal... | reverse complement strand
AAGCTGCCGATGGGTTCGGAACAGGTCTTTCCTTCAGACCATACGCGAGCGAGGAGTTTTCTGCGCGCGGTCGTATCGTTCCAACTCCACTGATCCGGTTGATAAATGTAATTGCTCGCGAGCCGCGAAATCCCGTCTCGAACCAATATTCGGTATTCGTGATAGGTTTCCCTGCAGAACTCGCATATCCGCAGGTGTTCTTGCAGCTCGGCCGACTCGCTCGGCGTCAACGCGTTTGCGTTTGCCAGCGCGCCCAAAGCTTTGAATTTCTCGTGTTCGCCCATTGTGCCGTCTTCGGTTTTCATACCCTATTTCTCCCGAAGCGTTTGTACAAACGCATTCTTCCGAAGCCGCTCTAGGCCACGATAAAAATGATGGCGTACATTACCTAGGGGCTCACTAATCTTATCTGCAATCTCCTTTAATTCCAATCCTTCGAAATAGAATAATTCGAGAGTCCGGCGTTGTATTTCCGGCAACTCTTCGAGGGCTTCAGCTACTCGCACATGGTTGAGCCGGGCTCCGATTTCCCGGTCGAGATCCGTATCGCCCAGTAACGTTTCGTCTAAGCACTCGATCTCTGTACTACGGTAGAAGTCCCTTCGGACCAAGTACGATTTTTGGTCCAGAGCTCGGTGATATGCGATCTGAAGGATCCATCCCTTCACCGTCCCCTTCGACGAGTCAAAGAGCTTCGCCTTTTGAAACACGTGAAAAAACGCGTCCTGAACGACTTCTTCCGCTTCTCCGTAATCGTGCAGAATGCGAACTGCAATTCCAAAGACGAGCCGGGAGTACCGGTCAAAGAGAACTCCAAGAGCATTCGAGTCACTTTCGGCGACACGAACCATTAGCTCGTCATCGCTCGGCGATTTAGTCTGGATAGCCGCCGCCACACGTGTACGGCCTGCACCAGGTCGGTTGAAAACTATAGGAAGGGTTAGCCCTCGGCCTTGAACCGGAGTGCCCACTCTCACCTCTTAATTTGGGAGTGATTCTTCCAAGCTATCCGCAACGAACCGTCAGCGCGCTTGCACTGCGACAACGTCGTAACGAAATAACACAGGGGGGGAGCATTTTCAAGGTGAAACGAATGCTGAGTATCAATTATTTTTTGATAAATTCTCGACATCATTGGTACACCAAGGCGAGTTGACACGTATCCGTATAGAAGGCTGGATGAAGTCGAGCTATTTGTGAAGTCGAACGCGCGATACGGCTATTTACGGAATTCCGATGCAATTAGGTAGGAGACAATGAAATTTCTTTTAGTTGTGATGACGATCGTTCTATCAGTGGTCGCGATTGACTTCTCGGCGGCATCAAATGTCACGACAGAGGCTGCCTCCGTGTCTACGATGCCTCAGCAACCAGAAATGAGCAAGGCAGATTTCGATAAGCTAACAAAATCGTTGTCCAACTGGGGACGCTGGGGGAAAGACGATCAACTCGGTGCCTTGAATCTCATAACTCCTGAAAAGAGGAAGCAGGCGGCGCAGCTCGTGACGTCCGGCGTTTCGATTTCTTTATCACGAAACGTGATCACTGTGAAAATCGGCACTTCACCCCCGTTTGAGCAGCGAATGGTCCACACCGGATTAACTCCCGGAGCGGAAAGTTCTAGCGATGCCTATTCCGTTCAGTACCACGGTCACACGCAAACCCATCTCGACGCCCTCTGTCACTTTTTTTATGAAGGTCAGATGTATAACGGCTTTCCACAGACCGACGTCACAGAAAAGGGAGCAGCGAAACTTTCGGTAATTAATGTCAAGAGTGGAATTTTCACCAGAGGCGTAATCATGGATTTCCCGTGGCTTTTCGGTTCCAAATATTTGAAAGGCAGTCGCGCCATCTATCCAGAAGATTTGGATGCATGGGAGAAAAAGACAGGCGTAAAAATTCAAAGCGGTGACGCCGTTTTTATTCGTACCGGGCGGTGGGCGAGATGGGACGCGGAGGGTGAGTGGGACATGAAGGCAGAAGCAGCCGGCCTAAACGTCTCTTCGATGCAATGGTTCAAGAAACGAGATATCGCAGTCCTCGGCAGTGACATGGTAGCGGACGTAGCACCATCGGGAGTGGAAGGAGTCCGAATGCCTGTTCATCTCGTAGCCATCAACGCCATGGGACTGATAATTCTGGACAATTGTGATCTTGAATCTGTCGGAGAATATGCGATAGCACACCATCGCTGGGATTTTCTTCTGACGGTAGCGCCGCTAGCGGTTGAGACCGGGACGGGGTCGCCTGTAAATCCCACGGCGACCTTCTAAAAACATCAAAATCGTAGATGCGATAGCTAAGCGTTTCTCGGTAAAGTCCTCAAACGTAACGCAGCCCCGAATCGACACGCGGTCAAGTAAGAATGAGTGCCGACCGATGCGAAATGCACTACCTGTGAGCGAGTGTTCGTTCGTCTTACTGTCGTTAACCTCTTACGTTCCTTACAGCAGACCGCCTTCAGGATGACCGGCCATTCCTTTACACCCACAAGACTGGCGTCGCAGTGAATACCATCTTGCCAAATTTTGTTCTGAGAACTCTGGAACTAATCCCGAAACTCAACGACAGACGTTTCTTCTGGAATGGAGTAGAGAAACTGGAAACTATCGTAGGAAGTTGGCGCCGACGTCTGGCGAAGCTCTTTGAACTTGCAGGGGTATCGAAAGGCGATGATCCCGCTCAGACCAGAGCGACTTCGCGATCGAAATCGGGTTTCTTCTCGGCGTGGAGCTTGAGGGCCACACCGCAGGCAGCCGCGATGCGCTCAAGCATTGCCAGGGAATGGCCTGTGTATTCGGCATCTTCCAAGCGAGCAATTACAGATTGCGTCGTGTCGATCCTCTTCGCCAGTTCCACTTGGGTCATATCAGCGCCTTCCCGCATCTCTCGGACCAAGAGCGCCAGGTCGATTTGGTGCAAGGTTCGCTCAAAGTTTCTCCTGTACGCAGTACTCTTGCGCATCCGACGCTGAACGATTTCTGTGTGACGGTCACGTTTCATAAGCCCAACTCCTTCAAAATGCCTTCTCGTTCTTTCGACGATGCCGGGTAATGGTTTCTATGCTTTATCCAAATCTTCCTGAGCTGCTCTGCCCGCGCGATCATGAATGCGTCTACGCGAGCGGCAGCTTTGTCGTCTAACGAATCCACAAATTCGCGGGCTGGCAAACGCCCATTCGGTAGCTCTACATATTCGATTCTGAACTCGTCTGCCGCCGGGCTCATTCGTGATGCCTTAATATAGCAGGGATGCGATATACCGTCAAGACCGAAAGCCAAGTACAAAGCGTTCGATTCTGGCCAGAATTGAGATATTCTCGTGACGGACCGGGCAATCAGGTTTCGTGCTTGACAACATACGCTAAAGAGGCCTATCTTAAGTGAGAACCTATTCGACGAAGGAAGCAGCGAAGGCGGCCGGAATTCATTGGATCACACTGCATCGATGGATGGTTGCCAAGAAAGTGAGCCCCTCGCAACAAATCGGGATGGATGGCGGGAAACATTGGCGCTGGACGGAAGGCGACATCGAAAGAGTCAAGAAGCATAAGGCAAAACACTTTCGAGAAGGTCAAGGTAGAAGGACCAAAAGACTGTCAAAAGCTAAGTGAAGGAACGGGACGCGCCCGTGCTGATAACACGAGCGCGCCCCTGACCAGCGTGCCTAGAAGGAGGCGACGATGGCTGCAAGAGAAGTTATCCATTTTCCATTCTCCGCGCAACTCGCCTCGCGCTCATTGTTTCTGGTTTTATTTCCTCCTGAGCCGGTTGCTGAATCGCCTCCCTAGCTAACTCAGCGACTGTGCCTCTCGAATTCGGTCGGAGTTCCGACCGCATCGCTATCCGTGTCTCACAACATTTCTTTAACTGCCGGACTGCGGCGTTCCCGCCGCAAGTAGTGGAGGAGATTCCAATGCAAAAGGCGCATCTCTACGAAGCAATTCTCTTAGTGAATCGTGGCGTTGACGAGGCCGTGCGCGGCCTCGAACGCCTTAAACGGGCCAGGGACTCGCAGTTCGATTCCTCATGCTTCGATGAAGAACTCGTGCTCTTCGAGGACCATCGCGCGCGGCTCAATTCTTATTTTTGCAGCACCCTTCAACGCACGGAGCAGCAGGATTTGGTTCGCTTTGAAGCCCGGCACCACGAATACGAGGATGACACTTTGGACGAAGTGCAGGTTTATCGCGACGTGCGAGCTGTGGAAGATCGCCGGCGCATCGAAGGAAAGCCGCCCAAGGTGAGGTTCTTCACGCCAGAGGAACAACGGGAATGGGAACGGCAATACCCAAACCCGCCCAGCGATATTCCGCGGGCAGAAGGGGAGGCCAAGCCATGAGCAAGAAAAAAGCAACGAGGACCCAACAGAGAGATTTACCCAAGCCTGGGAAGAAGTATCCCGGTGTCCACGGTAAGGTCGTAGATTGGGCCGAACACGTTTTTGAGGAAGGGATGTTGTACGTGCGCGTGCGCTTCACGGATAAGACCGAATTGTGCTGGACGCTGCAGACAGCCCACGTACTGAGGGAAGCCGACCTGAGCGACTGGAAAACGGGAGACTTCAAACAACTGAAAGTGTACGCGGAGAACGAAATCAACTGGCCTGAGTGACCCGGAAACGCCCGGGACAGAAATGGGTGCCGCAGAAAATCCCACCAGGCCTCTGGCTGAATCTTAGCTCACGGTTTAGGTTGTCATTCGGCACGCGGCAGTACTAAGGTGCGCATAACGGAAAAGCACTATAGTCCGCGGGCCAAGTCGCGGCAGGATCAGTTGGAAGCGGACCTGCGCAAAGCGTGGAAAAACGATCCGCTAGCGCAGGAAACCGGTGACGCGAGGTACACGGCGGGTACACGGTAGACTGCGAATACTCCGAGCCCTTATTTTATCGAAGGTTTTGATGGAGGCGCGGGTGGGAATCGAACTCAAAGTATCGGCGAATACATTGGATTTACGAGCCTTAGCTTCCGCTGAAATCGGTTGAAATTGTACCGATTTGCCTGATTCCGTACAATTTTTGTGCAAATTCTTTTTTGCCGGGTCTTGTGCGTATCGACAGCAATGGAGAACATAGTTGCCAGCGCCATCCGCTAAAGGAGAAACGCCGGAGTCGCACTTCAGGCAATATGGCAGCCTCACTTCCGGATCCTGACAATGAAGCCGGTGAGCAACAGAGGACTACCCAGCCAGAGGATGCCTTCCTGGATGGTGTTCTCGGCATCGAAGAATTTCTCGCCTTCAGGCGCCCCGTTCGACCCACCTGTCTGGCAGGTCTGATACATTATGGCCGAAGAGACTAGCACTAGGTAACCAACATATAATAACACCCGGTTGGCCCGGCGAAAGATTCGCCCGTCGCCGTTGGTTATTTCCTTGCCAGACATCAACAAGTCCCAAATGAGCAGCATCAAAAAGAGGACGGCCTGAAGCTTCAAGCTTTTCTCGCTCAGGTGGCCCGCTGCGCTGTAGAACTTATACCAGAGGCTCAAGAAGAGCATTCCGAGGTTTAGCTGAAGCAGTTGCGGGAATAAGTTCGAGGTGCGAGCAGTCCGAGGGGTCGCCAGCAAAATCACGGTCATAAGCGTGCTTGCCGCGATAAACAGTTTCAGTGGCGAGAATGGATTTTGAGGGAAGTCAAGTACCCCGAAGAATTCTGTCAGGTAGCCCACCGGAAGGAAGAAGAAAGCGGTTAAGGCAACGAGAACGACAAATAGGCCGGCGGATCGGCGAGGATCCGCGCTTTCCAGCTCACCGACACGTACCGGAAGCAAGTCCGGGGAAGGGTCCACAAAACATCGACGAAGCAAGCGGCAAACCTTCCCATCATAGGGTCGCCGCCGCGAAAGATATAGCAGCGCCAAGCCTGCTGGAAGCAAAGCCAAGGGCAACAAGCCAAACGTAATAATGCGCAGGGCGGTGTTTGCATAGGTCGCGCGAAGCGGTCCAGGAGCGGCTGCGGAGCCGTCCGGTCTCCAACTGTCGGCCATTTGCTGGAATAAGACCCTGTAAAATTGTTGGTACTGCTCGGGACAAAAGCCGGCCAGCATCCAGGTATTGTGCCCTGCGTACCGCAGCCACACCCAGGCATGAACCCGCTCCCGGGTCTCCGAGATTCTCATCGCGAATTCCTGACCCGCCTGTCTCCCATTTTGGTCGGAAAAAGGCACTTCAAACCAGTCCTCGGCATCGACCGAAACCCGCCAGAGAGCTACTACCGCAGAAGTCGCTGCATCGCTCCTGAAACCAGAGTACTCACGCGAAACGATGAAGCCTCCCTTCCAGAAAGGTTCCATTGATGCGGCATGATGGAAGGCGGTGTCGGTGCCATCCCCTGATGGGGGGCGAGGCCACTTCTCTGATGGGAGGAGAAGCCACTTCCCCGGATAGGCCAAACTGTACTCTCCCTGGTTGTGAACACTAAAGTGAATTGTCTCCGACGCCTCCGGAGGTTGTCTGAATTGTGCTTCGAAGAGCGTCGCGATTTCGTGCGCGCCAGTGAGGAACACAGCGGCCAGGACTAGCGCGGCAAACGGAGGGTGGCGTGAGTGCGGCTGCTCGGGCACGGGCAGCGACCGGAAGAGGACCCGGGGCGACACGAAGAGTGCAGCAAAAACAGCGATGCAGACGTAACCAGAATAGTGCTGGTACAGCAATAACAGCACCACCACGAAAGAGCAAAGGAGCAACAGAATCACCACACCCATCACCTCGACAGAGAAAAAGCGGATGAGAACTCCTCCGGATGCGCGGAATCTGGGCGCATGCACAAACCAGTACCACGCCGCGGCCAGAATCACGCTCGCAACGATAAGCCCAATCCATTCGTTGGTGCCTTCGGAATACGAGAGAAAATCGCGGTGCTGCAAGCTTCGCAGGCTAAGGAAAAACATTGCACCGGCAAACAGACCCGTCATGACAAACATCAGCAAACGCGGCCGGGCGAACCCAGCAGCGAATCCGTGCGCGATCAGTTCTGATAACTCGGCGAGATCGGTGCCCGCAAGAAACAGAACCGGTATGAGGAAGAGAGAAAAGTTGAAGACCTGTCCCGTTATCAGAGCATGAAACGATCCCGGACCCGTGCCCGGAAGCCACAACCAGAGGATTAGGTAATACAGTCCCAACGAACCACCTAGGAATGCCAGCCTATTTGCGGCAGCCCGCCAGTCGAATGAGGCGTCGGTATCGGGAAATGGCAACCGGTTACTCCACCATCTCTGTATACCCCAGAACCAGATAACGCCCATCAGACAGATCCAGGTGACGAGCACCCGAATCTGGAAATGAGCCGGCCGGGTCGCGATGGTGAAGAGAGCGAGGACCAGCAGTAGGCCCTTACGGCCGCGCGACGCTCCGGTAAGGACGAAACTCCAAGCGATGATCATCGAAAAAACGCAGATTCCGAAAACGCGCCAATCCATCTGCCAGTGTTGTTCCTCGAAGGGGCTCACATCCACGGGGCTGACGGGTTTATGGTAGACCCAGAGCAAAAGTGCCGATGTCGCTACCTGTGCGATAGCAGAAATGGTGATAAGGCGAAGAGGCGGGTCCATGCTCGGGATGTGAATCATGCGCTGGCAGAATTCCTTGAAGAACTGCCGGAATGCTTTCCGAAAACCATCGGTCATCAGCTCGGCCTCGGAACTTTCTGCCTCCCGGATCGGGACCAGTACACCGAGGGATGGCGGCGAAAATGCTTTCAAGAACAACCAGGTGGTTGCGACTGATAGAGCAAGTCCGGAGAAGAAAAAGCCAAGCGACAGCGGCAATAAGTGGTTTTTGACACGATACAGGTAAACACCAATCGACACGACCCAGCCGACCATACAGACCATAAACAGCATCCCGACCCCGCGACCCATGCTGGCCAATCTGCGTTCGAATCGTTCCCGTTTCAACCAACGGCATGCCTTAACGGCGCAGGCAATCAAGAAAATCAGCAATAACAGCAGCAATAACACCCCACCGCCAATTGCTATGAAGAAGAGCAGGATATCGTCAGGTAGGTGCACGTCCAGACTCCGCGACTTCGATTGCGCCCACAAAAACTGACCGCACTGATCGGCGCATGGACACAGAACCCGCAAACAAATGAAACGACCGCAATGAAACCGCCACATGTGCGGTGGAGGAGAAAAGCCTTTAGTGGCGAGTTCTGCGTTTTAATGCGCATGGAAAGCCAGCTACCTTGCGCATCCCGCCTCAAGGTTAGGTCGTTACATTTATTGCGACCGTTGTTTAGAGGTTAATTCCACCAGGACTGAACCGAACAGTAATCCCCACGTCAGGATATTGTCAAGCTTCGACCCTCTGTGAAACGAATTCAGTGTTCTTCAATCTTTCGAGACGTCGAATAACATGCCTTCAGTCTTTTCTGGCAATCGACGCTGCAACGGCATCTCGATCCCTTTCTGCTGGCACAGTTCCCGAAACTGTTCAACCGTCGCCGGCCCAAATCCCGCGTAGTGGTTGTTGGCGTAGGCGTAGATTGTGACGCCTCGCTTCTGAATTTTCTGGCAGTATTTCACCCACTCCTGCAAATCACTCGTACGAACAATAACCGTCTTATCCCAGACCTTCGTGATCTTTTCAATTCCCTTCCTGTCGCCAAGCCAGCGAATGTAAGTGAAATCTGCGGTCACCGGATCGTATTTCTCGAATATCTCGGCTGGCCGCGGCATCAAAGAGTGATCTTGCAAAACGAACGCGACGTTATATTCACGAAGCAAATCCAGGAATTGAGGTTTAATCCACCACTTGTTTCGAATCTCCACGGCGAATTTCTTCTCTTTGGGCAACTTCTTGAAAAATGCTTTCAGCCGTGACAGGAATTGGACGCCGCTCTGAAAGACATCTTTGTTGAAAAACGGAAACTGAAGCAAGAGCGGACCCAACCGGCTGCCCAGGATGCTCATCGTTTCTACGAACTGCTTGAATTCTTCGTCGCATTCCAGCAAACATTTCTCATGCGTGATTTCTTGGGGAACCTTTGCAGCGATGATGAAAGTTTCGGGCGTTTTGTTTTTCCAGCCCTCCACGGTCGAGACGGAAGGCGAGCCGTAGAAAGTTGAATCGATTTCGACGGTTTGAAATTTCGTGGAGTAACACGTTAAGTAGTCGGTAGGTTTCATTCCAGCGGGATAGAATGCTTTTTCCCAACCGGCCGCAGTGAAAGCTGATGTTCCGAGATAAATGAGCGTCACTAAACTAGTATAATCCGTCGATGGAACCTGCGACAGGTCTCCGAATTGTACAAATATCGATGGGTCCGGGACTCCCGTGCCCGAATCCGGAATGCATACGTCCTCTAGGCTCAATCTCTGAAGTGGCTCCGGTATTTTTCCAGAGAGGGTCGGTCCAGTGTGGTTATTGCAAGCGTGAGGTAGACGTATGGGAAGCGTGTCGAAACCTGGTGCGGAATAATGCGGGTTCATACAACGGCTTAACGTCCTTCGGAGCGCAATACACCACCTTTACAACGAAACTAGCGCGTAACGAGTTGAAAGAAATCGATTTTTCCCAGCACGGTATGTGAAAAGGAACCCATGTCACGGCGACCGCGATTACTTCTTCTTGGGCATTTCCTTCGAGTGGTTGACCGAACAGCAAAACTTTTCTCGTCAACATCTGCGGCAAGTATCGCCCCGGACTAAACAACGGATTACAGCAGTCACGACGTTGCGGGTAAATTGAATTCCCTGCGGAAGAATCAGAAGGCCATAAAGACAATCGTGCCGTTGGTCCTGATATCTCCTGCATTTCTGAAGAAACCTTTGATCGGCCGTTATCAAAAGCGAGCGGCGTTCCGAGGCAAGATTAATGACGTCCATGTCATCTGCTCGAGCAGTCAGTCCGCACTCGACCGATGTAACTACCGCATCGTGCGGGAACCTATCCTTCAAGTCGTGAGGGACGCTGGCGTCTAATAAGTAGGGACTGTGTCGTCTCCCCATTTTAATCTATCCTAGGCAGCTACAAGCCACTGAAGTACTGGTTCGTCTCCGGCGTAGATCCGCGCACGTGTTCCGTCAAGAACCCTTGTTGCGATTTCAGCCTGGTCTGGTTCAGTCGTTAGGAAATCGTGAGAATAAGCCGCGGCCGTAACATGGAACGCATCATCTGGAATATCGCCCCGAATCGAGCCCCGGTGTACACAGCGCCAAGAGAGATAAATATCGATACGCGTTATTGCGCGGGCGATACGATACTTAGCAGACCGAAGCAATTTCCAAGCCGCAAGAGCAAGATCCTGTTCCGTATCATCTGGAAACAAGCTGCGAAGATGTCTCTGCAACAGTTCCAATCCTGCCGAGGTCGTGCAATGCACGTCCATAAACTGAGATAACGTCGATTCATCTGTAGCAAGGAGCGTGGCTTTAGTTTGAGGCTTAGCATTCAGGCCGTTCCGAATAGCGTCTCGGGACTCACGGCTCGTCACCTTTCGCTTTGAAATAAACTTCGCCGCCTCTTCTTCGAAGTTTCCCTCACTCAGTTTTTCGATTCTAGATAGAGCAATCGAATAATTTTCCTCGTAGCGGCGACGACGATCTATAGGATGTCCGGCCACATCAAACGCCTCATGGATAAGAAGTGCCCAATTCTCCATCGCGATAGGGATTTTCTTGTCCATGTAAGACCTGAGATACTTGCACAAATTTTGTCCGCGAAGAATCTTATCTGGCTTGCCGGAACTGAAGCACTTGGCGACTTCATACAGGACGTTATAACCGAGTACGGGCAGGAGGCCGCGGGTTTCGAGAACAGACAGTGCGAAACCCGGATCGACAGCCTGGTCGTAAAGGCAGTTCCAAACAGACGTATCTAGATAGCTTAATCTCAAGACTGCAAAACTCTCCCAGTTACTATTTTTGCATAAGTTCATTGCAGCTTTCTAGTGACCTCAATTTCCGCAAGCGTGCCCGGCACAGCCACTTTCGGTGCGCTCACCACGTCCCAATCGCCGGGTGCAGCGAACACAACTTGGCAAAACACCTATACCTTCTGCCGCCATTTCTCTTTCTATCGGTACCTAATGTGCGGCGACTAGCGGGGTTGAAGTTTTCTGCGAATACTTTTCAAGCAGATTTTTGAACTCTGGGTTACTTCTAAGGCTATCAACGTTCGGGTCTGCGGCGACGGCGTCAGCTGGATAATGTTTCTCGAGGGCTTCCTTCAACGAACTCAAGGCTTCTTTGGACTCTCCTAACAACGCATGGATTTGTACCTGGTCGTAGATGTAATCCAGACTGTTATTGTCGATTGCCCGGGCTTTCTTTATGAACGCTTCGGCCTGCTGCGCGTCTCCCAAATTCGCGTAGGATAAGGCGATTATCGCCATCACGCCCGAGTTCTTCGGATTCGTTCTCAATTCTTTATTCCCAAGCAAAATCGATTGTTGGTAAGCAGCGCGGGCTCTATCAGGTTTACCCTCGATTCGGTACGAATCTGCCATATTTGCCATCATCAAACTGTCAGCGCGATCCATCGCTACTGCTTTTTCAAACATCGACACCGCTTGCGCGTATTGCTTCAGAAAGAAATAACAGGTACCCAGGTTCGAATAGGTTGAGAAATAAGGCTCGATCGCCAGAGCCTTTTGGAAATAGGGGACCGCTTCTTGGTACTTCCCCTGTTGTGCGTACACGTTTCCAATGTTCTCGTAACCCGCATCGATATCAGGCGCCAATACCGTAACTTGCTTAAACGCAAGCAGAGCGTCAGCGTAGTCTCCGGCGCGGAAGTACGCATCGCCAAGAGCATTCTGATTCACCCAAAAGTAAGGGTTCGAGTCCACAGCTTTCTGAAACGATTCGATCGCATGCGGATAATTTCCGCTGGCGATGTAAGAAGAACCGAGCCGCCGATAAGCCTCGTCGGAACTGGGCGCCAATGAAATGGCATGCTTGAATTCAGCTAGCCGAAGAATCTTTCGAGGTCTGGAAGAATCTGGCCAAGCCGAAGTCGAGCACTTTGGCGTGTCCATTCGACGTTACCATCACGTTCCCCGGCTTGAGATCGCAATGCACTACCCCTCGCTCGTGGGCGGCATTTAAGCCTTCGGCGATCTGCGTTCCAAGTTTTAGAGTTTCTTGATTCGGAAGTAATCCACCGCTCATCTTCTGGCTAAGTGTCAGGCCAGCAATCAGCTCCATGGCAAGGAAATCTACTCCGTCCTGTGTCGCGATCTCATAGATAGTTTCGATGTTAGGATGATTTAGTTTTGCGAGGGCTAACGCCTCTTTTCGAAATCGTCTCCTTGCAGTTTCGTCAGCTAGCATGCCTACGGGTAACACTTTGAGGGCAACGTCACGTTCTAGCTGTTCGTCGTGTGCCCGGTAAACTTCCCCCATGCCACCAGCGCCTATTTTTTCAACGATGCGGTAATGACCGAGCAATTGACCGATCATAAGTCAGGAAGGAAAGCGCCTCTGGCCCGCATCTTAGGTTGCGTATACGACTAAGTCAATTGCATCCGCACAAATCGTGTCTTTTCAATGTTTGTTGAATAACATGAGATCTGTTTACTTCTTTTTCTTCATGAGGAATACTCACTGACGGCCTACAAGAAGAAGTACTGCGTTAAATTTCTGCAAACGATTGGAGACATTACATGGTCATTGGAGAACGCTTGAAGGATTTGCGTGAACAGAAAAAGATGTCGCAAGGCGACGTAGAAAAACGCACGGGCTTGCTTCGCTGTTACATTTCGCGGGTTGAAAACGGGCACACCGTTCCATCCGTAGATACTCTGGAGAAGCTGGCGCGCGCGTTGGAAATTCCGATCTACCGAATCTTCACCGATGATGCGCGTGTAGAGAAGCCGAATATACCGCAGCAAAAGATTCCGAGTCGGGCGATCACCACAAAACAAGACCGCGAGATTCACGCTTTCGCCAAGTTATTCTCTCGAATGGATGATAAAAACCTGGGCCTTTTATTTCACATGGCGTCAAAAATGGCTAATAAAAACTAGACTTTCGAGTCGCCGGAACTTTTCTAAACAGCCTACGTTACCGAATGATTTCACTCATTAAAGTCACAGAGAATAATCCTAGCAACCTAGGATCTTCAAAGGCGCGTCTGGTCAAATGCCCGACTTGCGAACAAACGTACAGGCTGATATACGGCGAGATGGAAAGTCATCATTTAAGTGCTTGGCTTAAGAAAGCAGACGCCGGCTGGCGAAAGATAGTCGGTAATACTGTGCCAAATTGAACAGATTCAATTTTCGCATTTGCTCTATCGTGACCGAGTCCGCGGCTCTACGGAGCCTTCATAACGGTTAGAGGGGGCCGCCCTCAGGGAAAGGCCCCTTCGCTGAACCTTCATTTCTTCCCGGAGCGGAACATAAGAAGGAGTCCAAACGCCCAAGTTGATTCCTGCCAGAAGGCTCGAAGGAAAAAAACTAAGAAGTAAGCATTCTTCTGTTACCAATCGGCTGGTTACGGCATCTCTGTTCTATGCAAAGCGGCGCTGCTTCATCGAGAGAGCGCGAGCGGGTCTGGCTTGCAACATCTTACCGTGACTGCTACGCCTGCACTGAATGTTCATGGACTTACTCGAACCCACTAATCCTCACCGAGCAACAACACGACGCGGCACAAGTGCGGCAGCGCTTCGATGAACACATCTGCAACCAGCATATTCCACTGACGAAATTTAACTGGGGTTAGTTAGTCGTGTTCGCTGTTTTTGTGACACGCGCCTTCTTTTGTTTTCTCGCCTCTGCTAACTTCCGCTCGGCTTCCCGGCTTTCAATTAAATAGAGCGACGTGGTGTTCCGGCGACGGCTGCCTTTCAGTGTCATGCTGACTGTCCCACGAATTACGGAGTTAATCAACGTAACTGTTCCTCTCGTAACGATAATTTAGCTGTCTTCTTGACATCTTCTCCATTCCGAAATAAATTCGGCCCTCCTGGTCCGCAAATCTCCCAACGATTCCTGTTAGGCGGCTTGCGGGTAAATTATGAAGAAATGGCGAGAACTTTATGAGTCGGCGCTCGTTGAGACCGACCAAAAGAAGCTCACTGATATTGTCATGGCGATTGAAAACGCAATGTTCCTACAGGCGCAGGAATTGACTGACAGTGACGCTGACAACGAAGAACGTTCCGCTATGCAGCAAGCAGCACAGGGAGTGTGGATTATTAAAACGAAAAGGTTAGGTTGGCCCGGCATCAAACAGAGGAGCTCAGACAGGGATTAGCGAGCGAACATGTTTTAGGATATTCGCCAAGTCGCTCTTTGAAACAATCAGATCAATTGGTGAGTTCACACCCATTAGTTGCTCCCTCGCCGTATCAGCGTGGAGTGTAAACAAGATTATCCGAACATCGGGCATAATCCGTTTTATTTCACAAGCGGCGTCATATCCATTCATTTCCGGCATAGATAAATCAAGAATCACCAGGTCTGGCCGC